>Ga0326728_10002275_pt1 | contig 64588 bp, 57 predicted proteins | sample MB3enrmetagenome_FD_207602 | JGI IMG/M metagenome (GOLD analysis project Ga0326728, IMG submission 207602) | Lab enriched peat soil microbial communities from McLean, Ithaca, NY, United States - MB31MN | ecosystem: Environmental > Terrestrial > Soil > Wetlands > Peat | place: USA: New York...
CAGACAGCACCGGCGCTGTCAAGCAAAAAGCGAATGCGAATCTGCTCGGTCAGCGGGGACGGGGCAAAGTAATTGCGATTTCAGAGGGTTAAATCAGGAAGGAAAGCACGAACGCGGAATCGCTGCCTGCGGCAGCATCTAGGAAATCAAAAGCCAATTCCCCGTCGCCCCTCCGGCCCTGATTGGTGTGCGCGCACCGAACTCGCATGGGAGACAGGGCCCGGATTTGACTGCACCGTAGTTTGTCCTTACGATAATCTAGGGGAATTGGAAAGCGCCCGCGCCCGGCAGGAAAGGAAGGACTTGAGTCGACTCGGAAATCTGCTCCATTACTGGTTTCTCAACGCGAAGCGGTTGTTTCACATGCTCATTGCGCTTTTGTTCATGCTATTGACGCTGATGAGCGCATCGCTGACATATTCAGAGTGGGAGGGTTATCGGAAAATCCCGGAGTCGGGTCCGCTCCTCTTCTCGATGTTTGGGGGATTTACCGTATTTCTCGCGATCCTATGCCTTTACTCTTTCCTAAGAGCGCGAAACGTGCGTTGACCGCGTGCCGCAGAGAATGCCGCGCCCTGATTTATCGGGGCGGCTCTTCCAGGTTGGCTTGAAAGAACGGCAGGGCCGGAGCGCGCGCCCCGCAATGCAAGATCGTAAATGCTTGTTTTTTTCGCAAACGTTTTTGGATTGCGAGACCCCTCATCCGACCTCGTTCCTCGGCCACCTTCTCCCCAAGGGAGAAGGAAGGGTATTCCCGACCCTCTCCTGTGGGGAGAGGGTGTCCGTCAGCCGACGGACGGGTGAGGGGTCAGTCCACCGATTTTGGTTGCGGTCGTCAGGCCGCGTTGCGCTACCAGCTATGTCAAACGGCAAGGAACTCAAAAGGAAATTCACCACGGGCTCAGGGTTGGAGCTCAAGAGGTTCTATGCGCCCGCGGACCTTGCCGGCTGGGACTACGAAAATGCGGCGGGTCACCCGGGTGAATACCCCTACACGCGTGGCGTTTACCCGTCGCTTTATCGCAGCCGCCTTTGGACCATGCGTCAATACGCGGGCTTCGGCTCGGCACGCGAATCGAACGCCCGCTACCGTTATCTGCTTTCGCAAGGGCAAACCGGCCTTTCCGTGGCTTTCGACCTTCCCACCCAGATTGGCCTGGATTCCGACCATCCCTTAGCGCGCGGCGAGGTGGGCCGCGTGGGCGTGGCCATTGACTCACTCGAAGATATGGAGATGCTTTTCGCGGGAATCCCGCTCGAACACGTCTCGGCATCCATGACGATTAACGCTACGGCCGCGATTTTGCTGGCGCTCTATTTCGCCGTGGCCGAAAAGCAAGGCGCGGACCTAGCCCGCTTGTCGGGAACGGTTCAGAATGACATTCTGAAAGAATACATCGCCCGCGGCACTTACATTTTTCCGCTCGCCCCCGCGCTGCGCATCGTGACGGATATTTTTGCTTTCTGCCGCGACCGCGCTCCTGAGTGGAACACCATCTCCATCAGCGGCTATCACATTCGCGAAGCGGGCTCGACCGCCGTGCAGGAAGTGGCCTTCACCCTGGCCAACGCTGTTGCATACGTGGAAGCGGCGCTGGCGCGCGGCCTGGCGGTGGACGAATTTGCCCCGCGCCTGTCCTTCTTCCTGAATGCGCACAATGATCTACTGGAAGAAATCAGCAAGTTCCGCGCCGCGCGGCGGCTGTGGGCGCGCATCGTGCGGGAGCGCTTCCAAGCCCAGGACCCGCGTTCCTGGATGTTCCGCTTTCACACGCAAACGGCCGGCTCCACGCTCACCGCGCAGCAGCCCGACGTGAACATCGTGCGCGTCACGCTCCAGGCGCTGGCGGCGGTGCTGGGCGGCACGCAATCGCTGCATACCAACGCCCGCGACGAAGCCCTGGCCTTGCCCACGGAAGCTTCCGCGCTGCTGGCCTTGCGCACGCAACAGATTCTGGCCGCGGAAAGCGGCGTGGCCAACACCGTCGATCCGCTGGGGGGGGCCTACGTTATCGAAAAACTCACCGCTGAGATCGAAGCCCAGGCCCAGGAATACTTGCGCAGGATCGAAGCCCTGGGCGGCATGGTGCGCGCCATCGAATCGGGTTACGTGCAGCGCGAGATCCAGCAGGCGGCCTACGAATATCAGCAAGCTATTGAGAAAGGCGACCGTGTGGTGGTGGGCATCAACCAGTATGTGGATAAGACCAGCGCCTCTCCTCCTCTCCTGCGCATCGATCCCGAAATCGAGCGCACCCAGGTGGAACGCCTCGCCAAGTTGCGGGCCCGCCGCGACGCCACGCGCGTGGAAGCAACCCTCCGAGCCGTGGAGGAGACCGCGCGCACCGACCGCAACTTGCTGCCCGCGATCCTCGAAGCCGTCAAGGCCTATGACACCGTCGGGGAGATTTCCGATGCCCTGCGCCGCGTTTTCGGCGAGTACCAGGAGTCGGTGGTGATTTGATAAAGGTTGCGAGGAGGCTATACCTAGCGTATATTTAAAGCACATGGGAAGTGAACTAACTATGTTAACGCGTCGAGCACACGTCGTCTTACCGAGGGATCTGGTCATCCAAATCGATGAACTGGTTGGCAAGCGGCGTCGAAGCGCCTTCTTAGCCGAGATTGCTCAGCGCGAGGTGAAGCGCCGACGTCTTCAGGCTTTTCTCGCAAGTGAGACGACCGCATGGAATCCTGACGATCATCCGGAAATCGATGCGGCGGGGGGGGCGGCGGCCTGGGTGAAAAAGATGCGACGTGAATTTGACCGGGCTTCGCGGCGACGCATCCGCCGCGCTCGATCATGACCATACTTCTTGATACTTCTGTAATCATTGACGCTCTACGTCGTCGCCGCGGGCGCCGGGAGTTTCTGGAATCTTTGCTGGGAGCAGGTCATGATCTTGCCTGCTGTGCTATCAGCATCGCCGAAGTCTACGCGGGAATGCGGCCGGAGGAGGAGCGGACAATCAGCAGGTTTTTCGACGACCTGCTGTATGTTGAGATGAGCCGCGATACCGCCAGGAGTGCTGGCGAATTGAGGGCGAGATGGCGTCACAGAGGTAAGACTCTAAGCTTGCCTGATGCGATGATCGCTGCTGTGGCTTTGGCTGAGAACCTGACCTTAGCTACGGACAATGTGAAGGACTTTCTTATGCCAGACTTAAAACTTCTCGATCTTCCCACAGTCCAATAACCTATGGCCACCCTAACTTTTCTCGGCGCCACTGGCACGGTAACCGGCTCGAAGTATCTTCTGGAAGCCGGTGGCGAGCGCCTGATGGTCGATTGCGGACTCTTCCAAGGCCTCAAGGAGCTGCGGCTGCGCAACTGGAATCCGCTGCCCGTGCCGCCCGCGAGCATTCAATGGCTGCTGCTGACGCACGCGCATCTCGACCACGTCGGCTATATTCCGCGCCTGGTGAAGGACGGCTTTCGCGGCCAGATTCTGACCTCTTCGGCCACCGTGGATCTGACCAAAATTGTGCTGCCGGACTCCGGCCATCTCCAGGAAGAAGATGCGGCCTACGCTAATAAGAAAGGGTTTAGCAAACACTCCCCGGCTCTGCCGCTTTACACCTATGATGAAGCCGTCAAGTCGCTCGAATACCTTAAGGCGGTAAGCTCCTGGGAGCCGCTGGAGATTTCACCCCACTTCACGGCACGCGGCTTTTTCGCCGGACACATTCTGGGCGCGCGCATGATTGAAGTTACGGTCCGCGAAAACGGGACCGTGAAGAAAATTCTCTTCTCCGGAGACCTGGGCCGCTTCCCGCAGTTGATCATTCCTGAACCGGTGGTGCCGGAAGACGGGTTCGATTACATGCTGCTGGAATCCACCTATGGGGACCGGCTGCACCCGAAGGAGGACATTGAGGCGCGCCTGGCTTCGATTGTTGAGGACACCGCCGGCCATGGCGGGATGCTGGTCATTCCCTCCTTCGCCGTGGGGCGGACACAGGAACTGCTCTACCTATTTCGCGAGATGATCGAGGCGAAGAAGATGCACTCGCTGCCCATCCATGTCGACAGCCCCATGGCGATCGACGTCACCCAGCTTTACGAGACGCATCAAGAGGATGAGAGCCTCGAATTGCGAACCCTGGAAGCACAGGGAGTCAAGCCGTTCTCCCCGCCCAATCTACACTTCGACAAGACCGTGGACGATTCCAAGCAGCTCAACAACGCGCGCTACCCGACGATCATCATCTCGGCCAGCGGGATGGCGACGGGCGGCCGCGTGCTTCATCACCTGGAACGCTGCCTGCCGGACCATCGCAATACCATCCTGTTTGTCGGATTTCAGGCGGCGGGAACGCGCGGGCAGGCGATTCAATCCGGCGCCCCGGCCGTGAAAATGTACGGCCACCCAGTGCCTGTGCGGGCGCGCATTGAGACCATTGATAGCCTGAGCGCCCACGCAGACTATGGAGAAATCCTCGCCTGGCTCAAGCGATTCAGCAAGGCGCCGGGACGGACCTTTATGGTCCACGGTGAGCCCAAGGCCAGCGAAGCGCTGCGGCAGCGCATTGCGCAGGAGCTCCGCTGGGACGTTACGGTACCAACCTATCTTCAGCAAGTGACGCTGTGAAGCGTTTTCAACCACCCCAGGAAGCCTGTCGCTACAATAAGCTGGCCCGCTCCCGCTTCCTGCCTAACCCGTCTGACTGGGAATCGAAAGGTGTTCGCTGCCTACTGCGTTCTGCTTACTGCCTACTGTTCTAAGGCCCGCCGGCAGGGGCAAGGCCGAGCTGATCGGCGATCTCGCGCATGGCGGCAATGCAGAACGTGATGTGCTCGTCCAGCGGAACGCCCAGTTCTTCCGCGCCTTTGGTGATGTCCTCACGACTGACGGAGCGGGCGAAGGCCTTATCCTTCATTCTCTTCCTCACCGACTTTGCCTCCAGGCTGGCGATTCGGTCCGGCCGGACCAAAGAGCACGCGGTAATGAATCCCGCCAGTTCGTCACAAGCAAAAAGCCCTTTGGCCAAAAGCGTGTCACGAGGAATGCCGGTGTAATCGGCGTGGCCGAGAATGGCGCGGCGTTCCTCTTCGGACACTCCTTTTTCCTTAAGAATCTCGCTCCCCTTCAGCGGGTGGTCGGGAGCGTTCGGATAGATCTCGTAATCGAAATCATGGATCAATCCCACCGCCCTCCACTTTTCCTCGTCTTCACCGAACTTGCGGGCGTAGGCGCGCATGCAGGCTTCCACGGCCAGCGCGTGCTTCCGCAAATTCTCGTTCTGGGTGTACTCGCAAAGGAGTTCCCATGCCTTTTGGCGATCCATGACTCCCCCCTTTCAACAAGCTGATGATTATACGATGCCGCCGGACTCGCCCCAAGCAGGGAAGTGCAATGTGCGTTGCGATGTCTGGCGGTTTGTTTTACAATCCCTCGCGAATCCTTCCCTCGGGGGAAGAACGAGGCCCGCCGATGAAGCCAAAATTGCTTACGCTGATTTTCTTGTTGGGCGCCTGGAGCAACGGCGTTGCGCAGCAGCACACCCGGAGGCCCGTTAAGCCTCCCGACACCGGGCCGGTAACCGTGATGCGCTCGGCCACCTTGCAGGTTCTGGTTGCCAGCGATGCGGTGAGCGTCTTCAGCTATCTTTCCGATCAGGGAAAGCTGACCGCATGGTTGGCCGATCAGGCTATCCTGGAGCCAAAGTTTGGAGGCAAATACCATTTCCGCTGGAAGAATCAGGAGGCCGTGGACGGAGTGGTGACGGAATTCTTGGCTGCCAATACTCTGGCGCTTACCTGGAAGCATCCCACGGATGAGGCTGAAACCCAGGTGCGCTTTAAACTCTCTCCCCAGGGCGGGCACACACAGGTTGAACTGGAGCTTCAGGGGTTTAGTTCTGCCGATGCCCTCGACAAGGCCGTGAAGTCGTGGGTCTTTAATCTTGAAAATTTGAAATCCGTTATCGAAAGCCAAATCGACCTCCGCCCTGCGGCCGCTAAAGCACCGGGGCGCCCGCGCACAAGATAATCCGGCGGGTGGCGCTGGCTTGCGGTCAATGGCCATGCGGCGAGCCGGGCAGCTGGTAAACGACTCCCTCCTTCATCACGAAGTTGACGTTTTCAAGTACACGGATATCGCTCAGGGGATTGCCTGAAACTGCAACAAGGTCTGCAAGCTTGCCCGGCTCCACCGAACCGATTTGGTTCTTCATGTCGACCAATTCTGCGCCGGAAGCTGTGGCCGCGTGCAGGGCTTGGGCAGGCGTCATGCCGTACTGCACCATGAGCGGAAACTCCTTGGCCGGGTTGAGCGTCCACTCGAAGCCGCCTACGTCCGTGCCGAAGGCGATTCGCACTCCCGCTTTGAGCGCCCGCCGAAACGTCTCGGCGTGAATCTCCACCCCACCTTTCCATCCCGGAAAGCCGCCCGCCTGATGAATTTCATCGGCGTAAATGAAAATATAGAGCGTGGGCACGTACCAGGTTCCATGCGCCACCATGGTCTTCAGGTCATCGTCCGAAATGTAGACGCCGTGCTCGAGGGAATCGACGCCTGCCTCCACGGCGTTGTGGACGCCTTCCAACCCCATGGCGTGGGCCGCCACCTTGTGATGTTCGCGGTGCGCTTCATCCACAATGGCGTGCAATTCGTCGGGTGTAAAGGTGGGAATGCTGTGCACCACACTGCCAGCGGTGGATACACGCTGGTCGGCGTAGAGTTTAATCCAGTCGGCCCCGTTGGAAATTTGTTCGCGGACCGCTTTGCGGCACTCGTCGGGCCCGTCCACTACCTGGACGCCGTGCGGCAGCTTCAAAGCGGGGTCGTAACCCAGCAAGGCGTAAGCGCCCGTTGTGTCGAGCGCGCGTGTCGCCACCACCATGCGCGGCCCGGGAATCACGCCTTGCCGGATGGCGTCGCGAATGGAGACGTCCGCATAGTAGGCGCCTTCGGTTTCCACGTCGCGGATGGTGGTGAACCCGTACTCCAGAGCGCGGCGCGCCGATTGCGTTCCCAGGATAGTGCGGTAAGGGAGCGACCATTTCAGAATCTGTTCGTCGTACTGTCCCGGCTTCTGGTCGCCTTGCAGAAGGACATGCGTGTGTGAATCCACGAGGCCGGGCAGGCAGGTCTCCGCCGCCAGGTCGAGGTAAGTGGCCCCGGCCGGCTTGGCAAAGTCCGGCGTGTAATTCACGACGGCGCGGAACTTGCCGCCCGCAATCTCCACCAGCACGTTTTGGCGCGGCTCATCCGATACTTCGTCAATCAGCGTGCCGCAGTGAACAAACGTGACTTGTTCACCCTTCCCAGCCTGCGGGGAGGGCAGCGAGGCTGCCATCACCGGACGGCATAACTCCACGAGAAAAAGAGAAACCAGCAGAGTGCGAGGCGTTCTCACCAAGGGCTTGAAATTCATTGGGTCCTCCTGATTGCGGGATTCATTGGCAAACGGGAGTATACCAAAGCCTGAGCGGCAGGAATGTGGCGAGCGCCCGGCGGGGGCGGCATAGAGAAGTGGTGGAAAAGAAGGCAGTGCTTTCCGTAATCGTCCGGCGTAAAATCTCTACCCCGGCGACCACCCGGGTAGCGCAGGGCCCGCTTTCCGGCCCTGCGGCTTGTGCCCTCGACGACCTCTCAGGCCAAACACGCGGAGTGTAGGGAATGAACATTGATCTGAATTTGGAGCACCTGCCGGTTCTTCCTCACAAGAAAGATTACCGGATTGGCGCCATTGGAGCGGGCTTTATCATGCGCGACGTTCATCTTGTGGCCTACGGGAATGCGGGTTTCAAGGTGGTGGCGATTGCTTCCCAAGACCCCGCGCAGGCGCGCGCCACCGCGGAATTGCGAGGAATCCCCAAGGTCCATGATACGTGGCAGGAACTTTTGGCGGACGAGCGGATTGAGGTGCTCGACATCGCGGTTCCGCCCGCTGCGCAACCGGCCATCGTGCATGCGGCGCTCGAGCACCCGCACATCCGCGGGATCCTGGCGCAAAAGCCTCTGGCGACGAGTTACCAGGAAGCGCAAGCAATGGTCGTGGCTTGTGAGCGGGCAGGCGTGCGCTTCTGTGTGAATCAAAACATGCGCTACGACCAGTCGATCCGCGCTCTCAAGACCGTGCTGCGGCGAGGATATTTGGGAGAACCCGTGCTCGCCACGGTCGATATGCGCGCCATCCCTCACTGGCAACCTTGGGCGAGGGACTACGGCCAGGTGACGCTGCTCTTCATGAGCATCCATCACCTGGATTCCTTCCGCTATCTCTTTGGCGACCCCAAGTATGTGTATGCGAGCGCGCGCCAGGACCCGCGAACGGATTTCCCGCACCGGGATGGCGTTGTGCTTTACATTCTGGAGTACGCGAATGGCTTGCGCGCCGCCGCCTGGGATGATGTGTGGACCGGACCGGCGCGCGAGGGTGGGGCGGCGGACATCTACATCAAGTGGCGCGTGGAGGGAACCGCGGGGATGGCGCAAGGCACCATCGGTTGGCCGGGCTATCCTGCCCGCGTTCCCAGCACCATCTGCTTCACCACCCTGCAACAGCCCGGCTATTGGTTCTCGCCCACCTGGCCGCAAGTCTGGTTTCCCGACGCCTTTGAGGGCACCATGGGAGAACTCTTGTGCAGCCTGGAAGAGGGCAGGGAATCCGTCCTCAGCGGGCGGGATAATCTCAACACGATCGCGCTAGTGGAAGCCTGCTACCGTTCACTCAATGAGCATCGGCCGGTGCGGCCGGCGGAAATCAAGGAGGAACACGCATGAAACTCGGGCTTATCAATTCCGCTTGGTTGGGGTCCCCCGTGGGCACCGCTCAAGGCATTCACAAAACCAAAGAGATCGGCTTTGATACTATTGATATTTTTGCTGATCCCCTGGAGATTGATATCAAAGAACGGAAGTTGATCAAGGACACCTGCCGCCAGGCCGGGCTGCCCATCATCAGCGTGTGCTGCTGCGCGCTGGGGATTGCGGATTTCAATGGACCCGTACGCCGGTTCCACGTTGAGCGCGCCAAGAAACATCTGGACCTTGTCTACGAGTTCGAGGCCAAGAACCTGCTGCTGGTGCTGGGAGAATACATCTGGCAACAGGAAGTCATCGCCCCCCGCGACCAATGGAAATGGGCCGTGGAAGGCGTATCCGAGTTGGGCGACTACGCCGCCGGGCTGGGCCTGGAAATCGCCATCGAACTCGAGCCGTTCCACCTTTCCATCGTGAACACGCTCCAAACCATGGTGGATTTCCTGAACGACGTCCACGATCCCGCCGTGCGCGCCAACCTGGACGTCTCGCACCTGGCGCTGGCCCATACGCCGGCGGAGGAGATTTCCAATTTGCAGGGGCGCATCGCTCACGTACACTTCTCCGATTGCGACGGGAAGAAGCACGGCGATTTGCCGCCGGGACGTGGAGTAGTCAACTTCCGGCCCTACCTTGCGCAACTGAAAAAGGTTAGGTTTGGCGGCGTCATCAGCATCGAACTCGAGTATTCACCCGAGCCCGCGAAGATTGTCGAATGGATCACGGAAGCCTACCGCGAAACCGACAAGTTGATGCAGGAGATAGGAATTCGCGGATAACGGGTACAGCGCCACCATGGTCCTGGGGTCTGAATTTCTAGCGCTGAGCTTTTTCCGTAGCCCGCTCTTCCGGGAATTCCCCAAAAGCGACCCAGCGTGGTTGAAATCCGCGCTAGTTCGGCGGAGAGACCTTACCTCCCCCCGCGCCCTGGTGGTAGTTGGGATAAGGCGGCTTGTGGTAGACCGGGAGGGGATGCTTCGCAAGGTCCTGGAGCAGCAACTCGACGGCCTTTTCCAGTTGGGGGTCATGTCCCTCACGCACAGCCTGGGGATCAAATTCCACCTCGACGTCGGGCGCCACACCGTGGTTCTCCACTTCCCAGGCGTCATTAGGAGTCCAGAAACCGCGGCTGGGCGCAGTCACCACGCCCCCGTCCATAAGGGACTCGCCCGGCCCGAAAAATCCCACCAAGCCTCCCCACGTGCGTTTTCCCACCAGGATACCGATGTGCGCTTGCCGAAAATGCCAGGGCATCGCGTCGCCGCCTGATCCCGCGTATTCATTGATGATCATCGCCTTGGGCCCTTGGATCAAACTCACAGGTGTGGTCATGTCTTCGCCGTCGCGCGTGGTGCGGAAATTCATCAGCGTCCGGCGCAGGTAGTCAAGGATGTAATCCGTGTTGGAGCCGCCATGATTGAAGCGCTCATCAATCACGGCTCCCTGCTTTCCGGCCTGCGAGAAGAAGTAGCGGTTGAAAGATATGTACCCCCCCGCCGCTGTATCCGGCAAATAGATATATGCCAGCTTTCCATGGCTGAGCTGATCCACTTTGCGGCGATTGTCCTCCACCCAGGCGCGATTGCGCAGTGCGGTTTCACTCGCGATTGGCACCACGGTCACCTCGCGCGAGCCGGCGCCGGTGGGGTCCGGGCCCACGCGCAGGACTACGGATTTATTGGCGGTCATTTCAAAAAAGCTATAAACGTTGCTGTTGCCGCTTACTTCGCGCCCGTTGACGGTGAGCAGGTATTCTCCCTCGGCGACATTCACACCCGGCTGCGTCAACGGCGCGCGCAGTTGCGGGTTCCAGTTCTCGCCGTCATAAACGCGGGAAAAGCGGTACCGGCCATTTTCGATTCGGTAGTCGGCGCCCAGCAGCCCCACGGGGACCGGCTCCACTTCCGGACTTTCGCCGCCCACAACAAACAGATGACCTACGGTGAGATTGCCGAACGCTTCCCGGAAAATGTAATTGAGGTCGGCCCGTGACTCCAGTCCCGCGAGGAAGGGTCCATACCTTTTTTCCGTGGCCATCAGGTCCAAGCCGTGGAAGCCTCCATCGTAAAAGAAGTCGCGCTCCAACCGGAACGCTTCGTGATACATCTGCCGCCACTCCGCCAGCGGGTCCACGCGCACTTCCATCGTCGCGAGATTCAAAGGCTTCTCCGTGGGCGGCGGTGGGCCGGCAGTCGCCGCTGCGGAGCCTTCGGATTTGGGGACAGGCGCAATGAACCACGTTTGCGCGGTAGCGGAGGGGCCATTCGCCGGCCCACCGCGGGTCCGGTAGAGCATTTTCTCTCCATCGGCCGATACGTAGAAAGCCAGGAGGTTCTCCCGTAGCTTGTCAGTCTTTCGTGTTTTCAAGGCAAACCGATACGCAGTAAGCGACCACGGACCGCTCAGTGGCTCGACGGCAGGCTCTTCCTCGATAAAAAGCTCGTCTTCCTTACCGGCCAGCAACTCGGAATAATTCTTGGCCGGAATGGGCAGCGCCAGAATTCGCTGGCCAATCCTTTCGAAGTCCACTTTCACACTGGGGGGCGGATTGGCTTTTCCTGAGCCCTCATCTTTGGAAGGTTCGGGTTTCACCTCCTTCTCCTCATCGCTCTCGGGAGCGAGGGGCGAGGGCAGGTCCTTGCGCAAAACGGTGATGTAAACGCTGCTGGTCACCGGCCTGTTAAAGCTCATCATCGATTCATCGAGCGTGGGTCCCGTATCGGTGCTGGCCAGCAAATAAAGATATTTCCCACCCTTGTCGAAGGCCGGCGAAAACGAATCACTCATGCCATCCGTAACGCGGTGGCTCTCACCCGTCTCAAGCGAATAGAGAAACACCGAGCGCATGTGGCTCAGCTCCTGCTGCGTATAAGCCAGCCACTTGCTGTCGGGCGACCACGCCGCGCGGAAGATTTGCTGTGGCCCCGTGAAGCGGTCATGAAACACCCGCACCGGTTTTTTCTTCTCCAGATCGACGTACCAGAGGTTCAAGCGCTTATCGGTATAAGCGATCTTCTTGCCGTCCGGCGACCAGGTGGGGAAATAGAAGAACGACCCGGGAGTGCCGAGATCGATTTTCTGCGCTTCCTCCAGTCCATTCTGATTCTTGATGTACAGGGCATACTCACCCGATTCATCGGAGAAATAGGCGACGCGGTCTCCCTCCGGCGACCACGCCGGACTGCGCTCATCTGCGCCCGGCGTGTTCGTGATGTTGCGAATATCGCCCTTCTCAGCGGGCACGGTGAGAATTTCGCCGCGAGCCTCAAAAACGGCTCTTTTCCCGGTGGGCGAAAGGTCGGCGTTGCTGATTCTGCCCGCAACTTTGAGGAAGTGCGGCCGCAATTCCGGCAGATCGGCGTCCACACGAATATCGAGCTTGCGCTCGCTGCCGGATTTCAGGTCATAAAGATAGAGCGCCCCAAACTGTTCGATCACGATCGCCCCGGGCCCCGCGCTGGCGTACTTGAAATCGAACCCGTCGTTCTTCAGCACTTGGGTGACGCTCTTGGTGCGCGTATCGTAGCTGAACAGGGTGGTGGGGCCCGCGCGGTCCGACAGGAAGAAGATGCGCTGATCCACCCAGATCGGATTGAAGTCGTTGGAATTATCGCGCGGAATTTTGGTGACGCTGGAATCCCGTAACTGCGCAATCCAGATGGGAGAAGTGCGCCCGCCGCGGTAGCGCTTCCAGATTTCAAACGCATGATCGAGCGGCACGTAGGCGATTTGGCTTCCATCCGGCGAATAAGAACCCTCGGCGGCGATGGGCAGAGGCAACTCGGTGGGGAAGCCGCCGTCGCGCGAAATCGTGAACAGCCGGTTGAAGCTTTCGTAACTGCGGCGGTTGGAGGCGAACAACACCTGCTTACCGTCGCGCGTCCACCCCACCACAAAGTCCGGCGAGGGATGATAAGTGATCCGCCGGGGCTCGCCGCCTTGGGCAGGAATGATGTAAACGTCGGCGTTTCCGTTGTAGTCGCCGGTAAAGGCGATGTCGTTTCCATCCGGCGAAAAGACCGGCCGCGACACAGTCCCCATGCCACTGGTCAGCCGCGTGGCCACGCCGCCCTCGCGGGGGACAATCCACAAATCGCCCGCATAGGCGAAGGCAATCTGCGTGGCGCTGAGGGTGGGATGCTGCAAGAGCAGCGGCGGCGGACCTTCCGCAAGACAAACGCTCACCGTAAGGAGAGCAAACAAAATTGCGATGGTTCGATTCATTCCCTGAATCTCCTGTCAACTTGGGGAAGGCCCCCCGCAACCCATGCCGCTTCGGGGCGGGACATCTGGCGCCCCGTTGTTCCCAACCGCACGCGATTATACCAGCCGGGCGGAAGAGCTGCACATCCAGTAAAGTATCGGGTATTGGGTCAGTGCGCTGTAGTGGCGGGCGAATAGCTGAGTCGCCCGATCGAAGCACTCCGGAAATTCGCCTCGCGATGATGGAATTGGAGTAGTATGGCGGGGTTCGAATATCAGAAATTCGCGCTGGTTTGCGCAAAGCGAGGTGCAAGGCCATGAAGAAAACACTGTTTCTACTGGTAGCATGTCTCATACTAAGTTATGCGGGGACCTTATCGGCCCTTGCTCAAGAAGCGACGACCAAAGAAGCCCCTGCCGCTCCTGAGAAAGCCAAGATGGCAACCGTGAAGCCCGAGACGCTTGCGGGCACGCTGCAAACTGTGGTGGTTGACAAGAAATTGCTCGTGGTTGCCAGTTCGGCCGGAATTCCCTACGATTTCAACGTGACAGGCGCGACCAAGATTATGGTGGGCGGCAATAAGGCCAAGCTGGCGGATCTGGCCGGCGCCACGGGGAAGTCCGTGTCTATAAAGTTCTTGCCCGAGAAGAAGGCCGGCAACATTGCGCAGAGCGTCGAAGTCCAGTAGTCCTGCGGTGGGTGGCGCCCCGACGATTCGGCGCCACCCGCGCGAGTAATTTTCGATTGACGAATGGGCGAACGAGGTCGAGCGATGAGGGGTGACGTGTGGCAAGCTGCCCTCCGGCCGGCGTCAGCGGGCTTGCCGCTTGCCCAGCCAAAGGAGCTCGATGGGCTCGCGTTTGGACAGTTGCCACAGTTCGGGGTCGCCCGTCACCAGGATGGCGTTTTGTTGGCGGGCCGTTTCCACGGCAAATGCGTCCGCGTAGGAAATAGGGTAGCGGCTCTTCATGCGAGCGGCGTCCAGGATCAATTTTCGATCTGGCAGGAGCGCCTGGATCGGCATCATCGCAAGGTCGGCGAGGAACCGCTCGGCGGGCGCGGCCCCGTGGCGTTTTGCGATCAGGTAGAAGACTTCGCCGACGTTGATCAGCGAGATGCTGACCCGGGCCTCGCCGCGCGAGGCCTCCTCGAGAAGTTCGCGCACTTTGGCGCGGGCCGGCTCTTCGCCCTGGAGCCAACCGATCATTGCCCAGGAGTCAAGAACGCTTGCGGTCACGCGCCAACTCCCTTCGCCGGTTGCGAACCAGATCCCCCAAGAGATCGGAACCTTTGAAGCGCCCTTCCCATTCCCTCCAGTCCCCCGTTACTGCTTTGCGCAAGATCACCTCATCGCCTTCTACTCTCACCGTCAGGCAGGCACCCTCGCCCAGGCCCAATTGATCTCGGACTTCTTTGGGGAGGGCTAGTTGTCCCCTTGAGGATAAACGGGCCTTCAGCATGGCCTCCACCTCCATTCTTACTTTATAGTAAGACAGACTACAGTTCAAGATCTGTGCGGAGGCCATCCTCTACACTTCAGGTTTGGTTTTGTGGGCCAACTCGCAGGAAGGAAGGCGGCAGTCCGCCACCTGTCGGACCGCCGTCCAAGGCTTCGCATCCGCACCCGTTCAGAGGTCAGGGCTCGCCGAAGTTCCTAGCCACTAACCACTAACCACTGCTCTTAATGCTTTACCGTAATCAACACGACGCCGTGCGGGGGCACATCGGCGGAGAACTGATCGGCCACTCGGCCCAGCTCCTTGTGCGCCCAGAGGTCGCGGACCTGGAGCTTGCCGTGCAAACCGAGATCCTTCCAGGTGACGCTCATCTTTGCCGTCTCTTCTCCTCGATTGAACAGCCCCACGGCCCAGGTTTGGTGCATGAGAGGCCTTGCTGCAACCGTCAAGGGACCCTGCTCGGAGATTTTCTTCACGGGCTGGGCGTCGGCGTCCTGGTCGATGGCAATGACCTCGGTGTTCATCAGAATGGACTTCGTCTCCTCGCTCATGGAGCGCAGATCGTTGCCCGCCAGCAGGGGAGCCGCCAGCAGCGACCACAGGCTCATGTGGGTGCGGTATTCGTCGGCGGTCATCCCGCCGTTGCCGATCTCCAGCATGTCGGGATCGTTCCAGTGGCCGGCCCGCGTGTAGGAAGCAATAAGGAATTGACTGAAGCCGATTTCGGCCATCCTCTGCCAGTGATCGTTAATATCCCCGGTGGTGCGCCAAAGATTGCCGCCCACTTTGGCTCCCCACTTCCAAACGTCGCCACGCCCGTACTGGCACAGGCTGAACACCATGGGGCGGCCGCTGGCGAGCAAGGCGTCGCCCATTTTCTGGTAGACGGCTTGCATATCGGATTCTTTATAAATGCGGCCGGCGCTGCACCAGTCGTACTTGAGGTAATCGAAACCCCAGGCGGCATAGGTTTTTGCATCCTGATCCTCGTGGCCATAGCTGCCCTCATAACCCGCGCACGTCTGCGGGCCGGGTGAGGAGTAGATACCAATCTTTAACCCTTTGGAGTGGACGTAATCGGCCAGGCCTTTCATATTGGGGAATTTCAAATTGCCGGTGATGTTTCCTTGTGCATCGCGTGGACCTTCCCAGGTATCGTCGATGTTGATGTAGGTATAGCCCACGTCGCGCATGCCGCTCGCCACCATGGCGTCGGCAATGCCCCGGACGGTCACGTCGTCAATGTTGCGATGGAATTTGTTCCAACTGTTCCAGCCCATGGGAGGTGTCAAAGCCAAGCCGTTGTCGGGCACGTCATGCAGCGCCGGCACGGGCAGGGGGGGTGGGGGAACGACGGCAGCCTGGGTGGTCCGCTCGGCAAAGCCCACGGCTACATCCCGGCCCGGAAAGTGTACCGCCATCCGGATCTTATCCCCCTGGAGCGCTCCGTCGTAAAGGGCTTGGCGCCTCGGGTCGACAGGCGACAAACTGACTGTAAGGTGCAATAATCCGCCGATGAAACTCCCATCGCTGATGGGCGATTTTCTATAGTTGAACCACGCTGCGCCGGTAACCTTCTCGCCGGATTGCTGGAGGTCGAAGAACGTTTTAGTGAAGTTACCGTCTCCGGTGGGAACGTTCAGGACCCAGAAACCGGTCACGTCGGCGGTTTGCGCCGCCATCGGAGCTGCGCCGAGGAGCAATACGCAAGAAATCAGCAGCATTCGAATGAAGATGGCGCGTATGACGGGTATGAATCGTGAAGTGGCGTGGGATTTCAAGTTTTCCTCCATATCAACTGAGATGCCGGACGCCGCACATTTTAGCGCAAACTGAGCCTGATTTCCCCCGATTTCTCATGCCTCGCAACAAGGCTATGTTGCCGATTTTCGATTATCGATTGCCGATGGTCGACTGCAATGTGCTGTCATCCGGCGGAGATTGCCTCAGCCGTAGAAACCTTGCTCAACCATAAGGACCTGACTCTGCAAGACTCGGACGTGGTCGCTGCGGCGCTGGAGCGATTTCGCGAGCGGCCGGGCGTGAGCTTTTCTGACTGCCTCCTGCTGGAATTGGCACGTAAGGCCGGACATTTCCCTCTCGGCACGTTCGATCGCAATCTCAGCAAGCTTGCGGGAGCCCAGAAGCTGTAACCTTCGCCTGAAATTGGCGATTGCCGATTTTCGATGGCATTCGGCAATCAAAACTTGGCCTTAGCAGACGGTTCTTAGGCGTGCAGCTTCCGGAATGCCGCGAGGCATCGCTGCACGGTCTCCATTTCGGGGTAATCGCTGCCCTCCTGCTCGATCAGGTAGTACTCGATTCCGCCGGTCTTTTCGGCGGCAGCGAAAATCTTCTTCCAGGGCCCAATCCCCTCGCCCGTCAACACCTTGTAGCCCTTCTGGGGAGACCAATCCTTCACATGCATGGAGCGGATGCGGCCGGGATTCCCGTTAATCCAGGCTACGGGATCGCTGCCGGCGGCCAAACAAGTTCCCACATCCAATTGCAGCATAACGCTTCTGTCCAGCGTCGCGGCCAGCATCTCCATGGGCTTCTGTCCCTCGACAGGCCTCCACTCGGTATCGTGGTTGTGATAGCCCGCGTGCAGACCCTGTCCTTCCAAGATTTCGTTGGCCTTGTTCAGGGTTTCCGCCACGCTCTTCCAGCCATCCAGTCCGCTCACCGCACCGGGAGAAGCCAATACGATGTAGCGAGTCCCAAGAATCTTGTTTAAGTCGACCGCTTTGCTCATCCCTTCCGGGGTGAAGGATTTCAAAGCGTTGTGAGTCGAATAACACCGGATGCCGAGTTCTTCCAATTCGGCGCGGACCTGCCGGGCATATTCCGGTGTCCAGTCGTAGTAAGGCGCGTAGAACTCGACGCATTGATAACCCATCTTGGCCGCGCCCCGAACGGCTCCCATTAGATCTTTCTTCAATTCGTCGCGAACCGAGTAGAGTTCCAGCCCCACGGGAATTTGTTTAGAGTGCGCCCCGGCAGCCTGTCGGCCGACGGACGCCGCCGCGATGGAACCCAGAAAAGAACGACGTGAAATTTACCTGTTCATCATGGGCCTACCATACCACAACAGACGCTCTTTCTGGCCACTTGTCACCATTCACTCCTCACGGCTCGTGTGATCGGATCATCGGTTCATCGGATCATCTGGCCATTGGTGAATTGCGATTGGTGATTGGCGATTTTCCAGTTTCGACTTTCGATTTTCGAGTTCCGCCTTTCTGTCCTCCAAGTCGGCAAATTCATCTTCTCCCCTGAGACTGCCGATAGCCGATAGGGGATGGTGTGTCACGGGGGGAGTTAGTCGTCGGCCTTTCCCGTCCTTTCACCTTCGGGCTTTGCTTGTCACTAGCCACACGCCATGAGTCAGACCAAATCCCGCACGCCATGAGTTCACTGGTCCGTTACGACAACTGAAGACGGCTCGCTACCCGCTCCCGCGCCTGACTCTTCCGTAACCGCCGGAAAAATTCCTCTGCAAACCGAGGTGAGAATGTAACCAGAACGCGGCCCGCCGCACCCATGAGGGCTCCGGCAGGGAAATTGGCTTGGGAGCCCATATGGGTCCGGAGACTTGAATTCTGACATCCAATCCCGCAGCTTTCCACTCGCGCAGGACACTGGCGAGATCAAATTCGGGCACATGCGTCTCCGACGCGACCACCATGGTTCTAATTCCGCGATCCTTCAAAAACGCCGCCGAGGGAAAGTCCGATGGGAATATCACGGAGCGGTTGTCAAACATCCCGATGCTGACCTGCTTTCCCACGCCCCCGCGACGCCAATCCAAAAGAAACGCCGGCGGCGCGGAGCAAGGCACATTGAGACCGCGCAACTCATCCGCCGCACCGGCGAGCGCGGAAACGATAGAGCTCACCTCAACGACCGGCGCAGATCCCTGCGGAGTTAAATCCTCCGAATCTATCAAACCTAACCGAACGGGATCGTCCGGTGAGGGAGTCAGTTTCTCTCGGGGGCACGCGTTATATAGCGGCACTGGACAGTAGCCCTTGCGGGCGATGCGCACGCCCAAGAAGACGCCGCGGGGCCCATCGAGATCAATCACCATCCCCGTATCCAAAGTGGCCGCCGGAACGGATTTTCCCCACTCCTCAGGCTCGGAATCGCCCAACATACGCGTGTTATCGGTGATGTAAGCGAAGAGTACGGGTTTTGCCCATTTAGACCAAACACACCCTTCCGGGGCCCACACTGAGTAGACCTGTTCCTTGTTCATGGTGCACCCTCCCGGTCATCTGCGATTAGCAGGGCGGCTTCGATGGCCCGGTAGTCGGTCACGGGCCCGCGCGAAAGTCGAACGTAGGCCCCCACGGTCCTGCCATTGATGATGTAAACTCCGAGACAGGGGTATAGCAAAACTCCAGAGCTGGCGGTGACCGGAAGGGAAACGAAACGGCGTTGGGCAACCCACTTATCGGATTGTCGCTGAATATGGCGGCGAATTCGCCGTCGCGCATCGTTACCGAGCAAAGCGGGCAAGACCACGTCGTCTCCCGTATTCGAGAATGCCGCTTTGAATACCCAATCCTCCTCGCCCGACTCAATGTCGCGAGGGTCGAGACATTGCGGAAATGATTCTTCCAAGGCGCGCGTGGGGTTAGAGAAACTCTCCCAAAGCAGGGGCAGTCGTTTGCTTTCGGCCAGCACCGAATAGCCCGGATTCGTGACCACCGTCTGAGTGGGGCCAAACATATGGGGCCAACCTGATCGTATAGGGAATTCGGCAAGCCATTCACCCTGGAAGAACCGAACGAGAATGTCCAGGGGTTGCTGATCAAGATAAGCCCAGCCGTTCTGCCAGGAGAGCTGTTGCGGATGCTGGAGAAAGCCCACTCGGCAGCCTTCTTCTTCCAGCACGGAGCCGAGAAAGGATACGAGCTGCTGATCCTCCGGGTAGCCGGACGCATAAAGAATACCGGCACGCGGCCCACTCCGCAAAGAGGTCACCGCACACTTCCAGGCTTGAACGGGGTTGCCCGGTGTCCGCGTGCCGGGGTAGTGTTCCGCCATCAGGGCGGTAAAGTTCGAGGACTCGGTGAACCCGCCCGGGACATCGCTGTTGACCTCGGATACTTTCCAGCCCTCGGCTGTGGCATGAAAGTCGAAGCGCAAGACTCGAAGCCCCACGCCTAAGCCCGCGTTGGCCCAGCCTCGCAGGGCACGCTGTAATGGAGCGGGTAACCCGAGAACGGTCTGCAACTCGGGCCGCTCCAACAATTCGATCTCAATGCTCGCAATCTCTGCCGCCATGAGCTCGGCGCGCGTTGCCAACTCGGCCCAGGTTTTCGATGACAGAATCAGAGGTTGCTCCAAAAGCACACTCTCGTCGCCAATTTGGGGGTCCCACTTGAAGTGGTCCAACATCATCCTGCGTCGAATAATCGAAAACCCCTCGGCATTTAGCGCAGGGCCGAGTCGAAGATCATTATTGATCGTTGCGAGCCCCAGTTCCATATTGTGCCTTCAATCGCAGTGAAACCGACCAAACCTTTTCGAGTGATTCTAAGCGCCATTCAATTCTTTCGTTCACATTTATTTCCCGACGATTGAATTCTGTCGTTGCGAGCAAGACGCTTTTGGACCATCGTAGCCGCCCGGACGCATCATATAAACTTCGCCCACCTAGACTCGTAAATGAAAACTGCCTATCATTACAGCAGAAAGAAGAATTCATCCTTCTTAGGTACAAAGCCCCACTGGTTTGCTCTGACGCAAACGGAAGGCCCCAGCCTGCCCGCGGAAGGATGAGCGCGCGGCCGAGCAAATGTCGGCCAGGGGAAAGAGAAGGCTCGCTACAGCGATGCCTAAGAGCTTCCCAGCACTGATTGCCTCAAGGCAGAATCATTTCCGCCGATGAGAAACATAAGGGGTTTATAGATGTTGGACCTTGAAAACGCGGAAGTCCTCCGCGCCGTTCTGGAAAGTTTGCAGACGGGCGTGTGCTTGGTGGATCGGGACCGCAAGATCAGTTTTTGGAATGACGGGGCGGAAAGAATAACGGGTTATTTGCGTCAGGATGTCCTGGGGCGCTTTTGCGGCGGGATTCTATTGGTCAAGTTTCATGAGAACAAGCTGGCGATCTGCGAGCATTGCTGCCCGCTGGTCGCCGCGATGCGAGATGGGCAGGCTCGTGAGTCGCGCGCTTACCTCCATCACAAGTCAGGGTACGCCGTCCCCGTTACCTTGCGGGCGATGCCGATCCGGGACGTTCGCGGCCACGTGATTGGCGCGGTGGAGAGCTTTGTGGAGAAGCCCTGGACGTCCGCGCGGCGCCGCCCGGAGGCTGACTTGACTGTAGGCCACGGGTTGGATGCGCTCACGCAGCTTCCGGACTATCCTTTTACGGAATCACACTTGGTGGAGCGCCTCAAATTCGCTTCCGAACATGCAATCCCCTTTGGGCTGCTCTGCATTCAGTTGGATCATCTCGATACCCTGACGGCAACTCATGGACTGGAGGCTGCCGAGGCCATCTTGAGGGTCGTTGCACACACCCTGCGCAATGGCCTCGCCCCCCAAGACTTCGTAGGTCGTTGGTCGGAAGACCAGTTCTTGGCCATCGTCGCAAACGACAGTGAAAGCGACTTATTGACCACGGCCGAACGCCTGAAGCAGCTCGCCCAATCCTCCGAAATCGTCTGGTGGGGCGACAATTTGTCGGTCACCATTTCACTCGGAGGAACGCTCATGAGGCCCGGAGAGCGCGTTGAGTCACTACTGAGCCGCACAGGAAGCGCGCTTAAACAGGCTGTTGCCCAAGGCGGCAATTTCGCCATCGTGCTTTGCGCGCCGGAAACCCCGTAGGTAAGGAGAGATAACTGAGGTGTTCGCGATCATCGGAATCGTGGTGGTCTTCGGGGCCGTAGTCGGCGGCTACTTGATGGAGCACGGAAACATCAGGGTACTCTTGCAGCCGGCCGAACTGCTCATCATCGGAGGAGCGGGCGTGGGAACACTCCTGATTTCTAACCCCCTCCACATCCTCAAACGTGTCGCCGCTGGTCTTCCAGGAATTATTAAAGAGTCCAAATTCAACAAGGCCATGTACCTCGATTCGCTGAAGATGATGTACGAACTCTTTGGGCGCGCGCGCCGGGATGGACTGGTGGCGCTGGAGAGCGACACGGATGACCCCGAGAAGAGCGCGATCTTCTCCAAGTACCCTGCCTTCCTTAACGACCATCACCTCTTATGCTTTGTTTGCGACACCATGCGCCTGGTGGCGAGCAATGCCGTGGAGGCATTTGAACTTGACCAGATGGTGGAGTTAGATATGGATGTCCATTACCACGACTCCACGCAGCCCGTGACGGCGCTCAGTACTATGGCGGACTCGCTTCCCGGCCTCGGCATCGTGGCCGCAGTACTCGGCGTGGTTATCACCATGGGCGCTTTGGGTGGCCCGCCGGAAGGGATCGGGCATAAGGTTGCCGCGGCTTTGGTGGGCACGTTTTTGGGCGTGCTGCTTTGTTACGGCTTGGTCGGACCTCTCTCTTCCAATATGGGCAAAGCCGCGGACGATGAGCATGCCTACCTGTATGTGCTCCGTGTGGCCATGGCTTCGTTTATCAAAGGAACCGCACCGATCATGGCGGTGGAAGTGGCGCGGCGGGCCATTCCCGGCCACGTGCGCCCCTCCTTCGAGGAGCTTGAGACCTATTGCCGCAACCGCGGCGAGGCGGCTGCACCACAGGAGGCCGCAGCGTGAAGAAGGAGACAGCAGATTGGTGATTGGTGATTTGTGATTGGTCATAGAAAACTCGGGCATCGGTGCCCATTGGCCAGCGAGACTTCGACGAGCCAGGAATGACCCGGCTTGGGGCGCCGCCGTCATGGCACGGCGACTGAAATTCACAAATCACCAATCGCAAATCACAAATGGTGCAGATCACCATGGCCGCAGCGCAACCGATCATCGTCGTCAAGAAGAAAGGTGGTCACGGGGGACACCATGGAGGCGCTTGGAAGGTGGCCTACGCGGATTTTGTGACCGCGATGATGTCCCTCTTCATCGTCCTCTGGCTCATGAACAGTAGCAAGCAAATCCAGCAGGCCGTGGGGGGATATTTCAGAGATCCCGCCGGAAATTCTAAACTCACAGGTGGCAATGGAAAGGGCCCGGGCGTGGGCTCCGGACAGGGCCCCGGCGATAGCCTGACTTTATCCAAAGACAACATGGGAAAATTGAAAGAAGACCTCCAAAGCGCCATCCACCGGATCGAAGACCTCAATAAACTGAAAAGCCAGATTGAGATGACGGTGACGTCGGAGGGGTTGCGCATCGAACTGCTGGAATCTGCCAAGGGAACTTTCTTCGACAGCGGCAGTCCTGAGCCGAACGACAGCGGCAAGGAAACGCTCATTGCGCTGGCGAAGCAGTTGGGTGGCGTTCCAAACAAAATCTCGATCGAGGGACATACCGATTCCAAGCCCTTGGTCCGGCATGGCGGTGAATACGGAAACTGGGAGCTTTCTGTAGACCGCGCCAACAACGCCCGGCGGCTGATGCAGGAGAATGGTTTGCGCGCGGATCAAGTAACGCAGGTTAGGGGTTACGCCGACCAGCATCTTCGCAAGCCCAACGCCCCTGAAGACCCATCCAACCGCCGAATCTCCGTCATCGTGCAATACGCCTCAGCGGCCCCGGAGAAATAGGTGCCAGGACTCAGGTATTAGGTGTCAGGCAGATGTCAAGTATCGTGCTCAATGTCAGGTCTATCATCTGGGATCAAGCGGGTTGCAAATAGCAATACATGTTGCGCACGACACCCAACACCTGACACGTTGTACCTACCACCTGATACCTGGCACCTGACACCTGCCTTCACCGCGTGGAGAATCTCCAAACTGTCGTCGAGTGGTACGTCTGGCCCGGTTTTAAGATCGTGGATGGGAAATTCGGCTTATTGGGCGAATCGGGATAGTGCTGGGTCTCCAGGCAGAAGGCATCGCGCGCATTGTAGATGTGGCCATGCTTGCCATGTACACCCTCCAAGTGGTTGGCCGTGTAAAGCTGTACTCCTGGTTCTGTGGTGTCAACCTCCAGAACGCGCCCGCTGGCCGGATCATAAACACGGGCGGCCAGCGCCAAGCCCGGGCCCTGCCGGTTGATCACGAAATTGAGGTCATAGCCGAGCCCGAATACTAATTGCTGAAAGTTGTCATTGATGCGAGCTCCCATGGCGGTGGGCTTGGTGAAATCGAGTGGCGTTCCCTTTACGCTGGCGATTTCCCCGGTGGGGATCAGTGTACCGTCAACCGGGGTGTAGTGATCAGCGTTGAGCATCAGTTCTTCACCGAGAATGCTTCCGCTTCCTTCTCCCGTCAGGTTGAAGTAGGTGTGGTTGGTGAGGTTGATGGGTGTGGCCTTGTCGGTCGTGGCCTGATAATCGAGGCTGAATTCGTTCTTGTCGTCGAGCGTGTAGGTTACGGTTACATGCAGGGTTCCGGGAAAGCCCTCCTCGCCGTCGGCGCTGGTGTACTTCAAGACCAATCCCACTTCGGTGCTTTTCTGGAAGGATTGCGCTTGCCACAGAACCTTGTCGAATCCCTTTAGGCCTCCGTGTAAAGAGTTGGGGCCATCATTCTTCGCCAGCGTGTATTCCTTGCCAGCGATCGTGAACCTGGCATTGCCGATGCGATTTCCATAGCGGCCCACCAGTGCTCCGAAAAACGGATTCTTGGCAAGGTATCCGGCAAGCAAATCGAAACCCAGCGTGACGTCGGCCAAGTGCCCCGCTTTATCCGGGGTTTTTACTGACACGATGATTCCGCCAAAGGTCATCACGCGAACTTCGATGCCGTGGCTGTTGGTCAACGTATAAATCTCGACGGCTTTCCCGTCGGGTGTAGTTCCAAAAGCTTCTTTCTTAACCATAAGCGCCCCCTGCGCAGAAGATGGCCCTGAAAAAGCAATCAGGGTTAGGCTCAACGAAAACAATAGAATTGTGCGGCGAATCATGTGGGTCCTCGGGTGGTTGGAATCGAAAAGGACGGGTTGGAGAAAATTCTTGGTCATGTCCTAGCGGCGGTCAAAAATAACGGTCGCAAGGAATTCTCCTCGGAGTGTCGCCGTGAGTCAAGCGCTGAGTGAGGATCAGCAGATCCTTCGATTCAGAGGGAACGAAACCAGGGATAGTGCGTGCAGGGCAAGGGTCCGTCCGGCACTCGTCGAACCCACACTTGGATTTTGATGTCTATTCCCTGCCTTTGGATATTTCCTCGCAGCGCAAGGGTAGGTTCAGAACCTGTTCCGGGAGAATGAAATTGGCGTCGGCCAAGTCAGCGTTGGCTCTAGCGACGCATGTCCAAGCGAATCCACTGCCCAACTGGATTGCTGCGATCTTCCACAACGTGTCCCCTTTCCGGACCCGGATCGTCCTCGCCACGTCCCGCGGCGAAGCAAGCTCGGGCAGACGAATCCAGTCTCCGATCTGGAGGCGGCGAGGTTCAACGATTTGGGGATTCAGTGCGGCCAGTTCGCGCCATTGCGCTCCACTGCCCAGATAGCGCTGTGCCAGTTTCCACAGGGAATCTCCGCGCGCCACCCGCACTCGGCGCGGCGGCGCAGGTTCAGGGCCGTGAACAGAATGGGTTGCCTCAGACAAAGGCATGCGATCCCTTACCGATGCCAAGGGAGCGGGACCGGCCCCGGACAATGTAGAATTCACCAACGACAGATGCTCCCCGGCCGCTGCGTCAGCTTGCCTTTGCGCTTTTCGAACTTCTTTTAGCCATCGATAATAGCGGGCCACGTCGCCCAGTGGAGCATCGTTCCCCGGAGGCGCGAGAAAGGGACCAACCGGCCGCACCACGTTCGGCACGACGCTGGTTTGGACGGCGGCCGGTGCAAGCGTCGGTGCAACCGAAGGTGCTTCAGGCCTGGCCAAAAGGGATTCAACCCACGGACCAGGGAGCGGCCCTTCCGCCTGCCTCTCTCGAATTTGTTTCGCCTGGCGATAGTGACGAGCAACATCACCGAGAGGGATTTCAGGGTTGTCCGGAGAAGAGGTGGAAACCTGCGTCGCTACCGACTGCTCTCCGAAGACCACGTCCCGTTCGGCGTGGTTGGCAATAGCCGCGGCTGGCTCCGTCCCGGGAGCCGCGAGGCGCGCCTGGTCTTCCTTGAGGAGAATTTGCGGCCGCGCCAAATCCTCATTAGTGTAAACATGTTGAGGGGACGAGGCAGGCTGGCTCTGCTTGCGGGCCCGCTCCTGGCGAGCCAATTCGCCCAGATCTTGCCCGAGGCATTGCGAAACGGCCAAGCCGAGCAGAAGAGCGATTCCAGCCACTCGTAAAGGTAAGGTGAGCATGATCCGGTCGGACCGCCGCTTATTATTTGGCACCGAACTTATCTTCCATGAGCCCCTGTCAGGAAAGGTGGAGTCTAAACCAGGGGAAATTGTAGTGCAATAGTCTTGATAGACAGGTTTTGATAGACGATCACCGTGCCAGGTACATGGCGGTTGCAGCTGGCCGGCAGCCGCGCTTCGTTACCAAGAGAAGACCCCCATCAAATCAGGTAAATAGTATGGTGGTTAGGTGAGGTCAATCAGCTCGTAATCGACCAGTGTTGGCACCGTGAAGGTGCTATATCCGTTAGAACGCGACACCGCCAGGTGAATGCCCGACATCACCGCATGGGCGGAATGAAAATCGCCCTTCAGATGTACCTCAATGTTGCCCATCGGCAACGCTTGGAAGTAGGCGGTGTCGGAATGGCCGGCAATGCTGACCAAATGGACCTGGTAATGATCCCCTTGTTTCATCAGCGTGATATCCACCAGCGGGTGAGCGTTGGTCATGAGCTGGCGGCCTTGCGGGAGAAGATGGTCGATGAGGTCATGCACGAGGCGGGCGTGCGCTTCCGAGCTGTGCCGGTAATAAAGCGTACCGAGATCCCAGGGCAACCACGCGACTTTGCCCTTCCCGGATTCCTTCACAATCAGGCCGGGCGCTTCGGTGTTCTTCCAATCAATGTTAACCAATTCGGGCGGGCCGTACATCGAGGGCGGAATAAACGTCAGCGGGCTGCTGGCTTCCACCTCGAGATAGTCCCCGTACATAAAAGTGATATCGATATCTTTCAGGGAAGGGAACAGGGATCTATCCCGGACGCGGAAGTAGGCGCCGTCCGGATCTTTCCAGAGCTTGACGATTCTGCCCATGTTCATGGGGGGCTCGGTTGAGCCGGCCATCAACAGATGGCCGCCGCTCAAGACCCACTCCTGCAATTTGTCGGGAATCGTACCGATGGCGATGACGAGGTCGATGTCGCGCTTGCCGATCCAATCGAGATTGCCAACCACGCCGAACGGGACGTGGTCTTCGGAGAGCAGGCGGAACCAACCGCGATAGGCCGCCTCGGTTCCCGATGAATTACGATGCCCGGCCTCAAATAGCAGGACGCGGGCGCAGGGGTATTGCCCAACGTAGTAATTCTCGTGTTCTCGGAGCCAGTGGAAGATAGGCCGGGCAGCTTCAAGGGCTGTGCGATCTTCCTGCTCGCCGAGAGTGCCGTGCACGTTGAAGGCGCAAGCGCCTCCATTGGATACGTCTTGCCACAAGCGAGTGCGGATCTCGGCTTGCGGAACCACCGCAAATCGCCAGGCATAGTCGAGGAAAGACATGCACTGGTTCACGGCCATCTTTTGGGGGTAAGTGTTACGGGCGAAGTTGACATGATCGCTGGCGGAATATGGCCAGAGCGGCAGGGGACGCTTGACCGCAGTATTCGCCTCGGAGAAAACCACGTCGCCGACCTCGGCCGAGGTCCCCACCAGCGCCGCGTTGGGGCGCTTGGCTCGGATGAGATTGCGCACCGTTTCCGAGATGCTGACATTCGCATCATGCATGAAGGCTTCGTAATCGGCATCGGGGGCATCGGGCAGATCTCGCTGGAAGCGGCCTCGAAAGAGCTGCCGGCAGTTATCGCAGTGGCAAAGGCCCAGCGGGTGGCCGCTGTAATCCGTGGCCGGATTTCCGAACATATTGAAGAACAGGCCATCCACGTCATAGCGATCGAGCGCCTCCCCCACCATCTCCACCGCCTTCTCGCGATACCACCCACCATTCACGCAGGTCTGATAGAGGCCGTTGTAGATGGCAGGCTCGCCGCTGGCCTTCCGGAAGAACCATTCGGGGTGGGCATCATAAGCGTCTTTGTGCGTCTTGCTGAGGTCGAAGCGTCCGATGACGCGGATGTTGCGGGCATGGGCAAGCCGCAAAACCTCGCCGAAGGTGTCTTGCCCTTTCGGCATGTACTGGCTGACTTGCTGGTACTGGACCTGGGTGGGATAGAAGGCGAAGATGCCGCCCAGAGCCATCAGCAGAGCATTGCCGTCAAATTCCGCGATCTCATTGATGAATTTCTCCGGATCGAGCGCCGCGTTGGTGGCTCGAAGATTAGTCTGGATCCAGCGGATCGGCTGGCGCATCCACCAACCTTGCTGCTGTCCAGGATCGGCGGAAGCAGAGGCGGGCATCATCCTCCCGTAATGAGAAAGGGGCGTCAACATGCCCGCGGTGGTGGCTCCTAAGAAACCGCGACGGGATACCTTGGTCACAGTTCGGTTTGGCTTCTGCATTTCCACACTCCCTCTGTCCTAGCCCGTCGCGATAGGCCTTCAGACTCAACAATTCGTTTCCATAGGACCCGTCTAATGCTTACGGGGGTGCCTGTTACCCCGGAGTGGACTTCTCTCAAACGGAGAATCGTGTACTGCGCAACGGAAATCATCAGCCTCGAAGTTAAGGCTGAAGTTCTGCCAGGGGCAACCCAGGCACACGCTCGAAGTGCCGCCGGTTGCGGGTCAGAAGGCTTCCGCCTCGCGCTAGCACGATTCCGGCGATCAGGCTGTCCCCCATGCCGATTCTAGTCCCGGAGCGCTCAAGCTGCCGATGGAGTTCGGCAGCTCTTTGGGCGGCATCGAAATCAAGCGGTAAGATGGGGATGCTGTACAGTAAGGCAAGCACGTTTTCTTGTTGTCGGGTGGTCCGAACACCTGCAAGCAATTCGAAGCTGCTCAGGGTTGTGGTCTGCAACTGGTCTTGGCGGAGGGCGAGGGAAACCGCCTCTGCTCCCGGGCGGCGTCCCTCTAAAATGAGTACGTCCGTACCCGCGATAATCATCACCAGCTCGCGCGCAAGGCAGCAGCGGCTTTCTGCAACTTAGCCGCTTCCTCGCGCCTAAGTATTCCTCGAAGTTGCAGGGCTTTTCGTCGCCGTCGTTCGCGCTCAGCTTCCTCGCCAAGATATGACTCGACAGCATCGTTGAGAACGCTGGAAAAGCCCTTCTGGCCGCGCCTCGCCGCAATCGCCAGCAGGCGGCTCCGCTGCTCGGGTTTAAGCTCGATGGTGGTTCGCATAGAGGTATTCTACCCTAGACATGCATGTGCATGTGTATGCCATGGCGGGCAGCCACGGGCAGTGCAGTTCTGACCATGCGTTCTTCTGGCGGCTGTCGAGTTACAACAGTTTTGCGTTGGGCGAGACAACCGTAGCTAGCTGCGGAATTCAGATTGATTACGTTCGATTACCACTGGGATATCGTGCATGAGAAAAGCCCACGGTCAGCAAAGCACTGACCGCGGCCTGCTAATGCAGTCGACCCTGTGTCGGCATGAACTGGACTGAAACCCCCTTTGCAGTTTGGGGGTCAATGAAGGTAGCCACTCCCGCACTAGAGTCGACGTCGAGATTGTGAAGCATCACGCTGAACGCACTCTTGTTGCCCGTGCTCGCAAATGGCGCGACGTTGGGTGGCAGTGGCTTTGGTTCTGATTCTCCGCCAGCCCCCGGGTCAGGGACGCCAGTCAGACCTTTAGGGTTCGGGTTTGTCGTTGGTGGGTTGTCCAGAAGGTCCTGAATATGCTTTGCCTCATCGGCCTTTTTTTGCTGTTCCTGCTGCTCTCGCGCACGGGCGTCTTGTTCCTGCTTATCTCGTTGCTGGCGTTCTTCAAGTTCCTTCTGCTCTAATTCCCGGTGTTTCTCCGCGTCCTCGTTGTCTTGCTTTTCGCGTTGCAGTTCGACAGCTTCTTTGGCGTCGATTATGCGTTGCGCGGTCTGTGCAGCTTCTCGTTGACGATCATCTCTGGCCTGCTGCTCTCGCGTTCGCTGCTCAGAGCGCTGGCTCTCCAAGTCCCTGAGTTCTTGCTCGTGCTGCGCTTCCCTCAGATCAGCCTCTTGCCTCTCCTTCTCGATACGTGCTCGAGCTTCAGCAGTTTCCTTCGCGGCAGCATCTGCTCGGGCTTTTGCTTCAGATGCGAGAGCATCTGCTTTCCTTTCCTCCTCATCAGCGAACGCTTTTTGCTTGTTATACGCGTCCTTTCGAACTTGGTCCAAGTCTTTAGCGGTAGAAAATGTCGTTATACCTGGCAACTGCTTTATAATTGTAGCCTTGAGATTGTCTCCGGATAGCTCATACCACACACGGAAGCTACCCCAAGGGTCGGGCAGGAGTCCTTTTGGAAAAGGTGCGCCTATGATACTTTGACCCTTGCTAGCTGCATCCTTTGCTGATTCGAAGGCCTCCGTGGGAGTCTGTCCCACTCCAATGAGATAAACTTGTCCCACCCCAGTTCTCCCGAAGGGTGGGTGTTCCCACCTCACAACTTGAACTATCGCTCCTTTTCCTGGATTCTCATGAAGGAGCGGCTTGATGGACCGCTCCATTTCCTGGAGCTTTTGATCGGTCTCGTTGCTCAGAACCTTCGCGTCAATCCAGCCAGGTAGCCAATTTCCAATAAAATTCACCCCAGCTTGATTGTTTCGTATCTGTTGTGCAATGTCATCCGGCACTGTGAGTTCGACTCTAATGCCGGGATCGGCTGTCGTGTAAGTTCCGACTGAAGGAGGCGTGGGATTAATAACATATGCGCCCGAGTTTGGCTGCGATGGCTGCGGGTTCTCGCCCTCCTTCTGCGCCATTACAGGAATGCAGATAGCCCAAACTAATGCAACACGAATAAGCCCTTTTTTCATAACTCCTCCGGCCTCAGCAAAATCTAGCAAATGGTTCTTGATCCTGTCAAGGTCGCAACTGCCAAGATGTCCCGACCGATTTAGCTATTGCAGGTGGGTTTCGCCCATGAGGAATTTGTCGACGCCGCGGGCGGCTTTGCGGCCTTCGGTGATCGCCCAAACCACCAGCGACTGGCCGCGGCGCATATCGCCGGCGGCGAAGACGCCGGGAACTGAGGACATGTAATCCGCGTCTGTCTCCACATTGGTCCGCGCGTCGAGCTTCACGCCGAGAGTTTCGATCATGCCATTCTTGACGGGGCCGAGGAAGCCCATGGCAATCAAGACGAGGTCAACATCAATCGTGAACTCGGTTCCGGGTATGGCCTCAAATTTCGGCGGCGGGCCCACGCGGACGGCGTGCAACTGTTTCACGTTGCCGTTTTTGTCGCCCGTGAAACGCACCGTGTTAATCGCCCAATCGCGAATGCCGCCTTCCTCGTGCGCGCTCTCGGTGCGCAACTGGAGCGGCCAAAGCGGCCAGGGAGTAAGGGGCGAGCGTTCGAGCGGCGGTTGGGGCATAATTTCAAATTGGTGGATCGAGGCGGCCTTTTGCCGATGCGCGGTGCCCAGGCAATCCGCCCCCGTATCGCCCCCGCCGATGATGACGACGCGTTTACCTGTGGCAAGAATCTGCCCGTTTACAACATCGCCGGCGCCGCGGCGGTTTTGCTGAGGCAGGTACTCCATGGCGAAGTGAATTCCCTTCAACTCGCGGCCCGGCACGGGGAGGTCGCGGGGACTTTCCGCGCCGCCCGCGAGCAGCAGGGCGTCGAACTCGCGGCGTAAATCTTCCACCGGCACGTTCTTGCCGACGTGCGCGCCCGTTTGGAAGGCCACACCCTCCTGAAGCATCTGGTCGAGGCGTCGGTCGAGGACGGCTTTCTCCATCTTGAAATCCGGAATGCCATACCGCAGCAAGCCTCCGATGCGATCGGCCTTTTCGAAGAGGGTTACCGAATGTCCCGCACGGTTCAGTTGTTGCGCGGCGGCCAGCCCTGACGGCCCCGAGCCGACGATGGCCACGCGTTTGCCCGTACGGAGCGGAGGCGGCTCCGGCCGGATCCATCCTTCCTTGAAAGCATGCTCGATGATGGTCTTTTCGATGGTCTTGATGGTGACGGGTGGCTCATTGATGCCCAGCACGCACGCGGCCTCGCAGGGGGCGGGGCAGATGCGGCCCGTGAACTCCGGAAAGTTGTTCGTCGCGTGGAGGGTGCGGATGGCTTCTTTCCATCGGTCGCGGTAAACCAGGTCGTTCCAATCGGGGATGATGTTGTTCAGGGGACAGCCCGTGTGGCAGAAGGGAACACTACAATCCATGCAGCGCGCCGCCTGCGTGCGCAGCTTTGGCTCGGGGAAGTCCTGATAGACTTCCCGGTAATCATTCACGCGCTCTTCCACGGGCCGGCGCGTGGGCGTCTCGCGTGTTGCTTCCATGAAGCCGGTGACTTTACCCACGCAGCACCTCATTGCCGATTGCCGATTGCCGATTGCCGATTGTCAACTGCCGGTTAACCTCGCTTTGCCGAGAATTCGCGCCAACTTTTCTTTGTGTCCTCTGTGCTCTGAAAGATTTCACACAGAGGTCATGGAGGGGCTCAGTGATCTCTGTGTGAAATCTTTTCTGGCCACGGAGGACACGGAGGGCAAAAGGCGCGACACTAAGATGGTTATCCACGCAGCACCTCGCGTGAGGCAGGGGCCGGGCTGACGGATTTCGGATTCCGGATTCCCGATGCCAAAGCGGCAGGGGATCGCGGAATTCCCAGCACGCGCTTGTATTCGTGCGGGAATACCTTGATGAATTTCGGCAGCATGGTCTCCCAGTTGTCGAGAATCCATTTGGCGCGCGGGCTCTCCGTCAGTTCCGCATGACGCACAATCAGGTTTTGGATGAGGTCGATATCCTGGGGATCGATGACGGGGTCCAAGTCCACGCTCGCGCGGTTGCAGCGCACGCGCACGAATTCGCCCGTCTCATCGAGAACGTAGGCAATGCCGCCGGTCATGCCCGCGGCAAAATTGCGGCCGGTCTTGCCCAGCACGACCACCGTTCCCTTGGTCATATACTCGCAGCCGTGGTCGCCCACCGCTTCCACCACGGCGGTCGAGCCGGAGTTCCGCACTGCAAAGCGTTCACCGGCCATCCCATTAAAGAAGGCCTCGCCGCTGGTGGCGCCATAGAGAACCACATTCCCCACCAGGATGTTTTCTTCGGGCTGAAACGAGGAACTTCGCGGTGGGTAGATGATAAGCCTGCCGCCGGAGAGTCCTTTGCCCACGTAGTCGTTGGCTTCGCCTTCGAGAATCAGGGTGACGCCTTTAGCGAGGAAGGCGCCGAAACTCTGCCCTGCGGAGCCCGTGAACTGGAACCGGATGGTGTCATCGGGCAAGCCCTCGCCCCCATAACGGCGGGCAATCTCCCCGCTCAACATCGCCCCGACGGTGCGGTGGGTGTTGCGGATGGGAAGGCTGATGGACACTTTCTTGCCGCGCTCCAGGGCCTCGCGCGCATGGTCAATCAACTGGTAGTCGAGAGATTTCTCGAGGCCATGCTCCTGCTTGATGGTGCAGTGGCGCCCCACGCGCGTGGGCACATGAGGATTGTAAAGCATGGCGGAAAGATCCAAGCTGCTGGCTTTCCAGTGGTCAACGTCGGGGCGCTGCGAAAGACAATCCACCCGGCCCACCATTTCATCCAGCTTGCGGAAGCCGAGCTGCGCCATAATCTGCCGCAAGTCTTCGGCGATATAGAAGAAGAAATTGATCACGTTTTCCGGTTGGCCCTGGAATTTCTTGCGCAGGGCGGGGTCCTGCGTCGCCACGCCCACCGGGCAAGTGTTCAGGTGGCACTTGCGCATCATGATGCAGCCCATGGAAATGAGCGGCAGGGTGGCAAAACCAAATTCCTCCGCGCCCAGCAGGGCGGCAATGGCTACGTCGCGGCCGGTCTGGAGCTTTCCATCCACCTGAAGGCGGATGCGGCTGCGCAGGTCGTTCATCACCAGCGTCTGCTGCGTTTCGGAGAGGCCGAGCTCCCAGGGGATTCCCGCGTGGCGAATCGAGGAGATGGGGGAAGCGCCGGTGCCGCCGTCATAACCGCTGATGAGAATGACGTCGGCATGAGCCTTGGCCACGCCCGCCGCCACGGTCCCCACGCCCGATTCGGCCACCAGCTTGACGGAAATCCTTGCCTGCGGATTTACGTTCTTGAGGTCGTAGATGAGCTGCGCCAGGTCCTCAATGGAATAAATATCGTGGTGGGGCGGCGGCGAGATCAACTGCACGCCGGGGATGGAGTGCCGCACGCGGGCAATGACTTCATCCACCTTGTGGCCGGGAAGTTGACCGCCCTCGCCGGGCTTGGCGCCTTGCGCGATTTTGATCTGGAGATCGTCGGCGTTGACCAAGTAGTGGGTGGTGACGCCGAAGCGGGCCGAGGCCACTTGCTTGATGGCGCTGCGCCGCCAATTACCGTTGGGGTCGGGCTTGAAGCGCTCTTCATCTTCGCCGCCCTCGCCGGTGTTGGAGCGCCCGCCGATGCGATTCATGGCGATGGCCAGGGTTTCGTGCGCCTCCTTGCTGATGGAGCCGAAGGACATGGCGCCGGTGGCAAAGCGCTTCACAATCTCCGCCGCCGGTTCGACTTCCTCGATGGGGACAGGCGGGCCCGCGGGATGAAAGTCCAGCAGCCCGCGCAGCGAATAGAGGTTGCGGCTCTGCTCGTTGGCAATGCGGGCATACTCTTGGAAGGTCGGGAAGCTCGAATTCCTCACCGCGTGCTGAAGTTTACTGATGGTGAACGGATTCAGCATGTGGCGTTCGCCGCGCTCGCGGTATTGATAGCTGCCGCCGATTTCCAGCTCGGTATCGGATTCCGCCGGAGGCTGCATGGCAAACGTGTGCCGGATCAGGGCTTCGCGGGCCAGAACTTCCAGCCCCACGCCTTCAATCCGTGACGACGTCCCCGTGAAGTAGCGCTCCACCAGCGATTTGTTCAATCCAATGGCCTCAAAAATCTGCGCGCCGCAGTAACTCTGAAGCGTTGAAATCCCCATCTTCGAAAGGACTTTCAGCAAGCCCTTGTCAACGGCCTTGATGTAATTCTTCAGGATCTTTTGGAAGGTGTATTCCTTTGGGAAATAATTTTTGGCGTGGAGGTCCTCCAGTGTCTCGAGGGCGAGATAGGGATTGATGGCGCTGGCGCCGTAGCCCATCAGCAAAGCGAAGTGCATTACTTCTCGGGGCTCGCCCGACTCCAAGATCAGGGCTACCTGATTCCGGGTTTTTTCGCGGACCAGGTGATTGTGCACGGCGGAAAGCGCCAGGAGCGAAGGAATCGGGGCATATTCTGCATCCACGCCGCGGTCGGAGAGAATCAGCAAGGTGTAGCCGGACTTAATCGCCAGGGAGGCGCGGCGGCAAAGGCTGTCGACCGCCTCCTGCAACCGCTTCTCGCCGCCGTCTACGCGGAAAAGCATGGGCAGCGTGGTGGCCAGGAAATCCCCCCAGCTCACGCGGCGAAGTTTCTCCAGGTTCCAGTTGGTGACAATGGGATGCCGCTTCTTGAGCGTGTGGCAGAGTTGCGGCGTCTCCTCCAGGATGTTCCCCTCGCGCCCAATGTAATCATAGAGCGACATCACCAGGTCTTCGCGAATGGGATCGATGGCGGGGTTGGTGACCTGCGCGAACATCTGCTTGAAATAGTTGAACAGCAGTTGGGGCTTGTCGGAAAGACAGGCGAGGGGCGTGTCCACCCCCATCGAACCCACCGGTTCCTCACCGTGGGTGGCCATGGGGAGCATGATGGTTTTCAAGTCTTCGTCGGTGTACCCGAAGGCGCGCTGGCGCATCAAGATGGTGGAATGGTCGGTGGCCTGGACGCGCTGCGGGTCCGGCAGATGTTTCAACGTGACCTGATTTTCTTTCAGCCACTTGGCATAAGGCTGGCGCGCCGCTAATTGCCTTTTGATGTCCTCGTCGGGGATGATGCGCCCGCGTTCCGTATCCACCAGCAGCATGCGGCCCGGTTCCAGGCGGCCTTTGAAGCGAACCTCTTCCGGATCGATCGGCAACACCCCGGCTTCCGAAGCCATGATGACCAAGCCGCGACTCGTTACCACAAAGCGGCCCGGCCGCAAGCCATTGCGGTCCAGCTTGGCGCCGATCATGCGGCCATCGGTAAATGCCACCGCCGCCGGCCCGTCCCAAGCTTCCATCAACGAGGCGTGATATTCGTAAAACGCCTTGACATCTTCCGGCATGGTGGGGTCGTTCACCCACGCCTGGGGAATGAGCATCTCCATGACGTGCGGAAGGCTGCGCCCTGCCAGCAACAAAAACTCGACAGCGTTATCCAGGTTCGCCGAATCGCTTCCGCCCGGAGCAATGATGGGCTCGAGCTTCTTGATGTCGTCGCCGAAGAGCGGAGAGGCCAGCACGGAAGTGCGCGCCTGCATCCAGTTCACATTTCCGCGCAGGGTGTTGATTTCACCGTTGTGGCAAATGTAGCGGTAGGGATGCGCGAGATGCCAGGTGGGGAAGGTGTTGGTCGAGAAGCGCTGATGGACCAGACAAAGACCACTTCGCACTTCGGAATTCGACAACTCCAGATAAAAGTTGGCAATCTGCGGAGCGAGCAGCAAACCTTTGTAAACAATTGTCCGGCAGGAGAACGAGGGAATGTAAAAGAAACTCTTCTCCCGCAATTCGGTGCGGCTCACTTCCATTTCCGTGCGCTTGCGGATGATGTAGAGCTTGCGTTCCAGAGCGTCGGCGTCCATCCCGTACGCCCGCTTGACGAAAAGCTGCTCGATGTACGGCTGAGTGCTGCGGGCCAGGCGTCCAATGGTGTTGGCGTTCACCGGCGTGTCGCGCCAACCCAGCACGCTCAGGCCTTCGTCGCGCACAATCTCTTCCAGGATCGCCTCGCACGACATGCGCTCGTGGGGCTCCACCGGCAGGAAAACCATGCCCACGCCGTACTCGCCGGGCGAGGGCAGCGGAAAACCTAAGCGGGAACATTCGCCCTCAAAGAAGGCATGGGGAATCTGGATCAGTACGCCGGCGCCGTCGCCGGTTTGGGGATCGCACCCGCAAGCCCCCCGGTGCGTCAGGTTGATCAGGATTTCGATCCCTTTCAGGATGATGTCGTGGGATTTTTCTCCGGAGATGTTGGCGACAAAGCCGATCCCACAAGCGTCATGCTCGTGGCGCGGATCGTAAAGACCCTGGGCCTTCGGCAAACCGTGAAAGGTGAATTCGTCGCTCATGTCGAATCCAAAGACAGTCGACAGTCATCAGTTGTCAGTTACCAGTAAAAGCGTTGCTTCCGTGGGTTCTTTACTGACGACTGAAAACCGATGACTTTCCGTTCAGACAACTCATCCCGACACGATGGCTTGATCTGCGCCTACCGCCGCAGAATGTCATCACCGGATGTAGGGCCTTTGCCTTTTGTAAGGTCGCAGAGCGCCTTTGCCAACCACTTTCAAAAGAGTGCAGAAGAGGAGCCGTCACGCGTAGCTAAGGGGTAGCGGAATCAATAAGATCAGCCTGTCCCCAGCATCCCCAAGAGACAGGTCCCCCCAATAGCACCTCTCTAATTATCATCGACCCTTTGCCCCTCTGTTAAATGAATTGTTTTTATAGCGGGGATAAGATTTGTAACTACCGTGAATTTTATCGGGAGGGCGGCTTTTTGAATTTTAATCTGTGATTTGCCCTTTTCTCGCCACCTGTCGCCTGCCACTCGCCACTGCTCCTAGGACTTCGGACCCCGGACTTCGGACTGCGTTTCCCCTGCCTTTCTCTCTTGAATTTTGAATCTGTGAGTTGTCCTCCCGTTTGCCGCTCATCGCGTTGCGCAAGAAGATTCGGGAAGTCTTGGGCGGAAAGTGAGCGCGAGCCCTTGCGAAATGCCTTGCCATTAGACCTGCGGGAGCGGACGCCTTCCAATCCGAGTTCTGGCCGAAAGAAGCGGCAGGCTGAACTGCGGGGTCATCCCCAGCTAGAGGAGTAGTAGATCCTGTCAGCCGCCGGATCTGCCTGGAACATGAAGTCGCTTCTGACTCCCGATCGAGATTATCATCAAGCTGCCCTAATATTGCCAGTGTCAATGACCGAATACCGGCAGATGACGACATTTCGGCATATTAAGTCATGCGAATTCCCACTTAGCTTTCTGGTTAGATTCTAACTATTTGAAATAACGTAGGTTACAAGACGAGTTGGGATTTCTTGGATTTGGCTTGGGATTTGCCTCTTATCCACCGTGACAATTGAGGAGATCTGCCATTATGCTTCGTATCACGACAACTGACATCGCTGAAAAAGTCACTTTAAAACTGGAAGGCAAACTCTCAGGGCCCTGGGTGGAAGAGTTCGAGCGTTGCTGGCGCATGTCTGCGGACATCTATAAGAACAAGAGGTTGGTAGTGGATTTGTCCGGCGTGACATTTGTTGACCCTGCGGGAAAGAAATTGCTCTGCTCGATCTCCAGCGGGGGGGCCGAACTGGTGGGTTCGGGACTTGTGCCCAAGTCTTTGATTGACGAAATCTGTACGGAAAAACCTCCGGCGAAACCCGGCAACGGGCCACGCAAGTTGGAGCAAGATGCCGCTCACCTGCTTTTGATTCTTCTGCTTCCGTTCCTTGTGACCTCGCCCACGCGGGCGGAGGACACCGCGCCGTTGCGATTGACCTTGCGCGATGCGGTGGCCACCGCGCTCAAGGAAAATCCGCAGGTGCAGATTGCCACGCTAAGCTTCGCCGAGAGCCAGGAAGACAAATCTGTTGCGCGCTCGGCGCTGCTTCCGCAAGCCGGCTTGGAAGTTTTTGACCGGGCGATACGGGTCAACCTCTACGCGGAGTTTGGAAGCAAGTTTCCAGGCATTCCTGAACATGCGGGTCCGTTCCAGTTTTTTCAGGGAGGCCCGGGCGTAACCATGCCCTTGCTCGACCTGACCCTGTGGCGGCGTTGGCAGGCAGCTCACCAGGGAGTGAACGCCAGCCAAGCGCAGGAAACCACGGTGCGCGAGCAAGTCGTGCTGTTGGTGGTTTCGCAATACCTGGCAGGGATGCGCGCCACTGCGGCTGTGAAAGCGGCCCAATCGCGGGTAGATTTGGCGCAGGCGCTTTATGACCAAGCCAATGACTTACAGAAACACGGGGTGGGCACGGGCATTGACACCTTGCGCGCCAACGTCGAACTTCAAAACGAAAAGCAGCGCCTGCTGGAAGCCCAGACGGAACAAAAGGTTGCGCTCTATGGATTGGCGCGCCTGCTCAACCTGGACCCGCAGCGGGCGATCGAACTGGCGGATACGCCGGGTTTTTATGAGACACCGGAGATGGACGTCAATCGAAGTCTTGAACAGGCTTACGAGACTCGCCCGGAAATGAAGGCGCTTGCAGCGCAGGCGCACATGGCGGAACTTGCCAGGCGCGGAGCGAGTGAGTCGCGGCTGCCCACGCTCAATTTCGCCGGAACCGTGGGCCAGCAGGGATTGTCGGCTCCCAGCGCTATACCGGCTTATGTCTACCAAGTTACCGTGGACGTCCCGCTGTTTACTGGAGGGCGGATTCATGCCGAGATTGCCAAGGCCGATCTGGAACTCAAGAAGGTGGAGCAGGAGCGTGCAGATCTGCGCAACCAGATCGCGCTGGAGGTGAAAACTTCGCAAGCGCAACTTGATGCGGCACGTCACGAGGTGGATGTGGCCAACCTGGGGGTGAACCTGGCGCAGGAAGAAGTCTCGCAGGCGCGCGACCGTTTCCAGGCAGGCGTGGCCAACAACATTGAAGTGGTCAGCGCGCAAGATGCTCTGGCGCGCGCCAACGATAACCAGATTGTTGCGCTTTATCGTTACAACCAGTCCCGGGCCGACTTATCGCACGCCATCGGCCAGATCGAAGAGCTTTATTCGAAGTAAAGGTGATAGGTGATAGGGAACAGGTTACAGGTAAGAGGAAACCATCGAAGCAAGAGGAGCGAGAGTACCCGACCACATTCAACCTGTTCCCTGTTATCTACGACCTGTAACCTATAACCTGTTTTTCAAAGGTGTTTAACTATGCCGAGTACAGATCCCAACGTTGTTGAGCTGGAAAAAGAATTAGGCAGCGCAGAACCGCTAAGCCCGGAGGGTGCTGAAAAAACCCCGTCGCGCTGGGCTGACCCCTTGGTCCGCCGCGCCGCCATTGGGGCGGTGGTGGCGCTGGCCATCGCCGTTGTAATGTTGCTGGCTTACTACCACAACCGTGTCTCCACCGACGACGCGCAGGTGGACGGTCACGTTGTGCCGATTGCCAGCAAGGTTTACGGGACCGTTGCCGCGGTGATGATTAATGACAATGAGGAGGTCAAGGAGGGTCAGGTGCTGATCCGCATTGACCCGCGCGATTACCAAGCCCGCGTGGACCAAGCCAAGGCAGCGCTGGAGCTTGCCCAGGCTCAGGCGCGGGCGGCGGGCGTAGGCGTCCCGCTAACGCGCGAAACCACAGACAGCAATACCTCCGGCGCCGATGCGCAACTGGCCGCCGCCCAAGCGAACTACGACAAGGCCCGGTTCACCTATGAGAGGGATTCTACGGCGGATCTGGCTTATGCGCGCGCCAACGTCGCAGCGCAGCAAGCCAACAACGATCGTGCTCAGGCGGATCTAGCCCGCATGAAACCCCTGGTGGAAAAGGGTGAGATCTCCCAGCAGCAATACGACGCTTATCTGGCCGCCGCGCGCGTGGCCGACAGCCAACTGAAAGCCGCGAATGACAAGCTGAATTCCGCCGAGAAGGGAGCGGAAATCGCCCGCGAATCCATGCTGGCGGCCAAGGCGCAGGTGGACCAGTCGCGCGCCATGGTGGCGGCGGCGCTGGCGAATCATAAGCAAGTTTCCATCCGAGAGGCCGACCAAGCTTCCGCGGAGGCGGCCGTAGCCACGGCCCGGGCTAATCTGGAAACAGCAGAGTTGGAGTTAAGTTACGCTACCATCGTTGCCCCCAGCGACGGTGTGGTCACCCGGAAATCGGTCGAGGCCGGCCAAATCATCCAGCCCGGCCAGGGGCTCTTCACCCTGATTCCCCTGAATGATGTCTGGGTCACGGCGAATTTCAAAGAGACACAGCTTGCCAAGGTGCATCCCGGCCAGAAGGCGGAGATCGACGTCGACATGTATGGCAAGACCGTCATCGGCCATGTGGATTCCATTGCCGGCGCGACCGGCGCGCGCCTGAGCCTGCTGCCGCCCGAGAACGCCACGGGCAACTACGTGAAAGTCGTGCAGCGGATTCCGGTCAAGATTTTGTTGGACCCGAACTCCTCGGACAAAGCAATTTTGCGCCCCGGCATGAATGTGGAGGCGACGATCATTACGAAGTGAGAAAAGCAGTGGCCAGTGGTTAGTGCCTAGTGGCTAGCAAACCCTTGCCAACCACTGAACACAAACCACTAACCACTGCTATGGAGAAACCATGTTCCGCTTGGTAACAGTAGCCCGAGAGTACGGAAGCGGAGGCGCACGAATCGCCCAGTTGTTGGCCGGCCATCTGGGATGGAAACTACTCGACCGCTGTCTGGTGGAAAAAATCGCGGAAACCGCCAAGATTAAACCCGAGGTGGCGGAGAAATTTGATGAGCGGCCCGACCCTTGGTTCGATCGGCTGGCGAATCTCTTCTGGCAGTCTCCGGGCGGAAGGGGTTACATCGCGGGCCCTCTGCCAGAGCGGTTTGATGCCGATATTGCGGCCCAAATGGCTCGCCGAATTATCGAAGAGGCAGCAGAGATTGGCGATTGCGTCATCGTGGGACGTGGAAGCCAGTGCATCCTCCAGCAGCGCGAAGATGCTTTCCATGTTTTCATCTACGCGCCCCGGAGTGAACGGTTGGCCCGTGTGCTCCGCCGCGACGCCAGGCTGTCGAAACCCGAGGCGGAGAAAAAACTGGACGCGGAAGATGCCACCCGCGCCGCTTACGTCCGCGATCACTTCGGGGAAGATTGGCAGAATCGCCATCTCTATCATTTGATGATTTCCTCGTGCCTAGGGGAAAAAGAGGCGGTTTCAATAATTCTTTCAGCCCTTCACAGTTCGAAGGCCAAGGCTGCCTGACGAAGTTGTAGGGGTATGGCTTGCTGTACCCGCTTTATCGGGCTGCCGAACCAAAAGGGTACGGCAAGCCGTACCCCTACAACCAGGACAACGAAGATGCCGCCCAAGAATCGAAGCAGCTCATGAAGCAACTGTTGGTGCGAGCTCGACAAAACGGCGAGACCCACCCCTGGCTGATTGCCTTCACGGTGATGCTGGCGGTTTTCATGGAAGTCCTTGATACCAGCGTAGCCAATGTTGCGCTTCCGCACATCGCCGGCAATCTTTCCGCTGGCGTCGACGAAAGCACCTGGGTCTTGACCTCTTACCTGGTTTCGAATGCCATTGTGCTCCCGCTGACGGGTTGGTTCTCCACGTTGTTTGGCCGCAAGCGGTTTTACATGACCTGCGTGGCCATCTTCACGATCAGCTCCATGCTTTGCGGGTTCGCACCCAGTCTTGCCTGGCTGGTGTTTTTCCGCATTCTGCAAGGAGCCGGCGGGGGAGCGTTGCAGCCCATTTCTCAGGCAATCTTGTTGGAGAGTTTTCCCAAAGAAAAGCAAGGCATGGCAATGGCCATGTTCGGCGTGGGAGTGGTCATGGCGCCTGTGATCGGTCCCACCCTGGGTGGTTGGCTCACCGACAGTTATAGCTGGCGATGGATTTTCCTGATCAACATTCCGGTGGGGATCGTCTCCCTGATTCTAACCTTCCTGCTGATTGCTGACCCGGCGTTCCTCAAACGTAAAGGGTCGAAGGATGGAGTCCATCTCGATTTCATTGGGTTGGGCCTGTTGAGTGTGGGCCTGGGATTTCTGCAAGTTGTTCTGGATAAGGGGCAGCGTGAAGACTGGTTTGAATCGCATTTCATCGTTGCCTGCGCCATGGTGTCGGCCATCGGACTGATCGCGGCCGTGGTTTGGGAACTCACGCGCAAAGATCCCATCGTGGATCTTCGCCTGTTGAAAAACCGGAATTTCCTTCTTGCTACCATGACGATGTTTATGCTGGGGTTCGTCATGTATGGGAGCACGGCCTTGCTTCCCATTTTTCTTCAGACCCTGCTGGGCTATACGGCGATGTTGAGCGGGCTGGTGCTTTCGCCGGGAGGGATTATGGTGATCATCATGCTGCCCATCGTGGGCAAGCTGGTGACCCACTACGATGCGCGTTGGCTGGTGGTTTTCGGTGTGGTGATTGTGGCCGCGTCGCTGTTTCACATGTCAACATTTAATTTGGACATCGATTTTCGCACCGCGATGATGGCGAGAATCTATCAATCGGCGGGGATGGCTTTTCTTTTTGTGCCGGTCAACGTTATGGCGTTTTACTTTATCCCCAAAGAGAAATTCAACAACGCCACGGGGATCATCAATCTGGCGCGGAATATCGGCGGCAGCTTTGGGATTGCCAACGTCGTGACTTTGCTGGCCCGCCGGACCCAGTTCCATCAAGGCATGCTGCTTGCCCACATGACGCCTCTGGATTTGGCGTACCAGGCCATGGTGAATGGCTCGGCAAGGATCCTGTTCGCGGCCGGATCCAATTTCACCGACGCTCAGGTTCAGGCGAGCGGCTTGGCCTATGGGCTCTTGCAACGGCACGCCGCGATGTTAGCTTTCGTGGATGATTTCTGGATGATGGGATTGACATTTTTGTGCTTGATCCCCCTGATGTTTATGATGAAGAAGGCCCGGCCCGGCACGCCTATCAGCGCGCATTGAGCGCGCCCGCTTTATTCGTGCTCCGCGCTGCCGGGACGGCAACAGATTTATCGAGCAGTCTCAGGGCTCTCAGGAATATATCGAATTGGAAATGAGGTGGGAATAGTAGGCTCATCGACAGGTAGAGCCTTTCAAGGTTCCATCAACATCCAATGGGGTTGAAAAGGACCCCTTGCACGCTCCTGTAGCTCGACAATTCTTATGAATGGCATTTTTAGTGGAACGCGAAAACACGGAGAGGTCAATCCTTGGCTTATCGCCCTGACGGTGATGCTCGCCACCTTCCTGGAGGTGCTGGACACTAGCGTTGCCAATGTTGCGCTGCCGCACATTGCCGGCGACCTCTCCGCCGGCGTCGATGAGAGCACCTGGGTACTGACTTCCTACCTGGTTTCAAACGCGATCGTGCTGCCGCTCACGGGCTGGTTGTCATCGCTCTTTGGGCGCAAGCGCTTCTTTATGGTGTGCGTGGCCATTTTCACCGTTTGTTCCTTCCTCTGTGGCATTGCTCCCAGCCTCGGCTTGCTGGTGTTTTTCCGAATCTTGCAAGGCGCGGGAGGGGGCGCGCTTCAGCCGATTTCGCAGGCGATTTTGGTTGAAAGTTTCCCCAAGGAAAAACAGGGCATGGCGATGGCGGTCTATGGGATGGGCGTGGTCGTGGCGCCGGTCGTCGGCCCTACGTTGGGGGGCTATATCACGGACAACTACACCTGGCGATGGATTTTCTTTATCAATATCCCGGTCGGGATGCTTTCCCTCCTGCTGACCGCTTTCCTCATCTACGACCCGCCCTACCTGGTGCGCAGGAGCCTGCGCGGCCTGCGGATTGATTACATGGGGCTGGGGTTGCTGAGTGTGGGGTTGGGTTTTCTCCAAGTGGTCCTCGATAAGGGCGAGAGGAATGATTGGTTTGGTTCGAACTTCATCATCGGCTGCACCCTGGTCGCCGGGGTGGGGCTGATCGGGGCGTTTATCTGGGAACTCACGCGCGAAGACCCCATCGTGGACTTCCGCATGTTGAAGGACCGGAATTTCTTTCTGGCCACCTTCACCATGTTCATGCTCGGGTTTGTGCTTTACGGCACCACCGTGCTGCTGCCCCTCATGTTGCAAACCCTTATGGGTTACACGGCCTTGCTCAGCGGACTGGTGCTCTCACCGGGGAGCATTTTCACCATTCTGGCTTTGCCGATTGTGGGCCGTCTGACCCAGAAGGTGGAGGCGCGTTGGATCGTGGCGTTCGGATTGGGGATCACCGGTCTTGCCCTGTTGCACATGTCGACCTTTAACTTGCAACTTGATATGTGGACGGCGGTGCGCGCCTGGACGTTTTCCCGCATCGGCATGGCTTTCCTGTTTATTCCCATTAACGTCACGGCCTTCTATTTTATTCCCAAAGAGAAGATGAATAACGCCACGGGCATCATCAATCTGGCGCGCAATATCGGCGGCAGCGTCGGCATCGCCAATGTGGCCACTCTCCTCTCTCGACGCGCGCAAGTCCATCAGGCCATGCTGGTCGCTCACCTCACTCCCTACGATGCACCTTACCGCAACGCCATGCAGGGCGCCCAGCAAATGCTCATGGGACAAGGTTCCAGTCCCGCGCTCGCGCACCTCCAGTCGCAGGGGCTGGTTTACGGCAACCTGCTTCGCCAGGCCAACATGCTCGCTTATGTCGATGCTTACTGGCTGCTGGGTTGGACGTTCATCGTGATGATCCCCTTAGTGTTCTTTATGAAGAGCGCTAAGCCCCGCACCGGCGCGTCGGTTGCCGCGCATTAGAGCAGCAGGCAGAAGGCGGAAGGCTGTAGGCAGCATGCGCAAATTACGTGAATTTCGCAGCGGGCGTAGCGCGGACCTGTTTGGTTGGTGCGCGGCTTTTCTGTGCCTATAATATGATAGAGTCAGGACGCATGGCGACACGGCTTACAGACACTTCGGCGAACGCAGAGCGCGTACAAATCGAAATCCTGCGCTCGATGCCTTCGTGGCGAAAAGTCAAATTGTGGAATGATCTGAATATGTCGATGCGCAAGGTGGCGCTCGTCGGTCTCAGCCAACGATTCCCCTTGGCCACGCCGCATGAACTTCGCCGACGGCTGGCAACAATCCTTCTGGGGCCGGAATTAGCCACCCAAGCATACGGTCCTGAACCCGATCCTCCCACCATCAGGTAGACGAATGGAGATTCTTGAGGTTCTCCAACAAGTGATTTCCAAGCTAGAGGAGTTGAGAATTCCTTACATGGTCAGCGGATCCGCAGCGAGCTCCTTTTATGCTTTCGTGCGAACGACCCAGGATGGGGATCTGGTGGTGGACCTGGGTCAGGATGAGTTGGAGAAGTTTGCCGCCGCTTTCGCACCTGAATTTTACCTGGATCGCGCCTCAATCCGCAGGGCTCTGGAAATGGGCGGTTCATTCAACCTCATTCATCTGGTAAAACGGCCATACCGGAGATTGGCCAATCTGCCCCACCACCTGATTTCAAACTGAAACACTACCGGAATTTCACGTTTCCCAGGCTTTCGGAAATGTTCTTCCGAGATCCCACCTTTAACTATAATTTGAGGCTAGACACGTGAAAGCCAGAATTTATGCGGAATGCCAGTGAGCCGGGGGCTACGCGAAGGCTTGGCCCCAAATGCTTCATCCTTGTGCAAAAACCCATCCAGAAAATGCCGCCGGTGTCAAAAGGATTTTTCCCCGAATTCGCCCCCCAGCGGCGGGCTGTCATGGCCTGTAACTTACTGCAAATAAAGAGCTAACATTTACTGTTATCACCGCACCCGCGTAAATCGCGGCTGGCGTAGATATTCTCATATGGGGAAATGCGGAGGCCTTTTCCACAAAGATTTCCACAAGAAAATTTCCCCTCGAATTAGCAACAACTTAGCGCTCGCGCCAGGCTTCTATGGTGGAAGGTTTCAGCATTTGCCGCACGGACTCAGGGACTCGCGCCCGTACCAAAACCTTTCCCTCTTCGTAGTGCGTAGAAACCACGGTTCCTGTCCGGTGCAGCAATGCCAAATGCTTTCCGTCACTCGGCGAAAACTCAAAATCCGCTTCCACCACGGGGTCGGCGGCCAGCGCGTCGGCAATTCGCTGGCGCAAATTTTCCAAGCCTTCCCCCGTCCGGGCGGAGACCGCGACACTGCCTTCTGCCGCTTCGAGTTTACGCCCTTCCCCGGGTGCAATCAGATCCGCTTTATTCCAGACGTGCAGCCGGGGCGTGGAAGCAACGCCCAAATCTCCGAGCAACGTCGCGACGGCAGCGTCTTGCGCGGCGCGTTGCGGATCGGAAGCGTCCGTTACGTGCAGGAGCAAGCGGGCTTCGGCCAACTCCTCGAGCGTGGCGCGGAAGGCCGCCACCAGGTGCGGCGGCAGTTTGCGAATGAAGCCGACCGTATCGGAAAGCAGCGCGGTGCGGTGAGCGTCCAACGGCAGCGCGCGAACGGTAGGGTCGAGGGTGGCAAACATGCGCGCGGAAGTCACCACCCCGGCGGAAGTCAAAGCGTTAAATAGGGTGGATTTGCCGGCGTTGGTGTAACCCACCAGCGCAACGGTGTGGAGATTCTGGTCGCGCCGATGGGCGCGATGCAGGGCACGCTGCGAACGGACATGCTCAATGCCTTCGCTCAGAATCCGGATGCGCCGCCGGATGCGCCGCCGGTCATACTCCAGTTGCTGTTCACCGGGACCACGCGTGCCGATGCCGCCGCCCAATCGCGAGAGCACGGTTCCGTGTCCGGAAAGCCGGGGCAGCAGATAGTTCAATTGTGCCAGCTCCACCTGTAGTTGCCCTTCGCGGCTGCGCGCCCGGCGGGCGAAAATGTCGAGGATAATTTGGGTGCGGTCGATGACCTTCAGGTCCAGAAGTCTCTCGAGATTGCGAAGCTGCGTGGGAGTGAGGTCGTGGTCAAAGATCACCAGGTCCGCTCCCGCGGCACGCGCCTGGGTGCGAACCTCATGCACCTTACCGCGTCCCAGCAACGTGGCGGGGTCGGGCTCCGGCGAGCGCTGCGATGCCGTTCCCACCACCCGGGCGCCGGCGCTGGCCGCGAGTTCCTTCAGTTCCCGTAAGGGATCTTCCTCGTCCGCGATGCCCAGCGTCACGCCGTCGCGGCGAGTGGATTCCCAACCCGCCAGAAATGCCTTCTCCAAAGCTTGCAAGCGTCGAATACTTCTATCCCTCCGGGGTTCCCGGGGCCGCGGGCGCGGGCATCGCACGGGGCAGCACGACCGTGGCGATAGCGTGCTTGAAAATCATCTGCTCCTGATGGTTGCTCTCCAGAATGACGGAGTACTTGTCAAAACTGCGAATGCGTCCGGTCAACTTGACCCCACTCAGCAGGTAAACCGTCACCAGGATTTTCTCTTTGCGGGCGGAATTCAAAAAACCGTCCTGGATGTTCTGCGATTGCTTCTCCATGTTTTCTCTCTCTTTTTATCCTTCGATTTTCCAGTGTCGCCCTGATGTGGACATTATCGTACGGGTACAACCGCAGGTGAAACAAGGGCCCCTTGCCCCGCGGTGACCGGCGTCCGGCCCAGGGTTTCCATAATGCGACTTTGAACGTGCGGGTCGTCGCCGAACCCTTCGAACCAGATAATATCTGCCTCCCGGCGGAACCAAGTCAACTGGCGCTTGGCATAATGCCGCGTCGCCGCTTGCGTCGCGCTCAGGGCTTCTTCACGGCTTGTCTTTCCCTCCCAAATCGCGCGGGCTTGCCGGTAGCCCAAAGCGCCCAGCGGTTTGATGCGCGCGGCGTCGGGATGGCGAAGCAGCGCTTGCGTTTCTTCGATTAATCCCGCCTCGAACATGTGCTCAACCCGCCGGTTGATGCGGTAGTAGAGCTGCGCGCGGAGTGGATTGAGGCCGAGCTTGGTGACGCGATATCCCTTCAGGCCGGCTCGGCCGCGCGCCTGCAACGCCGAAAGCGGTTGCCGGGCGAGGATGCAGACCTCCAAGGCGCGAATCAACTTCTGCGTATCACGAGGTTGGATGCGGGCCGCCGCCGGCGCGTCGAGACGAACCAGCAAGCGATGCAGAAATTCCCGGCCGCGGCGATCCGCCAGGGCTCGCAACCGCTCGCGCAAAGCCTCGGAACGAACCGGCCCCTCAAAAAGGCCCATTAATAGTGCTCGCAAGTAAAGCCCTGTTCCCCCCACGAAGATGGGGAGCTTGCCGCGCCCACGCAAGTCAGCCAGAACCTTCCCGGCCTCGCGGCGATAGTCTCCCGCGGTGAAAACGTCTGCCGGTTCCAGGCAATCCAGCAGATGGTGCGCGACGCCGCGCCGCGCGGCGGGAGGCAATTTCCCCGAACCCACGTCGAAGCGGCGATACAACTGCACGGAATCGTAGTTCACCACCTCGCCGTTCAGCCACTCCGCCAGCACCAAGGCGAGCGCCGACTTGCCGGCGGCGGTGGGGCCCACGATCGCCATCAAGGGACGGCCACCTTCGCCTGCGGAAGGAAATACCACAACGGAATTTTAACATAACCCGACAACCTTTTTGGCAGTCTGCTCCGGACCCCAAACTTAATCCGCCTGTCACGATTCCCTTAATCGCCGTTAATGGGGAAGAGAGACACTGACGAGGGAGTGCAAATCAAGGTTTTGAATAGAGAATTGTGGTCAAGCCGCGGGTGGGGCTCATCGAGCTTCATTCGCCAAGGAAACTGGAGGAGCGTGGCGAGGGTAGCGTCGCGCTCTAGTCCATCACCAGGGAGGAGCGAAAATGACGGAAGCAAGAGAAGTGGCTGGGAAAGAGCAAGTTGGTGAGACGGCCGGGCAAATCTGGCGCCTGCTCGATCAAGGCGGGCCTCAGACCCTGGCGCAACTGAAGAAGAAGAAGCTCAATGGCAACAGCGAACTTCTGGGTTTTGCTGTGGGTTGGCTGGCGCGCGAAGACAAGCTGGACATTCTGAAGGAAAAGAGATCCATCCTGCTGCGGTTGAAATAGGGCGCGAAATGGCCCTCAGACGGCATGGGGACTTGGCCACTCAGCGTGGCTTTTGGGGAAGGAGGGGTTATGGAAGAAAACATTAGGGCTTTGCTGGTTCAGGCCCGGACCAATTCGCTTGACGCTCTCCGCCTGCGGTTGGAACAACTATCCATTAACGTTATCACCGCCCAGAATTGCGCCGAAGCGGCGCTGGCGCTATGGTCGTACAGCCCGCCTCATTTGGTCTTTACGGAGATTCAGCTTGCCGATGGCAATTGGGCGGATGTTCTGACTCTGGCCGCGAAAGCGTCCGCGGCGGTGAATGTCATCGTGGTGGCGCCGTTTGCCGATGTAGTTTTTTACGTGCAAGCGATTGAGCGGGGTGCATTCGATTTCATTGTTCCTCCCCTTTCCGATCCGGAACTGCGGCACGTCGTCCGCATAGCGGCAGACCATGCCCTCATCCGGCGCCGCAAGCACGCCGCCGTGTCGGCAGCCTCCCTAATCGGCACGCCTCACCCGGAGGACCCGGGGAGTGCGCGCGCCTCTGCCGCATCGCCGCTCAGACGTTGACCGATACGCCGCTGTATGTGGATCCTGACGCCGTGCTGGAGCCTCGGTTGCTCTGCAAGAGCTTGCAACGAACTGAAGTCTGACTGCGCGCTCGACAGATTGCCAGATTGCAAATCTTGACCCAACTGATCGAACAATTGGGAAACTTCACTCTGTTCGCTTCCGCCCGAGTGGTGATGATGATGGTGCATCTGTGACGCTTGTTTTTGGAAGTCCTGCTGAATGCTCGCATAGTCCTGCTGGGCAGCCGAGAGATTTCCGGCCTGAAGATCTTGCGAGAGTTGATTAAAGGCTTGGGCAATAGGATTACTGCTTTGCGACGTAGAGGTGGAACTGGCTGGCGAGAGATCATTCGGTAACGTGACAAAATCGGACTGGGCCGCAGAGAGATTTAGATCCTGGCCGAGCTGTTGGAACTCCTGCTGGAATTGCTGCAACTGACTAAACATGCTGCTGGAAATGCTGGAAGTGGACACCCTTTGTCTCCTCGCATACAAATCATTAATTCCCAACCTCCATCGGCACTCGGCACTGAAACTTTAGCCGGGCGGAGAGGGGAGAATAGCTCCACAGGATTGATGCATCCACTATGCCAAATCTATTCGGGACCAAAGGGGCGTTCATCTTCTGCGTTTGCCGGGACTTATTTTAGCCGGTCCCAAAGTAGAGCGCCGTAGATCCTCCCGCCGAGTGGGCAACAAATGCCCACCTTGGGGATTTCGGAACTTGATCCCTCGCGGGGTTTGCCTTACGCTCAGACCTCAAGGAGTTCTGGAATGCCGCGTGCGGCCACGGGCGGTTTGAGGGTAGGGGGCGTGCTGAAGAAATTAGGGCTGACGATTCTAGCGGTCCTCATCGTTCTCATCCTTTGCTCTTTTGGCTTACATCACTTCTTGACCGCGATCGGCCGAACCGCTCACCGCGTCGTCGTGGTCGATATTGCGGGCCGGCAAGTGGCGATGTGGAAACCTGCGGGGCCGGCGCCGCCGGACGGTTACCCCTTGATCCTGTTTTCGCACGGTTTTACGGGTTGCGGCACCCAATCCGTTTTCTTGACCGAGGGTTTGGCGCAAGCGGGCTATTTTGTCCTGGCCCCCGAGCATCGCGATGCCGCGTGCGGCCAGGGTCACGAAGGGCGGCTTTTTGAAAAACTCTCCACCATGCAGTCGGAGGAGCCCTTTCACAAACCTGCCGCCTGGAGCGAGGCAACCTACCGCAATCGTGGCACCGACCTGGAAGCCGTCTTGGATACGATCCTCAAGGAAAAATCATTCCAAGGTGTGGCGATTGATTCCAGCCGCGTCGGTCTTGCCGGCCATTCGCTCGGTGGGTATACCGTTCTAGCCCTGGCGGGAGCGTGGCCCTCCTGGAAGGATCCGCGCATCAAGGCGGTTTTGGCTGTGTCCCCCTTTTGCGCCCCTTTTATCATCAAGGGAGACTTGGGCCATCTGGATATTCCGGTCATGTACCAGGGCGGGACGCTCGACATCGGCATCACCCCTTTCGTCCGGCGGCCCGGCGGCGCGTACGACCTCTCCTCGGACCCCAAGTATTTTGTCGAACTCGCCGGCGCCGGGCATTTCGCCTGGACTAACCTGAATAAATCTTACCAGTCGGTTATCAATGATTACGCCGTCGCCTTCTTCGACCGCTATCTGAAGGGAGAAACCCATCCCGACCCCTTGGCCCATCTTGTCAATCACCCTTGGCCCAAAGACGTCAGCGATCTTAGATTCGCATGGAAATAAGCGGTCGCGGGGTTAGACCTTCTTTATCCCTATCGGTTCCGCCGGCAGTTGTGCTCCATGCCAGCATGCCACCACCCAGACAGTCCTGCCCTCAAGGCGGTAAAAGAAACGATAGGGTGGAACGATGACCTCGCGAAAGGGAAGATCCGGAAACTCAGGAATGCGTCGGCCGGACTGCGGAAATCGCGCCAGGCGTCGGAGTACGCGCTCAGCTTTGTTCCGGAATTGCCGGGCGGCCTGGGGATTGTCTTGCAGAATATAGGACATCGCCTGGAGGAACTGGATTCGTCCGGAGGGTGTGAACCGGACCTTCACTTGGGGCCACCCTCCAGAAGAACGTCTGCCTCACCCAGGACTTCATCCAGCTCGAATCCCTTCCCAGCGGCGATTTCCTTTTCGCCCCGTGCCAGCAGATGCAGGAGTTGACGCTCGTGTTCGCTGCGCTCGAAGGCTTCCAGGCTCAGAAGAACCGCCGCAGCCCTTCCGCGTTGCGTGATGACCACAGGCTGCCGCGACGACTTCGCGTGCTTCAAGGCAGCGGCGGCGCCCTGCCGAAGATCGGTGATTGGAATGATGGCGGGCATCTTAGCCATAGACGGAACCTCCAGAAGTACGCTTAACAATATCTCCATCATTCCTTGTTTGTCAACTGGCCGGGGCTTCTGGTAGAGCCGCGCCTCCTTGTTTCTAGTCGGGCAGGCGAATTAAGGGGGAGGTGTAGCTATCGCTTCAGTGTGGGCCGAAGCCCACACTGAAGCGGCAGGAATACGGGAGTCAAAGTGCACTAACGCGCGGGACGCCCTAAGGTTGGAGCCGAGCCGGGCAGTGTGTAGCGCAAGTCAAAGAAGATCACGTTGTCATTGGCGTTGGGAGGATTGGCTGGGGTTGCCGGCGTAATGTACCAGGGATCGCGCGTCTCATACGAGTACTGGGTGATGAAATTGAGCGCCCCGTACTTGGGATGCTTCCAGAAGGTCGAATTCGTGCCAAAAGTCAGCTCCTGGATGGTGCGATCGTTGCCGGTAGAAGACCCGGTGAAGCCATAGCCGGCGAGCTTGCCATTGGAGTCGATCACGGTATCGCGGGCGATCATGATTCCACCATAATAGGCGTAGAACAAAGTGCCCCGGTTGGTGTATTCGAAGCCGGTCACCGTGGAACCGCTGTGGAGGGGACTGATGGTTCCGTTGGCGTTGACGACAATATCCGGCGCTTGGCCGAAGATGTAACGGCCGCCGCCGTCACTCCAGAAGTTGTTGGAGATTAAGCGGAATCCCTTGAAGAGTTCCAGGTTGAAATTCAGGAAACCGCCCCCGCCCTCTTTCGAGAAATTGCCGGCAACGACAGCCGGAACGTAAGCGGTGGCCGCAGTGCCCGGATCCCAATCCTTGAAGGTTCGCTCCAACCCTCCGATTTCGACGTGAACATGTTTGTTGGGATCAAAGGCCAGTTTCGCAATGATATCCGGTGCGACGTCGGGAGTAGCGATGCCACCCGAGCTGGCTCCTAGATCGAATTCGCTGGATAGGGTTGAACTGAGCACTGTCGGGAAGGTGACGCTGCCGCCTCCCGCCGAGCCACCGGCATACTGATCGGGGCTGTCGATGGCGATCGCGAAGGCGGCTTTATTGCTTGGCAGGTGATAAACGAATCGCAATTCCGGAATGCGCCCCCAGAACAAGCCCGCTTGGTAGTTTACGTCCATATCTTGCGAGTAAAAGACGTCAGCGGGAAGGGGTGAAATGCCCACGCGGCCGGGAGTGGCCAAACTCCAGGTCTGGCCGCCCAGAATTTCCCAACTGCCTCTTCGCAGGTCCACCCAGTACAGCCGGTTGCGGAGAAGCTGCGCGTTGTTCGTCACCGCAATGTTGGTACTGGCAGGAGTCCCCAGAAAGTCGGCTTCCATGTAGCCGATGACGTGAGAGCCTTTCACGTCGGCATCAACGCGGAAACCGATGCGGGAGTTCTGAATGCTCATGCGAATTTCGCTGAGATTTGTCTGATAGGACGTGCCGTAAGGAATGCTTCCAAAGCTCGACCCGATGTTCCCGCCCGCCGCTTTGTTGCGCCACACGCTGGTGAAATCCATAAAGCCCACAGGCATAAATGTGGCATCGCCGATGTGGAACTGAAGCGGCGAGCTTTCCGTATCGCCGGCGGCATTACTGTTGGCGGCGATCGTGGTGCGTCCCACCCCCGGGGTTGCGATGGTGTTATCGACCTTCTGCTGGGACTGAGGAATCATCGGCGTGGTGGAAGCCACCTGACCGAGAGTGGAGGGCTGTGACGGGGCTGCTTGCTCCGTGGTCGCGGCCGGTTTCGCCGGTAGGGCGGCTTGCTCCTTGGCCGCGGCGGGCTTGGCGGGTTGGGCGGCTGGCTCTGTGCCCACGGCCGGTTTGGCCGGTTGCGCCGCTTGCTCGGTGGCCGAAGCTGGCTTTATGAGTTGTTCCAGAAGCCGTTTCTGCTCCTCCAAAGCCTTCTGCATTTGCTCGATCTGTTTCTGTTGAAGAGCCATTTGTTGTTTGAGAAGGGTAACTTGATCGTTGGCGCTGGCGTTGGGTTTCGTCGCGCTCGTGGCAGCAGGAGTGGTAGCATCTGCTGAGGACGAAGCGCCGTCGCTGGCCAGAATGCCCAATGCCGACACGCCCATGAGAAGCATCGCCATGCCCACAACTCTAGGGGTGACAAGCTTGCGTTTGTGCATCATTCTACTCCTTATGTTTTGCTTTAGGCCTGCCCGGGAAGAGTTTAGCACTCCTCGTGCGGGATCAAGCCCAACTGTACCGGAAGACGCGTTTATGCTGAAAGAGGGTGATTAACGGAATGTGATAGGCATGTGACATGACCGTGAATTGCGAAGTTGGGAAAATTCCGCAGCGATAGTTAATGTTGGCTGGTACGAAAGGCCCCGCGTCAAATTATCCAATCCACCGTTATCCCTGCGCAACAGAGGCTTAATGTTCTGGTAATATTTGTGATGCAGATCTTGCCTTCGACGATTCAGTGTTTCTCCTGGACGAATTGACGCAAAAGAGATCTGAGCTGATCGCGTGTTCGGCGGAATTCCGCAAGCCTCTGCTCTTCCGAGCCTTGGCTGGCGGCAGGATCATCGAGACTCCAATGAATCCGCTTTGTGGCGGCGGGAAAGATGGGGCAACTTTCCTTGGCGTTGTCGCAAACGGTAATCACATAATCGAAAGCCTGCCCCGCGAACTCGTCGACCGATTTCGACCGCTGACTGGAGATATCGATTCCGATTTCGGCCATGGCGGCAATGGCTTCCGGACGCACCTGGCTGGGCTTCGTGCCGGCGCTGAAGACTTCAAACGAATCGCCGCCATCGTGCCGAAGTAACCCTTCCGCCATCTGGCTTCGAGCGGAGTTTCCTGTACACAGAATCAAGACTCGCATGTCCCGAACCCCGAATCCCTAATACCCAACCCCTAATCCCGGTTTTCTCGCCCGCACGAAGGCGCTCATGAATTTGCCATCCACCAGCGGCGCAATCGCATCCACGTCGATCCCTTTGCTGCAAAGCAGTTCCCGCGCGTCGTTGACTTGGTAAATGCGCGTCGGCTCCATCGTGACCACTGCAAACCCGGCACGGGCGAGCTTGGCAAGGTATTCGTTTTCCTCCAGCGCGCCCGCCATGCAGCCGATCCAGAGCTCCACGTTGCGCCGAATTTCGGCGGGAACCTCACCGCGCACCACGATGTCGGAGACCGCGAACCTGCCACCGGGCTTGAGCACGCGGAAGGCTTCTCGCAGCACCCGGTCCTTGTCCGCGGACAGGTTGATGACGCAATTGGAGATGATCACATCCACCGAATTGTCGGGCAAGGGGATGTTTTCAATTTCACCCTTCAGGAATTCGACGTTGGGAATTCCTGCCTTACGCTGATTCTCACGGGCCAGCGCCAGCATCTCATCGGTCATGTCCAGACCGTACGCCTTGCCCGAGGGGCCCACGCGCTTCGCTGATAGCAGCACGTCGATGCCGCCTCCCGACCCTAGATCGAGAACGATCTCGCCGGGCTTCAGTTCCGCCAGCGCCGTGGGGTTCCCGCAACCTAGCGAAGCCATTAAGGCCGCTTCGGGAATCTGGCTGGTTTGGCTGCCGTCGTAGAGGTTCGAGGTGATGGGGTCAGGACAGCCTTCCACGGCCGGCGCCGCGCCGCAGCAGGCACTCCCGCCGTGAGTTACGCGCAGGGCAGCCTGTCCGTACTTCTCTTTTACGACTTCTTTGATACTTTGTTCACTCATTTGCTTTTCCTTTCTGGGCCACAATTTGGGTACAGGGTCGATTTGTTGTATAGGCGGCTTTATCCGTCAGCTGACGGACCATATGGCGGGGTAAACCCGCCGCTACTTCGGTATTTTCCGCACTCATTTGCTTTTCCTTTCCGGGCCGAACCATTGCCGATTGTCGATTTTCGATTGACCGTCTTCAGTCCTCAGCTATCAGTGATCAATGATGCGGATTGCGCAGAGCAAAGCTCTGCGGCTGGAGTTTCTACATTTCTGCCACGCGAATCGATAACCACCCCCGCGCTAGCGCGCCGCCCCTCCTGAACCAGGAGGGGAGTCCGTACAAGCTCCCCTCCTCAGATGAGGAGGGGCGGCGCCTTTGGCGCCGGGGTGGTGCTGAGCCGGAAATGTAGAAACTCGAGGCGCAGAGCTTTGCTCTGCGCAATCCACTTTCTCGAATCCAATCGTCAATCGACAATCGAAAATCGAAAATTCCCCGCGGCCTTGTTTCGGGTACAGCACTCCGCATACAGGAAGTTCATGACCTCTTGCAACGCTTCCAGGTTCGCCGAATACCACAGGAATGTGCCCTCCCGCCGGACCTTGACGAGCTCCTCGTTTTTGAGCTTGTCGAGGTGATGTGAAAGCGTGGAGGCGGGGATTTCCAATTCGTCCTGGATATCGCCGACCACCAATCCCTGCGGGTGAGCAGTCAGCAAGAGTTGCATGATGCGCAGCCGGGGTTCCGCCCCCATGGCGGCAAACATATCCGCATAGCGGGTGACGGCTTGAGAATCCTTGCGCGCTTTCATAATTCGATTATACTGGAATTATGCAACAATGCAAGCATTTTTTCCTGCTCGTACCGGGAGCGGCCTGCTTCTTCCGGATCAACAACTGGTGGCACGCGGATTGCGCAGAGCAAAGCTCTGCGGAGGGCTGACACGCAGAGCTTTGCTCTGCGCAATCCACAACCAGGAAACCCGCTGTCGAAGCCTCGCCTATTGAGAAGAACCCAGCTTTTGAGTTTAAGGAGCGTTCGGAGTGTCTATGGTGTGAGCTTCTTTGTTTGTGCCCAGGAGAGGACGGGAGAACAAGAACGGCCAGCGGGCCAATAAATCGCTGACCGTCAAACTCGAGGCATCCCATGAGCAGAACGCCTCAGCGGTTCCGAGCATTGTCTGAAGTTCTTCCGCTGAAATCGCTCGCGGCGGATCTTTGAGACCGAGCTCAACTATCTCGCGCATGGGATATTTATACCGCTGTCGCTTGTCAATATTCAAGAGCAAAGGTAGTGCCCTAATTTGACGGAGCGATTTCGATATTGAGGGCAGGACTTCATAGCCCCGAAGGGGCGATCTAACAAAGCCCAGGCTAACGGCCTGGGTCTCGGAGACCCAACCTATTTCCATCCGCAAGCCCTGAAAGGGCGTCCTAACACTCGTCTCAGCCAACGGCATGTTCATCTCGATCATGCTGCGGACGGTGGGTTCCTTAGATCGCCCTTTCAGGGCTTGGGCCGAGAAACAATCCGTTATCCCAGGCCGTTGGCCTGGGCTTTGCTAGGCCGCCCCGTTGGGGCTTCTTCGCAAATTAGGACAGCACCAGAGCAAATAACCAGCAGACCAAATGACACCAGGCGGATTGCGCAGAGCAAAGCTCTACGCAGGCTGAACGCAGAGCTTTGCTCTGCGCAATCCACTTCTAAGGATATCTCCCTGCCAAAATGTCCAATTCCCCTTTATGTCTGTGCAACAGTGGCTTAATGTTTCTGTAACATTCGTTTGGGAAAATTGACCACTGCTAAGGAGTTAAATCCAGGAATAACCATCTCTTAATTCCGCCGTAACACACAATCCAGAGACTGACGGCGGAGGGATCTATAATGAAACTCAAAACTTCAATTACCAGCATCGCCGTGGGCGCAGTGTTGATTGCTGTGGGGCTATGCGCGCTTGTCGAGTCCCCGTCAGCAGCTCCCGCGCCTTCCGCCCTTCTGCTCAATGCGGCAGGGGCGACCTTTCCGTATCCGATTTATTCCAAGTGGTTTACCGAATACAACCGCCTTCATCCGGACATTCAAATCAACTATCAATCGATCGGCTCTGGGGGCGGCATCCGGCAACTTCAAGCCGGCACCGTCGATTTCGGCGCTTCCGACATGCCCCTCACTGATAAGATGCTCGGCGATTTCAAGGTCAGGGTCTTGCACTTCCCCACAGTGCTGGGCGCCGTCATGCCGACTTACAACATCGAGGGTGTCAACCAAGAACTCAACTTCACTGGCGAATTGCTGGCGAACATCTTTCTGGGGAAGATAACGAAATGGAATGATCCCGCGATAGTGGACCTCAACAAGGACGTACACTTCCCGGCCCAGGATATCGTGGTTGTCCATCGGTCCGACGGCAGCGGCACGACCTTTGTGTGGACGGACTACCTTTCCAAGATCAGCACCGAATGGGATACCAAGGTGGGCAAAAACACCTCGGTCAACTGGCCGGTGGGACTCGGCGGCAAAGGTAACGAAGGCGTTGCCGGTCTCGTGAAACAGACCCCCGGCGCCATCGGGTATGTCGAGCTTATCTATGCCATCCAGAACCATCTTTCGTACGGGCGGGTTAAGAATCAATCGGGTGACTTCATTAAGGCTGACCTGGAAAGCGTGACCGCCGCCGCCTCGGGCGTATCCAAGAGCATGCCGGCGGACTTCCGGGTCTCCATCACCAATGCTCCGGGGAAGACTGCTTACCCGATTTGCAGTTTCACTTACCTGTTGATTCCTGCCCAGATCGACGACGCGGTAAAGAAGCACGCCGTCAAGGATTTTCTGCATTGGATGCTAACGGCCGGGCAGAATGATGCTGAGGGCTTGAGTTATGCAAAGCTCCCCAAGGAAGTCATGACTCGGGAACTCAAGGCCATCTCGCAGATCAAATAGCATGGCGAACGCCACAGTTAAGGCTGACCGCGCGCGTTTTTCCCGGCGGTTGCGGCAATTTGTTCGCCAGTTGCGGCACGGGGATGAGGTCGCGCACCTGATCACCTTGCTGGCAGCGGCGAGCATCATTGTCGTGACGGTAATGTTGGTCTATCAGCTTTATGTCAATTCCTCAGAGCCTCGCCACAAGTTTGGATTTGGTTTTTTCCTGGGGAAAACCTGGAACCCCGTGAGCGGGGATTTTGGCGCTTTGCCGTTCATTTATGGCACCGTGGTTTCTTCGGCGCTGGCCCTTCTGCTGGCCGTGCCGCTCGGGGTGGGCGCCGCCATCTTCCTTTCCGAGCTCGCCCCCGCGCGGATTTCCAACTACCTGACCTTTGTTATTGAGCTGCTGGCAGCAATTCCCAGCGTTATCTATGGCCTGCTGGGAATCTTCATCCTGGTTCCGGTGTTGCGCACCGTGGTGATGCCGTTTCTCCAGCACACTTTGGGATTTCTCCCGCTCTTCCAGGGCCCGATTTACGGCGTCAGCATGTTAGCGGGGGGAGTGGTGCTGGCCATCATGATTGTTCCCTTCATCATTTCCGTCTCTCGGGAAGTACTGCTGGCGGTGCCGGTGGAGCAACGGGAAGCGGCGCTGGGACTGGGCGCCACCAAATGGGAATCTACCTGGCAAGTGGTGGTGCCCTTCGCGCGAGCTGGAATTATGGCCTCGATTTTCCTGGCCTTGGCGCGCGCCCTGGGGGAAACCATGGCGGTGACCATGGTGATCGGCAATGATCCCAAGATCAGCGTCTCGCTGTTTGCCCCGGCCTATTCGATTGCCGCGGTCATCGCCAACGAGTTCACCGAAGCCACCGGTAATCTGTACTTGCAAGCCTTGATCGAGCTAGGTCTTGTGCTGTTCTTGCTGACTATTGTCATCAACGGCCTGGCGCGCCTGGCGATTATTGCCACCACGCAGAAGGGGACGCAAACGCAGTGAATAGTGAACAGTGGACCGTCAACAGGGAGCAGATGGGCAGATGGGCAGGTAGTCCGATGGTTCGGAACCGCGGATTTGAAGTTGCCTTTACGATCTGCCCAACTGCCCATCTGCCCATCTCACTACCTGCCCGCTGTCCACTGTTCACTGTTCACTGTCCACTATCTTTATGACTTTCCGCACCTATTGGCGTAAATCCGTGAACCTCGTCATGCTCAGCCTTACCGGCCTGTGCGCCCTGTTCACGGTTTCCGTCCTTTTTTTCATTCTGGGATATCTGCTATGGTATGGCGGCAAGTCACTGAACTGGGCCTTCTTTATCAATCTGCCTGTGCCCGTGGGTGAGACGGGTGGCGGGATGGCCAACGCCATCGTGGGCAGCGGCAAACTCCTGCTGCTGGCTTCGCTTGTGGGCGTCCCCATCGGCTTGCTGGGAGGAATATACCTGGCGGAATTCGGCGGCAGAACCTTTGCCTTCGTTGTGCGCTACACCACGGACTTGCTGAACGGCGTGCCGTCCATTGTGATGGGAATCTTCGCCTACACGGTCATTGTGCTTCCCATGAAGCACTTCTCCACCTTTGCGGGCGGCATGGCTCTGGGAATAATGATGATCCCCATCGGCGTACGCACGACAGAGGAGTCCCTGCGCGCGGTTCCGGACGTGCTGCGGGAGGGCGCCTTGGCGTTGGGGGCGAGCAAGTGGAAGACCGTGGCGACAGTGGTGGTGCCGGCGGCGATGCGGGGAATCGTGACCGGAATCATGCTGACGCTGGCGCGGGTGGCCGGCGAAACCGCTCCCTTGCTCTTTACCGCCTTCGGAAATCAATTTTGGAGCAAAGGGTGGGACCAACCCATCGCCTCCTTGCCGGTGATGATCTATACCTACGCGATTGCTCCTTACGACGATTGGCACCGGCAGGCCTGGGCAGCAGGACTGGTGCTTTTGGGGTTGGTCTTGGCCGCCAACGTTGGGGCTCGCTTCGTCGTATCCCGGGGAATTTCTTTTCGCCGAGCGTGAGCCGTGAATTCTGTCTCGAGTGTTCAGCCTATGGTTATGAAGACGTCTGAAGAATCCCGGCCCGCCGAGCGTGCGGTAGGCGGTACTCCTCCTTGGCCGGCCGACGTCAAGATGCGCGCGACGGGGCTGGATTTCTATTATGGGGGAAAGCAGGCGCTGCACTCCATCAACTTGCAGGTTCCGACCGGCCGCATTACCTCGCTCATCGGCCCATCCGGCTGCGGCAAGACCACCTTCCTGCGGGTTCTCAACCGCATGTATGAGACGGTGCCGCACGCACGCCCCGAGGGGGAAGCGCTGCTGGACGGCGAGGATATTTTTTCGCTGGACGTGGTGAGCTTGCGGCGAAGAGTGGGAATGGTGTTCCAAAAGCCCAACCCGTTCCCCAAGTCCATTTTCGACAATATCGCTTACGGCCTGCGTATTAATGGCATGGTTGCCAAGGGCACGATGGCCGAGGCCGTGGAGAGAAGCCTGCGCCGCGCGGTGCTTTGGGAGGAGGTCAAAGACCAACTCCATAAATCCGCCTATGCGCTTTCGGGAGGCCAGCAACAGCGGCTGTGCATCGCTCGCGCCTTGGCCGTGGAGCCGGAAGCCCTGCTGCTCGATGAGCCGTGCTCCGCCTTGGACCCGATTGCCACGGCGAAAATCGAGGAGTTGCTCTTCAATCTGAAAGAAACGTGTACCATCGTCATTGTGACCCATAATATGCAACAGGCGGCGCGCGTGGCGGATTACACGGGCTTCTTCCTGATGGGCCGCTTGATCGAGTTCAATAAGACGGCCATCATCTTCAAGACCCCCGCTCGCAAAGAGACGGAAGATTACATTACCGGTAGATTCGGGTAAAATCAGTGGCTAGTGGTTAGTGGTTCGTGGCTAGCAGGTTTTCTCTAACCACTAACCACTAACCACTAGCCACTAACCACTGTGCTGGGAGATCACCTTTGCGCCATTTTGATGAGGAATTGGACTACCTGCGAAGCCGCCTGCTCGAGATGAGCGCGCTGGTGGAAGACTCCGTTTACCGCAGCGTTCTGTCCCTCTCGGATAAAGACCCCCAGCAGGCGCAAAAGGTGCTCCAGAATGAGGTGGAGATCAATCGCATGGAGATCGAGATCGACGATCTCGCCACCCGCCTCCTGGCTCTCCAGCAGCCCATGGCCACCGACCTGCGCTTTTTGACCTCCGCCATTAAAATCAATAACGACCTCGAACGGATGGGGGATTTGGCGGTCAACATCGTCGAGCGTTCCCTCTCCTTGATGAACGAGCCCCTGATCAAGCCCCTCGTGGATATCCCGGCTATGGCCGACCGCGTCCAGTCGATGATTCGCAAAAGCCTAGACGCCTTTGTCAAGCGCGACCCGGAGCTGGCCCGCACCGTGCTGGTTTCTGACGACGCCGTCGATGAGCTGTGCGGCTCGGTTTACGAGGAGCTGATCGAGTATATGGAACGCGACCCCAAGACGGTTCGCCAAGCCGTCAACCTCATGTTTGTGGCGCGCAACCTGGAACGGCTTGCCGACCACGCCACCAATATCGCCGAGGATGTTCTCTTTTTGGTCGAAGGCGTCGACGTCCGCCACCACGCTGAAGCCCGAGAGTAATTCAGCTACCCGGGCAATGGGCTCTGGGACCCCGGACGGCAGGCCGGCGCTCGGGTTCTTCTTAGGTGCAGACATTTTGTCAGGTGGGTGCCCGCCCCTACCCGCACCGGTATCTGCCTGCGCTGACCGGCGCTGAGCCGCGCTGAACCGAGCTTGACCATGCTTAATCGCGCTGCGTCATCATGTGCACCCCTGCCCACCTCGATGCTTGGTATGGGCTTTTTCGCCATTAGGACGATAATCCTCGCATCAGCCCATCCAAACTCTGAGGGGAAACCAGCATCAAACGCAGCAAAGGCCCTTGGATCCAAAATTGATTTTGTCTTTGACTACATCGGCCTTTTGATGATGAAATGCTAAGTTCGAATCCGGCCCTCTGTTTGCACGGGGCGGTCGGTCAACGTTTGGGGGAAATGCGAATGAAGGCAAGAATCCTTGCATCAATGATAGCCTGCTCCCTCATCGGCAGCATGATGACGCCCCTCTTTGCGCAGCAGGAGGAGAATCCCAACGTCGACGAGATCACGGTCCCAGAAGGTACGGAATTCAAGCTCCAGTTGCACACCACCCTTAATTCTAACTCGTCCAAAGCGGGCGACCGAATCTTGTGCACTCTGATTGACCCGGTGGCCGTCGAGGACCGCGACGTGCTCCCCAAGGGGGTGCGCATCGATGGCCATGTGGGCGAGTCCCGGGCCGCAGGACGCCGCGGCAAGGGCGGTTTACTCACCATCGTTTTCGACACCGTGGAACTTCCCAACGGCCAAAAGGTGGCCATCCTGGGTTCGTTGACCGAAGTGTTCTCCAGCGAAAGCGGCAGCGACCCTAACGTCGGGCCGGAAGGGGAATTGAAAGGCAAAGGCCCCAATCGCAAAGAGCAAGCTCTGTTCATCGTGGCTCCCGCCGCCATCGGAGCGGTGGGGGGCATCGGGCCCGCAATCGGCCTGGGTGCCATCGGCATCATGACCGCGCTCTTCCTCCCCAAGGGTAAACAGGCTTCTCTCGGGGCGGGCTCGCTGGTGGGTATGCGCTTGGATCGCGACGTTACTCTGGTGATCCCCTCCGCCGGAAAATAGAAACCAAATTGCCTTCCAACTTAATCGGGCTGAAGGTGGGTCTGCCGCCGCGTGACGAGGTGAATCCACCCCTACGGATTGGTGGGATAAACTCGCCGCAACAGAGCGCCATGCAGTGAATTAGTACCGATGGGTGCTGGGAAAAAGTTCAGGGCCCTTAGCTCACAGTTCACAGTAAGAATCGAGAACGCCTTGACTGTTGACTGCCGACTGTCAACCGTAAACTTCCTTTGAGTACGGCATCGGGCTCAGGTTGGCAGCAGAGACACGACCTGGGTTTCGTCGACGATCCGGAAGAGGCCGGAGCAGACCTTGGAGGTGCAGACAATCGGCGCGCCTCCGGAATATTGGACAGAGGTGATTAACCCCGGCGACCCGCATAAGGGGCAAGCCAGGACGGCGACGAAATTGGGAGCGAAGGAATCTCGCAGGTAGGCGAAGTCGTCAAGAAACACGATCTCGCCGGGGGCCATATCCGAAAGCGACGACCGGTTCGACAAATGAAGGTCAGCGGGGAGCTGTTCGGCCCGACCAGGGCAAGGAACTCCCCGCACACCCTCTGGTTCTGACACGGCGCCCGGTTTCCGGGATTTGTTGCTTTGCTTCGTCATTGCCGTAATGACCCTTCTAATCGCCACGACGCGAAGGTGCGATGAATGCGCCCTGGCGCCAGCCGTTACCGTAAATTTCTCACCCCGCTCGTATAGTGCGTCTGAGATATTGGTACTTGTACCGCCGAACTTGAGGTCGGCATGTGCCAGGCCAAAGCTCAGCGCCACAACACCGACCCTGAGAATCAAATGCGCCGCGGTTTGTGACGCACTACGCTAGAACGCCTTGGGGGCGCCGAAAGGGCGCACTAAGAAACCCGAGGTAAATCCAGGCGCTCAACCGACGATGGAGTCCTGATTTGCGAAAGAGCCCCAACGGGGCAGCCTTGCGATGCCCGGACCAATCGGCCTGGGTTAGCGGATTGCTCCCCGGTCCAAGCCCCGAAAGGGCGATCTAGCCCGCATATCTCACGAGAGAATTGAAAAAGGCTGTCTCTTTCTGGCATAAGTATTTTTGGGAGAAAGACTTCTGCCAAAGAAGGAGGACAGCCTTTTGCCTACACAGTGTAACCAAGAATTT
>Ga0326728_10002276_pt1 | contig 64566 bp, 34 predicted proteins | sample MB3enrmetagenome_FD_207602 | JGI IMG/M metagenome (GOLD analysis project Ga0326728, IMG submission 207602) | Lab enriched peat soil microbial communities from McLean, Ithaca, NY, United States - MB31MN | ecosystem: Environmental > Terrestrial > Soil > Wetlands > Peat | place: USA: New York...
TGGCGGAGGCGCGCGTGGCAGCTCCGTTAGGAGCGCCATGGTTATAGCAACGCGGCCAAACAAGGCCTCTCTCAAGCTCCGTCAGGAGCGGCACGTTGACCCCCGGACCGCGCGATCCTGATATGCCGCTCCTGACGGAGCTTTGCCCACGCGACCCGCTGGACTATAGACATGGCGCTCCTCGCGGAGCTTTGCCGACGTGGCGCGTGGGCGACCGCCGTTGGCCCATGAAACATCGAGTTCGCCTTAGTGGTCATGAGCACAAATACGTCACCGGATTCATGTTCATGTCCACTTAGGGGCCCATTTCGTGCTGAGATGCCGTGAGCGACTCGGCCATCAGATTTCGGATTTCCTCCGGATTTCGGAGCTTGGCGCCTTTGAACGGCGGCCTACGGCGCCGTCGCCCGATAGAACCGGTGGCTGAAGCTGGCCGCTGCCGGATCGACAATCTGCGTAGAGGCATTGGTCGCCACGAAGCTCGTCAAGGGCGTCCAGTTCACCAGGTCGGTCGAGGCCTGGATTGTGTAGGTCCAGCCCCCTATGCCTTTGAGAAGCAACTGCATCGAGCCGCCCGGCTGTGGCGCCGGAGGCGCTAGCCGGGAGTGCCGGAAAATCAAGACGCAGGACGCCTCTCCCGTTGATCAGTTCCCTGACCCGTCGCGCTGACTCTCTCAATTGCCCACCCAACATACCTTCAGTACCCGTTCGCCCCGTCCTCGCAGACCAGCGAGATTGGCATGATGCTTTTATAAGAAATCCGGAGGCGAGTTGTCAAGAAAAGAAGAAAAGTTTTTAGCAGGGCCCCAGTGGGGGCGGGCCCGAGCGGCAAATGTCGCTGTAGTATTGAGAAGGGCGCGAAAAGAAGACCGCCCTGGCCGGCTTTTGATGCCGGCTTGGGCGGTGATGCAGTCCTGCTCGGCGCTGGGCTCGAGCAGAGTCGGGAGGGGAGCAGGCCTTGCTACTTGGCGGCTTCGCCCTTGTCGGGTTTGGCTTCCCAGTCGCGCTCGCGTCCGGCCTGGCCATCGCGTTCCATCACGGTCTTGCCTTTGAGGGCGCCGTCGACGATTTTGCAGGTGTACTTCGTAACCATGGTATTGCCGCCCATCTCGCGGGTCACGGTGAAGGAGACCTCTCCGTCTTTGATCTTGCCTTCTTTGATTTCGGTCTCGCTAGTGCCACCCCCGCGGGCGGGAGAGATCAGCTTGCCCGTCAGTTTGTCCCCTTCCAGCTTCAACTTGAGCGTCATCTTGCGGTCCGGCCCGCCATTGCGGCCTGGCATCGTCCAACTCCAGGTGCCGGTGGGGTCCGTTTTCTTGTCTTGGCCCTGGGCGAAGGCGACGGCGCCAAGGAGGAGCGCGGCGCAAAGGCTGGTGTGGAGGAAAGGAATGATGGGGTGGGGTCTGCGTTGCATACGGTGATTGAGTTTATTGTTGACAGTTCAGTTTTGCTGCGTTTCTTGGCCTCTCTCCCGGCTGGGCCCGCCTTGGATCGGCAGGCTTCGGGAGGGGCCAGAGGGTAAGACGAACAAGGTCCGGAGGAAGTTACACACTAGTGTGGTGTCCACACTAGGTTACGGTCATGCCGAGGAGGAACTCGATGTTGCTGCCGGTCTTTTTGAGTTTGGTCAGCACCAGTTCCATGGCCTCGACGGGGGGCACGCCGGTGAGGGCGCGCCGGAGAATGACCACCCGGTTGTATTCGTCGGGATGATAGAGCAATTCCTCTTTGCGGGTGCCGGAGCGTTCGATGTTGATCGAGGGGAAGATGCGGCGGTCCACCAGGGCGCGGTCCAGGTGGACTTCCATGTTGCCGGTGCCTTTGAACTCTTCAAAGATGACTTCGTCCATGCGGGAGCCCGTATCGACCAGCGCAGTGGCGATAATGGTGAGGGAGCCGCCCTCTTCGATGTTCCGGGCGGCGCCGAAGAACCGCTTGGGCTTGTGCAGCGCGTTGGCGTCCACGCCGCCGGAGAGGATCTTGCCCGAATGCGGCTGGACGGTATTGTAAGCGCGGGCCAGGCGGGTAATGGAATCGAGCAAGATGACGACGTCGCGTTTGTGCTCGACCATGCGTTTTGCCTTTTCGATGACCATCTCGGCGACTTGGACGTGCCGTTCGGGCGGTTCGTCGAAGGTGGAGCTGATCACCTCGGCGCCGCGGCAACTCCGTTCCATGTCCGTGACTTCCTCGGGACGCTCATCGATGAGGAGGATGAACAGGTAGGCCTCGGGATTGTTCTTGAGGATCGCGTTGGCCAGCTTCTGCATGAGGACCGTCTTGCCGGTCCGCGGAGGAGCCACGATGAGCCCGCGCGTGCCTTTGCCAATGGGGCAGACCAAATCGAGCACACGCGTGGACAGCTCGTCGGGGATCGTTTCCAGGATGAATCGCTTGTTCGGAAACAGGGGCGTCAGATTGTCAAAGTGCGTCTTGTCCTTGGCCTTGTCGGGGTCTTCCTGGTCGACCGCCTCCACTTTGAGCAGGGCGAAAAAACGCTCCTTTTCTTTGGGCGGGCGGATTTGGCCGGTCACGAGGTTGCCGGTCTGCAAGTCGAAGCGCCGAATCTGGGAGGGGGAGACATAAATGTCTTCCGGGCAGGGCAGATAGTTGAAGCTCTGTGAGCGAAGGAAGCCGAAGCCCTCGGGCAAGACCTCGAGGGCGCCTTCGGAGAACAAGACGCCCGCGCGTTCGGCATTCTTCTGCAGGATGTGAAAAATGACCTCGTGCTTTCGCATGGTGCCGAAGTTCTCGACCCCGAACTCGCGCGCCATCTGGTTGAGATCGCTCATCGACATGGCTTGAAGCTTGGCAATGTTGAGCGAGGTGGCCATGCGGTCCCTGTCCGCGCCAAGGGCGGCGCTGGGTTCGGGCTCTGTTTCGGCCTTCTCATGGGCGGCCCGATGATCGCCCCTGCCATGCCTTTCCTGGCGCCGCTTGCCCGGTTTTTCCGCTCTCTGCCCTTCGGCGGCGCGTTGCTCGGGCGCCTTCTCCGGGGCCGGCGCCGGTTGTGCCGCTTCGACGGGGGGGGCTTCTCTGTCCGAGGTGTCCGGCACAGGCGCCTCAGCCCGTGCGGGCGGCGCCTGGCTCTGCGCCGGCGCGGGACCCAACTCCGCCCGGCGCATCTCGGGGGTAAAGGCCGGGGCGGACGATTCGTCGGCCGGCGGCGGCGGTTCGGCTACGGCGGCGGTTGGGGAAAGGTCCTCAAAGGGGCTGCCTGCATCGGAGGTCGGCCCAACGGTCTGGGGCTTCGTCCCTTTGGTCTTGGCCTTTTTAGTGGCTCTTGGCATAGGTCAACGTGGCAAAATGACAACTTTCATTCACAGGATTCAATTGGAATGGTTACCAACCGGGAGCACGCTGCAAGGATTCTCAAAAACGGTTGTGACGGCAAGATAAATCTCGCCGCACCCTTATTGACATCATGGCCCACCGCGGCGAGCGTGTCAAGCGGTCGCAGAACCGGGGCCCTGCACTCGGGCAACCGGGGCGGCGATGCGGGATTTGAGCCGCTCGATGTTGGCCTGGATGCGGTCGAGATATTCGTTGGGGCCGGAGGGATAAGGGTCATTGAGGAACCGGCAGAGGCCGCCGAGCTCGTTGGCCAGCTTGGCCTGCACGGAATTCTCCCAGAAAAGGGGGGTCTTGCGCATCAGGTCCTCCGCGCTGGCGAAGCGGGCGATGGGACGAGGGTTCTCAGGGGCGTGCCGGGCCGCCTCGGCAAGTTCCTCATACAGGATGGGCAGCTTCGCGATATAATCATCGGCCGCCATTTGCCCGAGGAGATCGGCCGTGCCCAGGGCGCACCCGAGGACGCGCTCCAACTCGCTCTGGAAGGCAATCGCATCGAGGTTCGCATTGACGCCCGTGCAGCGGATCATGTTTTGGACGGCCCGGATTTCGACCGGGGGGAATCCCTTGTCGGCCAGGAGTTGGGCGGCGAAATCGGCGCTGCGGCCCACATGGGTGGCGGTGTATTTGGCGCCGGTGCCCTGGGTGTCGCTGCGCTTCTTGAGATAGCCGGTGTCGTGGAGGAGGATGGCCAGCAACCCGAGTTGAAAGAGGCGCGGAGTCAAGAGCGGCTGCGCGCCGGCACTGTGGCGCCCGCGCAGCAATCGGGCCATGCAGAGAGTGCCCTGGAGAGTGTGCTCGAAATCATGATAGCGGGCGTCGACGGCCTGATAATCGGAATATTTGCCCGTGAACCATTCGACGGCCCAGCCGAACACAAGCGGGACAAAGCGAGGGTCACCCTGCGGAAAGACAGCGAGATAAGCCGCCTGGACTTCCAACTCAACGGCAGCAAGGTCTTTGGTGGCAACCGGCCGATACATCCTCAAGACAATGCCGGAGTTAGCAGGGAAAGACCGAACTGATTCCAGCATACCGCACGTTCAGGCTATCCAGCCTGGCGGTGAGGGTTTTGGCGAGTCCCAGAAGGAAGCGCGACGCCAATTCCGGAGATTTCAGGATTTCGGCGAAGGCCCGCTCGCTGAGTTTGAGCAACTCGCATGGGCCGTTGGCATGAACCGAGGCGCTGCGACGCCCGGAGCAAAGCAACCCCATTTCTCCGAAATGGTCTCCCGGTTCAAATGTCCGCAGGAAGACCCTGCCGCCGCCCTCTCCTGCTTTGTAGGTTCCAACCTTTCCACGGACGACAAAGTACATTGCCCGGCTCTGCTGCCCCTCGTGAATGATTGTCACCCCGTCGTCAAAACTCACCGCCTCGAGATACGTTTCAAATGCAGCCTGCTCGGCTGCGGACATTTCCGCCAGAACAGGGAAGGTGTTTGGATTGCTCATTTCGTATGTCGGATGTATTCATCTGCCGACTGCCCGATGATGAGGGCAGCCGTTTGCAATGGTCAAGCGTATTTAGCGAAGGAGACAACGGAGACCCAGAAGCCGTGACGGGGTCAAGGTTGCTTGGCGGAGGCGCGGATGAAACGGATGGAGTCTTGGTACTTGAGGTTCGTCCGCCGGAGGCGCTGGACGACGGCCCGGCTCAACGCCAGGAGAAACGGCAGTGCCAACGCCGGGGCTTCACGGACCAGGCGGTCGAACGCCGCATGGGAAATCCGGAGCAGCACGCTGTCTTTGTTGGCAATGATGTCGGCCGAGCGGGGGCCCTGGTCGAGCAAGGAGATTTCGCCAAAACAATCCCCGGGGGTCAGAGTGGCCAGGATCGATTCTTTGCCTTCGACGATGGTCAGCACGCGCACTTCGCCTTCGGCGACCATGTACATCGCATCGCCGTGCTGTCCCTGGCGGATGATGTGGCTGAACTGGGGGAAACGGATGGCTTCCAGGTAATGGACCAGAGAGGCAAGCTGCGGCTCCTGGAGGCCTGCGAAGAGCTTGGTCTGGCGCAGGGTCCCGGGGTTAAAGCCGGCGCCGAGTCCGGGACTGGGAGGCGCTGCCGCGGCGGCTTTGGCGGCGAAGCAGGGCTTCAACTCGGGCAGGTCGGCCGCCCGTTGCCACTGGTTAACCGCCTCGCTGAGCACCCAGGTCTCCGCAGTAAGGCGCCGGCCCTCGATCCATTGAACCAGGGTAGGCAGCTCCAGCGGGCCATAGGCCACTTTATCTGCGCCCCACACCCGATAGAGCAAGGTCGTTTCGGTTTTTTGCATTGGCAGACCTTTGGCAGCGTTGGTTTGCATGGTTTCGAAGGGTGCGCCGGGCGCGCCGGAGTTCACTGGCGGAGGCGGTAAAACTGGACGGACACCAACGGCTTGACCAACAGCGGCGTGGCGGCATTAGTCACGTCGGCCCAGGGCCCGGCCATCGCCGGGGCCGATTGCAGGATACCGTTGCCGTACCAGGAAACCCATGCCTGGCCGGGGCCGGCGGACTGGATGCTGAGCCACCCGGCGGACTGGTTGGTGCTGCTGTAGGAGGAGGTCTCGATGCCGCCCCCGAGATCAACCTCCGGGCCCGTAAAGCGGATGTTGTCGAAGGAGCCGACGTACAGAACACCGGTGGCCAGCATCGCCACATTTAAGACCACGGAATCGACATGGCTCGGATCGAATTTGCCTGAGCCTGCTTGAAACTGATCGAGCGAGGCACTGAGCGTGAACCACTGGTTGGCGCCGGGCGCGTAGAGATTCGTATATTGTATCGAGTTTTGGACCTGGTTGGTCCCCACATAAGTGTCCGGGCTCTTGACCTGCATTTGGACCAAACAGGGATAGCCGCTGGCCTCCTGGAAATCATAAGAGAAAACGTAGTTGGTCCATTGGCTGCGGTCGGTTGGCAGCGCCCAATCGCCATTGGTGAAGTAGTAAGCCAAGCCAAAGCCGCTGTAGTCCGTCCAGGGTGGGTTGGTAACGACGATAAACGCGGATTGGGAACCGTCGGAGCCGATGAGCTGGACGCCCTCGTTCAAAAACAAGTTGGTCGGGGAGGTGTCGAACGTGGCCTGCGGGGAGGAATAGACAATGGTGGCCCAGGGCCAAAGGAGGTTGTTGGTAATATACGGCAGACCGGGCCCTTGCCAGTTCGCCCCAGTTGCATAACCCTCGAAGCTTTCCTCGACGTTATGGGACAGGACGTTGGGGGCCGTCTGCGCGTAAGCCTGCCAGGTAAAAGGCCCGGCCGCGCCGGGGGGCACGGCGACCAGGAAGGTATTGCTGCCCGTGCCTGCGCTAGTCAAGACACTATTGGACACTACGGTCTGGCTGCCCGCGAGCTCGAGGACAATCCGGTAATGCTCCTGGTCCAAGGCCAGGGAATCCCACAAGGCGGCGCGGTCCAGCGGCGTCGTGTTGCCGGAAAGATAAGAAGGCAATTCTTCCCAGGCCACGGTGACGGGGTAAGTTTGGCCTGGCGCCAGCACGCGCGGCAAGGGCTGGGTCGGATGCGCCCCAAAGAGGAGCCGCACCGGCAGCGTGGTCTGGAAGACCGGCAGACCCGCCTGCAGGAGCCAGGCCCGAAAGACGTATTCTCCACCCTCGTGCGAGGAGATGTAATTGGGGTCATTGGCATCCGGGTCGGGCACGGGCACCGGCACCGCAAGGCTGCCCTGCCCGGTGACGCCCAGGGCGCTGGACTGGCCGTAGACTGTCCCCCTGGGCGAGGTCTGCTCGAGGGTTACCATAACGGCCAAGTTGGTGTCCTGGACGTCGTAACCGAGGTTGACGAGGCAGGGAGAGCCGTTGGGCCAAACCGCCAAAGGCGCGTTCCCAAACCAGAGTTTGTTGGGATTGGGGTTGATCAACGAATTATCCTGTTCCCCGGTGGTCGTGTAGGCATACAATAGGATGCAATCATCCCCTGGGACGGTGTAGTTCAATGTCCCGGTGGAATTCTGAGTCAAGACACCGCCTGCCGACAGGTCTTCCACCTTTCGCCCGGCCAGGAGCGAGGGCGCCGATATAGTGATGTTTGCGGCATTGGTGTCTTCATTGAGCAGTCCGAGGAGCACGCTGCCATTGGCGCAGAGCCGGTAAGTGGCGAGCACGTGCTCGGGGCCGGCGCTGCCGAGCGCAATGGCGGGCTGGACCCCGAAGTGGCTGCGATAGATGGCGCTGAGGACAGCGTAGCGGGTGTCCCATAGCACCGTCTCGGTCTGGAGCGCCTGCAAAGTGTCACCCAATGCGAATAGGTTGACTGCGGTCGGCCCCCGCCCGGCCCCGCCGGGATTGACCAGCAGCGACGGGTATAAGTCGGTATCCGTGAAAGGAAAACAGAGGCCGGTGGCGTTGGGAAGGGCGGAGCCCTTGAGCACCACTTGGGCCGAGTCCGGCATCACGCGCTGCCAGAACTTCCAAGTCGAAAAGTCGGTGGCAAAACTCGAGGTGACGGGGCCGAGATTGGCTGCCCCGAGGAGGCGGATCGGGACGTAACAGCTATTGGTGACGTCCAGGTCAAAGCCAGGGCCGGCGGTGCTGACATTCGCGCCAAAGAGCGTCTGCATCAGGCCCACCCAGTTGTTGTTGCTCCGGCAATACGCATCGTATTGCCCCGGCAGCTCCGCCTGGGCGTGAATCGAGACGCCCGCCGTGAGAACCTGGGCCGCTACACGCTCGAGTTGACCCGGGTCCATCTGGACACAGCGCGAGAGCAGCAGGACCGGCGCATTGGTGGCCGCCCCGGCCTCGAAGGCGGCGTCGCCCAGGAGGCCCGGCTGATAACCCAGCCGCTTCAAGGCCCCCCAGACCATGGCGTTTTCCTGGTTGGCCCGCGGCCATACCATGTCCGCATTGGTGCTCCAGAACATCTGGACATCGGGCGGCGGGTTGCTCGAGCCCCCGAGCAGGGGTTCCAGGCGCAGGTTCTCCATCTGCACGAACATGGCTTTGACGTTGTCATAAACCGCCTGGCCTCCGATCGCCGGCTTGGGCAGGCGGTCTATCTGAACGATGCCGAAACCGCGCTCGCGGTAAAAATAGGCCTGGGTGAAGAAGCCCCGGTCGTTCCAGGTGAAGAAGTGGACGCCGATGGCCCCGGAGAGCAGGGATTCCCACATGGTGCTCGGCAGGGCCTTGGGCTGGCGGGCGCCGGAGTAGAAGACCTCGACGCCGGCGGCGTTGGTAAAGTAATCGAAGAAATCCTCGGTGCTGCTGTAACCGGTTTCGGAAATCATGACGGGCAGTCCGGATTGGGCCTGGTACTTGCCGATGCCAAAGGCGGCGGAGCGAAGCTCGCTGCCCATTCGAGCCCAGGTGTAGTTATTGAGCGACCAGAAGTCGAGCGGCGCGCCTGCGGACACACAAGCGGTCACGATAGAGTTGGCATCCTCACAAGTGTAATTGGCGTCATAGCTGCTGAAAACACCGCCGACCATGGAGTAGGTGCACAGGTGGTTTGTGTCGGCCTGCCGCGCCGCCACAGCGCCCAAGGCGACGTAGTTCGCGATGCTCTGTTTGCGCCATTGCAGAAGGTCCTGGTAGCCGGGGAACAGCCGATCCGGCGGGTATTCCAGCGGCATGACAACCGAGTCAAAACTGGAGTAACTCGACTGCCAGTTGGCATTGAGGGCCGCGATGTTGTCTTGGTAGTGCGACTGCAGGAAACTGTGAAAGCTTTGCTGGGAGAGGGGGTCATAACCCAGGTAGCGATGCACAGGGTAGAGGGTCTGATCCTCCCAGAGGTCAAAATAGGCGTACTCGTTGCCCAGGATCCAGGCGCCAATGGCCGGGCTGCCCTGATACCGCCCCGTGACCGCCGCGATGTACTGCTGGTAGGCGGCTTGCGCCTGGGGGTCCTCGTAATTGATCACGTCCGAGATCAGGTACGGCAGATTGGCGTTGAGTTGGTCCAGGGTGAGCGCGGCCTGGAGGCTCTGGATGATATTGGAAACACCCCCCGCCTTGGCGCCCGTCACCAGGCACCTCAGCACCTGTGTGAGGACCGTGGGTGAGTTGGTGGACTGGAGTGCGAGGGCGGTCGGCGCGGGCAGGCAATTCAGCGCATTGCCCGGCGCGCTCTCGGCCAGGCGCTGCACCACGTCGGCGCGCAGGCCCTGGTTGTTGATCCCGAGCCGATTGGTTGGAAACCAGGCAGGCGGATATTGGTATCCGATAATAATGAAGAGCTTCAGGCCAAGCTTTTCAGCCTCCTGAACCAGGTAATCGGGCTTGCTCCAATCATACTGGCCGGGACCAATCTCCACCTGCCCCCAGGTCAGCTCCGCGCGCACGGAGTTGGCGCGCAGTTTCTTGATCTCCAGCAGATCATAATCCACCTGCTCGAAGGACTGATTGGCCCCCACGGGTGGATTCCAGATTTGATAGGCCACGCCGCGCGGGATGAAATAATCGCCGGCGACAGGGTCCCAGAAATAACCGTGCCGCATCTGGAGGAAGCCCTCGGCGGCCTGGCAGGGGCCGGCCAGCACCCCGAGTCCAAGCGCCAAGGCCGACGCCGCCCCGAGGAGGGTCGGCCCAAGGCCTGCGCCGCAAGCGGACCGGGCGGCTCGCCCCTGAACTCCCCGGTTCGTGGATGGTTCCACGTTCATAGCGTTGCCATGTTCATGTTCATGACCCCTGGACGGGCCGCTCACGGGACGGCGGTTCGGCCGCGTGCGATGACTCGCCGGGCGCCGCGGCCGGCCCCGCCGCCGCCAGGAGTTTCTGGATTTGCCGGAGCGAGCGCCAGGCGTACCCGTAGCTGCGCTGATCAGAGTACGTCTGAACGTCGGTAAACATAGCATGGAACCGGGCGGTGTCCACCGGGGCCAGTTTGCCTGGCTGCCTGGCCAGGGACTGGAACGCGCGGTAGTGGGCGGCCACCGAGGCCACCAAGCCCGTCCCGAACCAGCCATGCCTTTCCCACCACTCGAGCGCCAGGCTCAACAGGCCGGCGGCCAGCAAACCGCCGAGCACGACCGCAGTGCCGGCAAAAACGCTGGACAACAAAGTGGACATCCGATAGCCACCCGGGGCTGTGAACACCAGGAGGCCGGGCACTGGCACGACAAAGAACCAGACGAACGTGAACAGCCCCAGCACAAAGGAGCGGCGCCATTCGCAGGCAAAGCGCAGGTTGCTCGAGCTGGGCTCCTCGAGATCGGCGACCGGCTTTTTGAGAAGCGGCAACAACCGCTCCTGCACGGTTTTCGCGACCTCTTCCGGCGGCAAGCCCTGGGCCGCCAACTCCCGGGCGAGCCGGCCCCGGAGCGCGCGGACTCGACGAGGGTATCCCACATAACGCAGTCCTGCCATCAGGACACGGCCAAGACAAGCGGCAAAGAGGCCCAGGCCAACCCGTTCCCACCACCTGCCGCCCGCAATGAGCCAGGCCACCAGGAGGTAGAATCCGAAACTGGCCAGCCATCCCAGCAATTTGGGCGCCCAAACCATCGCGCCCAGGTGGTTGCCCGCCTTGGGCCGCATCAGAAACGGTCCCACCAGGGCGCTCACGCTGAACATCAACGAAGGCAACAGGAGCAGCACGTTGAGAAAATCCAGGTTCGCCAAGGCAAAGAGATTCAGCAGGAGTGAACCCAATCCCACGCCCCACACCACGGTGCGGAGGTTGACGAAGTTCTGATAACCCTCCAAGGGCCGGTCCTCGCGGGGCCCGACCCAGGCCCGAAAAGCCATGTTAACCGCCTTGGCATCGTTGGCGGAGGCGCCCGAGAGCACGAACTCGAGGCTTTGCCGCACCACCTGGCCCAAGACGTGGATGACCAGTTGCGGGCCGAAGAGAATCACGTCGCGGCCCCGGTAATAGAGCCATCGCCCGAGGCCCATGCAAAAACCGCCCGCCAGGAAACCCGCCACGACGAGCGGCAGCCTGAACGGATTCAATGCCGGCGCCCCTTGCCCCAGTATGGCTGCGGCCCCTGCGCCCGCCAAGGCGGTGGCCCGATTGAACCCGGCGCCCTCAAGGCAGGCCAGGAGCCCCAGCACGGTCAGGACCTGGTTCATGACCAAGCCCAGGTTCCAGAGCAGCACCAGGATCTGCACAAAGGGCGAGACGTCCAGGATGATCGCCAGCGGCATCAGCAGGATGCTCAGGAGCGCCGAGGGGGCGCTCAAAAAGAGCCGGCCGCCGCTGGCCCGAATCTCTTTGGCGAAGACGGAAAGCGGCCCGCCATCGTTGATCCGCTGCATGAGGGGGTCGAGCATCATCTGGAGGTAGCCTGCGGACCACCGCGGGAATGCGGAGAACCACTCGGCATGGCTCCAGCACTCCCGGAGCTTGTGCCACATCGCCCGGGAACGCCGGAACTGGACCTGGTAGCCCAGCGTCAGGGCGTTGTGCGCGGCCTGGATGACGCCCCAGAGGTCCTCGGAAATGCCGATGGCGTGGGGGCCGAACCCAATCAGGCCCTCGCACCGGTCGCCGAACGTGGCGCCGTACTCCGCCGCCGCCGTGAGCGGCATCTTGGGCGTGCTCGTATCGCACAATGCGCGCTGGACGCGTCCGTAATAGACCGCCTGGATATTGCCCCAACCGGTCCCCAGGCTCTCGCCGCCCACCCCGCCCGCCAGCATCACGCCGCGGGTCAGCGTGCCCAGACCCTCCTCCACCAACTGCGAGCCCTGGCCGATCGGGGTAAGCGTGTTGGTCGTGCTGCGCCCGGGAATGACAATCACGACGCCCGGGTCGCTCAGCGCGAGCTTAAGGTCCGCCATCACCGCCTCCAGGTCGTGCGCGTTGGCGTTGCGGTCCAGGACGAGCATGTTGGTCAGATTGAGCGACTCCTCATAGACCAGGTCCATGCCCACCAGGCCGCCGGCCTTGAATCCGAAGGGGGTCCAGTCATTGAGGCTATAGGCCCGGGCGCCCGGGGCGGCCCTCATGAGCAGGCGCGCCAGTTTGTTCCTTTGCCCGAGTTCTCCCTTGTTGTATGGCAATTGGGCGGGCCGGTTGTTGTCATTGTCATCGTACTTGTTCTGAATCAAGTAAAACACGGTGTTTGCGCCCAGGCCCTCCCGCGCCAGGCACAGCGCGATATCCACCAGGTTGATGGCGGTATCCTGGGCATGCCCGGCCGTCGACATCATCGTGACCAGCCAGCGCCGGAGGTGCCAGGCCTCGAGCACCCGGCCACGCTCGCTCGCACTGGCCACCCTCAAGTTGAGGCCCAAGTCATCGGACAGCGGCGGCTCCGCCCCGGCGACCACCAATTGCATCGGGTGCCACAGGGTCACATCCCCCCGCCGCTCCAGTTCATAAAGGACCTCAAACCACTGCGTCAGTTCCGCGTCCTCCGGCAGTGATTGCATCCGCGCCAGCAACCGCATCCCGCCGGACCCAAGCCGGTCGCGCAGGGTCCGAAGGCGGCTCATCAGCAAGTCGGGCGTCAGTTTGTGGAACGACAGGTCATCGCCGCTCATATAGATGACGCCCAATGCTCGATTGGGGTCCCGCCGCATTTGCTCGAGCGCCGCCTGCTCCTTGGCCTGCCGCCGCGCCTGGAGTCCGCGCCACCGGCGGAAGCGCCGCGCGCACTCGAGGACCTCGCGCTCAAAAGTCATGAGCGCCAGGCTGGCGACCAACACCACTGCCGCCGCCCCGGCATGACGGTCGAGGCAGCCAGCGAAGGGTTGGCTGATGAACTGGAGGACGAAGCAACCGAAGGCCCCCAGGGCGCACCCGACTTTCACGGGATAGACCGCCGCGGCAGAGACCAACGCCATCAGCGTCACAAAGAGCCCAAAGCGCAGCAGATACATCGTGTTCCAGAACAGAAACGCCCCGGCGATCATGCGTAGGTCCAAGTGATGCCGATAGGTCTCCTGGAACCAAATCTCCAGGACCTGCTTGAACATGTAGCTGCCCACGACGAAGAAGATCGCCCCGAAGACGAGGTAAAACCCGATCGCCTGGGTCATCGGCCAAAACCCGCCGGTGGGCACGGATGGCTGAAAGTGATATTTGATTGAAAGCCAAATCAGCGAGGCCGGGCGCGTGGGGACCAGGTTGAGTCGGTTGACCCACCGGCTAAGGCGGCCAGCCCGCGGATTGGCGCTCACCCGGTCTTCCAGCCAGGAGCTGAACCGCGAGACGATCAGCGGGGCCAGCAAACCCGCCGATTCCACGAGCAACAGCACGGCGACCCATCCCTTCACAAACATGAAGCTGGCGAAACTCGGCGGCTCCGACTGGAACAGGGTGAGCGCCAGCAACGCCAGGCCCGCCGAGCGGAAAATCCAGCCGGCCCGCTCGTAAACCAGGGGATTCCACCACCAGCCAAGGCGCAGGGCCGGCGTTGAGACCTGGGTCACCCGCCCGAAGAGGTTGGCCACATCCCTCTCCAGGGCCGGCGAGGGGCCCTGCGCCGCCTGGGTTCCCCAGCGGTAGCGATAGACTCGCAGCGCATGCGCCAGCACGCTCAACCCGAACCCCGCGAAAAGCGGGACGGCCCAGCGCAGGGAGTGCCAATCCAGCGCCATGTTGGCCGCCAACTCCGTCAAGTAGGGGTAGATCTTCAACCCGCCGAGTTGGTTGTTGTAGAGGATCAGCGCCACCAAACCCATGAGCATGAAGTGAGGCAGCATCTTTGCCGCTTCCAGCAGGACGGGATGAACAGGAAACAACTGCTCGCGCTGCTTGAACGACTTGTATCCCTTGATGAAGCTCACCACGTGCCCGGCGGGCACGCCCCACCTGCGCTCCATTTCCTGCACCACCCGCGCCAGGCTCGCGCCCGGCAATTGCAGGATGAGCACGTCGAGCGCCGAGGCGCCGGCGGGCGCATCAAATCCTTTGCGGGCATCAAAGGGATCAGTCCGGGCGCGCACGCCCATCGTCCGCAGCGCCAGTTCGATCTGGTCGTTGACGCCAAGGACCGCCGCCGTGGCGGGGTTGGCCTTAAAGTCCTTGATCAAGGCCAGGAGCCGGAGGTGAGACTCCGAAAAGTACATGACCAACCGCGACCAGATGTGGTTGCTGTCCTCGTTTTCCAGCAACACGTCGCTCTGGGGCAGCCCGTCCTTCCGGCCCGCCTTGACCACCCAGCGCATGTAAACGCCCACCAGCACCGCGAATTCGTCCAGCCCGTTGAGCCATTCGTCGTCCTCCCCCTCGACGAGCCGGTCATCGCTCTCGGACCAACTGTTAAGCACGCGCCGCCACTCCAGGACCAGCTTATAGGTCGCCCGCAACTGGACATGGAAGTTCTGCTCGATGGCGCCGTTGCCATAGCGCGAACGCTCCGCTCCTGCCGGGAGGCGCATCCCCAACACACGTTTGGCCCACCGCTCTTCGGCCCGGCGCATCACCTGGTCCGAAACCAGAAGCCCTGAAGGGCCGGCAGGGGCCAGCTTTCGGCGGCGGCGGCGCGCGCCGCTCAGGCCCCACCAAAACAACGCCACCCCCACCAGGCTGAGATAGAAACCGGCCGCAGTCCACAGAAACTGCGTCATATCCCGCTCCGGCTCACGGACCAGTTCCAGCGCATTGCCAGCCGGCAGCCTGGCCGGCCAGGCGGCGCCTGCCAATTCGGAGTAAACCCCCAGGGTTTCGGGCCAGCCCAAAGCCGCGAACTGCCGGCCTTCACCCGCCGCGCCCGTGCCGCCTGCCTTAAGTTGTGCCGGATAAATCTCGCGGCCTTGACCGGTGGCCAGCGGGGCATTCGTGCTGGCGGCCGTGACCACCGCCGGCCACTTGTCGCCCTGCCGCAGCCGGCCCAGATTCCACGCGGCAAAATCGGCCGCGGCGTCATATCCGAGCAGCCGCGCCAGGCGCAGGAATTTGGCTGTCAGTTCCGCCGAGACCGCCTCCGGTCGCTGCAGCGGAATGACCCAATCCAAGCCCCAGTTCCCCTCCACCGTGACGCCATGCGCCCGCGCCAGGTTATCCAACCAGCCCCGGGTGAGTTGCCTGGTCATCCCCAGATGGTCCGCCGCCTCGACAAAACTCAACCAGTCATCGGTGGTGCTCCAAGGCACGACCGCCAAGGCCAGGGTTTCGTGCTGGACATCCTGGAGCTCGAATAATCCCCGCGGCACCACGCCGGTGGTCTGCGCATACGCCACGATGTGATTAGTCAGCCAGGCCGCCTCCTCGATCGCCGCCCCCAGCATCTCCTGCCGCCATTTGGCCTCGAATGGATAGCTTGCCCCCTGCTCGGCCAACCGCGCAAAGAGCAAATAAGCGCGCGCGTTGCTGCCCACGGAGAAACGCTTCGCCTCGGGCCACAGCGTCAGCCCGTGCAGCCCGACCACCGAATGAACCTCGCGCTCGGCGATGGCTCTGGGCCACGCCGCGCCGTCCATGTCCGGGCGGAACCTGGCCAGCAACAAGTCGAGCAGGCGCCGGCCGAACTGCAGCGTCTCCCGGTCCCTGGTGGCGGTCCCGACGCAGAATGCCGCCTCGGCCATCGCCAGTTGCGCCCCGCTGGTTTTCTCCGCGTCGCTCGGCCGCGCATAGCGCGCCTCCCGGGTCAGCGACGCTCCCGTCTTGGCGTCGTAGCAGTCATGAAGCAGGCTGGCGCCGCCTTGTGACTTCTTCCAATAGAAGGCCAACAAATCATTGGCCAGCCCCTGCTCGCGCAGTTTCACCGCCAGCTCGATCAACGCGGCCTCCTGCACCGTGTCCACATACCGCTCCACTGGCGTGCCGGGTGAGGTGGGAATCAGCTTGGTTTTGAGATAGACCCCCGAGAGCTGGCTCAGATGGGTGCGCAACCGATCCGTTCGGATGTTCAGCGCGCCGGGGACTGGCTGGGGGGTGGCGGTCTGCCCCCACGGGAGGGGCCGCCGTGGAACGAGCGCTTCGGCCAGGGTGGGCAACCGGTCAATGACGCGGGCCTGCAAGACGGCGGTGCCGTGCTCTCGAGTTACCTGCCTCAATTCGGTTGGGATGCGGTCAAAGTGGAACAGCGCCCGCGACAGGTTGTCTGCGCCCAAGGCGAAGGCGCTGGCTACGCACCGATTGTGCAGCCGCGCAAACACGCTCGACAGTCCGCCCCTGGCCTTGGACAGCGGCAGGGTCACATAGTAACGGTAGCCGAACGCCAGAATGCCCGGGGTGATTTCATCGTCCAGGACACCGCCGCGAAAGACCTCCATTTGGGGCGTCTCGAACCCATTGACCAGCGTATATACCTGAGTGTCGCCCACCCCCTCCGTTTGGTAGTACTCCAGGAAGGACCCGTCCTCGGCGGCCAAAGCGTAAAGCGGCCAAGGGTGGTCCGCATCGGAGTCGTCGATTACTGTCAAAATGGAATAATAGGGAGGTTCGGTGCGGGGATTCAACACTCCCACCCGGCCGCCGCCGTAACCCAAGACCGCATTCCATCCGGTGTGTTTCCGCGCCTCGGCCGCGGTGAGGTTGGCCTTTTCTCGCCGGAGCGCCGTCAAACCGCTCGAGTAAGCCTGCGTCTTATGAATAAAGTCCAGACCTCCTCCCGACACTTTGAAGCGTTCCATACGTGCCAGCTTCAAGAGCGGCGTCGCTCGGACCGGCTGAGTCCCGGCATTGACGACCTCCAATTGGCAGGAGGCCAAGCGGGCCACTTCCAGGCCCGCCTCAACCAGTTCGGCGATGGGCACCAAGAAGACTCCGCCGTCTGCCACCAGGTCCGGCGGGGCCAAAACTGCCGCCCCATGGCGGGGAAGACCTTGGTTTGGCAGCCAGCACACTTGTCCCGCCGGCCAGAACTGTGCGGCCCCCTCCGGGCCTCGGGACCCGCCGGTGTCAACCACCAGCACCGAGCGATGCCTCACATCCAGCAGCCTCAAGGCGAGGCGGGCTGTCTTGGGGACCTGGGCATAGAAGGCCACAAAATCACAGCCCGACAGGTCGTCGGGGCCGCCCAGGCCCAGGCGCGCCGGTTCCGTTCCCGCTGGCGCGTCCACGGTTCGCCAGTCTCCCGGGGATGGGCGGGGCAGGCGATACACAGTTTTGGAGCCGGGCTGTCCCAGGCTATTCGGTTTGTGCGTGACCAGGGTGCTGAGTTCTCCCTGGGCGTCCTGTATCCGTTCCGACTCGAAGAGCCTGACTCCGGCGCCATTAAAGTCAGCGCCGGACCATGCCAGCCAAACATTTGTCACGCCGGGGAGATGGCGGTTCTCTTTGAGGAACCTTGGGGTGGAGAGCCGGCGAACCAAACGGAAACCGGCGTCGCCTTTGGTCCTGGAGCCTGAAGCATCCAATTGGTAGATGTGGGCTTCGGTCGGCAGTTCGCGCCAGCCCGTCTCATTTATGCCCCAGGCCCCGGCCCCTGCCTTCGGCGGCTCCGAGGATACTGCTAAAGCTTGCCCGGCCACCGGGTCCGGTTGGGTCGCCACCCAGCACCGTCGGTAACCATAGACTGTCTTCTGAAGGGTCCGAGCCAGCCCAAGTTCCCGGACTATATTGGTTTCCGAATAGCCGCGCGCCCCCAGATTCCGCACCTTGCCCGCCGCCTCTTCCAGGAGGTTGCCCGCAGCATCGGAGAGGGTCCGGGTGAAGGGGTGGTAGAGTAAGCCGTGCAAGTCCAGGCCCGCGGCTTCCATCACCCGTTCGGCGGGTCGATTTGTCTCCGAGGCGCTCCCTCGCCGGAGGAGGCGGCACGCCCACACGGCCGTCACGTTGGACCTGGTTCCGACGGCCAGGCTCGCCTCGAGGCCGAAATGGCCCGTGGTATCCACTGCATAATAGGGAGACTCGTACTTCTTTGACAGATCGAAATAGAGTCGTTCGCCGCGCTTATCGCTAAACAACGCAATGTCGGTCCCGCGCACCGTCGCCTTCTCCTCCACCAGGCCGGCATCGCCCCAAGGGCTGATCTTGTATCGCTTGACCAGGTCGTATGGCAACCCTTCGGCGACACCCCCGCGCGCCTCTTTCACCCAGCGCTCCTTGACATGCCCATGCCGGTCCCACACCTCGGTGGTTTGGGCCGCGGCACTGCCTGCCACCCAGCCCACCACCCGCGCCCGGTCGCCGTTTTCGAACTCGGTCTCGACCAACCGGCCAAAGGGGTCTCCCACCAGGAAGCGGTTCGTAAAAGCCAGGCCCCAGGCTGGCGTCCCTGCCACTTCTTGCCACCAGCCTCCGCCGGGTCTAGGCGCCACGCCGAGGACCTGGTGCGTGGACCGGATTTCGCCGTTCTGCAGCGCCTCCACCTTCAGCACCCGTTCGCTCTGCCCGTCATAGATGCGCCTGGTCCGGAGTTCGAGCTGCGGCCACCGGCGCAAACCCTCATCCACGATTCTCCCCTGGGCGTCGACAACGATGCCGTACTCATCCGCCACCGTTCCGTCCACGAACAGGCGGACCCGGGCCTCGCGCTGGCCGGAGTTCCAACGATACTCATCCTCCTGGCGGCAAAGCACCTCGTAGCGGCCGGTAGCGGCGTCTCGCCGGAAGGTCCGGCTGGCTTGCTCCTTGCCGTCAGGCATATAGCTGGGCCGCGTCTCCACTTGGTCCCCGACCCGGACGCTAATCAGTTTTCCAAACGCGCTGTAGAGATTGGTTTCGGTGTGATCGAGTATGTCCGGGCGGTACCAAACCTGCCGTATCACCTGCCACGTCCTGGCGCCGGCGTTGTAGCGGCCCACCCCCTGGTCCAGAGTTTCGCCCGTGCTCTTGATTACCGTGCGGGTGCGCGTCTCGGTTTCGTCGCGATTGAACTCCTGGGTGATCCTCCGTTGCTCCGTTTCCAACTCGACGGGGTTGGACCAGCGATAATCCCAGGTGTTCGTCCGGCTCTGGCCGGTGTAGCTTGCCTCACGGCCGACCAACCGGCGTCGCGCCGGGTCAAAACTCAGGGTGGTGACTTCGGCCAAGAGCGCGCCCGAGGCCAGGCTGTGCGTCCTCGCCCGCACGGACACCAAGCCGAAATAATAATTCGCATCATACTCCCACGTCGTCCTGGATGGGAACGACTGCGTGCCGTCAAACCTGTCCTCGATGTCCTCGGCCACTCTCCGGCCAAAGTGGGCGTTGTCCCAGGTCTGCGTCGCCACCAACCCTTTCACCAGGTCTTTTCGCTCGAGGATGGTGCAATACCCGGCGGCCGAAAAGCCGGTCGTTTCACTGTTGCCGGGGACCTTGGAAACCAGTTCGGCCCTGGGGCGGCCGGGCACAGCCTGGAGCAAACGGCCGGGCCCGGGGCGCGCCGCGTCATTGTCTTGGCTTCCGTTATCGAAGACCGTGGCCGATGCCAACATCCCGTAAGGCGTGTAGCGGTTCCGGGTGACATACTGCTCATCCACAACCTCGATCGGGAGGGCGAACAGCCCGTAAATCTCGCGGCTGAACTCGCCGGTGACGTAGTTCACCCGCAGCTTGGCGAGGATCGGACGGTACGGGTCCAGGCCTGGTTGGCTGAGGTCCCGCTGCCAGCATTCCAGCGTGCGCGTCTCTTCGATCAACGCCCCGCGCACCGGGGCGTCGAGGCCGCCCCGGTTGAACCAGGTCCGGCTCCGCGCCTCCACGTTGCGCTCGTCATAAGTCAGCTCAACGATCCGCCGGGCGGTGACGGTTTTGCGCCAAAGTCCGTTTTCGTAGGAAACGATTTCTCGTTCCCCGGTGAGCGAGTTGGTCCAGTCCCGCCGGACCTCTCCCAGAGGGAATTCCACGGTTAGAAAAACCTTCTGTTTCCCTTGGCCCTGGCGATCGAGTTCGACCACCGTGGCCGCAAAATGATTGGCCTGCAACCGCGCGCGGTCCGCGACCGACAAGCGGTTGATCATATCGAAAACCTCCGCCACCGCCTTGGCCCCGCTGGTCACCCCCGCGCCAACCGCCTGTCCCTGGGCATTGCACAACAGGGGCCCCAATTCCATGCGCCCGGCCACTTCCCGGACTTCATTCAACAGCACGACGCCGGCGCTCCGGCCCGCCGCCGCTTCACGCCGCAACTCCTCGATGACTTTCCCTTCCTCGGACTTCTGCATCTCCAGGCCGACCTCGGCCAGGCTGGGAATGCGCGTCACTTGGACCTGCTGTTCCCGGCCCGCGGCTTGGCGGCGGTAAATGAAGCTGCTGTTGTGCGCATCCACCTTCACCAACGGATCGCCGTCCCCGATGTGAACGCCGCGCGATGCCAGTTCCTGCAGCGCCCGGTTCAATTCCAATTCATCGCCCGCCAACCCCCAGGACTGCCGCAGCCGGTTTCGCCGCACCTCGACCAGGGCCCCAAACAGGGGGTTGTAAAACGACTGCGCTGCGTCGGGCCCCGTGTGGATTACGGGCTCGAAGGCGGCCGCCGGCGAGGCCCCCGCGCCCGACTCTCCAATGACTTGCTCGATGACCGCCCCCTCCCGCAATCCTCGCTCATATTGACGGAAGCGGATCAGTTCGCGCGCGATGAACTCCGAGTACTCCGTGTAGGCCCTGAGTCCGTAAATGACCAACGCCGTCTTGCCCCGCGCCTTGCCGCTCGGAATCCGGTGCGCATAGACCACCAGGCTGGTGTCTTTCCAGCGCCCTTTGGCCGAGGGCACCCGCACGAGGCCCAGCGGGAACATCCGGCCGGCCTGAATCTCCGCCTCCATCTCTTGGCGCGTGCGAAAGTGCTCCACCAGCCTCACCCCGTCCAAACCAAAGGCATAGTCCCGTTCGTAAGCGTCCCGATCGGCCTTGATGAGGCCCCGCTTGTAGAACATGAGCACTGGGAACCCAAAGACCCGGAACTCGTACGCCGCCAACTCGGTGAGCCGCGGCGCATAAGGAAAGGGCTTCTGCAGTTCCTTTTTGGCGTAGGTCGGCTTGGTCAGGCGCACCAGGGTGTTGAGCACGGCGCGGACATCGACGCTCACCAGGAAGTATTGGAACCAGGCCTGGGTGGGACCCTCGCCGCGGCTGAGTTGCTCGAGGGACACGCCCGAGAGCGGTGTCATTGTCCGTTGGCCCAGGGCAATCAGCAGCAACGTGCTCAAATTGATGTCCCCGTCCATCCCGAACCGGACATTGTTGAAAATGTCCCGAATCGGTCCGGCCTCATCCGAGACGCCGCTTACCTTGAAGGAGCTGGTGAGCTCGTCCAGGAAGGCGGTCACTTTTGCGTCGAACATCCCCTGCCGGGAAAGGCGCAGCATCGCGCGAATGTCCTCCTCGCTCACGGTTTCAAGGTAGGTCTGGACCTCCTGGTCCGTGAGCTTGCGCCCGGCCTCCTTCAACACCCGAATGTCCTCCCGGCTCAAGTACCGCTCCGGTTTAACCTTCATCTGCGGGTTCCGGTCCCTCGCCGCCATCGCCGCGAAGAGCTCCCGCATCTGTTTGGCCGAGGGCACGGGGCTGATGAGCTTCCAGGTGATCAGGTTGTAGGGCAGCCGGGCGGCGTCTCCGGCGGGAAACCCCAAGCCCGCTATCCCGCCTCCGATATTCAACCCGGCAATGATCGGCTCGGCGACCAGGGCCAGGTTGGCCTGCTTCATGAGTTGCGCGAGTTGCTGGCGCTGCAGGCAGGCGTTGAGCTGGGAGAAGCTGGCCAAGGCCGATTGCTTCAACAGTTCAGGCTCGCCAAACTCAACCACAGGCCACCGTTCCGGGTTGCCCTGCGCCGGGTCCTTCACCCGCAGTTCCAGCACATCCCGGCCCAGGAGCGGCTTGGCCACGGCCTCCAACGGCCCGCCGCCCACCGGCCGGCGAAACCCCTTGAGGTCCCGCCGGGCTTTTTCGCCCGCGCGCTGGAGAAACAGGAACTGGGTTCCGGCGACGACCCGTTTGCCCACTTCGCTATCGCGCCAGAAACCATTGACCTTGACGAAGTCGTTCTGTTCATCCACCTCGAACTCGACCGCGACGAAGAGGTCCCTCGACCCGGCGGGCTTGGGCGGCAGCGTCGCCACCGGCAGGCGCTGAGCCTGAATTTCCGCCTGCAACGCCTCCCATTGCGCCACTGCGTCCGGAAGCCCCTTGGCATTGCGGGCGCCCAGCACGCGCTGTGCGCTGAGCTGGTAACGCCGATGACGCTGGTAGGCCTGGTTGGCCGCGAGGACCTTCTCGGCGGCCTGGAAACCGAACTCCAGGTTGCAGCTCAACACTGTGCCTGTCCCGGTCTCCCGCCAAGTGACAGTGATGACGGTGGGAGGCTCGCGCGCCTGGCGCTTGAGTTCAGCCAACTCCCCCGGTGTCATCCGCCGCGCCTTGCCCGTGCCGGCTTCGGCGCACGCCCACACCTCGACCAACGCATTCTCCTCCGCCAGAAACTCCAGCAACTGCCGCCAACTCTCGAACCGGGCCCGGATGGCGTATGATTCGGAACCGTCCACAGCCACCAAGGCCGCGAACCACTTCCCCTCCAGCTTCTCACGGATCAGCCGCTGATAGGCGGCTCCGGCCTGGAGCAACCGAGTTGCTTCGGCCTCTGACAGACCCTCGTAGTGGAAAACCGTGGCCGGGAGTTGCCGGAACAGGGCTGCGGCCTGGGCCGCCACTTCCCGGTTCCAACCCCCGGCTGGTTCTCCGCTCGTGGCGGTTTGGGCTTGCTGCCCGGTGGACAGGCTGCAAATTGCGCCCAGCGCCACCGAGGCCGCCAACCATCGAATGAGGCAGCTTGCAATCATCAAAGCATCTCTGCCAAGGGAGCCCATAGCTCCACCGTGTGCCGGGCCGAACCCGTGTCTCCGACGCGTTTCCTGGAAGCTCAAGACAGTTCCACCACCGGCCGCAAAGCGCAAGTTGAAAATGAGGCAGGGCGCATCAGCCCGGTTACAGTTGAGCCGAGCCCGCAGGACACCCAGAAACAACTCCTGGACCTCATTAACCAGATGCCGGAATCGGAGTTGGTGGGTCTGCGCCTGGGGCAGGTCGCCGAGCATCTGAGTTGCTGCGAACGGCACACCAGCCGCCTGTTCCGCGCCGTTTGCGGCCGCAGCCTGCGCGTCTATGTCTCCGAATTGAGGCTCAAGAAGGCCTGCTCGCTGCTGGCCCAGGGAAGCCGCAAGGTCATTGACGTGGCCCTGGAGAGCGGCTACGGCTCGCCGGCGCAGTTCAATCATGTGTTCAAGCAGCGGTTTGGGATGACGCCCACGCAATGGCGGGAGCGGTACCAGGCGGGCAGAGGGTGCGCCGCCAAAGGGCAACCTTGGAACCAGCCGGCCGGCATTGTATAGCGCCCGTCCCATGCTAAGCAACCGTTCCGTTGGCATCCGTACTCTGGCTTTGTTGTGGCAGATGATATTGGTCACCCTGAGCTTCTGGGGGTGGCTTTTCATCTGGCAGAATGCGGTTTTCGACGAGGGCATGCGCTTCGTGGGGTTGCGCGAAGAGCCGCTCGAAAGCCCCGTCAACCGGTTCGTCAAACGAGCGATGGATTTGGCGGTAGCCGTGCCGGTCGTGGCGCTGGTTTTGCCCGCCACAACCCTGGCGGTCTGGCTGGCGCAACGTTTCCAGTCGCCCGGACCGGTCTTCCTCTTCCAGACCCGCTCGGGCATGATGGGACGGCCTTTCAAGATGATCAAGTACCGCACGATGCACGTCCATAACCCGGATGAAGCCAGGCAGGCATCCCAGGGTGACTCACGCATCTTTCCGGCCGGGCGCTGGCTCCGCAAGACAAGCCTCGATGAACTGTTCACCCAGGCGATGCGCACCTATGTCATTCTTTCGTCCCGGCTGGCAAAGACCCGGCACCGGCAGACGGCCTGTTCCTGCGCCCGGAACTGGGCCAACTCATCGACAAGCTCAAGGCCGGCCAGGATTTCATCGTCCCGGACAGCCCGCCCGTCCTGGGCGCCGACGATGCCGCCTTGCTCGTGCACGAGGCGACCCTGTCCTGTGGCGCGGCGGGGCCGAGCCTGGCGGAACTTTTTTTGAGCAGACTTGTCTAACCGTTTATTAGGACTGGCCAAGCGGGCGCCAGTATTGCACCTTTTGGGGCGAGGTCATGAGCGAGCTTCAGATCATCGAATCGGCGCTCTCAGGAGCGGCTCGACGCCGCCGCTGGGCCAGGGCAATGCGCGGGCTCTGGGTTGGCCTGCTGGTTGGGGCGGTGGTTTCCTTGCTGCTCGAGGTGGCATATCATCTTCTGCCCCTGCCGTTTTGGACACAGGCGGCCGTGGGGGCGGCGCCGTTTCCTTTCTTGCTGGCCGGGTTGATCCTCGGCGGTTGGCGCAGCCTGGGCATGGCCGAAGCCGCCCGCTGGGTGGATGGGCGTGAGCATCTCAAAGAGCGTCTGAGCACCGCGCTGGAAGTGGCCGCCGAACCCAAGCCGAGCTCCTGGCGCGACCTGGTGGTGGCAGACGCCGCCGAGCACGTCCGCCAACTGGACCTGCGCCGCATCGCGCCGTTGAGCCTGCCCAAAAAGGTGACGCGTTGGCTCCTGGTGGTCCTCGCCCTGGGTGTGGGTCTGGGCTTCGCGCCCGAGTACCGCAGCAAGCGGTTCCTGCAAAAGCAAGACGAGCGGCAGATTATCCGGGAAGCCGGCCGCCAGCTTGCGGAGTTGACCCGGCGCGCCCTCCAGGCCCGCCAGCCCGCCATGGAGCCTCGGAGCGAAAAGGCGCTCGAAACGGTCAGCGAATTGGGCGATCGGCTCAACAAAGCCACCCTCACCCAGAGCGAGGCGCTCAAAGACATGGCCAATGTCGCCGAAAAGCTCAAAGACGAGCTTCGGGAGCTGGGCAAAGACCCGGTCCTCAAGCGTTTGGAACAGGCTGCGCGCGCCTCGGGGGCCGGCGACTCCCGGAGCGCCGCCGGGTTGCAGAAGCAAATCGAATCGCTGCAAAAGCAGCTTGGCGCTCCTACGGGCAATCTGCAAGCCCTGGAGAAGCTTAAGAAAGACCTCGAGAAACTGCAGGAGGCCGCCAAGGGCCTCAACGACAAGAATCCCATCGGCGCCGACTCGCAGCGAGAGGACATCTCGAAGGCGCTGTCGGCGCTTTCGCGCCAAGCGCAGGAGATGGGGCTGCAGGCCCCGCAATTAAAGGACGCTATCGAGGCGCTGGAGGCCAACCATACCGAACTCTTCCTCAAAGACCTGCAGGCCTCGGTGACTGACCTCGAGAAGCTCAGCGATATGGCCAAGGGCCTCCAGCAACTGCAGCAGCAAATGGAGAAGCTGGGCAAGGACTTGGCCGAGCAGCTCAAGAACGGCCAGCCCGAGGCCGCCCAGATGACCCTCGAGAAGATGGCCGCTCAATTGAAGGCCGCCGATCTCCCCTCCGAACAGCTCGAGAAGATAGCTGCCGACGTGGCCAAGGCCCTAAAGCCGGCAGACAATTACGGCGCCCTGGCCGAGCACCTCAAAAAGGCCGGCAAGCAGTTGGCGTCCGGCGACAAGCCCGGCGCCTCCCAGTCGTTGGCCGACGCCGCCAAAGAACTGGAACGGCTGGCCCAGCAGATGGGCGATGCTCAATCGCTGGCGGCCGAACTCCAAGCCCTTAACGAGGCCGCTGCCGCCATCGGCTCCGAGCAACGTTGGCGCCGCAGCGGCCGCCCCGGCCGTCCCGACATGGGAGAGGGCGGCGGCACAGGCAGCGGCGTGGGCACCTGGGCCGATGAAAACGGCGAATGGAACGGCCAATGGAGCGATCACTGGGACAACAGCGGTGTGGAACGTCCGGACGAAGACCCGCGCGGCCACACCGATCGGGGCGACGGCGAGTTGAGCGAGGCCCTCAGCCCCACCAAAGTCCGCGGCCAATTCTCACCCGGCAGCCAGATGCCCAGCGTGACCTTGAGGAACGTGAGCATCAAAGGCCAGAGCAAACTGGACTACGAGGCCGCTGCCAGCACCGCCCAGTCCGACGCCCAAAGCGCGCTGAGCCACGAACAGGTTCCCCGCGCTTACCAGGCGGCCGTGAAGGATTACTTCGACGATTTGAAGAAATGAAGCCGACAACCCATCCTGCCCATGGAAACGCAACAAGCCATTGAATCTTTCCGGAACACCTACGCGGCCTTGCGCGCTGAAATCGCCAAGGTCATTGTCGGCCACGACGCCGTTGTCGAGGGCACGCTCATTGCGCTCTTTGCCCACGGGCATGTGCTGCTGGAAGGGGTGCCCGGACTGGGCAAGACCCTCCTGGTGCGCACGCTCAGCGAGGTGCTCGACCTTTCTTTCAATCGTATTCAGTTTACTCCGGACCTCATGCCGGCCGATATTCTCGGCACCAACATCGTCATGGAAGCCGCCGGCGGGCGGCGGCAGTTCGAGTTCCAAAGCGGCCCGATTTTCGCGCACCTGATCCTGGCCGACGAAATCAACCGCGCGACACCCAAGACGCAGTCCGCTTTGCTGGAAGCGATGCAGGAGCACCAGGTCACCGCCGGCGGCCAACTGCGCAAGCTGGCCGAGCCGTTTTTCGTCATGGCGACCCAAAACCCGATCGACCAGGAAGGCACCTACCCGTTGCCCGAGGCCCAACTCGACCGCTTCTTTTTCAAGATCCTGGTCGGCTACCCCTCGGGCGAGGAACTCACCGAGGTCCTCACGCGCACGACCGCCGGAGAGCGCCTCAACGTCCAGAAAATCCTCACGGGCGAGACTTTGTGCCAATTGATAGGACTGGTCCGCGAGGTGCCCGTTGCTTCGCATGTGAAAGACTACGCGGTGCGGCTGGTGCTGGCCACGCATCCCAAGACCGAAACCGCCGCGCCCATCGCCTCCCAGTACCTGCGTTTCGGCAGCAGCCCGCGCGGCGGCCAGACCCTGGTCCTGGCCGGCAAAGTCCGCGCGCTCATCCAAGGCCGTTTCAACGTCAGCTTCGATGACATCGAGGCGGTCGCCCCGCCCGCCCTCCGTCACCGGCTCATCCTCAATTTCGAGGCCGAAGCCGAGGGCGTCACCACCGAGCACATTATCGCTCAAGTTTTGAAAGACGTGCCGAAGGACGCGCAGGTGGTCAATGCTTGAGCGGCCCCATGTCCACCCCGCTCCTCACGCCCGAACTTCTGCGCCGCCTCGAGCAGTTTCAGCTCCTGGCCGCCCGCCGCGCCAAGAGCTCGGCCAGAGGCGAGCGCCGCAGCCGGGCGCGCGGCCAATCCGTCGAGTTTGCCGACTACCGCGACTACGTCCCGGGCGACGATTTCCGCTACCTGGATTGGAACCTCTACGGGCGCCTGGAACGGCTGTTCTTGAAGCTCTACGAGGAGGAGCGCGAGCTGCCCGTGCGCATCTTCCTGGATGCCAGCGAATCCATGACCTTCGGCGAGCCGCGCAAATTCGATTTCGCCCGCCAGGTCGCCGCGGCGGCGGGGTATGTGGCCCTTTCCGGCTTTGATCGTGTCAGTGTAATCCCGTTCCCCGAGCTTGCGGCAGACCCCGCCGCAGACCCCGCCGCCCGCATGGCCGAATTAGCCGCCCGAGGCGCGTTGCGCTCCGTGCGCGGCAAACGCTCGGCCATCCAGTTCTTCGCCAGTCTGGGCGCCCTGACTGCCGGCGGTTCGGCCAATCTGAACCAAGCCCTGCGGCGCGGCGCCCTCCAGGCCCGCCAGCCGGGCGTCGCCCTCGTCCTGAGCGACTTCCTGGACCCCGCCGGCTATGACTCCGGCCTGTCCGCCCTGGTCGGGCGCGGCTTCCAAGTCGACCTGGTCCAAATCCTGGCCCCCGAAGAACTGTCTCCCGTCACGTTTGGCGATCTGCGGCTGGTCGATTCGGAATCCGGCGCGACGCAGGAGGTGACCTTCGGCCGCTACCGGATGAGGGCCTATCAGCAAACGGTCCAGAACTTCATGCAGCGTCTCCGCGAGTTTTGCCAAGCCCGCGGCATCAATTTCTTCACCGCCAGCTCGAATACCTCCCTCGAAGATTTGCTGCTCAAACAACTCAGAAAGGCGGAGGTGTGGGGATGAGTGAGTGCGGAGTGCGGAGTGCGGAGTGGGCCGCGTGGGGATGCTGGAGGGAAAATGGGAACGCTGACTGGGGGGCGAGTGCGGGACGCGGACAGGGGTTTGAGGATATGTGCAAGAAGTGAGTATTCATGGACTTTGAGAATCTGAAACAGCGGACTAAGAAATTTGGGATGAATATCATCAGGCTCGCTGAGGCGCTGCCCGGGGATCCGACCAGCAGGATTCTTCCGGGACAGTTGGTCCGCGCGGGCACGTCAGTTGGCGCCAACTACCGCGCGGCGTGCCGGGCGAAATCGACGGCCGATTTTGTGTCGAAGCTGGGCACGGTTGAAGAGGAGTCTGATGAGTCGGCATTTTGGCTGGAAATATTCGACATGACATATTGCGCACTCCGCGCTTGAAAGATGCACTTCCTGGCCCCAGCCGCCCTCGCGTTCGCCGCCGCAATTCCGGTGGTGGTGCTCTTTTATCTGCTCAAGCGCAAGCGCGTGGTCAAGCTGGTCTCGAGCACGATGCTCTGGCAGCGGTTCCTGTCCGAGACGCAGGCCAGCGCCCCGTTTCAAAAACTGCGCAAGAACTGGCTGCTTTTCCTTCAGGTCCTCCTCCTGGCCCTGGCTGTCTTCGCCCTGTCGCGGCCCTATTTTGCCGCCAAAGCCAAACCGGCGGAGTTGCGCGTGATTATCCTCGATGCCTCGGCCTCGATGCAGGCTACCGATGAAGCGCCCTCCCGCTTCGAGAAAGCCCGCGCAGAGGCCCTCAAATGGGTCGATAGCCTGGCCGGCAGCGACCAGATGGTCATCCTCCTGGCCGGGGCCAATGCTGAGGTCAAGCAATCGGCTACCAGCCAGAAGGCCCTGCTCCGCCGCGCCTTGCTGGCCTCCACCTGCTCGGATTGCCCTACCCGCCTGCTCTCTGCCCTGAGGATGGCCGAGTCCCTCGTCCGCGACCAGAGAAACTCCGAAGTCCATTTGTTCAGCGACGGCGCAGCCCCGGAACTCAGCGAGTTTGAAAGCAAGGACAGACCCTTGCCTTTGATCTATCATCGCGTCGGCAAAGATTCCAACAACCTCGGCATCACCGGCCTGGACGCCCGCGCCAATCCCGAGGACGCCCGCCAGCGGGCTGTGTATGCCAATATCGGCAACTTCTCAACCAACAGCCTGGAAACGGAGGTCGAGCTGCTCTTGGAGGGTCGCGTTCTGGAGCGACGCTCGCTCACCATTGCCGGCGGGGATACCTCGCCCCAGGTCTTCCTGGCAAACCAGTCCCGTGACGGCGTTTTCACCGTCCGCTTGACCGCCAAAGACGACTTGGCGGCCGATAACCAGGCCTCCATTGTCAGCCTCTTGCCCAAACCCGTCAAAGTCCTGCTCGTCACGCGCGGCAACCGGTTTCTCGAAAAGGCCCTGCGCGCAGCCGCCAATGTGGAGCTGGCCGTCGCTGCCACGCTGAACGACCCGGCTGCCGGCTTCGATTTCGTCGTGCTGGACGATGTGACGCCGGCGACCTGGCCCAAGGGCAATGTCCTGGCCATCCATGTCCTCAACACCAACTGGGTCGAGAACGTCACCAGAGTGGAAGGACCGCCCATCGTCGACTGGCGCACCTCGCATCCCCTCATGCGGTATGCCGGCTTCGACAATGTCCAGGTCAAGGAGAGTTACACCGCCAAAACCCCGGCTTGGGCCGTTTCCCTGGCCGATGCCCCCCAGGCCTCCCTTATCCTGGCGGGCGACCTTGGCCGCCAGCGCCTGGTCTGGGTCGGCTTCGATATTCTTGAGAGCAATTGGCCCTTGCGCGTTTCCTTCCCCATATTCATCGCCAATGCCGCCGAGTGGCTCAACCCAGCCAACGCCAAGACCAGCCAATTGCTCGTCAAGGCCGGCGAGGCATTCCGCCTGGCTTTGGACCGCCCGGAAACCAGCGCCCAAGTGAGCTTGCCGGGCGGCCAGACCCGGACGCTGTCCATAGACCCCAACGCCAATGAATTTGTCTTCGGCGACACCTCCAAGCAGGGCGTCTATCGGGTCCACATCGGCACGAATGACACGGTCTTCTGCGTCAACCTTCTGGACGCCGCCGAGAGCAACATCAAGCCCCGAGACCAACTCCAACTGGGCAAATACACCAAAATCCAGGCCACCTCGATGCAACGCACCAACATGGAAGTCTGGCGCAGCTTCGCCGGCCTGGCCCTCCTGGTCCTCATGGGCGAATGGTGGTACTACCATCGAAGGACCGTATGAACACCCTTATCCTCGCCCTTCTCTGTGCGGCGGCGGTCCCGGCCCTGGGCAAGGCCCAGGACTACGTTGTCGCCTACTGCGCCCAGGACGAAGATTTCGCCCTGCCGATCCTGAGGGACTTTGAAAGAGAAACCGGCCTCAAGGTCCGCGCCGTTTATGACAGCGAAGCCGTCAAGACTGTCGGCCTGGCTAACCGCCTGCTGGCCGAGCGGCGGCGCCCGCAGTGCGACGTGTTCTGGGGCAATGAAGAAATGCGCACCCGCCGGCTGGCCGCGCAAGACGTCTTTCGCCCGGCTAACGGCTGGGCTGCCTTCGGCTATCGCACCCGCCGTCTGGTCATCAACACCAACAGCCTCTCCCCGCAGACTGCTCCCCGCTCGCTCATCGAGTTGACCAATGCCCTTTGGCGCGGCAAGGTCGCCCTCGCCATGCCCCAGTTCGGCACCACCTCGACCCATTTCCACGCCCTCCGCCAGTTCTGGGGCCAGGAACGCTGGCTCGCTTGGTGCCGCCGTTTGGCCGCCAACAAACCCCTGCTCGTGGACGGTAATTCGGTGGTGGTGAGAATGGTCGGCAGCGGCGAGGCCTGGCTCGGGCTGACCGATTCCGACGACATCGCCGCCGGTCAACGCGAGGGTTTGCCGGTGGCGGCGATGCCGGTCTCCGAGGAAACCCTGCTCATCCCCAATACCGTTGCCGTGACGCGCAACGCCCCGCACCCGGAAACCGCCCAGCGCCTCTTTGATTACCTCCAGCGGCCCGAGGTGGTGAAACGCCTGGTCGCTGCCCAAGCCCTCGAGGGGGTTTCATCGGGCGCCCTCTCGACGCCCGCCTTGAAGGTGAACTGGAACGACCTGCTCCGCGACCTGGAAGACACAACCAGGAAGCTCAACGAGATTTTCTTGAGATGAACAAGACTTAAATGAGCTGGCCCCTCCTCCTCAACAGCTTGCTAGTCAGCGGCCTGGCCGCGCTGCTGGCGGGGGCGTTTGGCCTGGCGGCGGCGCTCTGCCTGGGGGGCTTGCCGGGATGCTGGCGGAACCGGTTGCTCTCCGTGGCGGTCATGGCCTTGGCGTTGCCGCCGTTCCTGGTCGCCAATTGCTGGCTCCATTACCTGGGCCATAGCGGCGTCTGGCGCTCGTGGCTGCCACTGAACATTGTTTCCCTGGGTGGCACTGTCTGGATTTTGGGCCTGCTGACCTGGCCGATCACGTTGCTGGCGGTTCGCGGGGCCTGGCAGCGACTGGAGCCCGCCCAACTCGAGAGCGACCCTGCGGTGGCGGGCGGGGCGCTCCTTGGCGGTCTGCTTCTGCCGCTGGCCCGAAACGCCCTGGCCCAGGCGGCGGTCCTGACGTTTGTGCTCGCACTCAACAATTTCGCCGTGCCTGCAATTTTGCAGGTGAAGGTCTTTCCGGCGGAGATGTGGGTGCGCTTCAGCTCGAGCTTCGACACGCTGGGCGCGCTCGGGCTGAGTTGGCCGCTGGTCCTGTGCCCCTTGCTCCTGCTCCTGTGGTTCATCCGACAGGAGATTCCCTGGCCCAGGGCCGATGGCCCGGTATCCCCGGCGCTGTTCCGCCGGCAACTTGGGCGCGCGTGGTTTTGGTCCTGTGGCGCCCTCACGGCGCTTCTTTGCCTGGTGTCCGTGGGCCTGCCGCTGCTCCAACTGGTCTGCGAGAAACGGACCTGGACCGAGTTGCCCGGCGCATTTGCGGCCAGCCGGGCCGCCATCGGAAACTCGGTTTGGTTTGCCGCAGTTTCGGCCACGCTGGTGGCCGCCCTGGGCGTGTTGGGCAATGCGGGCCACATAGCAAACCTCCGTCAGAACCGGCATGGCTATGGCGGCGTTTTCGGATTTCGGGTCTCGGGTTTCGGACTTCGGACTTCGGTCTCCGCCCTCCTGGCGTGGCTTATGTGGCTGCCCCTGCTGGTTCCCGGTGTGGTGCTGGGCATCGGCTGGATCGCGTTGTTCAATCGGTCCTGGACGTGGCGCTTCTACCAGAGCGCCGGGATCGTGATCCTGGCCTTTGTAGTCCGCTACCTGGCGTTGGGTTGGAACACCGCCGCCCACGCGATGCAAGGCGTGGACCGCGACTTGACCGACGCCGCCCGGCTCGAAGGGGCCAGCGGCTGGCAACTGTTCCGCCACGTCCACTGGCCCCAAATCGCCCCGCAACTCGGCGCGGCATGGTATGTTGTTTTCCTGCTCTGTCTTTGGGATGTCGAGTCGATCATCCTGGTCGTGCCGCCCGGCGGAGAAACCGTCGCCCTTCGCGTATTCAACCTGCTGCACTATGGCCATAACGCGCAGGTCAACGCCTTGTGCCTGACGCTCCTGGCCTTGGCCGTGGCGCCGCTGGCGCTGCGGAGGGGAGCCAGCATCGCGGGCCTGCTCGTCTTGCTGGCGTTGGCCGGCTGCGCGCCGGGCCCGGCCGGCAATGAATCGCCCGTCGCCAGCCGGCTTTTCAGCCGCGCGCAAGTCATTGGCGCCCGAGGTGTCGGCGCGGGTCAGTTCAACAAGCCGCGGTCGGTCGCGGTGGACCTCCAGGACAATCTCTACGTTGTGGATATGACTGGCCGGGTGCAGAAATTCTCCTCCAACGGCGTGTTCTTGCTCTCCTGGCAAATGCCGCAGACCGACCTGGGCAAACCCAAGGGCCTATGCCGCGACCGCCAGGGCAATATTGTCGTAGTCGAGCCGCATTATCAGCGTGTAAACCTCTTCTCGCCGGCAGGCCAATTGATGGCTCAATGGGGCCGGCGCGGAACCAACACCGGCCAGTTCGTGTTGCCCCGGGCCGCCGCCGTGAACTCTCAGAATGAAATCCTGGTCAGCGAATACGGCCCGGCCGAGCGAGTGCAGCGTTTCAGTCTGGCGGCGCAGCAGACTGGCCCGGCCCCGGGGCGTCCGGCTGCTCAAGCCAACACCAACCCCGCGCCGGCCCCGCTGTTCCTCGGCTCCTTCGGCCGCGCCGGCACTGGACCCGGCGAATTCAATCGCCCGGAAGGGTTGTGCGTGGACGCCCAGGACCGGATTTACGTGGCCGATTCCTGCAATCACCGCATCCAGGTCTTCTCGAAAGAAGGCAAGCTGTTGCGAACCTATGGCAAAGCCGGCGCCGCCCGGGGTGAACTGAGCTATCCCTACGACATCTGCGTGGACGCCGCCGGACGGCAGTATGTTTGCGAATTCGGCAACAGCCGCATCCAGGTTTTCGACGCCAACGATCAGCCGATCGAGATTCTCGGCGGCCCGGGCGCCGCCCCCGGCCAGTTCAACAATCCCTGGGGCGTTGCTCTTGATTCGGCAGGCAATCTCTACGTCGCCGATTCACAAAACCACCGGGTTCAGAAACTGGTCCGCACTCGGCCCTCGGCCCTCGGCCCTCCGCGCTCGTGAACGTCCAATTCACCCATCCCTACTACCTGTTGCTGCTGGCGCCGGCGCTGGGATGGGTGTTTTGGTTTGCCTGGAAGAGCGACGCCCAGGCCAGCCGCTGGCGGCGTTGGGTTGCGACCGCGGTGCGTGTCCTGGTTCTCACGGCCCTGGTCTGCGCTATCGCCGGCCTCCAGATGCTCCGGCCCATCGAGGGCATGAATGTCTTCTTCCTGCTCGACCGCTCGGACAGCATCCCCTCCCCGCAACAGGAGGCCGCCAAAGACTACGTCAACCAGATCGCCAAACAAAAGAGGAGCACGGACAAAGCGGGCGTGATCGTCTTCGGCAGCGAGGCCAGCATCGAGTCGTCTCCCAGCTCGACCCTGGATTTGGAGAAGATCCAGGCCGTCGTGGGCACGGAGCGGACCGACCTGGCGGCGGCAGTCCGCCTGGGCACGGCCGCCTTTCCGGAGACGGGCCAGAAACGCCTGGTCTTGCTGACCGACGGCAACGAGAACCTGGGCGACGTCATGAGCGCGGTCCTGGGAGCCAACCAGCAGCTTGGGGTCACCGTGGACGTGGTGCCCATGGGCGTGTCCCGCGGCAATGATGTCTCGGTGCAGAAACTCCAGGTGCCTCCCAAGCTCAAGAAAGGCCAGGCCTTCGAGGTCAAAATTCACATCCAAGCCGACCAGGCCACTCCGGCCACGGTCCGGCTCTTTCGCAACGATCGGTTTCTCGGCGAAAAGCGGGTCCAACTCGCCGCTGGCAAAAACCTCTTCGCCTTTCCCCAGGCCCTGCCCGACCCCGGCTACTACGGGTATGACGTGCAGGTGGACGTGAAAGGCGATCCATTGCCGCAGAACAATCACGGCTCGGGCTTTGCCATCGTCAGCGGCGACCCCCAAATCCTCATCGTCTCGGCTGACCCCGAAAAAGACAAACCGCTGGCCGCCGCCCTCCAGTCCTCGCATATCACCAACCGTCTCGTCGGCGTCGAGGCCTTCCCCGGCACGCTGGGCGAGATGCAGAACTACGACGCCATTTTCATCAGCAACATCGAGGCCGGCGACGCCCACCTGGGCAACGATCGTCTCAAACTCCTGGAGAGCGCCGTCCGCGATTTTGGTGTCGGCCTGGTCTGCGTCGGCGGCGACCAGGCTTACGCGGCCGGCGGCTACCGCGGCACCCCGCTCGAGTCCACGCTGCCGGTGAGCATGGAACTGGACAGCAAGAAGGTCCTGCCCAGCGGCGCCGTCGCGCTCATCATGCACGGCATGGAGTTTAACAACGGCAACAAGGTGGCCCGAGACTGCGCCCAGGGAGTGCTGGCCGCCCTGGGTCCCTCCGATGAGATGGGCGTCCTGCTCTGGGACGGGACCGAGCGTTGGCTTTTCGAGCTCCAGAAAGTGGGCAACCGCAGAGACCTCGCCGAGCAAATCGCCGGCATGAACCAGGGCGACATGCCCGGCTTCGAAGGCCCCCTCGAACGCGCTTATGAGTCCCTCAAGAAATCCACCGCCAACCTCAAGCACATCATCATCTTTAGCGACGGCGACCCACAGGCCCCGAAAGAGGAAACGATGAAATCTATCGTCGAGGACCGCATCACCGTCAGCACCATTCTCATCTCGGGCCATTCCGGCAGCGAGACCATGGAATGGATGGCCATGCGCGGCAAGGGCCGCTTCTACGAAGTCAAGTCGCCGGACGACCTGCCCCAGGTGTTCATCAAGGAAACGGCGGTTATTCTCAAATCGGCCATCTACGAAGACCCCTTCACTCCCCAGGCCCGCTCCATGAGCGAGGTCGTGCGCGGCATCGGCCCGGCCGAATACCCCAAACTGCTCGGCTACGTGGCCACGACCCCCAAACCGCGCGCTGAAACCCCCCTCTGGACCGATAAGGGCGACCCGCTCCTGGCCCACTGGCAATACGGCTTGGGCCGCGCCGTCGCCTTTACCTCCGATGCCAAGGCCAAATGGGGCAAGCTCTGGCTCAACTGGCCAAAATACCGCCAGTTCTGGTCCCAGATCGCCCAATGGAGCCTCCGGCGCCTCGACAACGCCGATTTCAACACCGAGGTCACTGTCGATAAAGGCCAGGGCCTCATCAATGTGGACGCCTCCGACGCCCAGGGCAATTACCGGAATTTCCTCAACCTCCAGGCCGTCATCGCCAGTCCCAAAGGCCAGAGCCAGACCGTCCGCATCGAACAGACCGGCCCGGGCCATTACGAAGCCCGCTTCCCAACCAGGGAAGTCGGCTCCTACATCCTCAACATCCTGGAAGTCAAAGACGGCAAAGTTCGCGCCTCGCAATCGGTCGGCGCCAGCGTCAATTATTCCCCGGAGTTCAGCGCCACCGAACCCAATCTCAACCTCTTGCGCCGCATCGCCGAGGGAGGCAAAGGCAAGATCCTGGACCCGGCTTCCCCCGACCTCAACCCCTTCTCCCACGACCGCCGCAAGACCTTTCAGCCGCGCGCCCTTTGGGAATCCTTGATCCGTTTGGCCGTCCTGCTCTTCCTCCTGGACGTCGCCGTGCGCCGCATTCAGCTTGACCCGGACGAGATGCGCCGCGCCATGCGCAGACTGCGCGCCTGGCTCTTGTTCTGGGAGGGCGTGCCCCGCGCGCCCCAAGCCGAGGAATCCCTGAGCGCGCTCCTGGCCCGCCGCGACGAGGTCCGCTCCCGGAAAACCGCCCCTGCCCTCGAGCCCAACCCCGAGTTGTTCCGCCCGGAAAAAACCCCCGCCCTTCCTGGCTCAGGACCGGAAGCCGCCCCGAGCGCCGCTCCCGACGCCCGCCCCGAGCCGCCCGCCCAACCCCACGGCGCCGCCGTCCAGGAACCCGCCCCCGCAAGCACAGCCACCCGTCTCCTCGAAGCCAAGCGCCGCGCCCAGAGGAGGGGCCGCATCTAAGATCACTGCGGCAATCCTGCGATCGCGCGAGATCGGCTCATGTTCTCTTACTGGCTGCCCGAGGGTGAACCGGTCGAGTGGAGGGGAGGCGCGACCGGTTTAGTCCAACGGCTTCCCGTGTTTCTGCCCTTTCGAGCATCGTGGCAAATGGTCATCGGGTGATGCCCACGTTTCCCCCGCCCCGCTCTGGGCATTGCGTAGGGGGTGGTTTTCGCCGGCTGGAAGCCAGTCGGGTCATCCGGCGCCCTTCCGCACCCGTTCCCGGCTGCGCTTCGCACAGGATCTGCTTTCCACTCCGTTTCTGGTTCGGTGCCCAGGCGTTTTGGACGGCGGCTGTGCCCACAGAGCCTTGGCGCCCGGGTATTGAATGCGCGATTTGGGAGGCACAGCGGCAGGCTTTCACATCGCGCCAAAAGCGTCATTTGAAAGGAGGGAGACTTGCGTGGATGCCGAAAAACATGGGCGACAGCCGTGCTCCAATGAAGATCGTCGGAACACGGCTGCCGGCCTCGAGTGGCGTGCTCTACTGGACGCGAATTCGGTAGAACCGTGTGGGACTGGTTGCCGTGTTGTCGGTCAAGGTGATGACGGCGCCAGTACCGGGGAGGGCTTCAGCGGCAATCCAATCCGGGTCCGTGAAGGAATTCTTGTACTCCAGGGTATAGTTTGGTCCCAGTACCGTTGAGACCGAGACACTGAAGGTTTGGCCGACAAAAATCGGATTAGTGATCGTCAGCCCCACCGGGGTCACCGTCAAAGTCCCCGCCACGTAGCTGATCGTATAGTTGGCATCCACCACCCCGCTGGCCGTGATCGGATAGGCGCCCGCCACGCTGCTGGCCGTCGCGGTCGTGGTCACCGTCGGCGGGGTCGTCAGGTTGGCCGCGGTATCCCCATTGACAAAACCACCGTAGCTCACCGTCAAGGCCGGCAGGGGCGCCCCATAGGGTTTGCTCTGGCTGTTGGCCGTGATCGTCAGCCCCACCGGGGTCACCGTCAAGGTCCCCGCCACGCAGCTGATCGTATAGTTGGCATCCACCGCCCCGCTGGCCGTGATCGGATAGGCGCCCGCCGCGCTGCTGGCCGTCGCGGTCGTGGTCACCGTCGGCGGGGTGGTCAGGCGGGCCGCGGTATCCCCATTGACAAAACCGCTGTAGCTCACCGTCAAGGCGGCCAGGGCCGCCCCATAGGGTTTGCTCTGGCTGTTGGCCGTGATCGTCAGCCCCACCGGCGTCACCGTCAAGGTCCCCGCCACGTAGCTGAACGTATAGTTGGCATCCGCCGCCCCGCTGGCCGTGACCGGATAGGCGCCCGCGGCGCTGGTGGCCGTCGCGCTCGTGGTCACCGTCGGCGGGGTGGTCAGGCTGGCCGCAGTATCCCCATTGACAAAACCGCCGTAGCTCACCGTCAAGGCTGGCAGGGGTGCCCCATAGGGTTTGCTCTGGCTGCTGGCTGTGACGCTCAACGGGGCCTGCAACACGTTGATGCTTGCTGTCGCCGTCGCCGGCAGATACTGCGTGGTGTCCGTTGGGGTAAATGTCACGGAAAGCGTCTGGCTGTTTCCAGCGGCAAGCACCGTTCCTGCCGGGGGAGAGTAGGCAAGGTTTCCAGGTACGGCCGTTCCAGAGAAAGTCGCGGTCGCGTTCAATTGTGCTTCCCCCAAGGCTGTTCCATACGTAATGTCCGTCGGATTGGGCCAGCTAATTGTGACTGGCTGAGGAGTGGTGATTGTTACCTGGATCGGACCACGGCCCGCCACTCGTTCATCGATATAGTTGCCGGCGTTGTCGTTAACATGAATTCCGTACCAATACTCTCCTGCCGCTGCCGGGGTGTCATTAAATGTTCCTGATAGCGGGCCATTCCCGGAGAGAGGCACCGTCGCTCCGATTTGCGTCCAACTCGAATCGGTTTCTGAGCCGTTGACATTCGCGCGCCAGAGTTGAATCTGTTGCAGTCCGGAGCCGCCGTTGTCCGAGACTGTGTAGCTGATTGTGACGCTGGAGCCGAGCGTGGCCGTCTGCGGGGTGACATTAAATGCGCTGATGCTAGGCCCAATCGCTGGCACTTGATTGGCGAGTGCCTGGAGTGCCGCCAAGTCGCCGTTGAATGAGTCTAGAAGTGCGTAGCCGCTAATGCCCGGACACGTTCCACCTGTGCCTCCGCCTTGGGTGGTTGGATCTGCCTCATATTGTTGAAATGTCCACGTTGACCAAGGTGCTAAGTTTGCCGGGGTTGAATTTGGCGGAGTATCAGTCGGAGAATACGTCGGAACCCAGAATGGATACACGTTTAGGCTCGGATCGAAGTAATTATTGGCATACCACCTAGTCGTGTAAATCATCGGTGTTGCGCCAGTAGCCTGCTTGACCGCCGCACACCAATCCCGGATCCATTGAGAAAGTGCCGTCCGCCCCATAAGATAAGGATATGAATCTTCTGAATCCGAATCTTCAATGTCAAGGGCGGGCGGCAAGTAGCCTGTGCCGATGTAGGCTGACGCTACGGAAAGAAACTTCTGAGCTTCAGATTGAGCGGTAAAGGACTGGGGATAGGCGAAGTGGTAAGCGCCAACAAGCAACCCTTCGGCCCGTGCATTGGCAGCATTCTGCGCAAATTGACTGTCAGTGGTATTTACCCCGGCCGTTGCCCGTATAATTGCAAATTCCTTGCCACCAGGATTGCTGACCTGGCTCCAAATTATACTCCCTTGAAATTCAGAGACATCAACGCCAAGAGGCAGCGAGACTGTCTGCACCTGGAAATACAAAGCTTGAGGGGTCGCATAGGTGTAGCCGGCGCTGTTGTTGGCCCGGCAGTTCCACGCATAACTGTGGCCCGAAACCAGCGTCCCGGCCGGCAGGGCCAGGGACGTGACGTTCCCCACGTTGTCGTTGTCGTAGGGGAAGGTCAAGGTGCCCATGTCTTCGACGTAGACCCCATAACTCGTCGCCCCGCTCGCCGCGTTCCAACTCAGGGTCTGGCTCGTCGAGGTCAGCATTGGCCCGGGCGAACTGCTGCTGCCCGGCGATACCAAAACCGGAGGGGCCGGCGGGGGGACTGGTATTTGCACTTGGAAATACAAAGCTTGAGGGGTCGCATAGGTTTGGCCCGCGCTATTGTTGGCCCGGCAGTTCCACGCGTAGTTGTGGCCCGAAACAAGTGTCCCTGCCGGCAGCGGCAGCGATGTGACGTTCCCCACGTTGTCGTTGTCGTAGGGGAAGGTCAAGGTGCCCATGTCCTCGACGTAGACCCCATAACTGGTCGCCCCGCTTGCCGCGTTCCAACTCAGGGTCTGGCTTGTCGAGGTCAGCACCGGCCCGGGCGAACTGCTGCTGCCCGGCGATACCAAAACCGGGGCGGCGGGGGGCAACAATGTCATGGACGCCTCAATACTCCACCCGTCCTCCCCGCTGTTCCAGTTCACGTCGTACCAGTAGTAGTAGACCCCCGACAAAGCCGCGTAGGTGGGACCCGCAACGATTGTTCCTTGCGTGCCGCTTACGGTTAAATATCCAGTGCTTGCGCCCGCGGCAGACGTCCTGATGGTATAGCCGCCGTTCGCTTGGACACGATCCCCGACGCTAAACGCCTGAGCCTGTGCGAAAGAAGGCCACAAGAGAACCAAAGCCGCGGTGGCGAGGGAGGGTAAGAAGTGGGCGAAAGCCGATGGCAGTGTGTGTTTCATATGAGAATCCTCAATTGATAGCGACGGTTTCAGACCCTGAGAGCTGAATGCGCATGGGACAAGCGTGTTGACTCCGGTTTCGGGCGTTTGATGAGATCGTTTTAGGGGTTCTTCCGGAATGTTCTGGGGTTTTTTCATTGGTATCCTTCTTCGAGGAGTTCGTTGTTGAGTTTTCGCTGTGCTGGAATGAGAGCCTTGTCAGAGTGGAAGCTGTCTTTTTCCCCCGTGCGCTCCTCAGCAGCGGGGTGGTCCGGAATATTCATGGCGAAGTCGCGGCTCGATAAAAGCGCGCGGGGCGAGGCTTGGATAGTGCGTCTGAAAAGATGAACCCTCCAGCACTGACCGTGTTTGTGGCTATCGGGACCCAGTTCACGAGATCGGCGCTGGCCTCGATGACGCAGGTTTGGTTTGTCGCGCCGACGATCTCGAACTGGAATGCCACGCCAGGGATAATTCTCTGGCTGATTAACTGCGGTGCCGGCGGTGCCTGCGCGGCGGCCTGGCTAACCTGGGCGCTGCATTGCGATACCGCGTTGCTGAGGGCGACCTGGAAAATGACTGTGCCTGTGCGCTGGGGCCCAGCGTTAGGCAGGATGTAGATCGAGCCCAGGCTGCCGGCGGGGCGGCCGTCGCCATCCACCAAGACCCACGGCGGTGCCTGGGTGGCAAGGAGCCAACCGGGGCTTCGATAGGAGCCGGTCGCCCCGTCGGCGGGGAAAACGGGCGGCCCCCACCAACAATTCTCTGGAATGCCTACCCAGGCGCCTGGAAATACGACGTCCACCAGGCACCCTGAGTCAGTCCAACAGTCATCGGCGCTCGATCGTCGGGGCGAAAGAAAGAGGCAAAAAGCAACACAGGCCACCACGGCGAGGGCGACAGCCGGGCGGTCCTCAGCCCGCCGAGGCTGGGCCGCCGCATTCTGCCTGGGTTCGCTGAAGTGGTTGATCATAGGAGCACTCTTTCCGATTTCCCGCCTATACGCAGGGCGCGGCTAAATCTTGCGCCGAATCTGGCATTTTTTTGCGTTGGCCCGATCGGAGCTTTCGCGTAGCTCCGGGAGCGGTCCCAGCGGGTTTGCGGTTGTGCCTGGCCGGTGAGGGTCGCACGGGCGACCGATGGAGACGAGGCGACCTGTTCCGACGCCTCGGACCTGAAGACGCCGGAGGGGGCGGTACGGCCTGATTTGGATCGCCAAGTTCACGGGCGCGCCAGACGGAAGAACAGATTACCGCTCGGGAGAGCGTTGGTGATGGTCTTTGTGGTGCCATTGTCATTCACCACCCCGGCGAAGTTCAACCAGCCCGTTTGGCTTGCCACACTGCTGTTTTGTTGGAGCACCAAGCCTGTCGAGGGCGATGGCCACGAGACAACGACACTGGTGCCTGAATACGCGATCTTCAGAAGCGGAGCGCCGGGTGTTTGGACGCCGGCCATGAATCCCCAAAAGCCACCCGTGAGAGAATACTGTCCACCCGCCATTGTCTCGCCTGCGTCATGCTGGCCGATGGTGCCGCCAACCTGATAGGCTGCGCCCGTGCTCGTGCCACCTCCGCCTGCGATTTTATACCAGTCAATGGAGTACGTCTGAGCGTGCAAGCTACAGACGGTGCAGAGCAGGAAACCAAAAGTTAGCATTAGGATTTTCATGGAAGCGCCGGGTTGATCATTTAGCGCCTGTCCGCCAAGGCTGAGACGATTTTCTCGATCCGGTCGAGCCTCTGCTCGAGTGTCCGTATTTTTGTGTCCTTCTCCTCGAGCTGTTCCTCCAGCTTTTGATTCAGGCCCTTCAGGGCGGCCAGCGCGACGCCTCCCTCATCAACGGTTGATATGGCAGTATCCGTTTCACCGACCCCAAACGCGGCTTTAAAATCTTGGGCCGTTGGGCCAATATGCCGAATCGTGGAGTCTTGGGTTTTGTAGCTCCAGGTAGTTACTGGAAGACGCGCAACCTTTCCCAATATCGCTTGGGAGTCCACGGGCTGAAAGCGCTCCTTCGCATTGAGGTCGCTCAACGAACTCCACGCCCCACTGCCGGGCGCCAACCACGCTCCGACCATGCTTACGCTGGAAAGGAACCGGTACCCGCCGCTCGCGCGAAATGTGACGGAGTTGGCGTTGGTTGATCCGAGGACATGTCCTGAATCGTCGTTCCATACAAAGGAGCCGTCATTCGTGGCATATGCACCCGTACCCGCGGCAAAGCTGCTCTGGCCCCCGGCAACATTTCCGCTCCCTCCAGGGATTGTGGCATAGCCGGCACCCGCTTGAATTCCATTGCCCGCGCCTCCCCCGATCGTCGATCCAACGGCGCTTGATGAGATCCCATTCTGTTGGCCGCCACCGATTGTGGAAGACGAGACGTTGTTTCCGATGCTGTTGCCTTCTCCCCCGCCAATACTCGAAACACCTGCAGAAGAAATCATGTTGCCCAGGCCGCCCATAATAGCTGAGAAATTAGCAGCGGTTTGGATCGCGTTTCCTGAGCCTCCACCGATGCAGGAATATGTGGTATTCGTTTCGATAGTATTATCCTTGCCTCCCCCGATAAAAGACCAGTAGCCACCGCTTTGAATTGCGTTTCCGGTTCCTCCGCCTATCGTCGAGTTATATGCGGTCCTCTGGATCACATTATTTGCGCCACCCGAAATCGTTGACTGAAATGCGGCGCTTTGGATTGTGTTGCCGATCCCCCCTCCAACGGTGCATCCTGTCGTCTCATAATAAGCATCGCTTTGGATGGCATTACCCCCTCCTCCTCCAATTGTCCCAAAGTCTGAGGAAACCCGATTTGTGTACGCACCCACCTGTGGATAATTGGTGGCTCCTCCTCCAGCTATTGTCGCGCCAGAAACCCCAGGATCAGCCAGGTTGGAAGGGGAGCCTCCAATGACGTTTGGTGCGCCGGCACTATTCGGCTCAAGGCGCAACGCCCGTCTTGCGTTGACCCATAGTTCGAGCGGTTCGTTGTCTTTGGTTCCGAGAAAGTTGATGCCGGCTGCCGTGCCGGCATTTCCTGTCAGAGACCAACTGGGGGCGCCGCTGCCGGTTGCCGCGATTGTCAGTGCTTGGCTGCCGGGCGTTATCGTCACATTCGAGCCGGCCAGAAGCGTAACCGAGTCCTGAAGTCCGTTGAGGGTCTTCACAACCTGACCGCTCGCGATATTTGCCCCCGTGATCGTGGCGGTAGCGATGCCTGCCGCGGTCACGCTCCCGTTCGCCACGTTGCTTGCGGTTGCGGCGGTTCCTGCGGCCGCGGAAAACAGCGCGTTAGGAGTAGGCGTTATCGGCTGGCGCGGCGTCAACTGGGTGAAACTGCCGGCCTCGTTGGTGCGCACGGAAATTCCAAGCCAATACGCCGTGCCGTTGAAGACCGTGCCGAAATCGATTGTCGAGGTGAAGATGCCGTTGGTCACGGGCACGCCGGTGGCGGGAAAGGAGCCTACCTGGTCGCCGGTCACGCTGTTGGTGAATAAGGTGAAGACGAAGTCGTAGGTTCCATTCGCCGGAACACCGTTTGCGGACAATTGCCCTTGATAGGTGAACGCCGTGCCGACGGGGTCAGCATGGGTGATAGCGGAGGTCAAACAAATGATGCAAACGAGAAGAACTGTGAATTTCATGGCTTCGGTGTCTTATTTTTCAGATTCATCCCCCCATACGCAGGGCCCGGCGAAATCTTGCGCGGAATTCCGGATTTTTTTTGTCTTGGCTTGAGCGCGGCCTTCGCGTAGCCTGGGCAACCTTCCCAACGGATTCGAGACCTTGGTTGGCCGAGGCTGCTTTGTCCGTTGGCACATTTTGGCTGGGCGATGAACGTGGAACTTCCAGTTTCCGGGGATTCCGGCACGGGTGAGCCCGTCGGGGGTGGCGTAAGCCCCCGTGGGCCGGGGGATTCGCCTGGGCCGCGTCCCCGCATCTTCGGGAAGCACGAACTGCTTGAGGAGATTGCCCGCGGTGGAATGGGCATAGTGTACAAGGCGCGGGACATGAGAACGGGCAGAGTCGTGGCGCTCAAGACGATTTCGTCGGAGCAGTTGGGAAGCAAGGAGGCGGTGGAGCGCTTTCAAATCGAGGTCAAGGCCGCCGCCAGCCTGGAACACCCGAACATCGTTCGCATTTATGAGGTTGGCGAGGTGGAAGGAGCGCCTTACTTCAGCATGCGGCTGATCGAGGGAGGAAACCTGAGCCAATTGAACAAGGGGTGCAGGGCGCGGAACGGGAAATGGATGCGAACGGCGGCGGTGCTGATGGAAAAGGTCGCAGGTGCGGTCCATTATGCCCACGAGCGCGGAGTTTTGCATCGCGACATCAAGCCCTCGAACATTCTGCTTGATGCCCAAGGCGAGCCGTACCTGACCGATTTTGGGCTGGCCAAGCTCGTGGCGCGAGACAGTCACCTGACCGTCTCCGGGGCTGTCGTTGGGACACCAGACTACATGTCGCCCGAACAGGCGCTGGGGGAGACCAAAGACGTCACGACGGCCGCGGATGTGTTCAGCCTGGGAGCGGTTTTTTACGAGTTGCTCACCGGGCAGGCCCCGTTCCACGGCAAGAACGATCTGGAAACCAGGGCAAGGCTAGTGGAGGAGGAGGTGAAAAGGCCCAGCACGATCAACCGGGCGGTGAACCGGGATTTGCAGACGATCTGTTTGAAGTGTTTGGAAAAGGACCCAAGGCGGCGGTATCCGTCGGCTGAGGCATTTGCCCAGGACCTGGGGCGCTGGCTGAGGAACGAGCCGATTCAAGCGCGGCCGGTCGGCCCGGCGACGCGCGCGATAAAATGGACGTGGCGCCACAAGGCGCTGGCTGCCTTGGCAGGGATGGCGCTGTTGGGCTTGGCAGTCTATACATTTAAGGCCCACTTTGACGCGCGGCAACTCCGCCTGGCCCTGGCGGAATCGCTTTTGCACGAGGGGGAGGCGCTGGCGGCCAGCCATCACCCGGGGGAGGCCAAGGAGCGGATCCAGCGGTCCAGGAGTCTCTCCTTGGAGACCAAGACAACCACCCTGCCGGCGGAGTTGAGCCTGACTGATGTTTATCGCTTCTCTCCTCCGCCCCTAATGACTTTAAGGGGCCACCGGGGAACGGTGACGTGCGTGGCAGTTTCCAGCGATGATCGCTCACTGTTCTCGGGAGGCGAAGACGGGACGATTCGGGCCTGGTCGTGCCGCTTGGGCCGGCAGGAGGCAATCTGGGACGCGCACGCCGGAGGGGTCGCCTGTTTGGCGCTCTCACCGGATAGCCAGTTTTGTGTCTCTGGAGGGGCGGACAAGAAGATACGGATCTGGGACTCGCGAAAAGGAACCCTGGTGCGGACTATCGAGGGCCATCGGGCGCTAATTTCCTCCTTATGCTTCGCGCCCAACGGGGACGCCTTCGCCTCCGCCAGTTGGGACAGGACGATCCGGATCTGGCGCCTCTCCTCGGGCGAGGAGGTTCAGGTCATCCGGACGGACTTCGAGCGGATACCAAACTTAGGTTTTTCGCCTGACGGGCATCGGGTTGCGGCAGGGACCGAAAAAGGCGGCATTGGAATCTGGAAGCTGGACGACCCAGGGAGACTGGCGGTCTTTATGCCCTATAGGCGTGGCGTTTCCGTGGCGTGGGCGCCTGACGGAGGCCGGATTGTGCATGGCAACATGGCCGGCCAGTTCGGGGTTATGGACTTGGATGACCCGAGCAGGAACAGAGGCATCCAACTGACCTCGGGCGTTACCTGTGTGGGGCTCCTGCCGCCTGGGGAGAGGGCCATTGCGGGCACCGGTGATGGGACCGTTGCCATACTGGATCTCTCCCCGGAGGACCCCGTCCTCCAGCTCGAGCTTTCGGAGCATGACGCTACGGTCAGTGGTGTCGCTGCCTTTCATGACGGCCGCTTGGCCGCTTCATCGAGCGAAGACGGGACCGTTCGGATATGGGATACCTATCCTGCGGAGGTGGAGTCGGAGACGCTCCACGCCGTCTGCAAGGCGGCCTTTTCCCCTGACGGTTTGGTCTTTCTGTCGGCAGGCCATGGAGGTCAGCTCAAGCTCTGGGATGCAGCGACCGGCAACCCGCTCATGGACTATATGGGGCACGACTATGTGGTTCTGGACGCAGCCTTTTCACCGGATGGGAGGCGAGCCGTTTCCTGCGGGCAGGACGGAACCGTCAGAATTTGGAATGTGGCTGCGGGTGCTGAATTTCGGCGATTTCGCTTGGAGCACAGAACGGTTTGCAGCGTGGGCTTTTCGGCGGACGGCCGGCTCATCCTCGGCGGTGAAGTGCCCGAGGATTACCCGGCTTCAAAACCGGACCCTTCCGAATGGTTCAGGCTGCATGTGTGGGAGGTGGAGACGGGACGCGAGCGTTGCAAGCCGATAGCGCACCGGGGCGGCGTGTTGGCTCTGGCCATCTCACCGGATGGGCGCGATGTGCTGACCGGAGGCGGCGACGGCAAAATGAAGTTGTGGGACCCGGCGTCCTGGCGCGTGCTCCGGTCTGTTGATGCCGACCCAAACATCGTCGGGAGCATTGCCTTTGGGCCGGGAGGCGAACGCTGCGTGTCGGCGGGCAGTCAGCGAGCCTTGAGAACCTGGAACGTGCGCACTGCGAGGGAAATCAGTTCGTTGCGCATTAAAGAAGAGCCATGTTGCGTCAGTGTTTGTGGGGCTAATTCGTTGATGCTGGCCGGGATGGACAGCGGGAACCTGGGGCTCTGGGACCTTGCTACCGGGCGGGAACTGCACAGGTTCGTCACGGGGCATCAAGAGGGTGTCTCGGCAGTGGCTTTGGCCCCGGAAGGCGGGCTGGCCATTTCTGGAGGCGCGTACAGCGCCGTGTTGTGGCGCCTGGACTGTGGGGCCGGCTGGCCTCGATTCGAGGAGGCCGCCTCAAAAGCTCGCGCTGCGCTCCAGCAGAACGCACACGACGGGGCTGCTCTCCGGACGCTCGGCGAATGGTACCAGTTCCGCCACCTGTGGGACTGGGCGAGCGAATTGTTCGAGCAAGCACGGGCGAACGGCGCAGACGTGCCTGACCTTTCGCTTGCGCGCTGTTTCTGGCGGGGCAGGCACCTTGAGCAGGCGCGTGACGAGATGAAGAAAGCCGCAGGCCGAAAGGAGGCTCCGGGGTATTATACGGACTTGTGCTTGCAGGCTGTCAGCCGGGAGATTGACCTCGGGAAGGCGCCAAGGGACCTGTTGACGGCAGCCCCGACACCTGGGCCGGGCGATTACGTCTGCCAACCCGGCCCTACCGATGGAAAGGATATTTGGACGACGAGCAAGTATAGCTGCGCACCGGGAGGCGAAACTCCGGGTGGCGGCAAGGCCGATGGCATCCTGCAGGTCGGCGGTTGGGGGGACCGATACTTTTCGCTGTTACAATTCGATCTCGCGGGAATGCCCAGCAATGCGAGCTCGGCAGTACTGTATCTGTACTGCTTTGGGGTAGTTGGCGGCGGGACACCGATGTACCTGGATCGGATTACGCGGGCCTGGGACTGGAAGACATCAGGCACCGGCCGTGACCGGGAGCGCCTTTGGTGGGCGGACCTGCCACCGGTATCGCAGTGGAGGCCCGACACGCTCCGGCCGCCAGCCGCAGGGCAGTGGTATCCTGTCGAGCTTACGGATCTCTACAATTCCTGGGAGAGCGGTGGCTGCACCAACTACGGGGTGCAGCTCCGCCCAGAGAGGGTTTCCAACCAATATTTCAACAAGTTTTACAGTTCGCGCTATACGAACAACACGGAGCTTCGACCTAAGCTGATTGTGACTCCTCGGAAATGAATCGAGGGAGAAGCGGGGGCTGGAGCCGCAGCTTCGCACAGAGGCGAGGGGATGGTCCCCCATCAGCGGCGCCCAAGCGAGCGATCACTACGCTCCCCGAGCACTGGTTTGCAGTCGATCGGCGGCTGCGGAGAACAAGTGTTTGGTTTTGTCATCCAGCCAAGTCTGCTCCACGGCCCAGAGGACCCCCTTGAGCAGATCCGTCGGCGGCAGGGCGGAGATCTCTTGGGCCTTGGCTCCGGCGGCGGCAATCGTCAGCAAGTAAAACAGGTACGCGACCTGCCATTCGGCGGAGCCTTTTTGGTGTATCCGGGTTCCCTTTTTGAAGAAATCCTTGGCGAACCTCAGCAATTCCGCGGCCGGCTCTCGATGAAAGAGAAGATCCTCGAACGACTGGATACCGTTTGCGGCTGCCTGGGCGAGCGCCATCTCGCGGACCTTGTCCTTGGCCGGCGTGAGCACCAGGCCCCTGAGATCGAACCCCAGAGATGCGGCAAGCTGGTGGCGTGCCATGGCGGGCAAGGCGGTGTCGCCCCACTCCTCTGGGGTCTTTTCATTTAGATTGATTAGCTTCGAAAGCTTCTCGGCGCCTCTGCTGAGCGCGGCCTTTGAATGACCAGATTCCGTCATAAAGTCCTAACAGGAATACGCAGGCACCCCTCCAATCTTGCGCAATTTGTTGAATTCAGCGCATTTTGTCGCCGGATAAGCCGGAGAGGAAGGTCTTGAACAGCTCAATTTCCTCCTTTACGAGGTCCGGTCGCCTCTCGTATTCCTCGACAACATCGTTCAGGTGCCTGAGAAACATGCGCTTGCCGGTCGCCAGCAAATTCTGGGCTTCGGTGGGGGACCTGATTGCGCACCGGGCGACGAGTTCTCCATAGTCCATCGGCTCGGCGTCCTCAAGTATCGGTCGCGCCGGGCGCAGCCTGAATACCTCCCAAATCTGCGGCCGGTTGGGCTGGTTCTTATGCAGGGCCTTGCAGTCGGTTTCCATACGTTTGAGCGTTTCCGCTACAATTGCTTTTGCCCAAGCCAAGTTGAAAAGGTCGGTCTCCTGCTGTTCGACCGGCGGGTCACGTTCCAGTTCGTCCAGCGAAACCGGCGGACTGGCGTTCCTGCGCAATCGGTCTTTGACAAAATTGTCGAGACTGGTTTTGAGGAAAGCCCGAAAGCGCCTTGTTCGCTCGGCCCGGCTCAGCCATCCCTCCCTGAGGATCTTGTCCTCAGAAAAATCCTGCAGGATTTCGTCCGCTTGGTTCCCCAAACTTGGGAATGTTGCGCGCAGGTGGATTTCCAAGGGCCGGCGGTATTTCAAGATCAACTGGTTGAGTGCGTCGGCATCTTTCCCGACTGACTTCGCGGCATGGCCCAGTCCGGTCCAATCGGTCAGGGGCCAAATTGAGCTTTCGGGTGGATTTGTGGGCGGTTTCATGCCGTTCCAGCGGCGGGGATCATTCTCCGTGGAATTCCGGGCCTGCGGGTCCTTCTGAAATGCTGTCGATCCGTTTCCTTATCGGCAGGGAATTCCTGCTCCAGCCGCGGGTACGGTGCTGATGACCGCCGGTATGGGTCCTGACGTTAGCGGTTTCCATCGGATCGGGACTTTGGCCTCCTATTCGATTTAGTTCACCAATCTGACAAAGCCGTGGCCCTGGGCGGCTCGGGGGCAAGGCCCTGGTTGGGCGGCAGCGGGACAAGGCGGACCGCCAGCCGGCAATCGGTCACGCCGGCCAGGTGGATCGCCAGCTTGCGAATCTCCCGGTTGCCGGCCTGGCGGTCCGGATGGGGCGAGCCGGGCAGCGGCTGGGCGTCGCGGACTTCAAAAAAGGCCCGGGCGGGCGAGAGGATTTCGGCGCGGAGTTGGACGCCTGCCTGCTCGAGGGTGGCGGCGCGTCCGTCTTTCTCGATGGCGATGCCGGCGTGCGTGTGCATGAACCACCAGACCTCGGCCGGTTGGGCGGCCTGAATCTCGTCCTGGATGAGGAGTTGGTTGCGAGCCAGCAACGCGAGGCCGCGGCAGACTTTGCGCGCGCTCCGGTGATAGGCCGAAGTGAGGTCGGCGATGGCGAAGGCCTTGGCGGGCTTCGACTCGAAGCGAATCAGGCGGGCCGCGGCGGAAGGGTCCTGGTCCGGTCCCGGGCCGGGATTGAGGACGAGGGTGTTGTGGCCTTCGGCCCGCAGGCGGTAGTACTGCCAGCGCTGGCCGCCGAAATAGCCGGGCAGGTTGTAATTGTCGGCTCCCAGGTCCATGGCCCATCGCGCCCCCAGGGCGTCGAAGACGAAGCTGCCCAGGTCCAGGTGGCTGTGATTGGCCTGATTGTCCCCGGCCTTGAATCCGAGGAACAGCGCCTTTGGATTGCCCCACTCGCTGCGAAAGACGGCGACTTCGGCGCCACGGAAGCACTTGTCCAGCGGCAGTCCGGCGGAAGCGGGGCCGGCGCTCTCGGAGTCGCGCCAGAGCAAGTCCAGGGCGGCGGGCGCGGCAACCTGGCGCTCGAACCAGGCGTAGGCCGGCTGGTTGAATCGCCGCGCCAGCCAGAACATCTGCGGGGCGCGAATGACCTGGTCGCCCCCATCGGCATAGTTGAAGGTGCGCCCTAAAGGGCCGGTCAGGTAGATCGGAAAGAAGCCCGTTTGGCCGAACCCGTTGATTTGGGACAACCCGAAATCGGCGCCGAGGGCAGTTTGGAGGGCGGCAAGGAACACGACATTGTAGGAAGTGGCGTAGTTCCAGTAACCCGGGCCTTCCTTCCAGGCGCCGTCGGGGGCGAACTCAGCCATGGCGAGTTCCAGAGATTTGAGCGCGGCTTCCAGGATTTCGCCGGCCAACTCCGGTTCCACCTCCGCCAGGGCCAGCGCGCCCATGCCGATGCCCCCATTGCAGACCTGGTTCCAATTGTGGCGGGCCTGGGTCCACCAACCGCCGGCGCGATAGAGCCCGAGGGCGGGCCTGAGCCCCTTCTCGACCATGGCCTGGCTCAGGAGGGCGCGCTGTTCAGGGGTCCAGGAGTCGTAAAGCCAATCATAAGCGAGCGCAAAGGCGTGGGTCATCTCCGCCGTGTCCAGGAAGTGACGCGGGTTCCAATCCGGAAAGTGCGCCGCGGCATCCAACTCCTGCCAGGCGCGCTCAGCGTAGGCCGGCTTGCCCTCGAGACGGTGGAGCAGACCCAGGACATAGACCCGGTTGACCACCCGGCGGCTGGTGTCCAGGAGCCGCAACCCATCGGGAATCTCGTAGCGGGACGGCGCGGCGGCGATGATTTCCTGCGCCCGCTGCCGCAACTTCGTCCGCCAGGAGTCCAGCGCCGGCTCGGCGGCGATGCGTTGCGTCAATTGGGCAAAGTCATTGGAGGAGGCCAGCAGCCGCGGATGGCCCTTGTGCAGCCGGGCCAGGAGCTCGGCTGCGGAGGGAATCGGCACGAGCGGTTGGCCGGCTTGCCTCGCCGGCAAGGCCGGGGCGGAGCCCAGGAGCAGGAGCGAGACCCAGGACCAGTGAGATAGAATCGTCTGGAGGCGCAGCATAGGGGCTGGATCGTTTTCGGCTTTAGACCATTGTTGCGGCAAAATGCCGGGGAATCAATTCAAATTGATTCTCTATTTTATTGACATCCTGCGGCGCAAAAGCGCACAAAGGAGCGCGTTGTGACATCTACAGGGACAGTGCGCCCCTTTCGGCCCGCGCTATCGCGGCCTTGTGCGCCGCCCGCCTCATCGGCGTCGGCGAAGTCCCTCTTTTGCCCGCGTGCCATTACCCGCTACTCCTGAAAGGAACACTCACTCATGAAATTCAATCAGCAGCCCCGCAGCCGGTTCAACCTGGCTTGGGCCTCCTTGGCCGCTCTTCTGCTCGGGCTGGCTGCGCCCGCCAGTTCGCAGACCGCCGACTCGTTCAATCCGGGACCCAACAGCAACGTATGGGCAATCGCCGTCCAGACCAATGGGAGTGTCCTGGTGGGAGGTGACTTTACGAGCATCGGCCCGCGAGCCACCAATTATTTGGCGCGGTTAAACCCGGACGGAACCCTGGACCCCAAGTTCGGCGGGTTCGCCAATGCCGAGGTCATGTGCATCGCCGTCCAGCCGGATGGCAAGATTCTGGTTGGAGGGTCTTTCACCACACTCGCCGGCCAGGCGTGCACCAATCTCGGACGCCTCAACATCGACGGCAGCCTCGATACGAACTTCGTCGCGGCCCCGGATAATTCCGTCAGTTGCCTGGTAGTGCAGGCCGACGGCAGGATCCTGTGCGCCGGCAGTTTCTTGTCGCTCAACGGTCAACCGTGCAGCGGCCTGGCCCGACTCGGGACCAACGGCACGCCGGATACCACCTTTACTCCCAATCCCGACCAACCGGTCAAGGCCTTGGCCGTGCTACCCGACGGCAAGATCCTGGTGGGGGGCAGTTTCTTGAATCTGGCTGGGCAGAGCTGCATGTCGCTGGGCCTGCTCAACGCCGACGGCAGCCTGGACGGCGCCTTCGCCCCGGGTCCAAATGCTCCCGTATCCACGCTGACGGTGCAGGCCGATGGCAAGATCCTGGTCGGCGGCTCATTCAGCACGCTGGACAACTTCCCCTGCAACTACCTTGGACGGCTCAATGCCGACGGCACCCTGGATTCCAGTTTCATTCCCAATCCCAATGGTCCGCCGCTGAGTGTGGTCTTGCAGGCAGACGGCACTATTGTCGTGGGCGGGTCTTTCACGAGGCTGGCAGGGCGGACCTGCATGTTCATCGGGCGTCTGACGACTGCGGGCCTCCTGGACCCCACTTTTCCCCCGAGCGCCGATGCGGCCGTGAGCGCCCTTGCCATTCAGGCCGACGGCAAGGTCCTCGTTGGCGGCACTTTCACCAACCTGGGCGGCCAGTTGCGCCCTTACCTCGGACGCCTCACCAACCCAACTCCGGCGACCATGAGCCTCTCCTCGGACGGCTCGAGCTTGACCTGGCTTCGGGGAGGCAGCAGTCCGGAGGTCTGGCGCACGACCTTCGAGGTCTCCCCTACCGGGCTGAACTGGACCAGCCTGGGCGTCGGCATGCGCACCAATGGCGGCTGGGTCCTAGGTTATATCACGGTGCCCCCCAACTCGATGCTCCGCGCGCGCGGTTTCGTTCCGGGCGGAGCCGCCGATGGCTCAGGCTGGTTTGTGGAAGCGGATTCGGCCGCGCCGACACTTATAGGCTATCCCACCAGCTTGACCAATCTCGCAGGGACTTCGGCGGGTTTCACCGTGCAGGCCGTGGGCACCCCGGTCTTGTCCTATCTCTGGTTCAGAGGGTCCCTCCCCTTGAGCGATGGCGTCAACAACGTCTCCGGCTCTCGCACCCCGTCCCTGACCCTGACCAACCTGACGGGAGCCAACGCGGGCGCCTATAAGGCGGTCGTCACCAGTCCTTTCGGCGCCGTCACCAGTACCGTCGCCAACCTCACCGTCGTGGACCCGTATATCTCCAAGCAGCCCGTCGGCAGCACCAACCCGGCCGGCACTACGGTTTCGCTCAGCGTGTCAGCCTTCGGCGCTCTGCCTATTGAATATCAGTGGCGGAAGAACGTGACTAATGTGGTGCAGGGGGCCAATGTCTCCGGTACGAACGCCTCGACACTGACGTTGAGCAACGTCCTGGGTGGCGACGCCGGGGCCTACACGGTGATAGTGAGCGGCCCTTACGGCCAGGCCATTAGCGCCGCCGCCAACCTGGGGGTAATTGATCCCTTCATCACCAATCAGCCCGCCAGTCTGCAGGTCGATGCCGGCCAACCCGCCCTCTTTAGCGTCGGGGTTGCCGGCACAGCGCCCCTCCAATACCAGTGGCGAGAGGACGGCACCAACATCGCCGGCGCAACCACAGCGACCTTGCCCGTGCCCAGCGCTCAACGGACCGATATAGCCAATTACGAAGTCGTCATTACCAATAAGTTCGGCAAGACAACCAGCGCCCTGGTTTCCCTCACGGTGAACCTGGCTGCGCTTGATTCCTGGAACCCGGGGGCCGACCGTTCCGTGTCGGCCATCGCCCAGCAGACGGACGGCAAGCTCCTGCTCGGGGGCGCCTTTGGAGTTCTCGGCGGTCAGGCGCGAGCGGGCCTTGCGCGGCTCAACACGGATGGCTCGCTGGACGGCTCGTTCAACCCGGGCGCCGGCGGCGCTGTCAATGCCCTGGCAGTGCAAACCGACGACAAGCTGCTGGTCGGGGGCCAGTTCACGACTCTGGCCGGCCAGGCCTGCAGTTATCTCGGGCGGCTCAACACCGATGCCACGCTGGATACCTCATTCAATCCGGGGATCAACGGCCAGGTAATGGCCTTGTCCATCCAGGCGGACGGGAAGATCCTGGTGGGAGGCGAGTTTAACATGGCCGGCGGGCAACCCTGCAACAACCTGGCCCGGCTCAATACCAACGGCACGCTGGATACCACCTTTTCGCCCGGACCCGATAACACTGTCCTGGCCCTGGCCGTGCAGCCCGATGGCAAGATCGTGGCGGGCGGTGTCTTCACCGGGTTGGGCGGACAAGCCTGCTCTTACATCGGCCGGCTCAACACGAACGGCACGCTTGATTCCAGCTTCAGTTCCGCAGCCAGCAGTTGGGTTTACTGCCTGGCCTTGCAGCCGGATGGCAAAATCGTGGCGGGAGGCGTCTTCACGATGCTGGACAACCAGACCCGCTGGTGCATCGGCCGCCTCAACACGGACGGCACCCTGGACGCCGGTTTCAATCCCAACACCAACGCAACCAACCCCAAGGACCTGGTTTATTGCCTGGCTTTGCAGGCCGACGGAAAGGTCCTGGTGGGGGGCCGTTTCAACGCCCTGGGCGGGCAGCCGCGCAACTACCTGGGCCGGGTCAACCCGAACGGCTCGCTGGACGAAACGTTCAATCCGGGCGCCGATGGCCAACTCTCCGCCCTGGCGCTCCAGACCGACGGCTCCGTGGTGGTCGGCGGCGCCTTCACCAACCTGGATGGCCAACCCCGCTCCCAGGTCGGGCGGCTGCTCCCGACCGATCCGGCCATTGACTTCATTTCCTTCGACGGCGCCACAATTACCTGGGACCGCGGCGGCACCAGCCCGGAGATATGGCTCGCCACGTTCCAAACTTATGTCGAGGGCACAGGTTGGATCGATCTGGGCGCCGTCCAGCGCATCACTAATGGCTGGCAATTGGCCGGGCTGGGCTTGGACCCCAACGCCTACATCCTGGCTCAAGGCTATGTTGCCGGCGCAGGCATCTCAAGCTGGTTCGTCGAGCGGTCTCTGCCGGTAATCCCGCTATCCCCGCCAACCATCCTCCGCGATGCCAGTTTCGGTTTCCAGACGAACCAGTTCGGTTTCAACATCTCCGGCACCCTCGGCCAAAGCGTGATGATCGAGGCCTCCACCGACCTGGTGAATTGGACGAGCTTGACTAACATCACTTTGGGTTCGGGTCTGTTCTTCTTCAGCGACCCCAACGCTCCGGACTTCCCGATGCGGTTCTACCGCGCCACCGGCCAGTGATTGGCTACTCGCAGATTTGGCGCTCCTGATCATTGGACCCCTGCGCCGCTGCGGCTTGCCGGGAAGCCGCCGCGGGCAGGGCCTGCCGGGATGCCTCGGCAAACCAAGTCTGTTCGGGACGAGGCGCAGGAGCGGGGGGCCAGTCAATCGCACGGTCCACAACCTGGCGCATCCTTTCGAACCACCACCGGGCCCGGCTCAGATGCCGCTGGCGCCGGGTCCACGGATGCTGTTCGTGCGCGCCGGTGAAGCTCAGTTCCAGTTGTCCATTGATCATAATCGGCCTTTCGTTTTCTGATCAATGTAAACGGGGGGGTGGGTCAAAGGCTGTCCAACCCCCAAAGATTTCTCAAAAATCTTTCACGCCGGCTTCACCTCGGGCGCGGCTGCGCCGCGCGCCCCCAGGAGAGCGGCGGCGACGGCGCTCAAGGCGGCCAGCGCGGCGGCGCCCCAGAGGTGGCGGGTGACGGCGGCTGTCGCGAAGAGCAGGTTGGCGAGCACCCAAATGACCAGCGGATGGCTCTGGGCAGGAAGGCTCACCCGCTGCTTGTTGATAAGGCAGGGGGTGGCGAATATCAGGATAAGAAGGGCCGTGACAGCCTGGGCCCCGAGGCCAACGCAGGGCGTCCCGCGCCAATCGCCCGCCAGACTGCCGCCCTGCCAGGGCCAGCAGTGCCCGAAACTCGAGGCGAAGGGCTGGAATGCCCAATTGAACAGCAACACTAGAAGGACAGTCAGGCCGAGGACCTGGAAACCGTATGTGAAGGATGCGCGGCGGGGGCGCAAGATCAGCCTGGCGACGCCGCGCGAAGTCAACAGCGCCAGCAGCCAGAGCGCCGCTGCCCAGGGCAGCCAGCGAAGGACCTGGTTTGGAGAACGTCCGGACCCGGCGATTGGCCCGAGTGGAATCCCTGTGCGCGCTCCAACCGCCAGGGCCAGGCCGGCGAGGGACAGGATAATGATCGAAGCCAGCGCGACGTTCTGGCCGGGCGTCTGCCTGGCCTGGCCTGCCAGCGTGCCCCCTGCAGCCAGGAGCAGCAGCAGACCTTCCGGCCACCCGGCATCGCCAAAGAGCGGATGCGGCAGGCACACCCGGAGCCACACCAGCGCAAACTGCGCCAGCAACAGCCCCGGCAAGAGCCGCCAAGCCAACCGCCCTCGATTCAACGCGCGGGAATCGGGTGTGACGGCCCCGGAATAGCTCGAACAGTTCAGTTGCGGTTTGTTTCCGTGCTGCCGATCGGTGTCGGCAGGTTCATGCCTACGGCCCGTTGGAGCTTCGAGCGCGCCACGGAGTAATCGTGGAGCGCCTGGATTTCGGTGGTGCGGGCCTCGGTCAGGGCGGTTTGCGCGCTGAGCACGTCCAGTTGGGTGCCCGTGCCGGCTTCGTATCGGGACCTGGCCAGACGCAGGGCCTCTTCGGCCTCTTCAACCACTTTCTTCTGAGATTCCAGGACATCCTGGGCCTCGATGAAATTCGAGCGGGCGGTGCGGACTTCCAGTTCGATGCGCCGCCCGGTGTCATCGAGCTCGATGCCGGCCCGTTCAAAGCGGGCGGTGGCCTCTTTGACGCGCCCCCGCGTGAGAAAGCCGTCGAAAAGGTTCCAGGTCACCTGGACGCCGGTAATCCAGCCATGGAGTTCGTAGCTGAGATCGGAATGGAGCATGGAGTTATGGATATCATACCCGGCGAAGGCCTCGACGCCCGGCTTGTAACCGGCCTTGGCGTTGACGATGTCCTCGGCGCGCAGGGCCTGGGCCTTGCGAAGGGACCCCAGTTCGGTGCGGCGCTTCAGGGCCAGGTCAATCGCGTGGGCCAGATCGAGCGGGTAGGGTTCGGCCTGCAGCTTGCCCGAGAGGTTGAGGGGAATGTCCTCGAACGTCTCCTTGGGCACATTGAACCCCAGGAGATTGGCCAGGTTGTTCTTGGCGATACGGAAGCTGTTGCGGGCGCGAATCAGCCGGGGTCGCGCATTGGCCAGCTCGACCTCCGCCCGCAGCACGTTGAAGCGCGGCACCGTTCCCGCATCGAAGCGGCGCCGGGTGTCGCTCAACTCCTGGGTCAGCAAATCCACCGAGGCCTCTTGCACCGTGATTTGCTGCTCCGCCAGGAGCACGTCGTCATAGGCAATCTCGACATCCGCCACCGTGTCCGCAACCGCCGTCTGGTAATTCAACCCCGACTGTTCCCGGGTCAAACGGGCGACGCGCAGGGCCGAGAGCATCCGGCCCCCTTCATAAATGGATTGCACCAGCCGAACCTGGGAGGTCCAGCTCTGGTCCACCCCGAATTGGGAGCCGCCGGGCAGGCCCGGGACGTTCGTTGGAAACCTGAAAGTATCCACGTCAGCAGGCTGCAGTGCGTTGAAGCTGCCGGTCACGGCCACCCTGGGCAGGGCCACCGCGCGGGTCTCGATGACCACGCCCTGGGCGGCCTCCAATTCCTTTTTGGCCCGCAGAATGTTGGGGTTCTGCTGGAGCGCCAGGTCCAGGGCGTCAGCCAAGGAAAGCGGCTGGGTGATGAACTGGTGGGAAGGCCAGGACAGGGCGCCTTGCGCGGCCCCGGCGGAACCGGCCAGCCAGAGCAGCAGCAGGACCAGTGCCGCCGCCCCACCCGAATCCCCCGGCCCCTCGCCGGCCTTCGGTTCCTCCGCGGCTCCGGGACCCCCGGCCTGCGGGCCAGGCGCTTCGGAGCCGCTTTCCTGCTCCGGGCACACATACATGAACACACTCCGGGCGCTCGTCTCATTGGTGCCCATGAGGTCCATGTACATCTTCACCAGCTCCTGCTCTTCCTTTTCCTGGTCTGTCAACTCGCGGTTCATCGGAATTCGGGCAATGGTGTAACACTTTTGGCCGCCATGGCACAAATACTTTTGGACTTGCCGCCAGGTCCCTCGACGGGGGCGGGTTCAAGGGCGGAACCTATTGGCGAAGTAGAACAGCAGCCCAACCACCACGGCCGCGAGGACACTCAGGAAAACTCCCGCGTAGAGCAGGCGCATCTTTCGATACCGCACCATGCGCGGATTGTTCGGAAACAACATTCTTGCCAAACGGTCCACTGGACCGCATTCTTAACCCCCCGCCTCGAGTTTGCAAGGAAAAACGCAAATCCGATTAAGATTTGGCTTGGGTTGAACCCTGCGGTATGCTGGCCGGTGTTATCGACCCCATGAAAAACAAATTGCGTATCAACCCACTCGTCCTCTGTCTGGCCCTGCTCGCAGCGCGTCTGCCCGCGGCGGCCGCCGATGCCACGTCCACACCTGCTGAACCCATTGATGGCTTCCGGGACACGCCGATGCTCCCGGGCGGCAAATGGCACCTGCACGACCCGGATCGCCCGCAACCCCGCATCGTCACCCCAGGGGCGGCCTTCAGCCAAAACGCCCCGCCGCCCTCGGATGCCGAGGTCCTCTTCGATGGCACGGACCTTTCCAAGTGGCAAAACAGCCGGGGGCAGGCTGCGGCCTGGCCAGTGCGGGATGGTTACGTCGAGACCCGGAGCGGCGGCGGCATTCGCACGCGCGGCAAGTGGGCCGATTTCCAGTTGCACGTCGAATTTGCCGAGCCCTCCCCGCCCCGAGGCACAGGCCAGGGCCGCGGCAACAGCGGCGTTCTCATCAACGGCATGTACGAAGTTCAAGTGCTCGACTCCTTCCAGGCCAAGACCTACCCCGACGGCCAGTGCGCGGCCATCTACGGCCAGTCGCCGCCGCTGGTCAACGCCAGCAAACCGCCGGGCGAATGGCAAACCTACGACATCATTTTTGAATCGCCGCGCTGGAACGACCAAGGCGGCCTTGTCAAAAAAGCGACCGTAACGGTTCTCCACAACGGCATCGTGGTCCAGAACCATTACGAACTGGCCGGCATCACCGACGGCATCAACCGTGAAGTGCCCTGGAGGTCGCTGGCGAAGTACTCCCGCCCTCATCCGCCCGAGGTCTTCATCGAGTTGCAGGACCACAACAACCCCGTCCGCTTCCGCAACCTGTGGATTCGCACCCTGGGCGAACGGGAGTGAGCGCCATGGAAAAACCGAAGTGAGCTATGAGAATATCCCCTCTTGCGCTGGCAACGCTGGGCTTGGCTCAGATGTCTGCCCTCGCGCAGCCCGCAACGGTTGCCACTCGACACGCCCAATACGCCCTCCAGGCGCCTGGAAAGCCCGCTTTCAGCGACGCCAACTGGGTCAGCCTGGGCGTGGCGGGCTTAACGGCGTCAGAAAACGGCGCTATCAGCGCAATAGCGGCGGACACGAATGGCAATGTCTATGTGGCAGGAGGGTTCACCCTCACCGACACGGTTTTTGCCACCAACATCGCCAAATGGAACGGCGCCGCCTGGTCCTCGCTTGGCTCGGGAATAGGCGGCAGAAGCCCCTACGGCTCCCCCATTGTGCGCGCCTTAGCCTTCGACACTTACGGGACCCTCTACGCGGGCGGGACCTTCACCACGGCGGGCGGGGTGAACGCCACCAACATCGCCAAGTGGGATGGCAGCGAATGGTCCGCCCTCGGCTCAGGGGTAGGTGACACAAACGGCGCCGTCTCCGCGCTGGCCTGCGACGGTTCCGGGAACCTTTACGTGGGCGGCTGCTTCACGAATGCGGGTGGGGCGAGCGTCACCAACATCGCCCGGTGGGATGGCGTCGCCTGGTCTTCACTCGGCTCGGGGGTGAGCAGCAATGTCTATGCCTTGGCCTTCAACACGAACGGGAACCTCTACGCGGGCGGCTGCTTCACGAATGCGGGCGGAGCCGGCGCCACCAACATCGCCCAATGGGACGGCAACTCCTGGTCGGCCCTCGGCCCGGGAATCGGCGGGGCCGACGACTCTGTCTCTGCCCTGGCCTTCGACTTGAACGGGAACCTCTACGCAGGCGGATACTTCACGAATGCGGGCGGAGCGAGCGCCACCAACGTCGCCCAATGGAACGGGGGCGCATGGTCCGCCCTCGGCTCGGGGCTGGGCGACGCAGACGGCGGTGTCTCCGGGCTGGCCTGCGACGGTTCCGGGGACCTCTACGCGAGCGGGTCCTTTACGAATGCAGGCGGAGTGAGCGCCAATTACATCGCCCAATGGAACGGCGCCGCCTGGTCGCCTGTCGGCTGGGGGATTAGCGTGGTGGATGTCTCCTCTGATGGCCAGGAAGAGTCTAACCTGGGGGCCTCTGCCCTGGCCTTTGACACCAAAGGGAACCTCTACGCGGGCCTGCTCGTCGCCGTGCGCTCCGCTGTTCCAATATACGGCCCGCCCTTGGACCTCGGCTATATCTTCAAATGGAGCACCGGCACCTGGTCGCCCCTCGACCCGGGCATCAATGGGGGCTGGGTCAATGCCTTGGCCTTCGACACTTACGGGAACCTTTACGCGGGCGGAACCTTTACCACTGCGGGCGGGACTGTCGCCAACAACGTCGCCCAATGGAACGGCAGCGCCTGGTCGGCCCTCGGCTCGGGCCTGGCAGGCGGCGGATACTGGGGCATAGAGCCGGGGATAGGGCCGGAAGTTGCGACTGGACAAAACGCCGGTGTCAATGCCCTGGCCTTCGACACCAAGGGCAACCTCTACGCGGGCGGGGATTTCACCGTAGCGGGCGGGGTCGGCGTCAACGACATCGCCCAATGGGACGGCAGCGCCTGGTCGGCCCTCGGCTTGGGGGCCGGTGGTCAGAGGGGGAGCATCTGGGCGCTGGCCTTCGACAATCTCGGGAACCTTTACGCGGGCGGCTGGTTCAGCGCGGCTGGCGAAGGAAACCCCGTCGGAATCAACAGATGGGACGGCGGCGCCTGGTCGGCCCTCGGTTCCGAGCCGGACGGCTATGTCTATGCCCTGGCCTGTGACACCAATGCGAACCTCTACGCAGGCGGTTACTTCTCCACGGCGGGCGGGGCGAGCGTCAACTCGATCGCCAAATGGGACGGCAACACCTGGTCTGCCCTCGGCTTGGGACTGGGGACGCCAGGGGCGTTCTCACGCCCTGGGTCAGTCTTCGCACTGGCGTTTGACACCAACGGGAACCTCTATGTGGGCGGCCAATTTACGATGGCGGGCCCGGTAAACGCCACCAACGTCGCCAAGTGGGATGGCAGCGCATGGTCCGCCCTCGGCTCAGGGGTGGGTGACGCAAACACCGGTGTCTCCGCGCTGGCCTTCGACGGTTCCGGCAACCTCTACGCGGGTGGATACTTCACGAAAGCGGGCGCAGTGAGCGCCGCCAGCATCGCCAAATGGGACGGTGCCGCCTGGTCCTCGCTCGGCTCGGGGGTGTATAGCGATGTCTATGCCTTGGCCTTCGACGCCAACGGGAACCTCTATGTGGGCGGAATGTTCACGACGGCCGGCACCAACCCCGCGGCCAACATCGCCAAGGCCCTGCTCACCGGGCCGACTCCCAACCAGTTGTTGTTGGCCAATGCGGGAGATGGAACCAATGTCATCACCTGCCTCGGCGCTCCCGGCGCCAATTATGCCCTCGATTTGGCGACCAACCTTGCGCCGCCTATCGACTGGATGCCGCAAGGAACCAATACGGCCTCTGCCGCAAACGCGGCCGCTGCCGGATACCTGAGCTTTACCAACTCGAACCGCCTGCCGCAGGCGTATTACCGGACTCGCTCGGCGCCCTGAAACCAGCACTTCTTTGAGAACGAGGTCTTGGCCTTCCCGGCTCGTCACGCATAAAATGGGCGGTTGAGCTAACTAAGAGCGCCTAATCCAAAGAGCCAAGCCCTTTCTCTTCGGTTGGCAATGATATACAGTGGCGGCCGATGAAAGCAAAAGGCACGGTCTATCTGGTAGGCGCCGGGCCGGGGGACCCCGGGTTGCTGACGGTGCGCGGAGCGGAGCTGCTCGCCCGGGCGGACGTGGTGGTCCACGACGCGCTGGTAAACCCGGAGTTGCTGCGGTTGGCCCCCGGGTCCGCAGAGATCGTCTTCGGCGGCAAGCGGGGCAGGGACCAGGCCATCGCCCAAAAGGAACTCAATGAACTGCTCATTGCCAAGGCGCGCGCCGGCAACGCCGTGGTCCGGCTCAAAGGGGGCGACCCTTACGTTTTTGGCCGAGGCGCCGAGGAGGCAGAGCAACTGGCCGATGCGGGCATACCCTTTGAGGTTGTGCCGGGGGTTTCCTCCTTCGTGGCCGTGCCCGGTTATGCGGGCGTGCCGCTCACGCACCGGGCGCTTTGCTCGAGGCTGACCTTGATTACGGGACACGAGGACCCGGCCAAAGAGGAAGCCGCCATTGATTGGGCCCAGGTGGCCCGGACACCCGGCACCAAAGTCATCATGATGGGCACCGACCGTATCGGGCAGCTCGCCGCGATGCTGGTCGCCCACGGCATGGACGCCGCCACGCCCATTGCGATGGTCCAATGGGGCACGACCGGCCGCCAGCATTCCATAGCCGGAACCCTCGGCACCATCGCCGAGGTTGCCGCCAAAGGGCAAATCGGCCCGCCGACCGTGGCCGTCATTGGCGAAGTGGTGAAGTTGCGCCGGAAGCTCAACTGGTTCGAGAAGCGGCCGCTTTTCGGGCGGAGGATCGTCCTCACGCGCGCCCTCGAACAGGCCGGCCAATTGACCCGCCGCTTGCAGGAGCTCGGGGCGGAGGTCCTCCAGGTCCCCACGATCCGCCTCGAGCCGCCCACCCGCAGGCAAGAGGTCGTCGACGCCCTCCTCTCTCTCAATTCATACGATTGGCTGGTCTTTACCAGCCCCAACGGCGTGGCCAAGTTCTTCGAGTACTTCTTCAGACAGTTCCACGATATGCGCGACATCGGCGGCGCCCGCATCGCCGCCGTGGGCCCCGGCACGGCCAACAAATTGAAAGAACTCCACCTCCAGGTCGACCTCGTGCCCGAGCAGGCCATGGCCGCCGGCATCGCCGAGGCCTTCGCCGGATTCGAGAGCGTCGAAAACCTCAAGATTTGCCTCCTCCGCGCCGAAGTGGCCAACCGGGAATTGCCCGAGGCGCTTGAAGCCCTCGGGGCCATCGTCGATGACATCCCCTGCTATAGGACGGCGCCCGAGACCGAAGACCGGACCGGCGTTGCGGCCCGGTTGAGCCAGGACGGCGCCGATTGGCTAGCCTTCACCAGCGGTTCGACCGTCGAGCATTTCCACGCCCGCTTCGATTTGCCGGCCCTGCTTCGCAAATTCCCGCAGATGAAGATCGCCACCATTGGGCCGGAGACCTCCAGGACGCTTGCGACCCTGGGCCTCAAGCCGGCCATCGAGGCCAGGCAACACACGGTCGATGGACTGGTCGAGGCGCTGTTGGCCGCCGCAAGGGCGGAGTGACAGGCCGCTCGGCAAGCAGGGGAGGCCAGGAAACACACGGTGAGTTCTCTGACCTCCCCTTTACGCTCGGTGGCCACGTCCGTGGGCCGAGTTGTCGCGAGGCGATGTGTGACGCCTCAATTGCATATCGGCGGCTTTGCCATAATGGTTTAGGACGCCATCGCCACAGGCTCAGTTAGACCCGAGGGGCGAGAGGCGAGGGAATGGGCTGCCGCCGCTCGGCGCTCGCGGTCGGGTGCAAGACAAAAAAGTGACCCCGTTCTGCAAGCCCAATGATATGCGTGGCTGTATGACATTCTTGCTGTATCCGCACAGATACACCACCCGGCCGCCGTCCGGGAGTCCCGGAGGGACAGCCGAGAATAGCCCAACGCTTCAGCGTTGGGCTCTGGAGTTTGGACGTTTTCGCCGGCTTTTTCCCGGGTTCGCGCTGGTTGCCCGGGGCTCATCGCGGAGCGATGTCTTGAAGGTAGCCGTGTGGCTTCAGCCCACGGGTGGCGCGCCCCGAATCAGTATTGCGTCGCGGAGCGACGCCTGCTACACCCAGCGCGTTCACGCAACCCAACCGCGTCAATTACACTATGGCCAATACCTTCACCAGTCTCCACTACCACGTTGTCTTCAGC
>Ga0326728_10002278_pt1 | contig 64529 bp, 63 predicted proteins | sample MB3enrmetagenome_FD_207602 | JGI IMG/M metagenome (GOLD analysis project Ga0326728, IMG submission 207602) | Lab enriched peat soil microbial communities from McLean, Ithaca, NY, United States - MB31MN | ecosystem: Environmental > Terrestrial > Soil > Wetlands > Peat | place: USA: New York...
CACGTAAGTCGACCAAAGCATCAAGACCTCACACCGGACGTTTCCGGGACATTTCTGCTCGTTGAGGTAACCCATGATATCGGAGAGGGAGGCGTCTCCGTGCGGCCAATTGTCATCAAGTTGAATCTTTACCGCGATTCGCTGGATTTGTTGTGACGGATCGTGCAGAAAGCCAGCTCGACATTTTCCGATGATCCATTCCTTGAACGATGGCAAAGTGCCGGATTCTTCCTTCATGGTCATCGGCCGGCCACCGCCTCCCTTCTCTCTTGGCGGGCAATTGCCTCCTCTGTTTTCTCCGTCGCTTCCATACTGGTCGGAGCGAGACAGCTCGCTCAGACCGACGCAAGCATAAGCCTGCTCCCAGAAATAGCGAGCTATATTGCAGGACGTTTTTCCCGCCTCAATGACGCTTCGGCTCGCCGTTGACTGAGATTCCCTTCACCTCAGGGCATTCATGAATGTCGTGTAGAACGGCATCGGTCGCGCCAGACGACATCGTGTTTCCCCTTGGAATAAGCCCCCGGACGAATTTCTCGGCAAGTGCACTTGACGCTAGTGGCTTTGGTGTTGCCATGGGTTCGCCAGTTTCGTTCTGTCCAAACCGATGGTCGTCAAGAGAGGTGACCTTGAAGCTTCTCGCCGACCATGCAGAAGGCAAGGGTTTTTCCTTGATCTTCGCGGATCAGGGCGAGGTCTGAGATTCTTCCGAATGGTGCCCCCTGCCAGGTTGACGCTTGAAGTCTGCGTATGCCTTGCGGTTCAGCCGGAGGTTGTTCCGGTATGAGAGATTACCCACCACACTGATCAGCGGCTGGCGCTGTCCCCACAGACTGCCCCACACCCGGCGTAGAATGCGCGGCATGGAATAGAAGCTCCGGTCGCAGGAGATCATCTCTTCGATGACACCGTCCAGCGACAGATGCTTATACCGGGCCACCGGAAAGGTCAGCGTGTAGTATTTCCAGTCTTCCGGGAACGCATTGAGGCCGATGCGGCCCTCCGATTTCATCTGATCCCACAGGCGCGTGCCGGGCAGCGGCGTCAGAAATAGCACGTTGAGATTGTCCACGCCATACCGGCTGGCCGCCTCGGCGATACGTTTGCCGATGCCCGGTTCATCGACGTCCAAACCGAGGATAAAGGAACCCACGACGAGGATGTTGTGCCGCTGGATGCGCCGCACGGAGGCGCGGAAGTCCCGGCCCTTCAGAAGGTTGAACTTCTTGCCGAGTTCCCGTAGCCCTTCCGGCGTGGGGGACTCAAAACCGATGAAGACGCCTCTGCATCCGGCCTTCGCTGCCAACGCCAAGAGTTCCTCGTCATCAGCGAAGTTGATGGTGGCTTGGGCAACCCATTCCTTCCGCAGGTTCGCCTGTGCCATGGCGCGAAACAGATCCTTGGCGCGGGCGATGTGTTCAGGGCGCGTGCCGACGAGGTTGTCGTCCACCACCAGAACGCGTTTCTCCCGGATCAACTGGAATTCCCGCACGACATCCGGGATGGGCCGCTGCCGGTAGTGGGCCCCGTTGAACGCCGTCACACTGCAGAAGCTACAGTTCAAGGGACAGCCACGCGTGGTCTGAATGGCTCCGAAGGCATATCCCGCGGCCAGCAAATCGTGACGGGCGGGTGGGACATTGTTGATATCGGATAACCCTCCGTCATACTGGCGCTTCAGGCTGCCATGCCGGGCGTCTTCCAAGACCTGGGGCCAGACGCTCTCGGCTTCCCCCGTAACGACCGAGTCCACACGGTTTAGAACCTCGTCCAGGCACATGGTTGCGTGAATGCCGCCCATGACGACGGGCACGCCCAGACCCCGGAAGTGAGCGGCCACTTCATAGGCTCGGTTCGCCTGCGAGGTGAAGGCGGTGATGCCCACTAGGTGCGGTCGGGGCATGGCCGGATAGTCCGGCGCACCGAGGTTCTCGTCCAGGATTGAGATGTCCCACTCCTCCGGTGGGGTCAGACCCGCAATAACCATGAGACTGAGCGGTTTCCAGACGCGATACCGGTTCCAGCGGCTCTCTCTGACTTTGACGATGCTGACAAGCGGGTTCGAGGGGTTGATCAGATACAGTCGCATGGCGTGCATTCACTCATAAAGGGGCAAAAGCTGCAAGCGAATCGATCTCACCTGCCTGCCCCCCCCGATATTCACCGCGATAACCGAGCCTCTTCGACTGACCGTCCTGTGCGTTCCTGATATGCTCGCGCATCGCAGCCCTGAACACGTCTCCCGCTCAGGTTTACGGACTGGGGCCAGTGCGCTCTGGATTATCTGGCCCTCATCAAATCCTACCCGGAACCGCACACGAAATGCGAATTCAAGGAACTGGTTGTCTAGGGCGGCGGTCCTTCGACTGGATATGACACTGCCATTCCGCCGGGTCGTCCGCCGCGCCGGTCATGACGACTTTCATCACGCCCTGTTTGTCATTGTCGCTGTGCCATTCGGGCTTCAACTTCCGAATCTCTTCGTACAACTCCACGCAAATCCGCCGGCTCATGCAAACGATCATCGCTTTGCCGCCGTAGGGCGCTTGCGTCTCCATCGCTTCCAACCGCGCCTCCCAGTGCTTCACAAAACCCGCGGCGATAAGCTCAATGCACTTCTCCGAGCCGACAATCTTCTCCAACGCCGCCGCTTCGAGCGAATACTCGTGACTGAAATACGCGCCGAGCCACGACTTCCTTACTGCGGAAAGTTTCTCGTCGGTGTGCAAACAGGGGCGGACCCTCTCGAACCACCGTCGGAGGAACTCGCCGATTTTCAGGTAGCGCTCCCCAAACTCGGCCTGCACCTGTTCCCACAGCGTGTGGGCTTCGCGTTCGGGAAGCGCCATGACCCGTGCGCGCGTCAGCGTGCGAAGAGCGGCCCCGACACCGCAAAGAACGAATCGTCGTTCGATTGTCGAATGGTGACACGGATGCCGTCGCGACTTGATTCTGCCGTGAGGCCGTGCTTCTGAACTAGTCCCTTGTATGCATCCTCAAACGCGGCGGCGTGCTGCTCGTTGTCCCACGCGGTGATCCAGACCAACGCGGTCGGCCCGTTCGTGCCGCGCACGTAAACGTTGTAGCGGTCGCCGTTCCAGCCCTGCGCGATCTGCTGCGCGTCGAATAGGCCGAGGCCCTGTTCGAGCAAGCAGCGAACGCCGAATTCGCCCAGCACGTTGTTGCCGATCAGCCGCCAGTCTTTGGAATCAATTCGAGACAAGGTGAGCGTTTCGGGATTGTGGCGGTTGTAGAGGAAGGTCTCGGGATGCAGGATTTGCTGGGTGGACACGGGCGGATGGCGAAACGCGTCATTCAGCGCGTCGGCGCCGCCTGCGGAGAAGAGCGCCATGGCGAACTGCTGTCCCTGCACATACGGAAACAGCAGCATGCTGCGCAGGAACGGTGGCGCTTCGCGCAGTTTGGCGGTGTTCTGCCCGAGCATGGCGGTTATGTCGCCGACCATGTGCGCGGGATCAGCGTTCTCGGCATAATAGCGCGTCATTAACACGGTCGCGTCCCCTTCCATCAGGGCCGACGTGGCCAGCGCCAAGTCATCGTTGTCTTTGACATTCAGAGGAAACTTGGTCAGATCGAAATTCTGATCCTGCAGCGCGTGGGTCAGCTCATGCGACAAAAGCATTTTGTCCACACCGCTTGTCCACGACTGGTCTTTGAACGTGTAGAGTGCTCGCTCCTCCGGCACGTAGAACGCGCCCACCTGTTCGCCGTAAAGGCTGATCATCGCTGCCATCAGATCCGTTCCGTCCGGCACAAGCCCGATCGCCGCCAAGGAACGGCCGTAATCGCGAAGCTCCTGATCGGTGTACTGTTCTTTCACTTTCTTGACAAGAAACTCCCGCAACTCGGCCCGGCTGATCATCTTGTAGTTCACAGGGTGTTTGAAAGACAAACCGCGTAGCGCGCTTGTCTGATCTTCGATTTCCTTGCGGACGGCGGTGGTGGCTTCGGGCTTGATATCGGCAGCCTTGGCCGCCATCTCTTGCCGCAATTCGTGCTGCTCTCTTCTGAGTTGGTCAACCGTTTCACTGAAGTCCCGAACTTCCCAGCGGAGCCAGATGTTGTTCCAGATGAGCAATCCGATTACGAGAAACAGCATTACAAACGACAGATTCAGAAGGGACTTTTTCATTGGTGGGTCTCGGCGCTCATGCTAAGCTGGGGAGCGAATCTAATGGACATCCGCTCCAAAATCCAGACGCTTCTGTCTGCTCCCGATTATCATCCGTTGCGCCAAGCCGAGATTGCCGCCCGGCTGCGGCTCGACGCGGCGGCGCGGCGCGAATACCGCCGCGTGGTGGAGGACATGCTCCAGAAAGGCGTAATCGTCCGCGTGCGCAAAGACTGTTTCGTGCTGCCCCAGGAAGCGGACCTAGTGATTGGCCGAATCTCGTTCAACGAAAAAGGATTTGCCTTCCTTATCCCCGATCCGCCTGCGGAAGGCGGTGACGTTTACGTCGCAGAAGAGGACACGGGGGTGGCAATGCACGGCGATAAGGTCGTGGTGCGACTTTGCCGTGATCGCAAGAAATTCAAGGCGGGAGAAAAACGTTCAGGTCGCGTGATCCGAATCCTCGATCGCGTCAACGAAACCATCATCGGGACGTTGCAGAAGACAAAGTATTTCTACTATGTCATTCCCGACGAGCGGCGTGTCATCCATGACATTTACACCAAGCCTGCGCGCAACGCTGAGGTCGGTGACAAGGTTGTCCTCAAACTCGTTGAGTGGACATCACGCCACGTCAATCCAGAAGGCCAAATCGTCGAGGTGCTAGGGAAATCCAGCGCGCCCGGCGTGGACATCCTCGCGATCATCCGCAAATACCATCTGCCGACGCAATTCTCGGAGCAGGCGCTGGCTGAGGCCAAGCTCATCCCCGACGAAATCCCGGTTTCCGAACTGAAACAGCGCCTCGACTTGCTCGGGAAATTCATCATCACCATCGACCCCGACGACGCCAAGGATTTTGATGACGCTGTGAACGTTGACGAACTGCCCAATGGCGGCTGGCGGCTTGGCGTTCACATCGCGGACGTGTCGCATTACGTGCGACCCGGAAGCGCGTTGGATCGGGAGGCGCGGGCGCGGGGCAACAGCGTTTACCTTGTTGACCGCGTCCTGCCGATGCTGCCCGAAGAGCTTTCCAATGGCTTATGCAGCCTGCGCCCGCACGAGGATCGGTTGACACAATCGTGTTTCATCGAGTTCACACCCAAGCTCGCGGTCCGGAAGGTCGAGTTTGCGCTGAGCGTGATCCGTTCACGCCATCGGCTAACATACAAAGAAGCATCTGCGCTGCTCCGGTCGCACGCGGACGGCGATGAACTGACGCATGAGCTAAAGAAAATGTGGCGGCTCGCCCTGAAACTGCGCCAGCAACGGTTCGTGCAAGGTTCGCTCGATTTGGATTTTCCCGAGGTCAAAGTACGGCTCGACAAACACGGCAAGCCGATTGGCATCGAGAAGATTCACTACGACATTTCGCACCAGCTCATTGAGGAGTTCATGCTTGCTGCTAACGAGGCGGTTGCTCGTCACCTGTGCAATCTCCAGATTCCCTGCATTTATCGCATCCACGAGGAGCCGGACTTGGAGAAGCTGCGTGATTTCCGCGAGTACGCGCAGAGCTTCGGATACCAGGTCGGCGATGCGACGCATCGGCGGGCACTGCAGAAGCTTTTGGCCGCCGTGAAGGACAAGCCTGAAGAGTATGCGATCAATCTGGCGTTGCTGCGCTCGTTGAGGCAGGCACGGTATTCGCCCAAACCGGTCGGCCACTATGGGCTGGCGAAAACGTTCTACACCCATTTCACCTCACCGATCCGCCGCTACGCCGACCTTATCGTGCATAGGACGTTGCTGTCGGTACTGAGTGGGGCGACCGGCACCAAGCACTTGGCATCCCGTAACAGCTTGCCCGAATTGGCCAAGATAGCTGAACACGTCTCGCGCACCGAACGTGTTGCCGATGAAGCCGAGGAAGAATCGGTCGAGTTGAAGGAACTGGAGTATTTCCAGCAACAGTTGCTGAGCGGACAGCTCGACGTGATGGATGCGGTTGTCTCGAGTGTGAAAAACCTCGGCATCTTTGTGGAGTTGACTGAGAGCTTGGTGCAGGGGCTCGTGCATATCTCGACCTTGGAAGACGATTTTTATCACTACGACGAGCGACGCGAGCGGCTTGTCGCCAAACGTACGAAGCGCATCATTCAAATCGGCGATAAAATCAAGGTACAGGTCGAGCGTGTGGACGTTTTCAAGCGCCAAATCGATTTCCGGGTGGTCAGAGAAACAAAGGCCAGCCATCCTATTCAGGCATAATCGTAGCCCCAAAATGGCTGCTGTAAACCCGCGAAAATGACCATCATGAACATCTCCAAAAACGGCCGTCGAGGGAACAGGGTTGAAGCAATTGCAGTTGCCGTGGCGTGGGCCGCTTTCGCTTGGGTGGCGACGGTTCTTGCCGGTAATGAACCTGTTGCGGCGGGATCGTCGGGTCCAGCGTGGCATCCGCACCAAGCAAAAAGTCGCCGGCTGTGACCACAAGTACCTGCGCTCCTTGCTGAGTTCCTGAATGCGATTGCCCTGAGAACGCGTCAGTGCGAATATCCCTTCGACTGATGTCCCTCGAAAAAGATTTTGCTGACAAGTGGTCGCAGGGATCGAGCAGACGGTGAATGCTTTGTAATGCCACTACCATTGGCTGCCGTGCCGTGAGTATTCCGTAGGAATCGCAATACGCGCCGGTCCAAAGCATCGCGTGTCCACCACCTCCAAAGGCCTATACAAATACATCATAACCCGTGGTGTGCTGATCGTCCCTCCAGATCAGGATCAAGAGACAAAAGCCGGTCACTCGACCACACTCTGTCAGGTCAACAGCTTCTGCAGGACACCAGATTTGTGTCCATCCTGCGGGTTCAACTCTGAGACTCCGGCTGTTTCATCTCCTCCATTATAGCTAGCTTCCGGGTCCATCATGAAACCTTCGGTCAACTGAGCACTTCTTTGGCAAAACGGGATTGTTAAGCAAAGCTCTTTAAATCAGAGAGGCAACCACCGGGAGAGGGGTGAGTTGTTCAGTCCACAACTTTATTGTTTCCTACAACAATAAATGCCATCCTGGGTGCGGATTATTCGACCGTAACGCTCTTGGCCAAGTTTCGTGGTTTATCCACATCGCAGCCGCGCAGGACGGCGATGTGGTAGGCGAGGAGCTGTAGCGGCACGACGGCCAGCAAGGGTTGGAGACAGTCAATCGTGTCGGGAACGGAAATCACATCGTCGGCTTTCTTGCGAATCTCTTCGTCGCCTTCGGTGGCAACAGCGATGACGGGGCCTTTGCGGGCTTTGACCTCTTCGATGTTGGCCATGACTTTGTCATACACGGCGTTCTTGAGGCAGATGAACACCGACGGGGTGCGTGGATCGACCAGCGCTATCGGGCCGTGCTTCATTTCGGCAGCGGGATAACCTTCGGCGTGGATGTACGAGATTTCCTTCAGCTTGAGCGCGCCCTCCAACGCAATTGGGAAATTGCACTGGCGCGCGAGAAAGAGGAAACTGTTGGACTCGCAATATTTCTTGGCGACGGCGGCGAGGGCGTCGCTTTGCTGGAGGATACGTTCCATCCGCGCGGGAATCTGCTCCAACTCCTTGAGAATCTCGGTGCCGCGCGTGGCGGCGAGATGGCGCATGCGGCCCATCAACACGGCCAGCAACGTCAGGATCGTGAGCTGGGAAGTGAACGTCTTCGTCGCGGCGACGCCGATTTCGGGGCCGGCGTGCAAATAGGTGCCGCCATCCACTTCGCGGGCGATGGTCGAGCCGACGACATTGACAATGCCGAGCGTCTTGTGTCCTTTGCGACGAAATTCGCGGACGGCGGCGAGCGTGTCGATCGTTTCACCCGACTGGCTGATGGCAAACGCGAGCGTGTTTTTCTCGATGGGCGCATTGCGGTAGCGGCATTCGCTGGCGCAGTCAACCTCGGTGGGAATGCGGGCGAGTTCCTCCATCAAGTATTCGCCGACCATGGCCGCGTGCAACGCCGTGCCGCAGCCGATGAAGATGATGCGGTCCACCGCGCGGAGTTCGGCGGGGCTGAGGTTGAGTCCGCCCAACCGTCCGGTGCCTTCTTCTTGGCTGATGCGGCCGCGGAAGGCGTTTTCAACGGCGCGCGGTTGCTCGAAGATTTCCTTGAGCATGAAATGCGGGAACTTGCCGCGCTCGGCTGCTTCGGCGGCGAATTCGACTTCGCGGATTTGCGGGCTGACGGCCGCTGCCTCGATTGTGGACACCTGGAAATCGTCGCGGGTCAGCGCGACGATTTCGAAATCGTTGAGGTAAACGACGCGGCGCGTGTGTGCGATGATGGCGCTGACGTCGCTGGCGAGAAAATTTTCGTCGCGCCCGACGCCGAGAAGCAGCGGGCTGCCCCGGCGGGCGCCAATGATCACGTTGGGATGATCGGCGTGAACGACGGCGATGCCGTAGGTGCCGACAACGTCTTTGAGGGCGCGGCGGACGGCTTCAGTCAATGCCGCGCCATCCTTGTTGTTGTACTCGGCGGCGACCCGCTCGTAATAATCGCCTACCAGATGGGCTAGGACTTCGGTGTCGGTTTGGGAGATGAATTTGTGGCCTTTGGCGAGAAGGCGATCTTTGAGTTGCTGATGGTTTTCGATGACGCCGTTGTGGACGAGTGCGATTTTGCCCGATTGGTCGAGGTGCGGATGCGCGTTCTCGTCGGTCGGCAAGCCGTGGGTCGCCCAGCGGGTGTGGCCGATGCCGGTGGTGCCCTTGGCGGGTTGCTGGCGCAGGAGCGCGGTCAGGTCCTTGATGCGGCCGGTCTTTTTGCGAAGCTCGAATTTGTCGTTGTTCAGGACGCAGAGGCCCGCAGAGTCGTAACCGCGATATTCAAGACGACGCAGACCTTCGAGGATGATGCTGGGAGCGGACTTCGTCCCGATGTAGCCGATGATGCCACACATGAGTTCTCACTTTTCTTGAAGTCGCGCCACGACAATTCAACCGGCCCGCAAGGCGGGTCATCGGCGGCGATGGCGAATGGCGATGGCGTGGACTTCGGTGCGTTTTGTTTGTTACCGCCGATGGTCAAACCTTAACTGACGTTGGGCGTTTTGTCAATTGACGTGCTGGGCGTTCGCGCGATAGAGTTTCGCACGTGGGAGTTACGGATTGAAAGCTGTTACGCAAGACAACGTGTTGGCTGTGATCATGGGCGGAGGCGAAGGCCGTCGGCTTTTTCCTCTGACGAAGGAACGCGCTAAACCGGCCGTGCCGCTTGCGGGGAAATATCGGCTCGTGGACATCCCGATCAGCAATTGCATCAACTCGGGTATCCGGCACATCTACGTGCTGACGCAGTTTAATTCCGCCTCTCTGCATCGGCACATTCACCAGAGTTATTCGTTCGACCGGTTTTCGCGCGGTTTCGTGGAGGTCCTAGCGGCACGGCAGACGGTGGGCGGCGCCAGTTGGTATCAGGGCACGGCCGACGCCGTGCGGCAGAACCTGCGGTATTCCCGGAACGAGGACTACGAGTACGTTGTCATTCTCTCGGGGGATCAACTGTATCGGATGAATTTTAGGCAGGTGCTGCAGCAGCACTTGGAAACCTATGCGGACATCACGGTCGCAGCAATCCCTGTGAAGCGGCAAGCGGCGAGTTCGCTGGGCCTGTTGCAGGTCAACGAAGAGAAACGAATCGTCCGATTCGTGGAGAAGCCGAAGGAAGACAAAATCTTGGATGAATTGAAGTTGCAAGACCCTTTACTGTCGCATTTACGCATCACCAGCAGCGAAGATCACATGCTGGCATCGATGGGCATTTACGTCTTCAACCGCGAAATCCTGCCCAAAGCCTTGGACAACGACAAACCGGATTTCGGCAAACACATCATCCCGGATGCGATTGGCAGGTACCGGGTGTTTGCGTACGTTTTTCAAGGGTACTGGGAGGACGTCGGCACGATCAAATCATTCTTCGACGCCAACCTCGCGTTGTGCTCGTCGCAGCCCTCGTTCAATCTTTTCGACCGGCACGCGCCCGTGTACACCCACGCCCGATTTCTTCCGGCCACAAAGATCATGGAATGCCAAATCCGCAACGCCATGATCGCGGACGGCTGCATCATTTACAGAACGCGCATTGAGAATTCGATTGTGGGCGTCCGCTCGTTCATTAGTCCCGATTGTGACCTGTGCGACACGATCATCATGGGATGTGACTTTTTTGAATCGCAGCATCAGATGTTGGAGGATCAGGCTATGGGCATCCCCCATATGAGCATCGGGCGGGGCTGCAAGATTCAACGCGCGATCATTGACAAGAACGTGCATATTGGCGATGGGGTGGTTATCGCGGACAAGACGGGGTGTGCGGACTTTGACGGCCCCGATTATTATATCCGGGACGGGATCGTGATCATTCCGAAGAACGCGGTCATTCCGGCCGGGACAAGAATTTGAGCGGAAGAAATCTTCAAAACGCTGTTGACACCGGATTGGGGAAAGCTATACTCTATAGTCACCCACTTGGTTGGGGCGGTTAAAATAACAAAAGACGTCGGGGAAAAGCGGCTACCTGTCTCTTGAAGAGAGAAGAGGGAAATGGGGTTTTGTCGTCTTGTGTTGTTTGTTTCTTTCAGCCAACATGGGGCGATAGCGTATCGTACGAGAACGACAAGATTTGTAACTACGATTTGGCCCACGTAGCTCAGCTGGTAGAGCACGTCCTTGGTAAGGACGAGGTCATCGGTTCAATCCCGATCGTGGGCTCCATGGATTGCATGTAGAAACGCAGAGACAAACAGACAGATAACGAACGAAGGAACTGGAGGATAACATGGCCAAGGAGCAATTCGTCAGAACGAAACCGCACGTCAACGTCGGTACCATTGGTCACATTGACCACGGCAAGACCACGTTGGTGGCCGCAATGCTTCAAGTGCTGGCCAAGCAGGGCAAGGCGCAGGTCAAGAGCTACGCCGAAATCGCGAAGGGCGGCACGGTGCGCGACGAAACCAAGACCGTGACGATTGCCGTGGCGCACGTCGAATACGAGAGCGAGAAGCGGCACTACGCTCACATCGACTGCCCGGGGCATGCGGACTACATCAAAAACATGATCACGGGCGCGGCCCAAATGGACGGAGCGATTCTGGTGGTCAGCGCAGCAGATGGCCCCATGCCGCAAACGCGCGAGCACGTGCTGCTGGCCCGGCAGGTCGCGGTGCCCGCGATTGTGGTTGCGCTGAACAAGGTGGACTTGGTGGACGATCCCGAATTACTCGATCTGGTGGAACTCGAAGTGCGCGAATTGCTCACGTCGTATCAGTTCCCCGGCGACAAGACGCCCGTGGTGCGGGTGAGCGCGACGAAGGCATTGAAGGGCGACCCGGAAGCGGAGAAGCAGATTCTCGATCTGATCAAGGCAATCGATGATTTTATTCCGCAGCCGACGCGCGAGGTGGACAAGCCGTTCCTGATGCCGGTCGAGGACGTGTTCTCGATCACAGGACGCGGTACGGTGGCCACGGGACGCGTCGAACGCGGCACGATCAAGGTCGGCGAGGAAGCGGAGATTGTCGGCCTGCGCGAGACGCAAAAGACGGTCGTTACTGGCGTGGAAATGTTCCGCAAGCTGCTCGATCAAGGGCAGGCCGGTGACAACATCGGCGCGTTGCTCCGTGGAATCGAGAAGGAGGGGGTCGAACGCGGCCAGGTGTTGGCGAAGCCCGGCAGCATCACGCCGCACAAGAAGTTCAAGGGGGAAGTGTACGTGCTCTCGAAGGAAGAGGGCGGCCGGCACACACCGTTCTTCAACGGGTACCGACCGCAGTTCTACTTTCGCACGACGGATGTGACGGGCAACGTGAAACTGCCGCAGGGCGTGGAAATGGTGATGCCCGGCGATAATATCAATATAGAAGTGGAATTGATTACGCCGATTGCCATGGAAAAGACGATGCGCTTCGCCATCCGCGAAGGCGGTCGCACGGTGGGCGCGGGCCGCGTGACGGAGATTCTGGAGTAGTCAGAGCGGTCAAACACGGATTCCGTTCAGGTGACACACGATGCCGAGGGAATTAATCACGCTGGCGTGCACGGAGTGCAAGAGCCGCAACTTCGTTTCAACGCGGAACAAGAAGCAAGGCTCGGAGCGGCTGGAGCAGAAAAAGTTCTGCCCGAAATGCGGCAAGCACGTCAGTCATCGCGAGACGAGATAGGGACGCGTGGAGGCTTCGACGAGATCCGTTGGATACGCCAGTAGCTCAATTGGCAGAGCGACGGTCTCCAAAACCGTAGGTTGGGGGTTCAAGTCCCTCCTGGCGTGCCAGTTTTGAATTGAGATTAGGGCGGAGCACAATGGCGAATCCAGTTGTCAAGGTTCGGGTTTTTCTTGCCGAGGTCATGGCGGAACTGAAAAAGTCGTCGTGGCCGACGCGCGGGGAGTTGAGGGACTCAACGATCGTGGTGATCGTCACGGTGTTGATTCTCGGCCTGTTTGTGGCGTTTGCGGACTTGGTGTTTGTGAGGCTGGTCGCGTTGCTGACCAAGTCGGGTTGAAGGATTTGAGACGATGGTGGACCAAGAGACAAAATCAGAATTCCAGTGGTTCGTGATCCACACGCTTTCTGGCCAGGAACAGAAAGTAAAGGAAAACATTGAGCGCCGGATCAAGCTCGAAGAGATGGGCGATCTGATCAAGGAAGTGCTGATTCCGACGGAAAAAGTCGCCGAGGTCAAGAAAGGGAAGAAGACGACCAGCACGCGCAAGTTCTATCCCGGCTACATTCTGGTGCACATGAAATTATTGGACGAAAAAAATCAACTGGTGGAGCGCTCTTGGTATTTCGTCCGCGACACATCGGGCATCATTGGTTTCATCGGCGGGGATCGTCCGGTGCCTCTCAAACCTGACGAAGTGAACAGCATTCTCGCGCAGATCGAAGAGCGGCAGGAGAAGGTCACGCCGAAGGTCGCCTTCGAAACCGGCGAAGCGGTCAAAGTGACGGACGGTCCGTTCCAGAATTTCACCGGCGTGATCGAGGAAATCGATCCCGCCCGCGGCAAACTCAAGATTTCCGTTTCAATTTTCGGGCGCTCGACGCCGGTCGAGTTGGAGTATTGGCAGGTCGAGCGCGCATAACAGCGAGGGTATATGGCAGGCAAACCAGTTACAGGCATGATTAAATTGCAGATTCCCGCGGGACAAGCCAATCCTGCGCCGCCCGTCGGCCCGGCCCTCGGCCAGCAGGGCGTCAACATCATGGAGTTCTGCAAACAGTTTAACACGGCTACACAGAAGCAAGCAGGCACCATCATCCCCGTGGTGATCACGGTCTATAAGGACAAGACGTTCACCTTTATCACAAAGTCGCCGCCTGCCAGCGGACTTTTGAAAAAAGCGGCGGGCATCGCGACGGCCAGCGGCGAGCCGAATCGAAACAAAGTTGGCAAGGTCACGCGCAAGCAAGTATTGGAAATCGCCAAGACGAAGATGGCGGATTTGACTGCCAAGAGCGAGGACGCTGCTGGCCGCATCATCATGGGCACAGCACGGAGCATGGGGATTGACGTGGTGGATTAGTCGGGAAGGCGAAGACAAGATTGTGTCGAGACACGGAAAACGATATAACGAAGCGGTCAAGCTGGTCGATGCCAAGCGCCAATACAGATTGGGCGAGGCGGTCGAGTTGCTGAAGAAAATGCCGAGGGCAAAGTTCGACGAGACGGTTGAACTGGATTTCAAGCTGGGCGTCGATCCGAAACAAAGCGACCAAATGGTGCGCGGCACAGTGGCGCTCCCGCACGGCAGTGGCAAGAAGGTGCGCGTCGCTGTATTCGCGAAAGGTCAGGCAGCGGAAGCAGCGAAGGAGGCGGGTGCGGATTTCATCGGCTTTGAAGATTTGGTGAAGCAATGCCAAGGGGGTTGGACGGATTTTGACGTCGCAGTTGCCACGCCGGAAGCGATGCAAGAAGTGCGCAAGCTCGGCAAGGTGCTCGGTCCGAAAGGGCTGATGCCGAACCCGAAGACAGGCACGGTCACCGACGACGTCGCCAAGGCCGTCAAAGAAGTGAAAGCGGGCCGTGTCGAGTTCAAGATGGACAAGGCGGGCAACCTGCACGTTGCCTTCGGCAAACTCTCGTTCGAGGCGACGGCGATCGAAGAGAACGCCAAGGCGATCATCAGCGCGGTGCTCCGCGCCAAGCCGGCGACGGCGAAGGGTCAATTCGTCGAAAGCTGCACGCTCGCCAGCACGATGAGTCCGGGACTAAGGCTCGACGTTCACGAGTTTGCGCCGAGCACGAGTTAGCAGGCAGGTACGACATGAGAGCTGAAAAAAAACTAATCGCTGAGGAACTGAGCAAACAAGTTGCCGGATCGCCGTTCGTGTTGCTGGCCGATTACACCGGGTTGACGGTGCAGCAATTTTCCAATTTACGGAAACGATTGCGCAGCGCTAACAGCGAGTGCCACGTGGTGAAGAATACGATGCTGCGACACGCGGCGCAAGCGGCGGGGCTGGCGAATTTCAACGGCTCGTTGTCGGGCATGACGGCCATCGTCATCGGCGACAAGAAATCCGACATCAGCGCGGCGGCAAAGATTTTGAAGGCGTTCGCAAAAGAATTTGCAAAACCAAAAGTGAAGCTGGGTTTGATGGGCCAGCAACTGCTCAAGGCAGAAGACGTATTGGCGGTGGCGGACCTGCCGTCGCTGGACGCGCTGCGGGCGCAGTTGATCGGCCTGTTGCGGACGCCGGCGACACGGTTGGCGGTGGTGCTGGGCGCTCCCGCCAGTCACATTGCGCGTGTGCTCAAAGCGCACGCGGACAAACAAGGTGCGGCGGCGCAACTCGTCGCAGCGTAGAAGAGAAACCAAACTGGTTCCTCGTCGGCGCCGTGGCTGCGGCGCAGAATTGATCCGGGGCTTCGGGTCGCGACGATACCGAGAAAGGCAGACGAACATGGCAGTGGATCTGGACAACTTGGTGGAGCAGTTGAGCGGGCTGACCGTGATTGAAGCGGCGGAGCTCTCGAAGAAATTGGAAGAAAAATGGGGCGTCAGCGCGGCGGCTCCTGTGGCGGTGGCGGCAGCACCGGCAGTGGGCGCGGCGGCAACGGCAGCGGAAGCGAAGACTAGCTTTGACGTCGTTCTGAAGGAAGTGGGCGCGAACAAGATCACGGTCATTAAGGAAGTCCGTGCGGTGACCACGTTGGGCTTGAAGGAAGCGAAAGATCTTGTTGAAGGCGCACCGAAGACCGTGAAGGAAGGCGTGGCGAAGGAAGAAGCCGAAGAGATCAAGAAGAAGCTCGAAGCTGCTGGCGCGAAAGTTGAATTGAAGTAATGGTTTGGTAAACACCCCGGCCGGTGCCAACGGGGCAAAGGGCGCGATGCCCAGGAAGTTGCGATGGCTGAACGAAAATATTTCGGCAAATTTGTCGACGTGATTGAACCGCCTCCGTTTATCGAGGCGCAGATCCAATCCTACGCGGAGTTTCTGCAGTCAGACGTTCCGCCCAATCGACGCAAGAATGTCGGCTTGCAGACCGTGTTCAAAGAAGTGTTCCCTATTGAAAGCTATGACGGTCAGGCCACGTTGGATTTCGTCGAGTACGAGATCGGCGAGATCAAGACCACGTGGCTGGATTGCTTGCGCGAAGGAATTACGTACAGCGCCCCGCTGCACGTGACATTCCGCCTCAAGGACTCCAATGGCACGAAAGAGGAGAAGGTGTACATGGGCGAGATCCCGCTCATGACGCCGTCGGGCGGCCTCGTCATCAACGGCGCCGAACGTGTCATCGTCAGCCAATTGCATCGTTCTCCCGGCATCTGCTTCGAGCAGACGGTGCACACCAGCGGCAAGTTGCTCTACGGCTTCCGCATCATTCCCGACCGTGGCACGTGGTTGGAGTGCCAGTTCGACAACAACGACCTGCTCAACGTTTATCTCGACCGCCGCCATCGTCGCCGCAAATTCTTGGCAACGATGTTCCTACGCGCACTGGGATACGGCACGGACGAGGCGATCCTCAAGCTCTTCTACGTGGTCGAGGAAGTGAAGCTGAAGGATTTCGTCGCGGGCGAGGAGAATGTCGAGAAGGTGCTCATCGCCGACGTGATGGACGCGGAGAAGCAGCTCGTCGTGGCGCATGCGTTCGAGCCGTTGTCGAAGGCGGTTTGTCGTCAGCTCATGGACATGGGCATCGACAAGGTCAAGATCGTTGACACATCGGTTGACGACGGTTGCATCGTCAAGTGCCTCCGGAAAGATCCTTGCAAGGATACGGAAGAATCGCTCAAGGAAATCTATCGTCGGTTGCGTCCGGGCGATCCGCCGACGGTAGCCAACGCCAACGCGCTTATCAAGCGGCTGTTCTTCGATCCGCGCCGCTACGACTTGGGTCGGGTCGGCCGCTACAAGATCAACCAAAAACTCAATCGCAACGCCGACCTTGAAAGCCGCGTCCTCGAAAAAGAGGATTTGATTGAATCAATCAAATACCTCTTGAGTTTGCGCAAGGGCGAAGGCTCAATTGATGACATCGACCACCTCGGCAGCCGCCGCCTCCGCACGGTCGGCGAATTGCTGGCCAATCAGTGCCGCATTGGTCTGGCGCGCACCGAACGCGTCGTCAAAGAGCGGATGACGCTCTTCGACGTGAGCACCGACACGATGACGCCGCAGGCGTTGGTCAACCCCAAGGCGTTGTCCGCGGTGATTCGCGATTTCTTCGGTCGCAGCCAGTTGAGCCAGTTCATGGATCAGACCAATCCGTTGAGCGAACTGACCCACAAGCGGCGTCTTTCCGCGCTCGGGCCAGGCGGACTTTCACGCGAGCGTGCGGGCTTCGAAGTCCGCGACGTGCATCCATCTCACTATGGACGCATCTGCCCGATCGAAACGCCTGAAGGTCCGAACATCGGCTTGATCAGCGCGATGAGCATTTATGCGCGGATCAATGAATTCGGTTTCATGGAGACGCCTTACCGCAAGGTCAAGGATGGCCGAGTGACCGATCAGGTGGATTACCTGACTGCCGATCAGGAAGAGAATTACGTGGTCGCGCAAGCCAACGCGCCGATTGATGGGCGGGGTCATTTCACCGTGAACAAAGTGTCCTGCCGATACAAGAGTGACTTCATCGAAGTTGAGCCTCAGCGCGTTCATTACATGGACGTGTCGCCGAAGCAACTCGTGTCGGTGGCCGCGGGCCTAATTCCGTTCCTAGAGCACGACGACGCCAACCGCGCGTTAATGGGTTCGAACATGCAACGTCAGGCGGTGCCGCTGCTGCAGAACGAAGCGCCGTTTGTCGGCACGGGTTTGGAAGGCCGTATCGCGCGCGATTCCAAAGTGTGCGTCATTGCGGACGAGTCGGGCGTTGTCGCTTCGGTCACAGCGCAGCGGATCGTCGTTACGAAAAACGGCGAGATGCCCGAGGGCAAACGGAAGATCGTGACGGATCCGGAGAATCACATCTGGGTGTACGAACTCCGCAAATTCATGCGCTCCAACGCCAGTACCTGTTTCAACCAGAAACCCATCGTCAGGGGCGGTGAGAAGGTGAAGAAGGGCCAGGTTCTGGCCGACGGACCTTGCTGCGACAGCGGCGAGTTGGCACTCGGTCGCAACGTGCTCGTGGCGTTCATGCCGTGGTGCGGCTACAACTTCGAGGACGCCATTCTTGTCAACGAGCGACTGGTCAAGGAAGACGTTTACACCTCGATTCACATTGAGGAATTCGAAGTTGGCGCGCGTGACACCAAGCTCGGTCCCGAGGAAATCACGCGCGATATTCCGAACGTCGGTGAAGAAGCGCTCAAAGACCTCGGCCACGATGGCGTTATTCGTGTCGGCGCGGAGGTGAAGCCTGGCGACATTTTGGTTGGCAAAATCACGCCGAAAGGTGAGACCGAACTTGCGCCGGAGGAACGTTTGCTGCGCGCGATCTTCGGCGAGAAGGCGGCGGATGTCAAGGACACATCACTGCGCGTGCCGAGCGGCACGTATGGCATCGTGATGGATGTGAAGGTCTCATCGCGGAAAGAGCCTACGCGGCCGAAGCTCACGGCGACTGAAGTGCGGCGTCAGAAAAAGCAGATTGAAGACGAGTACAAGACCAAGTCCACGGAATTGCGCGAGGAGTTGACCGACAAGTTGAGCAATGTTTTGCTCGGCGAAAAGATTCCCTTGGATGTGGTCAATGCCGAGACGGGCGAGATCATCATTCCCGCCAATCGCAAGATCACGAAGACGTTGTTGCGCAAGCTGGCCACGGTTTACGATCATATCGAGATTGATCCGTCGCCGATCCGCATCAAGATTCGCGAGATCATGGGTGAATTTGAACATCGGTTCAGCGAGTTGGAGATGGAGCGGGACCGCAAGCTCGATCAGATTGAAAGCGGCGAGGATGTCGAGCCTGGTATCATCAAACAGGTCAAGGTTTACATCGCCAGCAAACGCAAGCTCAGCGTCGGCGACAAGATGGCGGGTCGTCACGGCAACAAGGGGGTCATCGCCAAGATCGTGCCTGAGCAAGATATGCCGTTTCTGTGCGATGGCACGACGGTTGACATTGTGTTGAATCCGCTGGGCGTGCCCAGCCGTATGAATGTCGGTCAGGTGCTGGAGACGCACCTCGGCGTTGCCGCCAAAGCGTTGGGCTTTAACATCGCATCGCCCGTGTTCGACGGCGTGACGGAAGACGAGATCGCCGAGATGATCGAGAAGGCAAAGAGGGTGGAAGGTTTTTCTTGGGTCTCTGGACATGGCAAGTGCCGGCTTTACGATGGCCGCACGGGCGAATCCTTCGATCAGGAAGTTGTGGTCGGACACATCTATCTGATGAAGCTGGGGCACCTCGTGGCCGACAAGATTCATGCTCGCGCTGTCGGGCCGTACTCGTTGGTCACGCAGCAGCCGTTGGGCGGCAAGGCCCAATACGGCGGCCAACGCTTCGGCGAAATGGAAGTCTGGGCGATGGAAGCCTACGGCGCGGCCTACGCGCTGCAGGAATTGCTCACCGTCAAGAGCGACGACGTCCAAGGCCGTACCCGCATCTACGAGTCGATTGTCAAAGGTGACAACACGCTCGAAGCCGGCACGCCGGAGTCGTTCAACGTTTTGATGAAAGAGATGCAAAGTCTCTGTCTCGACGTGCGCGTCGGGAAGAACGGGGTCGGGAAATAATTTATGAGCACCGTAAAAACTGCCACTGGGATTCCGTCCACTGCCGTGGCTACGGCGGCGGCCCGCGCTGCGCTGGGTCTAGAAAAGTCGGAGGTGTTTGATCACGTCAGCATCGGGGTCGCTTCGCCCGAAACTATTCGAAGCTGGTCGCACGGCGAGGCGAAGAATCCTGAGACGATCAACTACCGCACGTTCAAGCCCGAGAAGGGCGGCCTGTTCTGCGAGCGCATCTTCGGTCCGGTGCGCGACTGGGAATGCAATTGCGGCAAGTACAAACGCATCAAACACCGCGGCGTCATCTGTGATCGTTGTGGCGTGGAAGTGACCTTGGCGCGTGTGCGCCGCGAGCGGATGGGGCATATCGAATTGGCCGTGCCTGTGAGCCACATTTGGTTCTTCAAAGCGATGCCGTCGCGAATGGGGTTGATACTCGACATGACCGCGCGCGATTTGGAACGTGTGCTGTACTACGAAGACTACATTGTCATCGACGAAGGCAAGACGCCGCTCAAGCCCAAGCAGCTTCTCACGGAGATGGAATATCGCGAGGCGCGCGAACAGTACGGGGATGGCTTCGTCGCCAGGATGGGCGCGGAGGCGGTCAAAGAGTTGTTGACGAAGATTGATTTGCGCAAGCTGGCGCACGACCTCGAACACCAGCTTGACACGACCAAGAGCAAACAGATTCGCAAGAAGATCGCGAAACGCCTGAAGCTGACAAAAGGTTTTCTCAGCTCGAAGACGCGCCCCGAGTGGATGGTGCTGGAGGTTCTGCCGGTGATTCCACCTGATCTGCGGCCACTTGTTCCGCTGGAGGGTGGACGGTTCGCCACGAGTGATCTGAACGACCTCTATCGGCGCGTGATCAATCGCAACAATCGTCTGAAGAATTTGCTCCAGTTGAAGACGCCGGACGTGATTATTCGCAACGAGAAGCGCATGTTGCAAGAAGCCGTCGACGCGCTGCTGGACAACGGTCGCCACGGTCGTCCGGTCACGGGTGCCGGTGGGCGATCCTTGAAGTCGCTGGCCGACATGCTTAAGGGCAAACAGGGTCGATTCCGCCAAAACCTGCTGGGCAAACGAGTGGATTACTCGGGACGTTCGGTCATCGTCATTGGGCCGGAGCTGAGGCTGAACCAATGCGGCCTGCCCAAGAAGATGGCGCTGGTGCTGTTTGAGCCGTTCATCATTCGCCGACTCCGCGAGATGGGTCTCGTGCATACGATTCGCTCGGCCAAGAAACTGATTGAGCGTCAATCGCCTGAGGTGTGGGACATTTTGGAAGAAGTGAGCAAGGGGCATCCGGTATTGCTCAACCGCGCGCCGACACTCCACCGCCTGTCGATCCAAGCCTTTGAGCCGTTGCTCATTGAGGGCGATGCGATTCGCATTCATCCGTTGGTTTGCACGGCTTACAACGCGGACTTCGACGGCGACCAAATGGCGGTGCACGTGCCTCTCTCGGTCGAAGCGCAGTTGGAGGCGCGGTTGCTGATGCTGGCGACCAATAACATCTTCTCGCCGTCGAGCGGCAAGCCGATCACGACGCCGACGCAGGACATCGCACTTGGCACCTACTATCTGACGCACGGCGGCAAGCAGGACCGCAACAGCGGGAACAAGCGCCTGAAACTGTTTGCCGATGCGCAGGAAGTTTTCTTCACGCGCGACGAAAACGATGTGGCGCTTCATGAGCACATTCGTCTGAAGAATCCCGACTACGGCCGTCAGACGGTTTATGGCGATCCTGTCTCCAAGGTCATTGAGACCACGGTCGGTCGGGTGATCTTCAATGAGATCTGGCCCGCCGAGCTTGGGTTCTACAACAGGGCCGTGGACAAATCGAAACTGAGTGACATTATCTGGCAGTGCTACCAGACCGTGGGACACGGGCGCACCGTCGAAGTTCTCGACAAACTGAAGGCGCTTGGTTTCGAAAGCGCCACCCGCGCGGGCATCTCGATCGGAATTGAAGACATGATTGTTCCGAAAGAGAAGACTCAGGTGATCGAGGACTCTCTCAAGGATGTGGCGGAAGTCGAAAAGCAGTATCGCCGCGGAATCATCACCGACGGCGAACGCTACAACAAGATCATCGACATTTGGACGCACGCGACGGACAAGATTTCCAACCTGATGTACGCCACGATGGAACACAACGCGGGCAAGGCCGAGTTGAACCCCGTGTTCATCATGGTGGACAGCAAGGCGCGCGGATCGCGCCAGCAGATCCGCCAGTTGGCGGGCATGCGCGGTTTGATGGCCAAGCCGTCCGGTGAAATTATCGAGCGGCCGATTCTGGCCAACTTCCGGGAAGGGTTGAGCGTGCTCGAATACTTCATTTCGACCCATGGCGCCCGCAAGGGTTTGGCCGACACGGCGCTGAAGACCGCAGACTCCGGTTATCTCACGCGCAAGCTGGTGGATGTGGCACAGGACGTGATCGTCCTCGAGGAAGATTGCGGCACGGTGAACGGCATTTGGGTCAAGCCGATTTTTGAAGGCGAGGATGAAGTAGTGAAGTTGAGCGAGCGCATCATCGGGCGCATTGCGGCCGAAGACATCACCGATTCGGTGAGCCGCAAGAAGATCATCAAGGCCAATACCGAGATCGACGAGGCGGCAGCCGAGGCCATTGCGCGGATCGGCCTTGAGAAGGTCAAGATCCGCTCGGTGCTCACCTGCGAATCGCGGCGTGGCGTGTGCGCGATGTGTTACGGGCGCAACTTGGCCACCAGCAAGCTAGTCAAGGTCGGGGAGGCCGTCGGCATCATCGCAGCGCAATCCATTGGAGAGCCCGGCACGCAGCTTACGATGCGTACGTTCCACATCGGCGGCACCGCGAGCCAGGTGTTCAAGCAACCGCAGATCAAAGCGAAGAACGACGGGATTGTGCGTTACCACGACGTGCGCGCCGTGCGCCGCGTCGAGGGCAACTGGATCGTACTCAGCAAGAGCGGCCAGATCGCATTGTACAATCCGGAAGGCCGTGAATTGGAACGGTACTCGGTCGTCGTTGGCGCGGAAATCACGGTGACTGATGGCGCGTCCGTCAAGAAGGGCGACACGTTCGTGCAGTGGGATCCGTACAACGTGCCGGTGCTTTGCGAAGTGGCGGGCACCGTCAAATTCCACGACATCATTGACGGGATCACGATGCGCCGAGAACTCGACGAGGCAACGGGTCTGATGGGTACGGTGGTCATCGAACACAAGGAAGATCTGCACCCGCAGATCAACGTTGTGAACGATGCCGGCGAAGTGCTGGCATTCTACGGGATTCCGGCCGGGGCGCACATCGTCGTCAATGAGGGCGATAAGATTCAGGCGGGTGCGCTGGTGGCGAAAACCCCGCGCAAGGTTTTTCGTACAAAAGACATTACAGGCGGTCTGCCCCGCGTGGCAGAATTGTTCGAGGCGCGGCGCCCAAAGGACGCGGCCGAGATCGCCAAGATCGACGGCGTGGTGGATTTCTCCGGCACGGTGCGCGGCAAACGCCGCATTCTGGTGAAGGATCCGAAGACGGGCGCGGAGGAAGAGCATCTGATCCCGCACTCCAAACACATCATCGTTTTCAGGGGCGACACGGTGAAGAAGGGACAGCAATTGACCGAAGGCCCGGTCGTGCCGCACGAGGTGTTGGACGTTTGCGGGCCGCAGGACTTGCAGGAGTACCTGGTCAACGAAGTACAGGAGGTCTATCGGCTGCAAGGCGTAGAAATTAACGACAAACACATCGAGATCATCGTCCGCCAGATGTTGCGCAAGGTGCGCGTGGTGGATCCGGGCGACACGCGTTTCCTCTGGGATGATCAAGTGGACAAGATCACGTTCGAGGATGAGAATAGGCGCGTCGCCGAAGCAGGGGGCAAACCTGCCGAAGCGCAGCCGGTGTTGCTGGGGATCACGAAGGCGTCGTTGGGAACCGAATCGTTTATCAGCGCGGCGTCGTTCCAAGATACGACGCGCATTCTGACGGAGGCGGCCACGCTGGGACGTGTGGATCAATTGCGCGGGTTCAAAGAGAACGTCATCATGGGGCATTTGATTCCTGCAGGTACGGGTTACTACAAGCACCGCGGTGTGAGGTTGGTGCCGTTGGGTGAGCCGGTCGAGCAGCCGGTGCTGGAACCGAAGGAAGAAAAGCCAGCGGAGGAGCCTGCAGAGGCTATTAGTTAGCAACGAGGAAAGCGGCCGAAAAGGACTTGCGCGAGCCATGCGGCGTGTGGTAGGTTTCGCAATCCTTTGCGGACATGCATGGGATAATTTATAACATGCCTACAATTAACCAGTTAGTGCGGAAAGGGCGCGCCAAACTCAGGGTGAAGTCGAAGGCGCCGGCCCTTGCGCAGTGCCCGCAGCGGCGCGGCGTGTGCCTGCAGGTGATGACGCGGACACCCAAGAAGCCGAATTCGGCATTGCGCAAGGTCGCCAAAGTGCGGTTGACGAACGGGACCGAGGTGATCGCCTACATTCCCGATGAAGGGCACAATTTGCAGGAGCACTCGATCGTGCTGGTGCGCGGCGGCCGCGTGAAGGATGTGCCCGGCGTGCGCTATCACATCGTGCGGGGGACGTTGGACGCGTTGGGCGTTGAGAAACGCCGGCGCAGCCGCAGCAAGTACGGTGTGAAACGCCCGAAGGAAGGCGCAGCGCCGAAGGCGGCGCCAGCGCCGGCAGCAGCGGCCTGATTTGGAGCCACTAACAAAACCCGGCTTGCATGGTAGCCGCACCCTTCATGGGTGCGTAAAACGAAGGCATGAAGCCTGCGACTATAGGTTCTGTTAGGCGCTCTTAGTTTCAATTTCAGATTTCAAGAGATGAGAAGACGAAGATCAGAGAAAAGACCGCGAGCGGCTGACGCGCGTTACAACAGCGAGTTGGTCACCCGGATGATCAACACCGTGATGCGTTGCGGCAAGAAATCCGTGGCCGAGCGCATTGTGTACGGTGCATTTGATTTGATCAGCGAAAAGCAGAAGGACAAGTCCCCGTTGGACGTGCTGCAGGCGGCGATGGAAAACGTCAAGCCGCGGCTGGAAGTGAAATCCCGTCGGGTCGGCGGCGCCAACTATCAAGTGCCTATCGAAGTCTCGTCCGACCGGCAGGAAGCGCTCGCGTTTCGCTGGATGATCGATTACGCCAAGGCGCGCAAAGGCGCGGCGATGATGCAGGCGCTGGCATCGGAAATCCTTGATGCCTCCAACAACACCGGCGCCGCCGTGAAGAAGCGCGAAGACATGCACAAGATGGCGCAAGCGAACCGTGCGTTCGCGCATTACCGCTGGTAGTCCTGCAGTGCCAATTCCGGTGCCATAACGCGAGGGTCATTTTCTCGGAAAAATTTGGGAAGACAAATGGAAGCAGTACTCGAACGAGCGAAGCAGATAACCCGGCAACGGGGGCGCTCGGCGCCGGAGCGCCAGGTGACGTTGGAGCGCACCCGCAACATCGGGATTTGCGCGCACATCGACGCCGGCAAGACGACCACGACCGAGCGCATCCTGTATTACACGGGCAAAGTGTACAAGATCGGCGAGGTGCACGAAGGCACTGCGACGATGGACTGGATGGAACAGGAGCAAGAGCGCGGCATCACGATCACGAGCGCCGCGACGACCTGTTTCTGGCGCGAGCATCGCGTCAACATCATCGACACTCCCGGCCACGTGGATTTCACCGTCGAGGTCGAGCGCAGCCTGCGCGTGCTCGATGGCGCGGTCGCCGTCTTTTGCGCGGTCGGCGGCGTTGAGCCTCAATCTGAAACCGTCTGGCGTCAGGCCAACAAATACAAGGTGCCGCGCATCGCATTCGTCAACAAGATGGATCGTACGGGCGCTGATTTCGAAGCGGCGGTGCACCAGATGCGCGAGCGCCTCGCCGCCAACGCCGTTCCGATTCAAATTCCCGTCGGCGCGGAAGTGGATTTCAGGGGTGTCGTGGACCTCGTCAAGATGAACGCCATCGTCTGGTCGGGAGAAGAATTGGGCGCGAAGCTTGAGGTCGTAAAAATCCCGGCGGAGTTGCTGGCAAGCGCCAAGGCCGCGCACGCCAAGCTGGTCGAAGCGGTTGCGGAAAAGGACGAGGAGTTGCTGCATCTGTTTCTGGAAGGCAAAGAGATCACGCCGGCGCAACTCCAACTTGCCATCCGCCGCCTCGTCATCAAGAACGAGCTTGTTCCCGTCACCTGCGGCGCGGCGTTCAAGAATAAGGGCGTCCAGCCGCTGCTCGATGCAGTGGTCGATTACCTCCCCTCCCCCCTCGACGTTCCCGACATCGTCGGCACGAATCCGGACACGAAGGAATCGGAAACGCGCGCGGCGGACGACGACAGCCTGTTCTGCGCGCTGGCATTCAAGATTTGGACCGACCCGTACGCGGGCAAACTGATTTTCTTCCGCGTGTATTCGGGCAAGGTGAGCAAGGGGATGACGGTCTACAATCCGCGCAACAACAAGCGCGAGCGGATCGGCCGCCTCCTCGAAATGCACGCCAATCACCGGCAGGAAATCGACGTGTGTTTTTCCGGCGACATCGGCGCGCTCGTCGGCCTGAAGAACATCACGACGGGCGACACGCTCTGCGACGAAGACCATCCCATCCTCCTCGAATCCATCACCTTCCCCGAGCCTGTTATCTCCATGGCCATCGAACCCAATACCAAAGCGGACCGCGACAAGATGGCGACGGCGTTGCAGCGGCTGGCGGAAGAAGACCCGACGTTCCGCCTCACGACAAACTTGGAGACCGGCCAAACGATCATCTCCGGCATGGGCGAGTTGCATCTGGACATCATCAAGGATCGCATGTTCCGGGAGTTCAACGTCCAGGCCACGGCGGGTAGACCGCAGGTCGCCTATCGCGAAACGATCACCAAGCCGGCCGACGCGGAAGGAAAATTCATTCGCCAGTCCGGAGGGCGCGGCCAGTACGGTCACGCGATTGTTCACATCGAGCCGGGCGAGAAAGGCGGCGGCATCGTCGTTGAGAACAGGGTTGTCGGCGGCAACATTCCCAAGGAGTACATTCCGGCGGTCGAGGACGGCGTCCTTGAGGCCGCGCAGACCGGCGTGGTCGGCGGTTATCCGATGGTGGACGTCAACGTGCAAATCGTGGACGGCACGTACCATGAGGTTGACAGTTCGGAAATTGCGTTCAAGATGGCGGGCAGCTTCGCGTTCAAGGAAGCCGCGCGCAAGGCGGGCGCGATCATGTTGGAGCCGATCATGGACGTGGAAGTCATCACGCCCGAGGAGCACATGGGCGACGTGATCGGCGATCTCAACAGTCGGCGGGGGAAGATCAGTCACATCGAGCCGCGCGCGAACTCGACGATAATTCACGCCAGCGTCCCGCTGGCCGAAATGTTCGGTTACGCGACGGCGTTGCGTTCGTTGACCAAGGGGCGCGCGAGTTACTCGATGGAGCCGCAGAATTTCCAGAAAGTGCCGGAAAACATTCTGGCGCAGATTTTGGATAAGAATGCCCCGCGGGGCGGGACAGGTTCGCCACAGAAGAAATGAACAGTCAACGCATCAGAATCCGTCTGAAAGGCTACGATCACCGATTGCTCGATCAATCGGCACACGAGATTGTCGAGACGGCCAAGCGCACGGGCGCAAAGGTGGCCGGGCCGATTCCGTTACCAACGGACATCTGGCGGCACTCGGTGAACCGCTCGCCGCATGCCGACAAGAAGTCGATGGAACAGTTCGAAATGCGGTCGCACAAGCGGCTGCTCGACATCATTGATCCGACGGCGAAGACGGTGGACGAGTTGAAGAAGTTGAACCTTCCTGCAGGCGTAGACATCACGATCAAGATTTAGCCATGGAACTGTTGGGCAGAAAAATTGGGATGACCCAGTTGTTCGACGCGAAGGGGAACTTTGTTAGCGTCACGGCGATTGAAGTTGGCCCGTGCACCGTGCTGCAGAAGAAGACACCCGAGACGGACGGCTATCACGCCTTGCAGCTTGGCTTCGGCGAACGCAAGCTGAAGAACGCGACGAAACCATTGGTTGGCCACTGTAAGAAAGCCAACGCAACGCCGGCTCAATTCATCCGTGAGATCCGGACCGACGGCAGTTCGCTGTTCAACGTCGGCGACAAGATCACGGTGGAGGAATTCCAACCGGGCCAGCATGTGGACGTGATCGGGACGAGCAAGGGCAAAGGATTTCAGGGTGTTGTGCGGCGCCATCACTTCCGCGGTGGCGACGCGACGCACGGCGCGAAGGGTTGGCATCGGAGATCGGGCGCGATCGGCCAGCGTTTGTTTCCGGGCCGCGTGTTCAAGAACATGCGGATGCCGGGCCACATGGGCCACACGCGGATCACGACGCAGAACTTGCGCGTCATGCAGATTCGCGGGGCCGATAATGTGTTGCTCATCGAAGGTTCGGTTCCGGGGCCGCGCGGCGAGTTTGTGGTCGTCCGCCATGCGAAGAAGAGAACGAAACCGGTCGCAAAGGAAGCCTAAGTGAAACTTCAGGTCATCAACACTGCCGGCGCAGCCACGGGCGAAATCGAATTCGCCGATGGTCTGTTGATCAAGAACGGTAAGGGTTCGCAAGCCGTTCACGACAGCGTGGTGGCGCATATGGCTAACCATCGTCTCGGCACGGCCAAGACGAAGCAGATCAGCGAAGTCCACGGCAGCGGCAAGAAACCGTGGCGACAAAAGGGAACGGGCCGCGCTCGTGCAGGTTCTTTTGCCTCGCCCTTGTGGCGTGGCGGTGGTGTGGTCTTCGGACCGCATCCGCGTGATTACTCGATCAAAGTGCCGAAGAAGGTGAAGGCACTGGCGTTTCGCAAGGCGCTGAGTGAGCGGTTGCTAGCAGGCGATGTGGTCGTCGTGGACGAGTTGAAACTGGCCGGTCACAAAACGAAGGGTTTTGTCGCATTGATGGACAAGCTGACCGCGGACGCGGGGACGACGCTCCTCGTGATCGAGCAGATGGATAACAATTTGAAACTGGCGGCGCGGAATGTGCCGGATGTACAGGTCGAACCGGCGGATTCCGTGAATACGTACGAGTTGCTGCGCTTCGACAAGATCGTGGCGACGAAAGCGGCGTTCGAGAAACTCGAGGCGCGGGCAGGCCGGGCATGAAAGATCCGTACCAGGTGATCAAGACCGTCCGCGTGACGGAGAAGGCCACGGCCCTCGGCGAGAAGAACAATCAGTATCAAGTCGTCGTGGATCGTCACGCCAACAAAGTGGACATCAAGCATGCGGTCGAAAAGACGTTCAAGGTCAAGGTGCTTCACGTGAACACAATGCACGTGCGGGGCAAGCCGCGCCGCGAGCGCACGATGCAGTTCGGGTTGACGCCCGCGTGGAAAAAAGCCCTTGTGACGTTGAAAGAGGGCGACAAGATCGAGATTTCGTAGGCTGATATGGGCTTAAAAACATTCAGACCGTTGACGCCGTCGCTGCGCGGGACAGTGCTTCAGAATTTTGAAGAAGTTACAAAGCGCAAGCCCGAGCGCTCTCTGACGGTTACGAAACGCAGGACGGGCGGCCGCAACAACCTCGGTCGTATGACGGCGCGCGGGATCGGCGGCGGTCACAAGCAGCGGTATCGCATCATTGATTTCAAGCGCAACAAGATCGGCGTTGCGGCCACGGTGGAAGCCATTGAGTACGATCCGAATCGCTCGGCGCGCTTGGCGTTGTTGAAATACGAGGACGGCGAGAAACGCTACATCGTTGCGCCAATGGGCTTGCAGGTGGGCGCGAAAGTGATGAGCGGTCCCGACGCGGAGTTGTCCGTCGGCAACGCGCTTCCGCTGAAGAAGATTGCCGGCGTCGGCACGAGTCTGCCGATTCACAACATCGAGCTGCACAAAGGCAAAGGCGGTCAGCTTTGCCGGAGCGCGGCGATGGCGGCGACGATCATGGCCGCCGAAGGCGATTATGTTACGGTGAAATTACCGTCGGGCGAATTGCGGCTGATTCACGGCGACTGCTACGCGACGATTGGCCAGGTCGGCAATCCGGATCACATGAACGTGTCCCTTGGCAAGGCGGGGCGCAATCGCTGGCTTGGGCGACGCGGGATCACGCGCGGCATGGCGCGAAATCCGGTCGATCATCCGATGGGCGGCGGCCAGGGCAAGAGCAAGGGCGGCGGCGGCTGGCACCATCCGGTTTCGCCGTGGGGCAAGTTGGCCAAGGGCGGCAAAACGCGCCGCAAGAAGAAGTATTCGAACGCATTCATTTTGGAACGAAGGAAGAAATAAATGGGACGTTCGCTAAAAAAAGGTCCGTTTGTGGATGAACATTTGTTCGTAAAGGTGCAGGCGATGACAACGGGCGAGAAGAAGCCAATCAAGACTTGGTCGCGTCGTTCGATGATCATCCCTGAATTTGTGGGACACACGTTTCTGGTGCACAACGGCAAACAGCATATCCCGGTGTTCGTCACCGAAAACATGGTGGGACATCGGCTTGGCGAATTTTCGCCGACCCGGACGTTCAAGGCGCACGGCGCCCACACGGAGAAGGCGGTCGCTAAGTAACACCGCTGAGGAGAACGTCGTGCGAAAGCGACGAGCACGATCAATAATCTGTGTTACGGTAGTTTTGTTCTTTGGACTGATGACGCGGCTGCAGGCGGCGGAGCCGCAACAAACCGAGCTTGACGAGTTGCGCGCGATGCTGGAAACACTTCGCGCCAGCAATGCCGACCTGAGCCAGCAGGTCGCGCAACGCGACGCGCTCATCCGCAAGTTGCAGGAAAGCCTCGCGGTCGCGCGCACGGAGAGCGACCTGTTTCAAAAGAAATGGACGGAGGCGCAACTGCGGGCGCAAACGTTGGGCGTCAACTTCGCCGACGCCGACGCGACGCGGATGCAACGGCAATTGATCGAAAGCGTTCGGTCGCTGTACTTGGTGGAAGCGGAACGGCAGCAGTTACTCGACCAACTGAAACGACTGCTCGCGGTTGCCGAGTCGAATCAGGACGTGGCAGCCGAGGCCGAGCGGACAAGGGCAGTGCTGGCAGCGGTGGCACCCCAAAGACAGGCGGCCACGAAGTCTGCGCCAACGACGTTGGAGTCGGCCAAGGTGCTGGACGTGAATCCGACGCTTCAGTTGGCCGTGTTGGACGTGGGGACGGTTCAGGGAGCGCGCATCGGCATGCCGTTTCTCGTGTTGCGGGGCGACCGCGTGGTTGCCCAGTTGAGGATCGTGGAAGTGCGCCGGAGGATTTGCGGAGCGATGATTGAGGAAGTGGAACAGGGAGTCACGTTGACAGCGGGAGATACTGCGCGCGTGACGAAGAGCTGAAACGATTTATGGACGTTAGAGCGGTAACAAGATATCAAAGGATGAGCCCAGCGAAAGTGGGTGAAGTGACTCGCATGATCCAAGGCTTGAGCGCATCGCGTGCGCTGGAAGTATTGCGATTCATCCCACGCAAGTCGGCGCGTTTGGTCGAAAAGACGTTGAAATCAGCGATTGCCAATGCGACCAATGGTCCCAGCCTTGCTCCCGAAGCATTGCGGGTCAAGGAGGCGGTTGCCAACGAGGGGCCGCGACTAAAGCGCTGGCAGCCGAAGGCGCGCGGCAGCGCGGGGCCGATCATCAAGCGGACGAGCCACATTCAGATTGTGTTGACGGACGGACAGTAAATCTATGGGACAAAAAGTAAATCCAGTTGGGTTCCGAGTGTCAGTCACCAAGGACTGGCTGTCGAAGTGGTACGCCGAGAAGAAGGATTATGCGCCCCTGCTGCTGGAGGACATCAAGATCCGTGACATCGTCAAAAAGAAACTACAGTCCGCTGCGGTGCCGAAGATCACGATCGAACGGTATGCGAACCGCGCGCGCATCACCATTCACACCGCGCGCCCCGGCATTGTGATCGGTCGCAAGGGTGCGGAGATCGACAAGCTCAAGGAGGAACTGGCGCGTCTGACCGACAAGGAAATTTACGTCGATATTGTGGAGGTCAAGACGCCGGAGACCGACGCGCAGTTGGTCGCCGAGAACATTGCGCTGCAACTGGAGCGACGCATCAGTTTCCGTCGCGCGATGAAGAAGGCGGTGCAGACGGCGATGGATTTTGGAGCACAGGGAATCAAAGTGAACTGCGGCGGACGCCTGGGCGGCGCGGAATTGGCGCGGCGCGAAAAATACCGCACGGGCAAGATTCCGCTGCACACGCTGCGCGCCGACATAGACTACGGCTTTGCCGAGGCGAACACCGTGTACGGCAAGATCGGCGTGAAGGTATGGGTTTGCAAGGGCGATCGGCAGTTGAAGGTGCAACCGGCGGCGACACCGGTGGGGCCTGCGCCCGCGTAAAAAGTTGAGAGTGCGCGAGGAATGTCATTATGCCTTTAATGCCAGCCAGGGTGAAGCACCGCAAAGCCCAGCGCGGCAGCCGCGCAGGGACGGCGTATCGCGGCGCGACCGTTGCCTTTGGCGAGTATGGATTGCAGGCGCTGGAGCGGGCTTGGGTGACAATGACGCAGATCGAGGCATGCCGCGTCGCGCTCTCGCGCCACATGAAACGGCGCGGCAAATTGTGGATCCGGGTTTTCCCGGACAAACCCGTGACGAAGCGGCCGCCGGAGACGCGGATGGGCAAGGGCAAAGGCAACCCCGAGTTGTGGGTCGCGGTGGTGCGGCCGGGCAACGTGCTGTTTGAAATGGGTGGCGTGACCGAGCAGCTGGCGCGCGAGTCGTTGCGGTTGGCCGCGTCGAAGCTGCCGATCAAGACGCGGTTTTTGAAGAGGCATTAGGCGATGAAACCGAGAGAGATTCGCGAGATGACTGAAGCGGAAGCGCAAGCGAAGCTGCGCGATTTGAGGCAGGAACTTTTCAATTTGCGCCTGCAGCAGCAGATGGCGCGATTGGAGCGGCCGAGCCGTCTGCGCGAAGTGCGCCGCGACGCGGCGAGGGTCGAGACAATCCTGCGGGAGCGGCAGGCAGTTGCAGGCACCAAAGCTGGGTAAGTAACACAACGATTTGAATATGACGGAACAAATAGCCAAGACGGCGATTCGGAAGGAACTCGTGGGTGAAGTCGTCAGCGACAAGATGGACAAAACCATCGTCGTTGAGGTGTCGCGCCGGGTTCGGCATCCGCGGTATCAGAAGATCATCACGAAATACAGGAAGTTTTATGCGCACGACGAAAAGAACGAAGCGTTCGTTGGCGATAAGGTGCGCATTGTCGAGTCGCGGCCGTTGAGCAAGCTGAAGCGCTGGACACTGGCGCAAGTGCTCGAAAAGGCACGGGGGATCGAGAAAGTGGAAGTATGATCCAAATTCGCACACATCTGGACGTGGCGGATAACACGGGGGCACGGGTGGCTTGGGCCATCGGCGTGCTCGGTCATCAAAAACGCTACGCCCGGATCGGTGACGTGATCAAGGCGCACATCAAAGAAGCCGCGCCCGATGGAACGGTGAAAAAGGGCGAGGTGGTGACCTGCGTCGTGGTGCGGACGAAGTCGCCGCTGCGGCGGCCCGACGGATCGTATCTGCGCTTCGACACGAACGCAGTGGTCATTATCGACCAGCAGCTTAATCCCAAGGGCACGCGCATTTTCGGTCCGGTAGCGCGTGAACTGCGCGACAGGAATTTCGCAAAAATTATCTCGCTCGCGCCCGAGGTGCTGTAACGATGAGAAGCTTGTGTGTCAAAAAGAATGACATGGTTGTCGTCCTCTCAGGCGAAGACAGGGGCAAGGTGGGCCGCGTGCTGGCGGCGATGCCCGAGATGCAGCGTGTGTTGGTCGAGGGAGTGAACGTGATCACCAAGGCGTTGCGCAAAAGTCAAAAGAACCCGAAAGGCGGAATCATCACAAAGGAAGCGCCGATTGCGGTTTCGAAGGTGATGTTGCAGGACAGGTACGAAACGCGGAAGAAGAAGCACGCCGGCGTGACGGTGGAAACGAAGATTTGACGGCTTATGGCGCTGCTTTACGACACATACAAAAAGAGCGTGGTGGAACAGCTCATGAAGAGCGGTCGCTACACAAATCGGATGCAGGTGCCGAAGGTGGAGAAGATCGTCATTAACATGGGCATCAACTCCAACCACGAGAAAGACGTGGTCAACGAAGCGCAGCAGGAGTTGGCGACGATCAGCGGGCAGAAGCCGATTGTGACGCGCGCCAAAACGAGCATATCGAATTTCAAGGTGCGCAAGGGAATGCCCGTGGGCGTGAAGGTGACGTTGCGCGGTGTGCGGATGTACGAGTTCATGGAGCGTTTTTTCAACGCGGCGTTGCCGCGCATCCGTGACTTTCGCGGCATGTCGTCGCGAGGGTTCGACGGGCACGGCAGCTACACGATGGGGGTGCGCGACCAGACGATTTTTCCCGAAGTGGAGCTGGACAAGATCAAGCACAACCTTGGGATGGACGTGACGATTGTGACGACTGCCAGCACGGATGCCGAAGCGAAGGAACTGTTGAAACTGCTTGGCATGCCGTTCGGTAACTAGAAGGATAAGAAGCCATGGCGAAAGTGACGTGGGAAATCAAAGCAGAGCGGCCGGCGAAATTTCCGACCCGGAAGTACAACCGCTGCAAAAACTGCGGCCGCCGCCGCGCATTCATTCGGCGGTTTCAAATCTGCCGAATTTGCTTTCGGGAGCTGGCGAGTCAGGGCAAGATTCCCGGCGTGGTGAAGGCAAGTTGGTAATCCAATGAGCGCAACCGACCCCATTGCAGACATGTTGACGCACCTCCGCAACGCCAATCGCGCGGGCAAACCGGAGATGCAGGTCCCGCATTCGCGCCTGAAGGCGGAGATAGCGAAGGTGTTGAAGCAGAACGGCTACATCGCGGATTTCTACGCGGAGAAACAGGAGGGCGGCCGGCAGGTGTTGAAGGTTCGGTTGAAAATGATCGGCAAGGAGTTGGCCTTCGTCGGCATCAAGCGCGTCAGCAAACCCGGCCTGCGCCGCTACGTCGCGGCCAAGCAGATACCGCGCATTCTCGGGGGGATGGGCATTTCCGTCCTGACGACATCGCGCGGGGTGATGACCGGCCACGAGGCCAAGAAGGCCAACATCGGCGGGGAGATTTTGGCATACGTGTGGTGAGTTATGTCGCGAATCGGGAAAAAACCAGTTGAGATTCCACCAAAGACCAAGGTGGAAGTCAAAGGCCAGACAGTTGTCGTCGAAGGACCGAAAGGCAAACTGGACTGGATTGTTCCGCCGCCGATCAAAGTCGAGGTGAAGGATGGGAAGATCATCGCCACGACCTCGCAACTGGACCGCACGGGTAAATCGCGCTGGGGGTTGGCCCGCAGCTTGATTGCCAACATGGTCAAAGGCGTCAACGAGGGCTACTCGAAGCAGTTGCTCGTCGAAGGCGTCGGATTCCGTGCGGCGGTGCAGGGACAGAATCTGCAACTGTCCGTCGGTTACTCGCACCCGATTGTGTTTCAGATCCCTAAGGATATCAAGATCTCGGTTGCTGACACTTCGGACAAGAAGCCGCAGATTACCATTGAAGGCGCCGACAAGCAGATTGTCGGCGAAGTTGCCGCACGGCTGCGGCGGTTCTATCCGCCCGAACCGTACAAGGGCAAAGGCATTCGTTATGTCAACGAGCAGGTTCGACGGAAAGCCGGCAAGACCGTTACTACGGCAGGCTAATTAGTCGATGCAACCGATTACAAGAATTGAGTTAAGAGAACGGCGGCACCTGCGGCTGCGGCAGAAAGTCCGTGGCACGGCGGCACGGCCGCGCATGAGCGTTTGTTTTACAGCCAAGCACATCTATGTGCAGTTCATCGACGATGTGCGGGGCCACACGTTGGTTTTGACGAGCACGCTTGCACCAGAAGCCAAGGGGACAAAGGCCAATCTGGCCGGCGCGAAGAAGATCGGTGCGCTGGCCGCTCAAAAGGCCAAGGAGAAAAAACTTTTCGCGGTCGTGTTCGATCGAGGTGGGTTCAAGTATCACGGTCGAGTCAAGGCGCTGGCCGATGCGGCCCGCGAAGCGGGATTGAAATTCTAACTATGCCACTAGAAAAGAAACCGAAGATCGCAAAGCCAATTCTGCCCAAGAACAAGGAAACATCTCCCGTCGCAGCGGCGGAGGAACTCGGAATCGAGCTTGAACGCGAGGGCGAACTGGTTGAGAAGGTTGTTTACGTCAACCGCAGCGCCAAAGTTGTGAAGGGCGGTCGCCGTTTTCATTTTAGCGCCCTCGTCGTGGTGGGTGATCGGCGCGGCAATGTGGGCTACGGCTTCGGGAAGGCGAATGAAGTGGCCGATGCGATCCGCAAAGGTACGGAGAAGGCAAGAAAATCAATGATCCCGATCAATTTGAAAGAGCACACAATTCCTCACGAGATCGTGGGTGAATTTGGCGGTGGCCGGGTGCTCTTGCGGCCTGCATCGCCGGGAACGGGTGTCATTGCCGGCGGTTGTGTTCGGGCTGTCATTGATGCGGCGGGCATTCGGGACGTGCTGAGCAAATCGCTTGGATCAAGCAACGCCGTCAACGTTGTCAAAGCGACGCTGGACGCGTTAACGCGGTTGCGGCTGAAGGATGAGATTTTCCGGGCACGCGGGTTGGTCCGACCAGTTGCGACAGGAGTGAGCTAAGATGACAATGCGCTTGCACAATTTGAAGGCCCGACCGGGAGCCAAGCATCGCACGAAGCGGCTCGGCATCGGCGAAAGTTCTGGTCACGGCAAGACGAGCGGCCGAGGTGGCAAAGGTCAGACAGCGCGCTCGGGCGGCACGATTCGTTTGGGATTTGAAGGTGGTCAGATGCCGTTGTTGCGGCGCATTCCGAAGCGCGGGTTTAATAATCGCGCTTTCCGCACTGAGCTGGCCATCGTCAATCTTGGGGATCTGAACGTGTTCGAGGATGGCGCGACCGTCACGCCTGAGGCTCTCCGCGAGCACGGGGTGTTGAAGAAGTTGTTGGGCGGCGTCAAGATCCTTGGCAAGGGCGATCTCCAGAAGAAGTTGATCGTCAAGGCTCAGAGATTCAGCGTTGCGGCGCGCGAACGGATTGCCAAGGCCGGCGGCCAGTGTGAAGAATTGCCCCTCCCGGGCATCCATTACAGGAAAGAGGAAACGCCCGACGAGAAACAGCAGCTCACCTGATTGACGCATGTTCTCGGCCTTCATCAATAGTTGGAAGATACCCGAACTTCGCAAACGCATTTTGTTTACGTTGGGGATCGTGGCGTTGGCGCGATTGGGCGCGAACATCCCGTGCCCCGGAGTGGATCCGACGGAACTGACAGAGTACATTAACCAAGTGCAGAGCCGGGTCGGGGGCAGTTTCGTCGGGTTGGCAATGTTGTTGACGGGTGGCGGATTGCAGAACTGCGCGGTATTTGCCCTCGGTATCATGCCGTACATCAGTGCGACCATCATCATGCAGTTGCTGACGGCAGTCGTGCCTTCGCTCGAGCGATTGCGGCAGGAAGGACAATCCGGGTACGCCAAGATCATTCAATACGGGCGCTACATGACGGTGCTGATTTGTGTGATCCAAAGCTTCTTCCTCGCGAAGGCGTTCGAACATCCGGGGACACTGTTTCAGGGCTTTGCAGGCGAGTTGGTGAGGGAACCGGGTATTGCCTTTGAACTCCTCACCGTCCTGACAATCACCAGCGGCAGCATTCTCCTGATGTGGCTTGGAGAACAGATCACAGAGCGAGGGATTGGCAACGGCGCGTCGATCATCATCACCATTGGCATTGTGGACCGTCTGCCGCGCGCGATTGGGCTGGCTTGGGCGACTCTGTTCACCAGTGGGAGCGATGTTCAATTCCGCATCATGCAGGCGATCCTGTTGCTGGCCATGGCGGCTGCCGTGACGACGGGCGTGATTGCCGTAACGGAAGCGCAACGGAAAATTCCGGTGCAATATGCCAAGCGAATGGTCGGTCGTAAGATGCTTGGCGGCGGCCAGACCTTCATGCCGTTGCGGGTGAACTATTCGGGCGTGATGCCGATCATTTTTGCCCAGGCGATTTTGTTGTTTCCGCAGAAGTTGTTTCAGATGTCGCACATCTCGTGGGTGGAGCAATTGGGGCGGAGGTTGATCGAAGGCGAGGGCCTGTATCTGACGCTCTACGGCTTGATGATTCTGTTTTTCTCCTACTTTTGGGTGGCGACCCAGTTTAATCCTCTGCAGATTGCAGACGATTTAAAAAAATACGGCGGTTACGTACCTGGTATACGACCAGGGAGACCCACGGCTGAGTTTCTGGATCACGCGATGACGCGTATCACGCTGGCGGGCGCGGTTTTTCTAACGGTCATCGCAGTGATTCCGTACATTCTCTCGCACAACATGCAGGTGCCATATGTGACGGCGAGCTTCTTTGGCGGCACAAGTTTGCTGATTACTGTCGGTGTGATGCTCGACACAATGCGGCAGGTCGAGTCTCATCTGATCATGCGGCATTACGATGGTTTTTTGCGCAAGGGAAGATTGCGCGGTCGCCGTTAACAGCGGTCGCAACAGGTTGATCGAAAACCGGTCGGCCGGTTCATTGACAGAGGGCAGTTGATGCCCGACGAGATCGCGGTACGGCTCATTCGCTGCGGTGATTCAGGAGCGGCTTGAAGGAGGCGGCATTTGTCGCCATTATGAACTTGGTGAAGACGTGATTCCGATCAAATCGACAAGGGAAATTGAGGGGATGCGGAACGCATGCGCGGCGGCGGCCCGGGTTCTGAATGCTGTAGCGGTCTTGGTGCAGCCAGGTCGTACGACAGGTGAATTGAATGAGGCTGCAGGTGAGTTAATCAGGAACTGCGGCGGGAAAAGTCCGTTCCTCGGTTATAAGGGATATCCGGGATACATTTGTGTGTCCGTGAACGAAGAGGTCGTGCACGGCATTCCCGGTAAACGTCGCCTGCGGTACGGCGATATTGTGAGCTTGGACGTTGGGATCATCCTGGATGGTTTTGTGGGAGACAACGCGACGACGGTAGCAGTCGGCCTGATTGAAGCACGGACACAGGAATTGCTTCGGGTGACTGAACAAGCTTTGTTCGCGGGGATTGCGCAAGCTCGTTCGGGGAATCGTGTGGGCGACGTTTCGCGCGCGATTCAAAGTATGGTCGAAGCGCGCGGGTTTTCAGTGGTGCGGGAGTTTGTTGGGCATGGCGTTGGAAGAAAGATGCACGAAGAACCGCAAATTCCCAACTACGGCGGGCCCGGCGAAGGGCCGAAGTTGAAGCCGGGAATGACTTTGGCGATTGAGCCGATGATCAACGCCGGCACCCGTGAGGTGAAAATGCTCAGCGATGGCTGGACGGTGGTCACTGCCGATGCCGCACCCAGCGCGCATTTCGAGCATACCGTCTTGGTAACGGGGGGTGATGCAGAGATTTTGACGTGGCTAAAGAAGAGCCCATACGAGTCGAAGGCACAGTCATAGAGTTGTTGCCGAACACGATGTTTCGGGTAGAATTACCCAATAAGCATCGCGTTTTGGCTCACATCTCTGGCAAGATGCGTCTGCATTTTATTCGGTTGATGCCGGGCGACAAGGTGATGGTCGAAATGTCGCCTTATGATTTGAGTAAAGGCCGAATTACGTTTCGGCAGAAGTAGGAAACACAATGAAAGTTAAACCATCGGTCAAACGGTTATGCGAACGTTGCAAGATCGTGCGGCGCAAGGGAGTGGTGCGGGTGATCTGCACCAACCCGCGTCACAAACAGCGTCAAGGGTAGAGGTCTAGTCATGGCACGTCTTATCGGGGTGGAAGTTCCGGACCAGAAGAAGATCGGTATTGCCCTGCGCTATATTTACGGCGTCGGGCCGACGCTGGCGCTCGATGTTTGCGAGAAGGCGAGCGTCGATCCCCATGTCCGCGCCAAGGATTTGAATGACGAGCAGCTTTCACATCTCAACACTGCGTTGCAGGGCTACAAGATCGAAGGCGATTTGCGCCGCGAGGTGCAGCAGAATATCAAGCGCAAGATGAGTATCAACTGTTATCAGGGCATCCGCCATAAGAAAGGCTTGCCCGTGCGTGGTCAGCGTACCTCGACTAACGCGCGGACTCGCAAAGGCCCGCGCAAGACGGTCGGCGTTGTCCGCAGCAAGGAAGCGAAAGCGGGAAAAGTTTAACGTTGAAGGAGCACGATGGCTAAGGAAGAGAAGAACGCGGAACAGCCAAAGGCGAAACCAGCCTCTGCCCCGGAAACGGCAGGCGTCGCAGCGGCCAAGACTGAATCGCCGGCGGCAGCACCCGCTACCGCTGCCGAGGCGTTGGCTGAGGGAGAGGTCGTCAAGAAAGTCGTCAAGGCGAAGCACAGCAAGAACGTTATTCAAGGCATTGCCCACATCATGGCGACGTTTAACAACACGATCGTTTCGATTACCGACCACGGCGGCAAGGTGATCGGATGGTCGAGCGCGGGACGCGTCGGCTTCAAAGGATCGCGCAAGAGCACGGCCTACGCGGCGCAATTGGTGGCGCAAGACGCGGCGCGTCAGGGCATGGCGCATGGCCTTCGCGAAATTGAGGTGTGGGTGAAAGGTCCTGGCAGCGGCCGCGAGGCGGCGATTCGCGCGTTGCAGGCCATCGGTTTGGAGATCACGGTCATCAAGGACGTGACGCCGGTTCCTCACAACGGCTGTCGGCCGCCGAAGCGCCGCCGCGTTTAGGCAGGAGAGGTTTTCATCATGGCACGATACAAGGGTCCACGAGTTCGCATCAGCCGCCGATTTGGCCAGCCGATTTTCGGGCCGTCAAAATACCTAGAGCGCCGCAGCTATCCGCCCGGCATTCACGGCCCGAAGTCGCGTCGGAAACATAGCGATTATGGCGTTGGTTTGGCTGAAAAGCAGAAGCTGCGCTATCAGTACGGTTTGCTGGAGCGACAATTCCGCCGCATGTTCGAGATCGCCCGCAAGAAACGCGGTGTGACGGGAGAGACGCTGCTGCAACTGCTCGAAACCCGTCTTGACAACGTAGTGTATCGTATCGGCTTCGCTGCCACGCGGCCCTTTGCGCGGCAGATCGTCAATCACGGTCATGTCCGCGTTAACGGGCGGAAGGTCAACGTACCTTCATGCAACGTCAAGCCAGGGGATGTGATCGACATCCGTGATACTGCTGTCAGCCGCCAGCTTGTGGCGAAAAGCTTGGAGTCGGCGCAGATTCGACCGGTGCCGGATTGGATTGGATTTAATCGCGATGCGATGCATGCCCAGATTGTGCGCATGCCAACGCGCGATGATATTCAGCCCATCGTCAACGAGCAGTTGATCGTTGAGTTTTATTCTAGATAACTAATACTCAGCGAGTTGTTGGTCCGCATTTCTAGAGCGCGGGGAACCCAACTCACAGGAGGAAGCACAACATGCCAGTTCGTTTGGGACGATTCGAAATGCCGAAGCGGTTGACCCGCGAGGATGCCTCGGCGACGCCAACTTACGCGAAATTCGTTGCGGAGCCGTTCGAGGCTGGATACGGCCACACCATCGGCAACTCACTGCGCCGCGTGTTGCTCAGTTCGCTGGAAGGCGCGGCCATAAGTTCGATCAAATTGGAGGGCGCACCGCACGAGTTCTCGAGTATTCCTGGCGTCGTCGAGGATGTGACCGATATCATCTTGAACCTGAAGAAGGTGTTGTTGAAGTCGCATAACCGCGAACCACACGATGTGTATCTTTCTGCCAACAAGGAAGGCCCGGTGACCGCCGCCGACATCAAAGGCGATCAAGTGGTCGAGGTGCTCAATCCCGACCAGCATATCTGCACGCTGGACAAGAAAACGCGCTTGGAAGGCGTGTTGGAGGTAAAGGTCGGTCGTGGTTTTTGTCCCGCCGAGCAGAACAAGAAGCCGGACCAGCCCATCGGAATCATCGCGATTGATTCGTTGTTCTCGCCCGTCCGCCGCGTGCGCTACACGGTGGAAAACACGCGCGTCGGGCAGCGGACGGATTACGACAAACTGATTCTGGAAATCTGGACGGACGGGCGCATTACCCCCGAAGACGCGCTGGTGCAATCGAGCAACATTTTGCGTCATCACCTCGATGTGTTCTGCGATTACGACAAGAGCATGGTCATCGAGTTTGAGGAAGCTGAAGCGCACGTCAGCGTCGAGCAGGCGAAACTGAAAAAGATCCTCAACATGAGCGTCAACGAGATCGAGTTGAGCGTGCGGGCCGCCAACTGCCTGAACAACGCCAACATCACCACGGTCGGCCAGTTGGCGATGAAGACCGAGCAGGAGATGCTCAAGTACCGCAACTTCGGGAAGAAATCGCTCAACGAGATCAAGGAAAAGCTGGCCGGGCTTGGCCTGCAATTGGGTATGAAGTTTGACCCGAGCCTGCTGGAAACTCCTGTCAGCGCGACGGAGATTCCTGTGCTTGAACCGGCCGCCAAAGAATAGGCCAGTTGAGGGAATGAGGAACTGATATGCGACACCGCAAACGCACCGCAAAGCTGGGCATGAAGTCTCAGCACCGTCGCGCCACGCTGGCCAATCTGGTCTGCAGTCTCATCACCCACAATCGCGTCCGCACGACTGTGGCGAAGGCGAAGGTGGCTCGTCGGCTGGCTGACCGCATGGTCACGCTCGCCAAGAAAGGCAGCCTGCACGATCGCAGGCAGGCGTTGGGGGTTTTGCGCCAAAAACCGGCTGTGAAGAAACTGTTCGCTGAAATTGGCAAGCAGCACGGCGACCGCAATGGCGGTTACACGCGTATCATTCGCATCGGCCAGCGCTCGGGTGATGCCGCTGAAATGGTCATTCTGGAATGGACAGGATCAGTGACGCCACTTCCGGAGCCGGAGAGCGCGGGGAAGACTTCAGAACCGAAGCCCGAGGACGCCACCAAGGCGCCGAAGAATGCTACGGAGAGCAAGTAAGTCGCTGCTTCCTGACGGGCTTTTTCAACCGCAAACACTCACATTCCTGCAAAAAACCTTCTGAACGCCCGCCAGACACCAGCCTTCAGATGTGGCGGCTGTCGTGGTCGTCTTTCGTGTGGTAGCCAGACTCTTGCCGCGCGACATTGACGTGGTGCTTTTTTGTGTAAGCCTCGTAGAAATCATCGGGGCTCATCTCCAGCACTTGCGCGATGGAAATGAGAAAGTGCAGCAGGTCGATGACTTCCACGCGGGCATTCTGTCTGTCGAACTTTTGATACTTGGCCCACCATTTCCAAGGGACACTGTCGGTCAACTCTGCGATCTCTTGGCTCATGGCGCGGCAGTAGTTCAACACCCACTGCTGCCGTTGTTCGTCGGTCATCTGCGCCGTGTCCACTCCAATGCGCTGATTCAACGCCTGCTGGAGACGGAACACCTCATCAAGTTTGTCAGGTGCGCTCATAGGCTGGGTTGAGTATTGACGAAAGTTGCTGAAAAATCACGGCCATTCTGTTAGCATGATGGCCGGTTGCGAACCGGCATATGAGATTATTTGATTCCAGTGCGTCGACAGCGAGGCCGTCGCGTGAAGTTCGGCTGGCCGCGATCAATTTCATTGCCGACGCTGTCAATCGCGCTCTCGACCTGAAGGAAATCGCCGACAACGCCCTGCACGCCATCCTTTCCGTGACGCGGTTGGATGCGGGCGCGATGTACGTGTGGCAGGCGAGCGACGAAGTCCTGCGGTTGTTCGCTTGGCGCGGGATTTCCGAGGCGTTTGCGCGGCAAGCGATGACGGTTCGCAAGGGCGACGATGTGACGATCGATGCCGTGCTGGAAGGCGAGACAAAAATCATCGAAGATTTCGCTCTGGCCGCGCACGCCTTGCGGGCCGATGTCGTGCGCGCGGGGTTTCGCTCAACAATCATGTGTCCCATTCGCGCCCAAGGGCTTGTGGTCGGTTTGCTGGCATTGGGGGCTTACAAAAAGCGCGAGTTTGAGACGGACGACATCGGTCTGATCGAAGTCATCTCCAATCAGATCGGCAACGCGATGGTGCATGCTCAGCTGGAGGCTGACCTGCGCGCCAGCGAAGAGCAATACCGTGGACTGGTGGAGAATTCCGACGACGCCATCTACATCGCCGGTCCCGATGGTCGCCCACGATTTGCAAACTCGGCGTTCCCGCGCATCTTCGGTTATCAGACGGAGGAACTGGCGGCGATCGACCCGTTTGACCGCGTTCATCCAGACGATCTGGCGGCCGTGCGGAATGCGTTTGAGAAGCTTGTCCGAGGAGAACCCGTGCATAGCTTGGAATACCGTTTCTGTCACAAAGATGGACAATGGATCGACCTGCAGTGCATTGCCAGTGTGTTCTCGCGCGACGGGGATCAGGTGGAGGAATTTCAGTTTGTGGTGCGCGAGGTGACGCAAGTCCGGCAGCGCCAGCAGCAATTGATCCGACGCAATCGCCAACTGGCGGCTCTGACGACGCTGGCGGCAGTGGCGAATTCCTCGCTGAACATTGAAGAGATCGCGCGCAACACCTTGGAAGTGGCATTGGAAAGCACGGGCACCGAATGCGGCGGCATTCATCTGGTGGAGCCGGATGGCAGACAACTGCGGCTGTACGTTCAAATTGGACTTCCGGAGGACTTGGTTGAACAACTGCGCGTCGTACCGTGGGGCGCTGGCGTGACGGGCGCGGTGGCGGCATCAGGTCATGCCAAGATTTACAGTGATTTGGCGTCGGAGGTGCCTCTGTCCTACCCGGCGACGCACCAACGCAACTTCAAAGCTCTCATCGTAGTGCCCGTCAAAGCGAAGGGAGAAGTGTTGGGGACATTGGGATTGCTGGGCGAGCGCGAGGTGCAATTCGCTCCTGAGGTGGTGGAAATGGTCACCGCGATGGGCAACCAATTCGGCATTGCCATCGCCAACGCGCGACTCTACGAGATGCAACTGCGCGAGAACGAACGGTTGAACGCGCTCGTGGACATCAGCGGCGGCGGCTCGCAGCGGTTGGAGTTGGAGCCTCTGCTGCAGCGCATTTTGATCCGGTCCGCCGCGCTATTGAAGGCCGATGCCGCTTACATTGTGCGCTACGAGGCCGGCGAAGCCGAGGTCGTGGCGGCAAAGGCGGGATTCGAGCGATTGATCGGAACAAAATACGCCGGTTCCGTCGGGTTGTCCGGTCGAGTGCAATCGCTTCGCCAAGGCGGAGTGTTCACGAAAGAGGAACTGGCCCGGCACCTGGATGATCCGACCCTGAAGGGGAGCAACGCGCGGTCGGCCCTGGTCGTGCCTTTGATTTCGCGCAACGAATTGATTGGCGCGCTGACCTTAACGCGAGGCGCCGACGCGGCCAGCGATTTTTCATCGGCGGACCTGGATTTGATGGAGGCATTCGCCAGCCGCGCCGCCATCGCCATCGACAACGTGCAATTGCTGAAGGACCTCCGCCACAAGAACGAACTGCTCGAACTGCTCATCGAAGAGGCGCACCATCGCATCAAGAACAACCTGCAAATGATTTCCGGACTGCTGCAATTGGAAGTGGAAGTGGCCGGCAGCGGTGGGTCCTCAGAACGATTGCGGCAGGCCATCTCCCGCATCCAAGCGATCGCCCAGGTGCATCATCTGCTCAGCAAGGAAATGCCGGAAAAAGTGGACACCCACGCGCTCATCACAACCATTGTCGATACGTTGGTGAGCGCGGCGCCAACGGTTGGCCAGCCACCCCGCGTCACGCTGGAACTGGAACATCTCGGATTGAACGCTGACCAAGCCGTCGCCCTCGCGCTGATCGTGAACGAATTGGTCGCCAACTCGTTGCTGCACGGGCGGCCGCCCGAAGGCGAGCCGTTTCACGTGAAAGTCCAGTGCCAGCAGAGAGGGAAGCAGGTGTGCCTTGCAACCCAGGACAATGGTGGAGGCTTCAAGGACGGCGCGGATTGGCGAACGTTCACCGGGCAGGGAATGAACATCATCAATCAGCTCGTTCAGGTCAATTTGCGCGGCGAATTGGAGATCGAAAATCGAGAAGGCGGCGTTTGCGCGCAACTCCGGTTCGACATCACCGGCCGGGATTCTGTGCGCAAGCACAAGCGAACTGAAATCCCCGCAGAAAAGGAAGCATGATACTGAACATTGTTGCTTCAGAATTTCCGCGTGGGGAAGCGAGAGGAGGCTGCATCTGCCCATGAAAACCCTGCGGGTTGTCATTGCCGATGACGATGGCGTAACCTTGATGGTCTTGCGAACGATTCTTGTGTCCATGGGGCACGCGGTCGTGGGCGAAGCGGCCGATGGCCAACAGGCGGTTGCACTGGCACGGCAGACGAGCCCCGACCTTGTCGTGCTGGATATTCGGATGCCGAACATGGACGGCTTGGAGGCGGCCCGCGCGATTCAGGACCAACGGGCCACGCCCGTGATCATCCTGAGCGCGCACGCGGAGCCGGGTTTGGGCTCCGAAGCGGCTGGCGCGGGCGCGCACGCGTATTTGGTTAAGCCGTTCACGGCGGTGCAACTCAAACCCGCCATCGAACTGGCGCTCGCAAACTTTGAAAAATCCATGATGCTGGAGAAAAAACTCCAGGAGGCGAACGAGGCGTTGGAAACGCGCAAGGTTGTGGAGCGCGCCAAAGGCATCCTCATGCGGCAGACCGGCCTCGACGAAGAATCCGCGTATCTGAAGTTGCAGAAGACCGCGCGCAGCGAGAACAAGAAACTGGCTGACGTCGCCCGCGCCGTCATCACAACCGAGCAGTTGCGTCGGGAAGCGGCGAAGATGGCGCCTCCACACGAGCCGGGCCAGCCGCCGCGGTAAGTCCGGCAGGCTTCAGCCTTGACCGGTGAGGAAACCTCTCGTTAGTCTCGCGCATCTGACGCTTAACGACGGGACAAGCTCATGGAAAACGTAATCATCATTGGCTCCGGATGCGCCGGTTGGACGGCGGCGCTGTACGCGGCGCGGGCAAACCTGAATCCCTTGTTGCTCACGGGAGCGCAACCGGGAGGACTGCTCACGACCACCAGCATCGTCGAGAACTACCCCGGTTTTCCCGATGGTGTTGACGGCACGGAACTGATGATGCGGATGCAGAAGCAAGCCGAGCGTTTCGGGACGCGAACGCAATACGGCGTGACAGTGACCCGCGTGGATTTCTCCCGGCCTCGGTTCAAACTGTGGGCTGACGACGAGTTGTTCGAATCGAAGACGGTGATCATCGCCGTCGGCGCGTCGCACCGTCATCTCGGGTTGAAGAGCGAGGAACTGCTGGAGCGCAAGGGCGTGACCTACTGCGCCACGTGCGACGGCGCGCTGCCGGTGTTCCGCAATCAACCGCTGGTCGTCGTCGGTGGTGGCGATTCCGCGTGCGAGGAGGCGACGTACCTGACGCATTTCGGTTCCGAGATTTATCTGGTGCATCGCCGCGACACGTTGCGTGCCTCGAAGATCATGGCCGATCGCACGTTGAAGAACCCGAAGATCCAGCCAGTGTGGGATTCGGTGGTCGAAGAGATTCACGACGTGAAGCAGGACAAAGTGACCGGGGTGCGGTTGCGCAACGTGAAGACGGGTGCAACGCAGGAACTGGCGTGCGCCGGCGTCTTCCTTGCCATCGGCCACGTGCCGAGCACCCCGGTTTTCAAGGGACAGATCGAAACGGATGCCGATGGCTACATCATTTGCCGAGAGCGCACGTCCACCAGCGTGCCCGGCGTTTTCGCCGCTGGCGATTGCGTTGACCGCACGTACCGTCAGGCCGTCACCGCGGCCGGCAGCGGTTGCGCCGCCGCCATCGATGCGGAACGTTATCTCGCCAAGCTGGAAAACTGAGCGGCCGTGCGATGGCCTTGGAATTCGTCCCCAAACTCTTCTTGGTTGTCACCCACCCGGCGATTAATGTGTAAATGTGAGGACCAGCTATTTGCGAGAGCGGATCTCATCAATGGGGAAATCACTTCAGGTGTTGCTTCACTCGCTCCAGGGTCTGTTTCGCCAGCGCTTTGTAATGGTCGTCGGTCACCCACGCTTTCGGCATGGACATCGCGCGCTCCAATTCCTTGTCGGCTTCGATCCATTGGCGGGCGTCTGCCAGCGTGATGCCCAACTCGACGTGATGGGCAACGACGTTGGGTGCGAGTTCAGTGGCCTTGCGGAGATTGGAAAGAGCCTGATCGAGTGACGCCGGCGCGAATTTACCGTACAGGAATTCGGCAAACTCCTTCAGCATCCAATTCAACTCAGCCATCTCGCGGTACCAAATGCCGAGGACATGATAGGCAAGGTCTTCCTTCGGGTTGATCTTGGCGGCCTTCTCGGCTTCCCTCTTCACCTCGTTGGAGAGTTCGACTTTTCGCTTGCCGCCTTCGTAGAGGGCGAGTTTGCCGACCGCAATCGCAAGGTAAACGTGGCCTTTGGAGTCGTCCGGGTTCAGCCGCACCGCTTCGCGCGCGAAGTGTGCGGCCTCGACGCACAGTTTCTTCTGTTCGCCGGGATTTTCGGGGCCGAGTGTGGCTTTGTCGGCATACGCGCGCGCCGATTTCCAGTTCGCGTCGTAGTTGTTCGGATCGATCTTCAGCGCGGTTTGGTAGGCGGTGATGGCCTTGTTGAGATCGAACCTGGCGACTGCCTCACCGCCTTCCGCGAGCGCGGAAGCAATATCGGTGTTTTGCGCCGCCGCTGCCGATGCTGTCAGAACAAGAGCCGCGAGCCAGAGGCTACGGCTCATAATCTTCGTTCGGGAACTCCGGTGTCATCACCGGCTTGTAGCCGTGCGGCACGGGGATCGGGAACGTGAAGATCTCGTAGACGCCAACGAATTCACGCCGGACCCAGCGGAAGATTCCTTTGCCGATGCCGTATGTGATGGCCGCGCCGCCTTCTGAGGAGTCGACTTTGGTGATTTGGTTCGGCACTTCCACGATGCCGAAAAGAAGATTCGAACATCCGCGGCCAAGCTTGCGCAGCGGATTTTGTCCACTTGGTGCTTGATCGGTGTCAGCACTGGCGATCAGTGGAGTGAGAAGCAGGACGGCGAATGAGAGGATGAGTATCGTGGCTTTCATGACCGGTAGTATAGCCGCGCGGGCGCAAAAGTGCAATTTGTTTCCCTTGCGCGTTACCGGGTGCGTCCGGTAGTCTCTTCGCGCGATGAAGCTGAAAGGCAAGACGGCATTGGTGACGGGCGCGGCCAAACGCGTCGGGCATGAGATTGCGCTGGGTCTGGCCAGGCGCGGCGCAAACATTGTTGTCCACTACAACACCTCGATTGCCGAGGCGCGCCGCACGGTGGCCGAGATCAAAACGCTTGGCGTGGATGCCATTACGGTGCGAGCCGACCAATCCAGCGCGCGTGAAGTGCGAGCGGCGGTGAACAAGGCGTTGCAGCATTTCGGTGCGATCGACGTGCTTATACCCAGTGCGGCGGTTTTCAGGAAGACGCCGTTCGACACGCTGACGGAGGCGGACTGGGATTTCCACATTGACGCCAACCTCAAAGGTGCGTTCCTGTTCGCCCTCGAAGTGGGACGCCACATGAAACGTCGCCAGTTCGCCGGCAAGATCATCCTGTTTGCCGATTGGGCGGCGATCCGGCCGTACGCCGATTATCTGCCGTACTGCGTGTCCAAAGCCGGCGTCATCTGCCTCGCCAAATCGTTGGCGAAAGCGCTCGGCCCGCGCGTCCAGGTCAACGCCATCGCGCCGGGACCGATCCTGTTGCCGACCGACATGACCGAAGCGGAAAAGCAGGAAGTCATCGACGCCACGATTGTGAAACGGATCGGCAGCCCGCGGGACATCGTCAACTCCGTGCTGTTCCTCATCGAAGGCAGCGACTTCATCACGGGCCACACCTTGGTGGTCGACGGCGGACGATTGATCGCCGGAGTCTGACACTCGCGGGCCCGGCATGGAACCACGGCGCAACGCGTGCTGTCATCCGCGTCGGCTGAAGGAAAAATCGAACGACTGAAAAGTCGACCCTGCCAAATTCCCCTTTCTGTTGTGCAAAGAACTCGTAGGCGTCTGCAGTAAACTCCCGCTCGATCTTCTCAGTCGTAATCGCAGGCGATTCATGGCATAAACACGCCGATTCATGGCAAACGTTCCCACAAAGGTCCTCACCGTCACCGAACTGACGCGGAGAATCCGCGCACTGCTGGAGGACAGTTTTCCCAACGTCTGGGTGGAAGGCGAGGTGTCCGATCTGCGCACGCCGTCGTCGGGGCACGTGTACTTCAATTTGAAGGACGCCAACGCGCAACTGGCTGCCGTGTTGTTCCGCAACGCGGCTGGTGGCGTCAACTTCAAGCTGAAAGACGGCCTACGCGTGCTGGCGTTCGGTGACATCGGCGTTTACGAAAAGCACGGCCAGTATCAGATCATTGTCCGGCAACTCGTGCCGAAGGGCATCGGCGAACTGCAACTCGCGTTTGAACGCATGAAACAACAACTTGCCAGGGAAGGATTATTCGATCCCGGGCGGAAGAAGCCGATTCCTGCGCTTCCCCAATGCATCGGCCTCGTCACTTCACCGACCGGCGCGGCGATTCGGGATTTCCTCAACATCATCGGACGCCGGTTCCCGAACGTGCACATCATCATCAATCCTGTCCGCGTCCAGGGCGAAGGCGCATCCCAGGAGATCGCCGACGCAATCGACCAGTTCAACACGCTTCACGCTGCCGGCACTCTCGCGCTTGACGTGTTGGTGGTGACGCGCGGCGGGGGTTCGCTGGAAGATTTGTGGGCATTCAACGAAGAAGTCGTTGCGCGCGCCCTGGCCCGGTCGAAGATTCCGACAATTTCGGCGGTCGGCCACGAGATTGATTTCACGATTGCCGATTTCGTTGCCGACCTTCGCGCGCCGACGCCGAGCGCCGCTGCCGAATTGGTCGTGAAGGCCAAGGACGAGTTTGCAGCCCGTATGCGGGACTATCAGATGCGGCTGGAGAAGGATTTGCGTTTGCAGGTCGGCGAAGCGCGGCATCGACTGACGACATTGGCAACGAGTTACGTGTTCCGTCAACCTGCCGAGTTGACCCGCCAGTATCAGCAGCAGGTCGACGATCTGCGTCATCGGCTGACGCACGCCACGGCTGCGGCGTTGAGCGGCCAGCGTGCGCGGCTCGAAACAGCCGGCGAGAAGTTCAAGCTGCTCAGCCCGCAAGCGCAGGTATCGAACTGGAAACAGCGGCTCGAAGCGGATTCCCAGCGGTTCAACGGCGCATTTTCGAGCGCCTGGCGCGAGGTGAACCATCGGCTGCGCGAGGTGGGCGCCAAACTGGAGTTGCTCAGCCCGAAATCCACACTCGAACGCGGGTACAGCATCACCCGCACGGTGGAAGGAAGAATCGTTAAAACCGTTAAAACCGTTAAAGCGGGCGACCACATCAGCACGCTCGTGGCCGACGGTGAATTCGGATCGGTCGTGGAACCCACAAACTGAGAACGCCCTTGAAGCTACCCAATGCCGAGCGAGCGGTTGTGGACATTGCGAAACTGCGGGACTACAGCCTCAGTTCCAAGCACAAGGAGGGCAAGCACAAGGCGCGCGTATTTGCGGCAGCATTGGGACTGAGCATGGAAGACGCCGACTGGCTGCGCGGGCAACTGGTCGCCGCCGCACGTGAACACCATTGCCAACTCGGACGCCAGACTCTGCATGGACAGCGATACCTGGTTGATTTCGTCGTATCTTTTCGCGGACAAACCGCCAAGCTCCGGAGTGTCTGGAACATGCGGCCGAGTGAGGATTTTCCTCGCTTGGTGACTTGTTACGTGCTATAGAAGAGCCATGCAGCAAACGGCAGTCAGACTTTTGGATGTGGTGGCTTTGCTGGAGGACAAGCCGGCGGAAGGCTTGGTCGCCGGGCAAGTGGGCACGATCATTGAGGTCCACGCTCCGGATGCATTCGAAGTGGAGTTTCTGGATTCGCAAGGCCGTACCGTCGCTGTCAGCGAGTTCAAGCGCGAGGAGTTGTTGGTTTTGAAGCACGAGTCTGCTGCCGTGGCTTAAACTCCGTTCTGCCGGCAAGTTCGATCTGTTCAGCCTTCCTCTCCATCCTTCAACGGCCGCTACAGCATCACCCGCACGGTGGACGGGAGAATCGTTAGAACCGTTAAAGCCGTTAAAACCGGCGACGGCATCCGCACGCTCGTTGCTGACGGCGAATTCGGCTCCGTCGTGTCGTAGAACTGATTTTCTTTGCAGGTCTTGTGGACTCGGCTTCAGCCGCGACCGGCCTTGGCGATAGCCGCAGAAAAGGCACAAGGACACGGCCTAACCACGTAGAAACGGAGACCCGGAGAGGGCTACCCGGTGGCGCGCCAGCCTGCTGACCGCGACGGGTATTGAAGCTGGCGGGGTTGGAGCGCAAACGTTTGAGGTCAGTTCGAGACAGCCTGAATGCTGTTCCAAATCGCGCCAACGTAGGCGTCGCCTTCCTGAAAAAGTATGTGTTCTTTTGCCAACTCTTCCTTCGTATGGCTGTACACCCACGAACCCTGTTTCACCACATCGTAGGGCTTGGGTGATACGATGAAGGATGTCAGACGGACTTTCCACTTTGGGCAGTGTGCTTGAAGCGTCGGCTGTAGTTCAACCAACTTACGATGCAACTGAATCTTTGGGTCTTTCAGACCCAGTGCCCGCCCCAGACCGTGTGGATCGATGAACACAATCGTTTGCTTCCCGTCGTCAATGACCCACAAGATGAAGTCGGGGTAGAATGTATCGCCGTCCATTGGGTTGAAGAATCCTATGCCGTGCCCGCGCGTCAGGTTTCGGAGTAGGAAGACCTCTTTTCCCTCAACAGCCTTCGGGTTCTTTTGCAGGTAGTCCCGGAAGTCTTTCACCAGTTTTGTCTCGCCCTCGTTCAAAGCCGGCGGAGTACTGTCGTATCGCTGCAGGTGGTCGAACGCCAAGAGTGGCTGATACAGGTGACGGTCGAAGTGAACCGTGGGAAACTCGCTGATGTCCCGCTTGTAAAGCGCATCAGCGTCTTTGACCAACTTCCCTATGACCTTGGCGAATTCGCTCTTGGCCGTGACCTCGTACCTCTCGAAGTTCAGGTTCTGGTCATCCTTGGCCAAATCCGCCAAGCGCAGGTTCTTCTGCTCCCAAGCGCGGTTCTCTTGGGAGTAAAGCGCCGCCAGATACTTCCGCAGGACGGCACAGGCAACATCTTCGTTGCGGCGCAACCCCGAAAATTCCGCCGGCTTGATCTGGTTGTCGGCGCAGTAGAGTTCGTATTTGCCCTTCTCAATAATCTCGCGCAGAGCGGCTGGAGTGAATGCCAAGTTGTCGAGTTCACTCGCGTGTTTGTACTCCAACAAGTCGAAGTAAATCCGGTCCCAATCGAACAGCGCCGCCAGCGTCCGTAGTTCACCCGCTCGATCCTCACCGCCTGCCCGCTCTGCCCACTCAACGCGCCGTCCTGAATCTGCCATTTCCACTCGCGGGCGCAAATCCAACGTGACACGTACCGGGTCTCTCACTTGGGCCACGACGCTCTCTTGCTCGGTAAAACCACCGCCATCCGGTAGCCGCAGCACCTGCAATCCGCGCTTGAGGAATTTCTCTTCGGTGCGGATGCGGACTTCGACGATCTCCAGGTCAGTGTCGATGCCCTCCTTCTGCAATTCCTCACGAAACCGCTGCATATAGTTGGCGCGCACGCCGAATATGTTCAGAGTCTCCAGCAAATTGATGTACTTGGGCGCAGCACCGGACTCCAACGCCCCGCTTCGTTTCAAGGTGTTTGCCTTGCCGTGCAGACGAACGCCGCGCCCGAACAACTGGATAATCTGCGAGCCTTCGCCGCGTCCGATGTTCATCAACCCCATGCTTGCCACGCGGAAACTGTCCCAACCCTCCATGAACTTCCGCGCCCCGATCAGCACGTTTACGGGCGACTGCGCCTCGTTGATCTCGTCAAAGAGCGATGTCGGATGAACGGCGTCATCCTCGCACGCGATCTTGCCTTCCTCCAAAAGTTTCATCAGTCCGGGCACATCGCCGATGTTGATGACACCGAAGTATGGCCGGTCCGAGCCTACCCGCAGACCGATTTCCCCTTCGGCAATCTTGAGCGTTGCCGCCCGCAGCGTCTCACCGGGTTGACCATGGAATACCTGGCGCACTGTGCGGTCGAAAATCCGATCAGTATCCCAGCCTTTCTGCCGCAGATACTCAAAGCGACCTTGAAAGATGTCCTCGCCCTGTCGCGTTTTCAGGCACGTGTCCCCAGCGAGCAACCTCTCAATCGCCTTCGCCGTACCCGCACGGCGCTTCAAGAACTTGTCAAAGAACGCGACGATCTCTTCCACGTCGGTCAGGCTGGCCTGGTCTTCGCGGGTCTTCCCGCCGGTGACGCTGTGGCCAACAAACACCCACAGCGGCGGTTCGATGGCAAACGGGCGGAAAGCCTCGCCCCGTTCCTCGTACACCAGCACCTGCTCGAAAAACGACAGCAGGTTCGCCATCATTATCCAGTCGTTGAAGGTGTCGGTGTCATCCCGGACGTTGACGACCCAGTAGTCCTTGCCGTAGCCGTCCTCATAGAAGTGTGGGTAGGAGTAATCGAACAGGATGGCGTGGGCGTACTCGTTCAACAGTTCCTCCCTTTTGTCGTCATCCCCTGCGCCGTTGACGATCTGCCCGAAGGTCGCGCTGTACTCGAAGGTGAACCCTTTCTCAGCCACTCGTTCGCGCAATGCCCGCCACTCGTCGCCGCTCGCCCCGCGATGTCCCTCATCCACAAACAGCAGATTGTTCGGACCAAACGCCTCCACGTCCACGCTCAACCCGCCGCCCCGCTTGTTCTCGGTCAGCTTGGTGATCTCGATGACGGTGACCGGCAACTCTCCCGTCGTCAGCAAGCTGCTAGCGGATTCTCCATAGTGTCGCGCCGCGATGCCGCTCTTGGTCAACTCACCGAGATGCTGCTTCGACAAAACCTCGTTCGGCGTGACCAACATCACATTGTCAAACTTCCGTCCCGCCTTCGCCGCGTAGTGCTGCACCTGCCACATGTTGATGTGCATGATCAACGTCTTGCCCGAGCCGGTCGCCATCCAAAACGCGATCTTCGTCAGGTCTTCGTCTCGGAACGTCAGATCGGGTGCGATTAACGACGCCGTGAGATAGGCGTTCAACTCTTTCCGCAACGCCCCCTCATCGGTGAAATACCGGTCCAAGAACCACTCGCTGAACACCACGCCGAGCCACTGGAAGTAGAGCAACAGCACCGGCGGTGTCCGTCCCTGATTTAACCGCTCGGCGTAGCGTTTGATCCGCAGGTCATAATCCGAAAGCTTCTCTGGCGACAGCTTCACCCCGGTCTGGCCGACAATGATGTGGTAGAAATGGCTGTGCCCGTCATCGGCATAACCTTGCTGGGCGCTTTTCACCACGTCGCGCAGCGGCTTGAAGCCTGTGTCTGAGCCGAGTTGCTTGCAGAAGAACCGGAACAAGGGCAGCCGGTTCTGTAATAGCGGAAGTTGCAGTCCGTAAGTCGGCATGGCGTTCACCCAACCGGCGCAAACATCAGTCGCTTGAACTCCGGCTCAATCGCTTCCGCACCCTCCACGACGCACCCCCCGTTGACCAGCAGCCGGTCGGGCTTCTTTCCTTTGCCCAGAAGTGCCGGGAGAATCTCATTCTCGATGAATAGGCGATCCTTTTGCAGCGCGTCTTTGTTGTCCTCCAACCCCTCCAAGTCGCGCCAGACAATCACCGCGCTCTTGCCATTGCGGGCTTCGCCGAGCGTGACCCGGTAAAGCCCCTTGCCGTCGCAGAATTCCCGCAGCTTCTTCACATGCAGCCCCAGCAGGTAATTGAAGGTCTCGATCAAGTCCAGAGTCCGTTCGGCAACTGCGTCGCTGTCCTGCACTTTGAGTCGATAGGAGAATGGGTGCCGCAGTTGCTCCACCGCCAACAGGGATGCGCTGCCCTGCGTCTCAAACTCCAGCATGTAACGGAGTAGGTACTCATCCCCGAAGGTCTTCAGTGCCAGCTCTGCGCCTTTTGCTCGAACCACTTGTAAGTTGTTGAGGGTGTCGTCGTACTGCTCCAGCAATTCGTACTTGAGGAAATGGCTGACACCTTTGCCGCCTGCGGGTTTGCCGTCGTTCCAGTTCTCACAAAAAACGACTTTCTTGATCCGAGGCAGCATTACCGTGTCGAAATAATTTTCTACATCAACGAGGACGTACTTGCGGTTGCCACCGTCTTCGCGGTTCAGATTGATGACGGCGTGAGCGGTCGTGCCGGAGCCTGCAAAATGGTCAAGCACGATGTCATGCTTTTCAGATGCGCCAGCCCCTAATAACTCCTCGTATAGCGAGACCGGGTGACAGTACGGAAACTCAAGCCCGAGTTTCTCCAAGTCGTTCTTGCCCCTGCTGGCGTCACTAATGACTGAAGGTAGTTGACGCTTTGATTCCTCAGTCAGGAACACAATTCTCTGTGGTTGAACGGTCTCGTCCTCACCAAAAAGAATTTCCCCCTTCTCAATGAGTTTCTTCAATGTTTCCGGTGCTCGTGACCAGCCATTACCTGGGACAGGACATTTCTTCTTCGTAACAGGATGAATAAGTGGAATGTGGAATTTGGGGTTTGTGCGGGGTTCTGGTGCTCCCATAGCCACGCCACGAAAAACTCTGCCGTCACCGTCTATTAGCCGATAAGCTCTTTCGCCTCCAGTCAAACCTTCACAAGTGTTCATCCACCCAGTAAACTCGCGCCTGCTCCGCTCATTCACGCCTCCGTGTTTTTGGATGATCGACTTTGCCTTATCCAGTATCCTCTGAACATTCGCGGATCGGAGGTATATCGGCGAGTCTAGCGACGTGCGCCATAAAACGTATTCATGTTGTGTGGCGACGCCTTTCCGACCCAGCATCGGGTTCTTCTTATCCCAAACGATAGTTCCCCCGTCCGGTAAGCCCAATCGAGTACAGAGTAAGTGCAGCTTCTCGTACTCATTCTCATCAATGTGGCAAACGAACGCACCCGCGTCGCAGAGCAACAATAAACCCAGTCCAATCCTGTCCTCCATCATCGCAAGCCAACTGGAATGCTGATACTCGTTCTTGTACAGGAAGCCGCTTGTCTGCGTGTTGTATGGCGGATCGATGTGGATGCAATTCAGCCGCTCGCGGTATTTGGCAAGCAACAGCGACAAGGCTTGAAAGTTCTCGCTCTTGATAAGCAGTCCGTCCAACTCGGCGTCAATGTCGTCGAACGTAGCCAGCAGCCGCCACTTGAAATCCTCCGGGAAGTGCCGCGTGTCCACCATCAACGTCTTGTGTTCCTTGAGGGAGTTCTTATGCGGCTTTTTTTTGTTGATCGCGTACAACTCCCGCCATTCGTTCAGTTGGTCCTCATTTTTGAGGACTTCATCCCGCATCAACTCTGGCAGGCGATCCAATGTGATGCAGTATTCGGTTTGGACGACAAATTTCCGCTTCTCGAACAGTCGCTTCTGGAAATCTTCCACTTGCGCGAGGAACGCGATGATCTGACCTGCGATTTCGCGCACGACGCGCCCCCGCGCGAGCTGCTGAGCCGCCACGGTGCCGCCCGCCGCGAGCAGTTCATCCACTCGCAGCACTTCGGTCTTGAGGAAGTCCTCCAACTCGCGTTGCAGGAAACCGTGCAGGTCTTTGTGAATGAAAAAATCGGTCGAGTTCTTTTTCGTAAACCGGGTCAGATGATGCAGCAGCAACGACGGTTTGTCGTCGCCCACCGGCTGCGCCAGCCGCCCCTTCAGCGTGGCGTCATTGACCCGCTTGAGAATGGCTTCCTCGGCGACGGCGTTGAGCTTGTCCTGCGGTTTCTGGTGCTCGGTCTTGCCGTAAGTTTTCTTCTCCGCGTTGCTCAGCGGGCGATACCCGAGCGACACCGTCAACGTCTTGGTCTTGTCGTCAAAGGCAACCGGTGATTCTTCGACGATCACGAAATAACGCTTCTCGCCCCGGTTGTTGTTCTGCTCGGTGGAAACATCCTTCAGGGCGAACTGCACCGCCTGCTTGTCCACCGTGAACCGGTAGCTTTTGAACTGCTCGCCGGTCTTGATGTAATACTGGTCCTTGTTCGCCCAGTGCAGCACCACGTCTTCGTGGCCGGTGAACGGAATCTCCACCTTACCCCGGCGCGGCTTCGAGAAAACGTCCCCCTCCTCATAATACCGGGAAAAGAACGTGTACAGGTCGTTATACACGCTCGCCTTCAATTCGACCGCCACTCGCCCAACCTTCACCTTCTGCTCCAACTCGATGAACTGCTTGCCGAGCGGCGTCTCACGGAAAGCCATCACCAACTGCCCGGTAGCGTCGAACGCCGTCGCGCCCATCGAGGCTACGATCTCATGCCGCCTCTCCTCCAACTCCCGTTCGACCGCCGCTTTGTCCGCCGCCGCGTATTGCGCGAACGCGTCGTCCACGATCCTCCGCAACCGCTCGTTAATGAATTCCTCGATCTGCTTCCGTTTGTAGTTGAGCACCCGATAGATGCCGAAGTCGAGGTCTTGGCAATCGAACTGGAACAACTCACGCAGCAAACCTTGCAGCCGCGCCATTGGGTCATCAGGCATAGGGCTTCCTCGCTCGCGTTGCGAATCAGCCCTGTCTGCGGGATGGCTTTCCGTGAAGGGTTGCCGTGCCTGAAAAAGAAGGGGCGTGTCTTACTCACGCTCCCTCTCAGGCACGGGCGTGCCCTTCATGGAACGCTTTCAGGCACGCCCGTTGGGGCGTGCCTTCGAGCGCCGTCCATGAAGTCGAATTTGCCCGTTTCGAGAGGGACAGCAGCCGAAGCTACGCGAATTTAGTTGTTAGTTCTCAGTAATCAGTCGTCAGTTGTGTGGTTTTCCTCTTGGTGCGGCAGTGTAGCGAATCGAACGGCCAACGGCAACGACAGAGATTCCTCGACAGGCTCGGAATGACACGGTGTTGCTGCCACGACGGAGCGCGGCTATCCATAATCCGCGTGAATCCACGTTCATCCGCCGTTAAAGTCCGGTTCCGGTCGCGGCAAGCGGTCCGCCTCCGCCAAGGTTACTGCGGACACGGGCGCTTGCTCTACAACATTTTGCGTCCTTTTGCGCCCTTGTTGCGGTCATGTTCCGCTGACGTTCAATGCACGGAATGTGTGCTTGATGGAAGGCTCGATTCTGTGGTATGTTGTCTCCCTACCTTTAATGAAAAGCACCAAAAAGATTATCGTCAAGGAATCTGCCAAGGAACCGAGTTTCGAGCAGGCCATTCAGAGGCTCGAAAAGGTCGTGGCCGAGATGGAAGGGGCCGAGCTTCCTCTGGAGGACATCCTAAAAAAGTACGAGGAAGGCTCGCGTCTGGTTCGGTTTTGCAGCCAGAAACTTGAGGAAGCGGAGAAGAAAATCGAGTTGCTCACCAAGAAAAGTGACGGCTCGGTTTCGCTGAAACCGTTTCAACCCGAAGACGAGTCTGAAGACGCTGCGTCGGAGGAGGAGACTCCCGAGGACAAGGAAGCCAAGTTGTTTTAACGGTTTTAACCCTTTTAACGTTTTTACGAGGATTTAACAGATGGGCCGTTACCTGGACATGATTAATTCGCCGGCCGACGTGAAGCTGCTCACGATGGAGCAACTGAAGACATTGGCGCAGGAAATCCGCGACGAGTTCGTCCATGTGTTGAGCAAGAACGGCGGTCATCTCGCCCCGAACCTCGGCGTGGTGGAGCTGACTCTCGCCTTGCACCGGGTGTTCGATTGTCCCAAGGATCGTTTGGTCTGGGACGTGAGCCATCAGGTTTACGTGCACAAACTGCTGACGGGCCGTCGGCAGGCGTTCAACAAAATCCGCCAGAGCGGCGGCCCGATGGGTTTCGCGTTCCGCGCCGAAAGCGAATACGACTGTTACGGAGCGGGCCACGCGGGCACGGCGTTGTCCGCCGCGCTCGGAATGGCCGCCGGCCGCGACAAATCGGGCGGCAACGAGCACGTCATCTGCGTTCTTGGCGACGCGGCGTTGACCAACGGCATCACCTACGAGGCGCTCAACAACCTCAAGCACACGACCAGGCGCCTCATCGTCATTCTCAACGACAACGAGTGGAGCATCGCCAAGAACGTCGGCGCCATCAGCGAGTATCTCAACCGCATCGTCACCAACCCGCGTTATCTGGCCGCCCACAAAAAAATGGAGCACCTGATGCGCCGCCTCGGCCCCGATGTCGCCAAGATCGAGCACAAGGTCGAGGAAGCGGTGAAAAGCATTCTCGTGCCGAGCGTGATGTTCGAGGAATTCGGGCTGCGTTACGTCGGTCCGATGGACGGACACAGTCTGCCGAAGCTCCTCGCAGCCCTCGATTTTGCCAAGAAGCAGGATTATCCCATTCTCCTCCACATCCAGACCGTCAAAGGCAAGGGCTACGAGAAAGCGATCGAAGATCCGCAGATGTTTCATGGTTGCGGCCCGTTCGACATCGCCACCGGCAAACCGGCTTCGAGGAAACCGGGCGTGCCGCCGAATTATCAGGACGTCTTTGGTGAAGCCATGGTGCGGCTGTCCGACGTCAACAGCAAGCTCGTCGGCATCACGGCCGCGATGCCGAGCGGCACCGGTCTCGGCCAATTGGAGAAGGCCAGGCCGGATCGCTACTTCGACGTCGGCATCGCGGAAGAACACGCGGTGATTCTTGCGGCCGGCATGGCGACGATGGGCTACCGTCCGGTGTGCGCGATCTACTCGACGTTCCTGCAGCGCGCCTACGACTGCATCATCCACGACGTGGCGCTGCAGAATCTCGACGTGATTTTCTGCATGGATCGCGGCGGATTGTCGGCCAACGACGGGCCGACCCACCACGGCGTGTTCGACATCGCCTACGCGCGCTGCGTGCCGAATGCGACGTTGATGGCGCCAAAGGATGAGGACGAACTCGTGGACATGCTTTGGACGGCGCTGCAGAATCACGGTCCAATCTTCATTCGTTACCCGCGCGGCGCGGGCGAAGGCGTGCCGATCAAGGAGCATCCCGCTGTCCTGCCGCTGGGCAAGGCGGAAGTGCTCCAGCATGGCAGCGATGTCGCGGTGATTTTCTACGGTGCGGTCGGCGCGATCGCGCGGGAAACCGTGGCCACGCTCGAATCGCGGGGCCTTTCGGTGGCGTTGATCAACGCGCGGTTCTGCAAGCCGATTGACCGGGATATGATCGACAAGTACGCGCGGATCGCCAGGGTGGTTTGCACGATTGAAGATCATGTGTTGATGGGCGGGTTCGGCAGCGCGGTGCTGGAAACGATGCAGGAGTTGCGGATCGGCACGCCGGTGGCGCGGATCGGCTGGCCGGACAAATTCATTGAGCACGCGACCAGTAGCCAGGATTTGCGGGAGAAGTATGGACTGACCGCACGCGCCGCGGTTGCGAAGGTGAACGAACTGCTGGCCGAGGTTTCCAGGGCGACGGTCGAACCGCGGAAGTTCCGCGTGCTCGGCGCTGTGGATGCGCGCACGGCTTGACATGGAACTCGTCGCGCGCAGCCTCGTGCCCAGCCGCGAGAAGGCCAAGCGTTTGATTCTGGCAGGCGCCGTCCGCGTGAATGGCCAGGTCGCCTCGAAACCGAGCGACCTCGCAGAGGAGAACGCCCGACTGGAGGTCGCCGCGCCAGAACGATTCGTCAGCCGCGGCGGCCACAAGCTGGAAGCGGCGATCGAGGCGTTCAAGGTCAATTGCGCCGGTCTCGTGTGCCTGGACATCGGCGCTTCGACGGGCGGATTCACCGACTGCCTCCTGCAACACGGCGCGCAGCGCGTTCACGCCGTCGATGTCGGCAAAGGGCAGCTTGATTGGAAACTGAGACAGGACAAGCGCGTTGTCGTGCACGATGAGTTGAACGCGCGCAACCTGACGACAAGCGATATTGGGGAAATGGTGGATTTGGTTACGATTGATGTGTCATTCATTTCGTTGCAGAAAGTTCTGCCGGCGGCTGTCGCCCTGTTGAAATCGAGCGGAACACTGATCGCGCTGGTCAAGCCGCAATTCGAAGCCGGTAGAAAATTCGTGAAAAAAGGCGGTGTTGTGCGGGACTCTCAAGTGCACGAGCAGGTGAAAACTGCCATCGCAACATTCGCCACGGAAAGGCTGGGGTTGCGCCTGCTCGGTGTGGTTGACTCTCCGCTGCTCGGTCCGGCCGGCAACAAAGAATTCCTCGCGGGTTTAACGAAGCCGTGAAAAGCCCCGTTCCCAAACGCATAGGCGTCGCGGCAAATCTTGGGAAACAAGAAGCCCGCGAGAGCCTGCTCGAATTGCTGAACCTGCTGCGCAATCACGGCGTGGAGGTTTGTCTGGAACGGGAAGCGGCTGCGGCAACCGGGGATTCAGGGAGCGCCCACACCCTGAAAGAAATCGGCACGATGGCCGATATGATGGTCGTGCTGGGAGGCGACGGCACGATTCTGCGCGCGGCACGAGAACTGGAGGGATCAGAAACTCCCATTCTGGGAATCAACCTCGGCCATCTGGGTTTCCTGACCAGCATTCAGAGCGATGCGCTGCACAAAACGGTCGCGGAAATCCTGTGCGGCGAATACGAAGTCAGCGAGCGGCATACGATTCAAACGAAGTTGCTGCGCGATGGCAAGCCGTTGGAAACGCATCAGGCGCTCAACGACGCTGTGATCTCGCGCGGTGCATTCTCGCGGACCGTCCGCTTGCGCGTGTCCATCGACGACGAATGGTTGACAGAATACGCGTGTGACGGCATGATTTTCGCCACAGCGACCGGTTCGACCGCCTACTCGTTGAGCGCGGGCGGCCCGATCTTGTTGCCGTCGGCGCGCGCGTGCATTTTGACGCCGATTTGTCCGCACGCTTTGAGCAATCGCTCTGTTATTGCGGGCGAAGACTCGGAGCTGCGATGTCAGGTGGTTAGCGCGGCAGGGGAGTTGCTGTTAACGGTGGACGGTCAGGTGCAAACAGGGATGCTGGTGGGTGATGAAGTCGCGGTGCGCTCCGGGCTGCATCCCGTGCATCTGGTAACCCCGAAAGGCTACGTGTATTTTGAGGTGTTGCGCCAGAAATTGAAATGGAGCGGTTCGAATGTCTAAGACAACAAAAGCGTTTCCGGGCAAAGTCGCAGCCTTGCTGAATCCGGAAACCATCAGTCTGAACGTGCAAGCCAGGGAGAAGACCGCGGCGTTGCGCGAAGTGGCGGAACTGCTGTTGAAAACCGGCTGTGTCGCCAACTTCGAGGCGTTTTTCCAGGAGATTCTGGATCGCGAGCGCGTCAGCAACACGGCGCTCGGACACGATGTGGCGATTCCCCACGCGCGCACGGAACAATGCAGCGAAATCTTGGTTGCCGTTGGCCGCAGTACGGAAGGTATCGACTTCGAAACGAAAGACAACCAACCGGTGCGGTTGGTTTTTCTGATCGGGACGCCCAAGCAAATGGTCACGGATTACCTGCGCGTCGTGGGCAACCTCGCCCGGCTTCTGCGTCAGGACGGCGTGCGACAGCAATTGCTCAACGCTCCGGACGCAGCCAGTTTCGTCAAGATCATCGGAGACGCCGAGTCGTAGAACGTATTCGCAAGCCCTTTCCTCGAACGATTGCTGTCGCAGTCGCGCGGCGACATTACCGCTTTCGCCCTCGGCGGCAGGATGATGGTTTGGAAGCACTCCACATCTGCTATCGATTCGAGTATCATAGGGCGTGCCGATGAACGCGCAGCCGAACCTCAAATCCAAAGTCCGGGAGTTGCCGAACAAGCCGGGGGTGTATTTGATGCGCGACCAATTCGGGCGCGTCATTTACGTCGGCAAGGCGCGGTCGTTGCGGAAACGCGTGGGTCAATACTTCCATCCGTCCCGCCGATACGCTTGGGACCCGAAAACGCGGGCGCTGATCGAGTCCATTGCCGACGTGGAGACGTTTGTTGTCAAGAGCGAGCCGGAGGCGTTGCTGCTGGAAGGCAAACTCATCAAGGAATACAAGCCGCGCTACAACGCGATGTTCAAGGACGACAAACGGTTCCTGATGGTGAAGGTCAGCCTGAACGAGCCGTATCCGCGGTTCAAGTTTGCGCGGCTGAAGAAAGACGACGGGGCGCGGTACTTCGGGCCGTTCGCGCACGCCGGGTCGGTGCGGCTGGCGATGCGATGGATTCGCAAGAAGTACGGCGTGCTGGTGCAGGGCACAGGCGCGCCGAAGGAACAGGACTTGAAGTATTCCACCTATCTCGTGCCCGTTCCGCTCAAAGACATGCCGCACGAGGAATATCTGCGCCGGGTCGAACTCGCCTGTGATTTTCTGGATGGCAGGAACAAGGAAGCTGTCGGCCAACTTGAACAGGAGATGCAGCAGGCGGCAAAGGAAATGCAGTTCGAGAAGGCCGCTCAACTGCGCGACGTGATCGGGAGCCTGCACGAGATCGCGCGGGCGGCGCGCGAACGGAAGTTTGCCCGCGATGTTTCCCAGAAGATCGACCCGCAGGCGGAGATGGAAGAATTGCACTGCGTGTTGAATTTGCCGGCGCTTCCGCAACACATCGAAGGCTTCGACATTTCAAACATCAGCGGCACGCTCTCCGTCGCTTCGACGGTTTGTTTCCGTGAAGGCCGCCCGCACAAGGAACATTATCGTCATTACCAGATCAAGACGGTCGAAGGCAGCGACGATTTCGCTTCAATGGCCGAGGTGGTGGGACGCCGTTACGCACGAGTGCGGGCTGAAGGCGGCGCGTTGCCCGATCTGGTGATGGTGGACGGCGGCAAGGGACAACTCAGCGCCGCGCTGGGCGCGTTGGCGCAACTCGGCATTCGTGATTTGCCGGTGATCGGTCTCGCCAAGCAAATGGAGGAGATTCACACCAGGCAGCAGTCCGCGCCGATGCGGCTTCCACGCAACTCGCTCGCGTTGCATCTGATTCAGCGGCTGCGCGACGAAGCGCACCGGTTCGCCAACGCGTATCACCAGAAGCTGCGCAAGCGCCGGATCCAGGAATCGGTGTTGGACGAGTTTCCCGGCCTCGGCGAAAAACGCAAGCTGGCGTTGCTGCAACATTTCGGTTCGATTCAGCGTCTGGGCGTCGCCAGCGCCGAGGAAATCGCCGCCGTGCCGGGGATCGGGCTGAAGACAGCAACCGCGCTGAGGGAATTTCTCGCGGGCGCGTGAATGATTGTGCGCCGTCATGGGAGAACGACGGCTATTGTAGCCGCGAGCAGGCTCGCAGCCACAATCCGGTGGAACCAGGATGCGCTAAACGAATTCGCGGTTCCAATACGGGCCGGGCGGGTAGATGGTGAGCCACCGGCGGGTGGCGGGAGGTCTGGCTGAGCCAGAGCCGTCCGAGGTCCACAGGGTGCAGTAAGAGAATCCCGGCGTCAAGCTCGGGCGCTTTTTGATCGAG
>Ga0326728_10002279_pt1 | contig 64514 bp, 63 predicted proteins | sample MB3enrmetagenome_FD_207602 | JGI IMG/M metagenome (GOLD analysis project Ga0326728, IMG submission 207602) | Lab enriched peat soil microbial communities from McLean, Ithaca, NY, United States - MB31MN | ecosystem: Environmental > Terrestrial > Soil > Wetlands > Peat | place: USA: New York...
GTTATGTAAGGCGGCAGGCCGCTCGCAGCGACCGCCTCGGCCTTCTCATACCCCACGATGGCGCCCACGGCCGGGTAGACCAGCTCGGTGGTGGGCATGGTCCCTGTCTGCATGATGTAAGCCGCGGTTTCGTGGCCGTTGTTATTGTGGGTCATGCCGCGGATGATGGTGTACTTATCCGCCTGCTTGGCCAGCATGGGCAGCAGCGTGCCGATCTGGATGCCGGCAACGTTCGTCGAGAGCGCGCCGCGCAAGGGGCCGGTGAAATCCTCGCCGGCCGACGGTTTGGGATCGAAGGTGTCGGTCTGGGTTGGTCCGCCGGCCATCCAGAGCTGGATGACGCTCCTGGCTGGCGACGGCGCCGCGCGCAGCCGGAACCAGTCGGCCATGCTCAACCCGATCAGGCTGGCGGCGCCAACGCGCAGAAAATCGCGCCGCGCCACTCCGCTGGGGGTCCATTCGGCCGATCGACCTCGGATATCTAGCATGAGTTAGTACCTCCTCACGGAACCGCGAACGTCAGTGAGCGGCCCGGCCTTGGTGCAAGGATCGAAAGGCGGGCTAACAACCCGCCGCAGGTTGACAACCTGCCCCACATAAGCAACTCGCAATTGAGTAAGTGGCGGCATTAGTGGTTAAATAGGAACTCCCTCGAATTCAGCACCGCCCACGCCACGTCCTGCACGGCTTGCGCGCGGGCGGTTTTTCTCGCGTCCAGGTATTCCAGGACGCGTTTCCGCTCCTCGCCGGACGGGAAGCGGGAAAGCGCCGCCAGGTAAATTTCGTCCACGATATCGGTGTCGCTTTGTTTCGCAGCCAGCAGCCGCTTCAGGCGCGGGCTGCTCGAAAGCTTGCCTTCCAACTGCTCGGAGCTCAGGAAGTACAGCGTCTGGCGCAGGGTCAGCGCGTTGTCGCGATCCGCTTCGTAAGGTGTGTCGCGCGGCGGGCGGCCGAACATGTCCAGGAAGGCGCACTCGGTGTTGCCATCGGAAATCTGCGTGGCGCGAGTGCCGGACGGCCAGTTGGAATATGGCTCGGGAATGATGCTGCGGAACGCCTCGCCGGTTTCGGTGAACTGCGAAACCGCGTCCAGCATCCGCTCGGCGGAGAGACGCCGGGCGGCATAGCGGGCAAAGTGCGCGGTGTCGGCGGCGTTCCACTTATTCGGTTCGGAGGAAAGCTGGTAGGTGCGGGAATTCAGAATCAGGCGGTAAATATGGCGCAGGTCGTAATGGCTGTCCACCAACTCCTTCCGAAGGTAATCGAGCAGTTGCGGATTGGTGGGCGGGTTAGTGGGCCGCATGTCGTCGGGTTCGTTGACGATGCCGGTGCCCAGCAGCCAGAACCAAATGCGGTTGACGATGTTGGCCGCGAACCAGGGGTTGTCGGGCGCGGTGAGCCAGTCGGCGAAGCGTATGCGCGGATCTTCTTCGGGGCCGACCTTCACGGGTTCGCCGCCGGGCACGCGCGGCGCGACGATCTGGCGCGTGCGCGGGTCGCGCAGGCTAGCCTTGAAATCGACGTAGACGATTTCCTCTTTCCATTCCAGCGTGTACTTGTAGTTGACGCGGCCGAACCAGGCGCCCAGACCGAGCATGTCGTCGGGCGTCCAGCTCTCGTAGGGATGGCTGTGGCAGCGCGCGCAACCCATCCGCGCGCCCATGAATACCAGGGCCGCGGACTCCGCCACGGTGCGCGGATCCTTGTTGGAGACGGCGCGCACGAAGTTCGCCGGACCCACGCGGAAATTGCTGCCGGTAGCCGTGATCAGCTCGCGGGCAAACTGGTCGTAGGGCTTGTTTTCGGCCAGGCTCTGGTGCAGCCACTGGTAGTAGACCGCCACGGCCTTGGGCCACACGCGCACAGGGTACTCGCTCTTAATGCGCAGCAGGTCGCCCCACTTGAGCGACCAGAAGTCGTTGAACTCGTCGCGCTGCAAAAGGCGGTCGATCAGCTTGGCTCGCTTCCGCGGGTCGCGGTCGGCGAGGAAAGCGCGGGCTTCGGCGGAGGTGGGCAGAATGCCGATGGTGTCGAGGTACACGCGGCGGAGGAATTCTTCGTCGGTAGCGAGCTCCGATGGCGGAATGCCCATGGTCTTGAGTTTGGCGTAGACCAGATCGTCGATCTGGTTGTTGGCTTCGAGGGGCGGGAAGGTCTTGGGCGGCGTCTGCGGAACTTCTACGCGGAAGACCGCGGCCTTGCGGAGATAAGTGACGGCAATGGCGGCGTCGCCGGTGCCCACGGCTGTCACCACGCCCGGAGTGTTAGACGAGGAGGTGACGGACGCGACTTTGGGATCGGAACTGTGAAAAACGGCGTCGCCGGTGACGTCGCGCTTCGAGCCGTTGGCAAAAACGGCGGTGACCAGCAGCCGCTGGGTATCGCCCTTCTGCATAAAGCGCTCGTCGGGGTAGACGGAGAGAGAAGTTATGGCGGCGTCGGTTTCGGAGTCCCAGAAAGCTCCGCGGTCGAGCCACGAGGTCAGGATGTCGTACCCGCGAGAACCGGGCGTCAGCTTGGCGCCGCCCGAATGCGGCACGGTCCCCGCGGCTTTCAGGAGAACCAGGCTCTGGCGGGGGTCGGTGCGGTCGACGCGGCGCCCGCCCGCGGCGCGGACCAGGGCGTCGTAATCGGCTTCGGGATCGCCGCCGAAAAGCGAGAGCTTGAGGCCGCCCTGGCCGTGCTGGGCTCCGTGGCAGGCGGCCGAATTGCAGCCGGCTTCGCGGAGCACGGGTTCGACGTGGTTGCGGAACGAAGCCAGTTTCTCGCGCGCGCCGGTGACGGTTACGTGGAGCCTCTGCTTCCGCCCGGCCACCGAGAGGGAGATGGTGGTCGAGCCGTCGCGAACCGGCGTCACCAGGCCCAGCTTGTCGACCGCTGCCACTTTGGAATCGGCCGAGCGGAAACTGGCAAACGCGGTGACATCGCGGCGGGAGCCATCGGCGAGGATGCCGGTGACCACCACGCGCTGGGAGGCCCAGCGGCCGTCGAGAGAAAAATCGCCGGGCGCCACCTGGATGGAGGCCAGCTTGAGTCTAGGTGGACCACCCGCTGCCGCGGCAGCGAGTAATAGGACGCCGCCCGCCAGCCGCAGCCGGAAGGAGGAGTCGCGGCGCATGGCTCAGGGCCTGGGGTCCGTGCGGAACATGGCGATGGCTTCGATCTCGATCAGCAGTTCCGGCCGGCACAGAATCGCCTGAATTCCTGTGGATGCGGGCACGGGGTCGAGGCCCTGTTCCCGGTAGAAGGCGGTGCGTTCCTCGTTGAAGGCCGCGTAATCGCGTTCGATATCGCGCAGGTAGCAAGTAGTACGGACCACATCCTTCCAGGTGGCGCCTTCGGCTTCCAGCAGGGCGGTGATGTTGTAGAAGGTGCGGCGCATCTGCCCGCGGAAGTCTCCGATGTGGACGCTATCGCCATGCTCATCGATGCTGGCAGTCCCGGAGATGAGTAAAATGGTTAACCCATTGAGATCGATGCGCATACCGCGCGAAAAGGAGCTCGGCCTGGCATAGTCGTAGGCTTCGTTTAGGACGCGCAGGTTGGTGATGGCGCGTTTTTCGACAGGTCCCGCGGCAATCTCTTTGAGGAGTTCGGCTTCCAAGATCATGACTATAATACCCGATTCACTGTAACAAGTTGCGGGGAGAGGCGACGAAAGGGCCGATTGGGGACGCAAGAGAGCGCCGAATGGAGCCGTGGCCGGCGGGCCTCCAAGCCAGCCCGCGGCTCGCCGTTTGGCCGGCTGAGTCGAGGTTGGGGCAGGGTCGCGGCGAGAGAATTGTTTGGGGGTTATGTAGCCTGTCACCGAAATTCGGCCGATTGCGCTATTGTAATGGGGGCTTGGCGCGATGAGAACACTTCGATTGCAAACGCCGCCGATGACCGGCAGCGACGTTTCCGCGTGGCAACAATTTCTGACCGCCCAGGGCGTTTTCTCCGCGGCGATCGACGGGGTCTTCGGACCGGCGAGCGCGCAGGGAACGCGCGACTACCAGACCAGCCGGGGGCTCGACGCGGATGGCGTGGTGGGTCCGGGGACCTATGCGCAAGCCGTGCGCGACGGCTTGGCGGGAACGGGCGGCGGCGTGACGGCGCCGGGAATGGATGCCAGCGTCAATTGCGCGCCGTTCGCGGCGTGCATCTTGGCGGCGGGAATGAAATTCGTGGCCCGTTACTATTCGCAGTCCGCCAGCAAGGCCCTGACCCGCGCGGAGGCGTTGGCGTTGTCGCAAGCGGGCCTCAAGCTGGCCACGGTTTACCAAGACGTCAACAACGGCATCCAGTATTTCAGCGCGGCGCTGGGCCAGCAGAGCGCGGTTCGGGCGCTCGCCCAGGCGTCCTCAGTGGGGCAGCCGGCGGGAAGCGCGATTTACTTCGCGGCGGATTTCGATCCTACGGCGGACCAGGCGGGCGGTCCGCTGACCGGCCACTTTCGAGCGGTGGCGCAGGCCTTCTCGGCGGCGTCCACGCAATATGCCGTGGGTGTCTACGGGTCGGGGATGGCTTGCCGTACGATCCGCGACGCGGGACTGGCGAAATTCACGTGGCTGTCGGGGTCGACCGGCTTTCGCGAGTCGGAGAGCTTCCGGCCGCAGGCGAACCTGGTGCAGATCGCGCCCAGCCGCACGATCTGCGGGGGGCAATTGGCGATCGACGACGACATTTCGCAGACCCAGGACTTCGGCGCGTTCCAGGTGAGTTGAGGTGAGCGAAACTATTCGCGGCCGGCGTAGAGTTCGGCGATCTGGTCCTGGAAATTCTGGATGACGCGGGTGCGGCGGACTTTCATGGTGGCCGTCAGTTCGCCATCGTCGATAGAGAAGTCGCGCGGTAGCACGCGGTACTTGCGCACCTGCTCGAAGGGCGCCAGCTGCTTGTTGACGCGCACTACGGCGCGGTGGATCTCGCCGAGGACAGGCGCGGCTTGGGCCAATTCGGCGGCCGGCCGGCTGGCCCAGGAATCCATGTCCTTGAGCGCCAGGGCGATGTTGCTGTTGATGGTGAAGAGGGCGGTGAGATACGGCAGGCGGTCGCCGATGAGCAGCACCTGGCTGATCAGGGGTTCCATCTTGAAAAGCATTTCGACGCGCGTGGGATAGATCTTCTTTCCGGTGGAGGAGACGATCAGCTCTTTCTTGCGGCCGGTGATGAAGACATAGCCTTCGTCGTCGATGTGGGCGATGTCGCCGGTGTGCAGCCATCCGTCGCGGAGGACTTCGGCGGTGGTTTGGGGGTCGTTCCAGTACTCGCGAAAGAGGAAGGGGCTGTTAAGGAGCAGTTCGCCATCGTCGGCGATGCGGGCCTGAGCGCCGGGGAGCAGCTTTCCGATGCTGCCGGGCTTGGGGCGCTCGATGGGGTTGAAGGTGGCGACTCCGCCTTCGGTGAGGCCGTAGCCTTCGATGAGCGGCATTCCGATGGCGTCGTAGAACTCGGCCAGATCCTTGCCCAGGGGCGCGGCGCCGGAAGCGGCCACCCGGAGGCGGCCGCCGAAGCGGGCGCGCACCTTGCGGAAGAGCAGCTTGTCGGCGAGCTTCAAAGGCGCCCGGATGCGCCACGGCACGGGTTTGCCCTGGCGGCGGTAGCGGGATGCGGCCAGAGCCAAAGCGAGGCCGCCGTAGAATGCCTTGCGGGCGGCGGCGGGGCGTTTGCGCAGTTCCGTACAGATGGTGGTATAGATGCGTTCCCACATGCGCGGCGGCGCCAGCAGGATAGTGGGCCGCACTTTGCGGATTTCCTGGGGTAGCTTCAGCAGACTCTCGGAAAACGTCACGGCCATGCCGCAGCGCAGAGGCAGGAACTCGATGACCACGCGTTGCGCGATGTGGGCCGAAGGGAGGAAGGCCACGGTGGCGTCTTCGGGGCCCATGGGAAGGACTGCGGGACCCGTATCGATATTGGAGACGATGGCATGGTGGGTCACCAGCGCCATCTTGGGTTCGCCGGTGGCGCCGGAGGTGAGATAGAGGACCGCCGGGTCGTTGGGCGAGACCTCGGCGTGGATGCGGGCCACGAACTGGGGGTCGCGCGCGATGGCTTCGCGGCCCAGGGAGCGGAGCGCGTCCAGCGTGAGGGCGCCCGCGGCTTCCCCGGTCAGCAGAATCCACTGGCGAACGGGAGCGTCGCGCAGGGCGGAGAGCGTTTTGGGATCTTCGACGAAGGCGGCCTTGGCGTTGGTGTTGGCGATGGTGCGCACCAGGTCGGCGGGCGGGTAACTGGGGTAAAGGGCGGCGGCGATGGAGCCGTTGGCCAGGATGCCCAGGTCGGCGAGGTAGAACTCCAGGCGGGTTTCGGAATTGAGGGCCACGACATCGCCCTTGGACACGCCCAACGAGCGCAATCCGGCGGCCACTTCTTCGGCGGCCTGCCGGTATTGGTCCCAGGAATAGGTAAGGTAGCTGGAGTCGGCGGCGGAATCGCCCCCCGGGAGCGGCTGGTGGAGCGCCGGTGCGTCGCCGTAAAGGCGGGCGGTTTCCTGAAGGACCTGGAACACGGTTCGCGGTGTCACTTCCTGCACTGTAGCAGGAGAAGTTCACACTTGTCAGTAGACAGTTGGCAGTTCACAGTCGACAGTTTACAGTTCACAGTTTCCGGCGCTCGGCGCGGACCTATGGCGCTTCGCGGCGAAGCCCTGGCTTGCCTCCGCGGCGGAAGGAAAGAACTGTTTACTGTCGACTGTGAACTGATAACTGTCAACTGTGAACTCTTTCACACGCTGACGACGGGGCAGGGGGACTGGCGGATGAGGGCGTAGGCGTTGGTACGGAGGCGTCCGAAGACACCGGCGGCGGAACCGCGGCCGATCACCAGGACGTCGGCGTGAGTGCGATTGGCGGCGGAACAGACCACGCGCGCCGGTTCGCCGGCCTCGATCAGGATGTCGGCCGGAACGCCCACCGCGGTCTGGAGGCGCGCGAACTCCTCCTCCACGGTTTCGCGAATCTGGGCGCGCCAGCTTATTTCGGATTCCGAAGTGCTAGCCATGGCGTGCATCAAGGTGAGATGGGCTTGGAACTCGCCGGCCAGCCAGGCGGCCCAGGCGTAGGTCTTCTCGCTCTGCGAGCCGAGATCGACGGCGCACAGGACGCGGCGCAATGGGATCGCGGCGGCGGCTGGAGACTCCGGCATGTGGACGCCGGTCCAGACCGGGCAATCCGCGTCGTGCAGCACCTTGGCGGTGTTGGAGCCGAGGATAAAGCGGCGGAACGGTCCGTAGCCGTGGGTGGGCATGATGATCAGGCCGGCCGGCTGCTGGTGGGCGAATTCGACGATGCGCGTGGCGGGGTCGCCTTCCAGCAGAACGCGGCGGACGTCGAGGTCGCCCCATTCGCCGGCCAGGAAGCCGTCCAGGTCGCGGGTTGCCTGTTCCGTGCGGTTGCGAAGCAGTTCGGCCAGCATGATGCCGCCGCCGGCTTCGAGGCCGGACTCGTAGGGAGCGGAGGCGAGAACGTGAAGCAGGGTGATCTGGGAGCGGAAGCGGCTGGCCAGGGCTTTGGCACAATGGGCGGCGCCAATTGAGCGCTCGGAGAAGTCTACGGGAAGGAGAATGGTGGAAAGAGATCGCATGGGCGTTCCTCGGGGGCGGCTCGTAGCACCCTATAGCTAGGATAAGCTCGGCGAAATCCGCAAGGGGGACGAATCGGCTAGCCGGCGAAATCCAGGGTATCGGCGGTGGGCCGGCGGGGCGACGGAGTGGGGGGAATGGCTGTTCGGCCAGCCGCCTCCGCCATGTAGAGGAGGGCCTGGCGGGTGAGTTCGGGGACGGAGGGATCGGGGTGGCGCAGCAGTTGAACGAGCGTACGGATCCAGCGCAACTCGTTGGCACCGATGCCGATCATGGATACGGTCTGGGCCATGACAACCACCTTTCAGGGATCTTTTCGGCCATGCCGGCGGATTCTTCAGAAGCACGCGGGCTTATAGCTTCTCCGGAGGCGGCCGATAAGTTGGGGTGAGCATAGGTTCATCCGGGCCGGCCGGAAGACCTATATCGAAGGGAACGGTATGGATATCACAACAGTAGACCGCAGCGTGGCCGTGCCCGCACCGGCCGCAAACACGGCGCCGGTAGACAAGGCCGCCCAGAACCGGGAAGTGGTGCAGGCCGTGAAGGCGCTGAACAACACAGAGATGTTAGGCGACAACGAACTGGAGTTTCAGAGGGACCCGGAAACGCACCGCATCGTGGTGCGCGTGGTGAACCCCAAGACCAAGGAAGTGATTTCGCAGGTACCGCCGGAATACGTGCTGCGCCTGGCCGAGACCTTGAAACAAACCAAGACCTGAGCGCTCCAAAAGCCGGAGGGCGGGACGATAAGGGTTGTGGAGAGAATGCAATGTGGCAGAACGCCCATGACGAGTACCTGGACAGCCGGATCCTTTCAGCCGCCCCCCTGGAATTAGTGAAGATGCTGTATCAAGCCGCCATCGCATCGGTCCGGGATGCGCGGCGCCACCTGGCGAAACGGGAGATTGAGGCGCGGGCGCGCGCAATCTCGAAGGCCGGGGCGATCCTGGCGGAATTGACCGTTTCGCTCGATCACGAGCGCGGCGGCGAAGTAAGCCGTGGGCTGGTGCGGCTGTACGATTATATGAGCCGGCGGTTGATTGAGGCGAACTTCCGGCAAGCGGACCAGCCGCTCGAAGAGGTCTTGGGGCTGCTGGCGACGCTGGCGGAAGGCTGGGAAGGCCTCCAGGCGGCCATACCGGAACCGAAGGCGGAGAGCCCGTGGGCACAGCCATTGCCGCAGCCATTGCCTTCGGAGATAGCCCCGGCGTACGAGTCGCACGCGTGGAGTTTCTAGCGGTCTTGGGTTTCCACTGCCAGGTCTAAGCCCACCGCCTTTCAAGAGGTGGGCTTTCAGCAGTGTGTTTGCGCGGCGGCGGCCATTGCGGATCGGGGGCAGTCACGCCCCGAGCTCCTGCGGAGCCACGGCGGCAGGCGCAATCGGGAACCGGCCTGACCGCCAGGCCGGAGGCGCGGAACTTCAGGCCAAATGCATACTCGCCGTTGTGCATGCCGCACTACACTACCGGCTTCAACGGGGAGTTTTCGGTTGCCGGTGGCCAGCGCTCCGCGTGTCAGCCGGGTTTCTCAAACGGGGGATACGGATGTCCTCCGGCGGGGCGGAAACGCGGGGATCGCGAGCGGCTCTGCCCTCGGTTCCCGCGTTTTCGCGGCTCTTCGCCAACGTGAAGGCCCACACCTGCGAGGAAACCGGGTCCGCTGCTCCCTGCGCGCTCTCGGCGGCGAAGCACCGGCAGGGCCGCGCGGAGCACCCGGCGGGCCGATGGCTGGCGGTCACTGGCTGCGCTCTAGGCCCTTGGAGATCAGGTCGGCAAGGCCGAAGCCACCCTGGCGGGCCATGGTCAGCGCCAGTTGTTGCTCGGCGAAACTGCCGGCGCAACTGCCGGCGGAGTCTTCGCCGGAACCCAGCCAGCCGCCGTCTCCATGCGCGGACTGTAAAACCTGCGCCAGCAACAGCGCTTCGAACTGTTGGGCGGCGTCCCGGATCTTGGCCGGGTCGTCGATCTGGCCGATTTGCGGTTCGATTCCGGGCGGCGGACCGGCCGTTGCAAGGTTGACTCCACTCATAAAATCACATCACCTCGATGTCGGCTTCCAGCGCGCCGACGCTGTGCAGGCTTTGCAGGATGGCGATCACGTCGCGGGGCGTGGACCCGATGGCGGCGAGAGCGTGCACCAGGTCCTCGACCGTGGCCCCCTGCTTCAAAACCACGTTGCGGGATTTCTCTTCTTTCGCGCCGACCGTGGTCTGGGGAACTACTTCGGTGGTCCCCTGCGACAGCGGCGCCGGCTGCGAGACCGCGAAAGTGGTGCGGATTTCGACGTTCAGATTGCCGTGCATAATAGCCACCGGAGCGATGTGCACGTCCTTGCCGAAAACGATGGTTCCGGTGCGCTCATTGATGATCACGCGGGCGGGCCGGTCGGCGTCCACAGTGAGGCTTTCCAGTTCGGCCAGGAAGGTGGTGGCGCGATCGGCGAAGGCCGGTGGGATGGCCACGCTGACCAGTCCCGGGTTTTCGGCGTGCGCGGGCGCGGTTTTGGCGCCGGCGGACGCGCCGGCGAACTTGAGGTTGATGGCCTCGGCGATGCGCGTGGCGGTGGTGAAGTCGGCCTGCTGCAGTTGCAGCCGGACCACCGTTTTCGGCGCCACCGAGGGGGCCGGCCGTTCCACGGTCGCTCCATTGGGCGAGCGTCCCACGGTGGGATGGTTGACCGTCTGCGTGGCGCCTTTCCGGCCGGCGACAAATCCTCCGGTCACCACCGGACCCTGCGCCACGGCATAGACCTGGCCATCCGCCCCGCGGAGCGAGGTGAGGACCAGGATGCCGCCCTGCAAGTTGCCGCAATCGCCGATCGCGGCCACCGTGGAATCGATGTGCAGCCCCGGCTGGGCGAAGGGCGGAAGGGTCGCGGTCACCATCACGGCCGCGGTGTTCTTGACGCGAATGGCGGTGGGACTTACCGAGACGCCCATCCGCTCCAGCAGGTTCGTCAGGCTCTGGTTGGGGAAGACCGTCTGCTGGGTGTCGCCGGTCCCGGCCAATCCGACCACCACGCCGTAACCGACCAACTGGTTGTCGCGCACGCCTTCGATCGCCACCAAGTCCTTGAGGCGCGCTGCGGGCGCGGAGCCGGACAGCACCGCCAGGAGCGCCACCCATCGCACACAGGTTCGAGTGTTCATGGCTAAAAGGGCAGCAAGCCCAGAAGCAGGCGGTACAAAATGAACGGCCGGCGGATGGCGTCGCCCACGACACCCTTGCCGTTGATCCGCAAATCCAGTTCTCCGAGCCGGTTGGACTGAACGCTGTTGGTGGTGTCGATATCGGCGGGGCGAACCACGCCATGGACGATGATGGTCTGCCGTTCGCCGTTGATCTCCACGTTCTTGGTGGCCTCGACCACCAGAAGTCCATTGGGCAGGACGTGGGTGACGCGCGCCGTCAATGTGGCCGTCAGGGTGGTGGTTCGGCTGGTGGTGCCTTGGCCGTTGAGCGTCTGGTTGCCCGAGATGTTGGCCAGGCTGGTGAGCGCGGCAGCCGTCTTGGGAATGCCCGGCACGGACGCCAGGGAACTGGTGGCGGCGGAAGCGCGCTGCGTCTTGGTGGCGCCGGTGGATACGGCGGAAGCCTGCTCGGCCACCACGATGGTGAGAACATCGTCCACCTGGCTGGCGCGTATATCGCGCGCCGAGTCGGCCAGGCGGGAGCCGGCCTGCCAGATGGCGCCCGGCGTGGCCGGCGGGGCCACCGCCGAGCGCGCTTCGGCTTCCGAGACGTAGCGCTCCAGCGGCGCTTGGGCCGAAGAGTCGGGCTTCTTCTTATTCTTGGCGGCGTCCAGGGGCGCGATGGCTGCCAGCAACGCGCTGATCGATATCAGAAGCTTGGCTGTCGGAAACTTCATGGCTTTCCTCCCGCGGGATTCTGCGCGCCGTCCACCGAAACCCGCCCTTTTCCCTCCACCCGCGCGCGAAACCGCTTCATAGAGGAAGGATTCAGGACGGGGATGGACTCGCCGACGGAACCCGAGGCTTCGGCGACGGCGTCCAACTCCAGGCGGGCGGCCCCGTTGCGCACCTCGACGTGTACGGTCTCTCCGCGCATCACTTCCTTGGGCTGCTCCAGTTGATCGGTGCGAATCGGAGAACCGGCGCGGATGAGGAGGCGCGGCCAAAGGCCGGCCACCCGGTCGACGCTTTGCGCGAAAGGCGCGGCGGATGGAAACTCCTCGCGCGTTTCCGCGGCTAACTGCGCCGGAGAGACGGGCTGGCCGGGACGAAGGTCCGCGACCGCCAGAATGCGGGTACCGGCCACCCGCACCGAGACCATGGCCCAAATGGAGAAGCGGCGTGTCCCGGCGTAGACCACTGCGCCATTCCAGAGAGCCGGCCGGGACGGCGCGCCGGCGGACGCGCCCACCGACGGGGCGTGCAAACCGGCGACCGGGAATTCGATGTCGCCCGCGGGCGCCGGCTGCCGGCTGAATTCCCGGATTTCGATGCGCGCCTCGGGTAGGGACTGGCGCATGGCCGCCAGCAGCCGCGCGGCATCCAGAGGGGCCACCGGCCGCTCCACGCAAATGGGCCCGGCCGCGCCGGCGTCGGCGCCCAACTGGAAACGCGCGGCCAGCAGGCGCAGATCGGGGGCGCGAAACACGCGCGCTACGCCGGGCGCGGGCGCCAGGGCGATTTCGGTATCGGGGGCCAAAGAGGCCAGCGGAGGAAATGCGGCCGCGAGGTCGCGCGCCAGGATGCGATCGGAACCGGGCGCGACAGCCAGGCAGGCGAGCGCGAATGCCATGGGGAGAATCATGGGATGCAGCTCACCGGGTGAGGTTATTGACCTGCTGGTACATGTTGTCGGCGGCGGTGACCACCTTGGAATTGGCCTCGTAGCCGCGCTGGGCCTGGATCAGGTTGATGAACTCGTCGACGATGGAAACGTTGGACTGCTCGTAGTAGCCCTGCAGCAGCGAACCCATGCCTTCGGCGCCGCCGGGAGTTCCCACGGTGGCGTCGCCGGAAGCGTCGGTGGGCGTGTAGAGCCCGTTGCCCAGGCTGTTCAGTCCGGCCGGGTTCTGGAAATTGGCGAGCTGGATTTGTCCCGCCTGTTGCGCGGCGGTCTGATTGGGGAGCGTGTAAGTGACGGTGCCGTCGGCGGCGATCGAGACGGTCTGCGCGTCGGCGGGGAAAGTGATCTGCGGCTGCAACAGGTTGCCGTTGGCGGTCACTATGTTGCCGTTCTTGTCGAGCTGGAACTGGCCGCAGCGGGTGTAGGCCAGTTCCCCGCTGGGCAGGGTGATCTGGAAGAAGCCGTTACCCTGGATCGCCAGGTCGAGGGGGTTGTCGGTCTCGGAGAACGATCCCTCGGTGAACACGATTTCGTTGGAGGTGGGCCGCGTGCCGAGGCCCAGTTGGAGGCCCGCCGGCACGACGGTCTGCTGCCCCGCGGCGGTGCCCGGTTGGAGGACGCTCTGGTACATCAGGTCCTGAAACTGGGCGCGGCGCGACTTGTAGCCGGCGGTATTGGCGTTGGCCAGGTTATTGGCGATGTTATCCACGTTCATTTCCTGGGACCGCATCCCGCTGGCCGCGCTGTAAAGTGCTCGGATCATTCGAAACTCCTGTCGTTACCAAACTGTTGCCACCAAACTGTTGCCACCAAACTGTTGCCAACAAACTGTTGCCACCAAACTGTTGCCACGAAACTGTCGTTACCAACCTGCCGTTATGAACCTACCTTGGCGACCTGTTCGATCGCCTGCTTGCTCATGTCGGAACCGAGCGTCATGGCCTTCTGGAGCATCTCGAACTGCCGCAGGATGCCCACCAGGCGCACCGCCGATTCCGCCGCGCCGCTGTTGGACGCTTCCAACCCGCCTTGCTGCACGGTGACCCCGCTGGACGGCGAAGGCTGCAGCGTTGGGTCGGAAACCCGAAAATAGTTGTTGCCCTGCTTGCCCAACGCACCCGCACTGGTGAAATCGACAATTTCGAGCTGTCCGATTACAGTACCGTCCTGGGTTACGGTGCCGTCGCTGGAGATTTCGATGGGCCGCGATCCATTCAAAGTCAGAGAGCTACCTCCCGTGGCCAGAACGGGGTACCCGTCGGCGGTCGCCAGTTTGCCGTCGGCAGTCAACTGGAAATTGCCGTTGCGCGTGTACAGCGTCCCGCGGGCAGACTGCACCGCAAAGAAACCCTTGCCGGAAAGGGCCAGGTCGAGAGGGTTGCCGGTTTGCTGCACCAGACCCTGCGAGAAATCGGTCCACTGCTTTTCGACGACCGGCATGGTGGACGACGTATCGTTGTCGGCGGCTTCGGGCGCGACATACAGGCTGTAAAACTCGCGGTCGGCTTTGTACCCGCCGGTGGAAGCATTGGCCACGTTGTTGGCGAGGAGATCGAGCGATTCCATGCGGGCCCGCATGCCGCTGGCGGCGAGTGCCGTGAGTGGATCCATGGCGATGCGATATAAGCATGCGGCGTGCCATGCGAAGAAGGCGGGCGGAGCGTTCAAAACAGACGCGCAGCGGACGATGAGAAAGGATGGAAGAGGGTTCGTCGAGACAAGTTTTTGCCGCCAGTGACGGCTGGAGCCATTTCTCTGGCGCGGCCGATGCGGTAACCCCTTGAGAATGCGCTGCCGGGATTTGGCCTCCGATCTGCAATTCCGCCGGCGTGACCGCTGCCCGACCGCAATCCGTTCCACCGGACCTCCTGTCGCAACTGGCGCTGCTCGTGGCGCAACCGCCGGGCCGGACCCAGACCAAGACCGCCGGCCGGCAGGCCGACCCGCGGAATGCGCCGGCGCTATCGTTTCCGGCCGTGCTTGGGGGAGTCGCGGATGAAGCGGATGACAAGGCTCCCATCGCTTCCTCCGACGCCTCGAAGGATGGCAATGCCGCCGTCGCGCCCGCAGCTTCGGAAAGCGGGGCGGGCCGGGTGGACGGACGTCCGCGGAAACGGCTGACGGCAACGTCGCCGGTCACCGCGCCGGGGGCGAATCAGGCAGCCAGCTCGGATCGCGCGGAGTTGGGGATGACCGTGCCGGCGCCCGCGCCTCAGAATCACCCCGCACAGGGGAAGCCTGCGCGCGAGTCCGGGGAGTCCACACCGGTGGCGGCGCTTCCGGCGGTTGCCGGCGCCGCGGCTTCGGCCGGGGTCCAGCCCACTCTGGCCGATGCGCAGACATCCCTTCCAGCGCCTCGGATGGATGCGGAACGAGCGAATCGCGAGGAACTCCCTGCGGAGCCAGCCGGAGACCCGGCGGCGGTTCTTCAGGACACCCCCGGAGATCGTCCCAGTACGGCGCCCGCACTGATCCCGGCGCCGGGCAGTCGCGTGGCGGCGCCGGCGCAGTCCCAAGGCCAGAGCCGGCCGGCAACCGAGTCGCCCGTCCCTGCGAACCCGAAGCCGGTCCACGACGCCGCCAGTCTTGCCACCGACCCGGAACCGCCCGGCGGCCAGCCTGCACCGGCAAGCGCAGCCCCAGGAACCGGAGAGGCTGGGCGTGTGGCGCGGGGGGCTTCGGGCCCACCCATCGAGACGCGCCTGTCCCAGCCCGCGGTGCGATTCATGCCGCCGGAGGCGCCGCAGTCGAGCCAGGAAACCGCTGCGATCGCCGCCGCCCCGCAAACCGGTCCGGAGCCGCCGTCGGACGCACCTGGGAGCGTAACCAAAACGGCCGGCGGCCGGATCGCAGCCCCGTCCGCCCGCGGCCCGCAACCCGCCCGCCTGTTCGCGAACCATGACGGCGCCGATAAGGCGGCAGCGACGGCGGTTCCGTGGGTTCCGCCGTGGTCGGCAACGGCGCCGGAAGCGCCGCCAAACCGCATCGCATCTTCCCAGGACAGCATGCCCGCCGCCGGGCCAGCGGCCCAACCGGCCATACTCGAGAATCCCTCCGGGGGCCGGGCAACGGCCAGCCAGTCTGGGAGTGCGGTCTCGAATCCCGCGGCCCCGGCGCCCGCCAAAACCGCCGCCCGGCGAGCCAGGGCCCAAGAAGTCCCGGTTTCGAGGGAAGCGCGGCCCGGCCAAGCCGTCGAGGCGCCGGATTCCGCGGGCGCCGCCAAACCGGGGGAGGCGGATAAACAGGACGCTCCGCGGCCCACTGTGGGGCCGGCGCCCGGACCGCTTTCATCCGGCACTACGCCTGCGCCCAGCCCGGTCTCTCTCGCCGCGGCCCCGGCGGCGGATCCGGCCCCGGTTTCATCGGTCGCGGAAACCACGGCGGAGTCCCGCGGACGGACGTCGCCGGCACACACCGCCACGGCGGGGAGCACGCCCGAGGTTTCCACGGGTCTCGAAGCCGTGGTGATGGCGAGCTTGGCCGAAGACGCCGCATCCGGCGTCTCCGGAGATCGGCTCCCGGCTGGCCGGATCGCATTCGAAGCGCTGCTGACGCCCGAGCCGCCAGCGGCCTCCGGCAGCGCCGGCGCTTCGGCGGGGGGGATCGCGGCGGCGCGGGCGCGCATCGAGGTTCCGGCGGCGGGGACCGCTCCGCGGCCTGAAACGTCCGAGGATCTGGTTTCGCCGGTGCCGGTTTCGCCGGTGCGAGTTTCGCCGGAGGAGGTTGCGCCGCCGGCCGGCGACGGCGGCGAGCCCCTCGCCGGACAGCGCCCGCGTCCGGCTTCGGATGCCGGGAGAACCGGCGCCGCCGTACGTTCGGACGCGGGCCGGAAGCCGGCAACCGCCTCCGCGACAGCATCCTTCGCTAGCGCGGCCGATGCGCCGCCGGCGACCTCCGCGAGCGGCACGGCGGTAGGCGGCACGGCGAGCGGCCCCCAGCGTCCCGGAACTACGGCGGCACCGGCAGCCGAAACCGCGGTCCAGGCGGCGGATGCGCGCCCCGCGCCGGACCCACCAAAACCCTCCGCGGCGGCGCACGACATGCGGTTCGCGGTAGGCGGCGGAGACCAGAGAGTGGAGGTGCGGGTGGCGGAGCGCGGCGGCGAGGTTCACGTGGCCGTGCGCACTCCCGACCAGCGCCTGGCCGGATCGCTGCGCGACGATCTTCCCTCTTTGACGGCCAAGCTGGAATCGGCCGGCCTGCGCGCCGAGACCTGGCAGGGAGATTTTTCGGGCGGCGCCGGGCGCCAACGGCAGGGAGAAACCTCCAGCCCGGCGCTGTCCCAGAATTCGCAGCAGCAGCCGGGGCGGGATGGGCGCCGGCAGCAGGACGACCCTCCGCCTCAGCGGCCGAGGCGATCCGAAGACTCTTCCCAACCCAAACCCGACCGAAAGGATTTCCAATGGCTATTCACTTCCCTTCAATAAGTTCAGTTTATGCGGCGGATCGCGCGGTGGCGAGAACCCCGGCCGCACGACAATCGTCCACCCAGCCGGCGCTTTCGCAAAAGGAGCTGGCGCAGACGGTGGCGGCCGCCGCCGCGCCTTCCTCTAGCTCAAGTTCGTCCACTTCAACGAGCGGTTCGACGGCGGCAGGCGCCTCGGGTACAAGCAGTTCCTCGAGCTCGAACACCTCGACGGCGGCAACGGCCGCGTCGACGGCGGCCAGCGCCACCAGCACGCCGACCGCGGAATCGGTTTTCGGGGCGAATCCCTGGCTGACGGATCCCACCGGTACCGGTCCGACGGGCACATACGGCTACAATCCGTACTATTTCGCGACCGCGCAAACGGCCGCCGACGTCGCCAGTCTGGTGGGCGGCACGGTGGTACAGGTCGACGAATTCGCCCCCCCGATGAGCGGCCCATTCGCTCAGAACCAGCCCAACGAGATGGTGCAGTTGTCCAACGGCACCCTCCTCAATCCCGGGCTGGTGGCCTCGTTTTACACCCATGGTTACTCGCAGTCGACCATCAACGACATGATTTCGAGCGAAGTAACCAACGTCACCAAAGGCACTTAAGGAATCGTATGATCACACCCATCGCCAGTGCCTTCAGCCCGCAAGCCGCCGTGGCTTCGCAGACTTCGTCCTCCAGCACGTCGAGCGCGGCGTCGACAACCCAGGATATGTTCCTGCAGCTTCTGGTGGCGCAACTGCAGAACCAGGACCCCACCCAACCCATGGACAGCACCACGTTCATCACGCAACTGGCGCAGATCCAGCAACTGGAACAATCCACGGCCACCGGCCAGGATGTCTCGGCCATGCACACGGACCTGGACACGATCGTAGCCGATCTGTCGAGTTCCACATCTTCCCAATCCTGAATGGAGAGATCCGATGTTTACTTCCTTTTCGACAGCGTTATCCGCATTGAGCGCCACCAGCACGGCGATCGACGTGGTCGGCAACAATCTGGCGAACATGAACACGCCGGGTTTCAAAACCAGCGCGGTGGAGTTCCGCGACCTGGTGACCCAGTCGGTGGGGGCCGGTCTCGGCGACACCCAGGTTGGATTCGGCACCGGCACGCCGCTGACGGTCCGGGAATTCACCCAGGGCGCCATCCAAACCAGCAGCGGCGTGTTGGACGCCGCCATCCAGGGTGACGGTTTCTTCGTGGTCCAGGATCCCTCGGGCAATACCCAGTTCACGCGGGCGGGCAACTTCCAGACCGACAGTTCCGGCAACCTGATGACCGACACGGGCGACTATGTGCAGGGATGGACCACGATCGATTCCACCACGGGCGCGGTGGATACCAACGGACCGGTCGGCAATATCGTGGTTCCGGTGGGTTCGCTCAAACCACCGACGGCCACCACCACCATGTCCGCCGACCTGAATCTCAACTCCAACGCCACGGCCGACACCACCTCGGCGTTCTCCGAACCCGTGACGGTTTACGACACCTTGGGGACCGCGCACATTCTGACCATCAATTTCCAAAAGACCGGCGCCAACCAATGGAGCTATGACGTGACCATTCCGGGGGCGGATGTCAGCGGTGGCACCCCGGGAACGCCCTACGATACGGGCGCCAGCGGCACCCTGACATTCAGCGCGGACGGTCAGTTGACCGATCCCGCGGCGGGCAGCCCAATCCCGATCGCGGTCACCGGGTTGAGCGACGGGGCCAACGACCTGAACGTATCCTGGAGTCTGTACGACAGCGCCGGCGCGGGGGACATCACCCAGTTCGGACAGCCGTCGCAGGCCTCGGCCAGTTCGCAGAACGGTTCGGCGGCCGCCGAGCTGGACCAGGTGGGTCTGGCCGACGGCGGCCAGATCCTGGCCCAGTACACCGACGGCACCCAGGTGGTGGTAGGCCAGGTGGCGTTGGCCTCGATCCGCAATCCGGGCACGTTGATTGCCACCGGCAATAACAACTACCAGCTCAGCGAGCTGACCGCGACCCCGTCCATCGGCGTTCCGGGAACCGGCGGCCGCGGAACCATCGACGGCGGTTCGATCGAGGCCTCCACCGTGGACATCGCTACCGAGTTCACCAACCTGATCGTATACCAGCGGGCATACGAGGCTAACGCGCACGTGGTGACTACGGCGGACCAATTAAGTCAAGACACTATCAACCTTATCCACTAATCCGCCGATGAATCCTCAGGAAGAAATTGCGCCGCTGGGCGAAGTCCCGGTGGAAATCGAAATCGAACTGGATCGGCTGGTCATGACGACGCACGAGGTCCTGCGGCTCGAGGAAGGCAGCGTGATCAGTACCACGCGGTCCGCCGGCGAGAACATCGATATCTACATTGGCGGCGTGTTGTGCGGTTCCGGTGAAGTGGTGGTAATCGAAAACACCTTGGGGGTGCGCATCACCGATTTCCGCGACGACTGAGGAAGGTGGTATGGAACTGATCGGACAAATGGCGGCGGTGGCGGGAGTTTTGACTTCGCTCATGGCCGCGTTATGGTGGCTGCGCCGCCGCGGATTCGCCCAGGTGGACGCGGTCCGGCAGCCGCGCGGCCGCCGAATGGATCGTTTGGAGCGGTTGGCGCTCTCGCCCCAGCACACCTTGCACCTGGTGCGGCTGGGCGACACCGCGCTATTGGTGGCGGCTTCACCGTCCGGTTGCACATTGATCCGGAGCCTGCCGTGCGCCGTCATCGAAGGGAACGCCGGTAACGCCGCCGGGCGGGAGGCGGCGCGATGAAGACCGTCCTTGGGCTGGGGTTGCTGGCGGCCGCGGTTCCGGCCACGGCCGCCTCGACCGATCCGCTGTCCATGCTGGGCGTGAACCTCGGGAAGAACGGCTCCACCCTGAGCGCGCCCATGCAGATCGTGATTCTGCTGACGCTGCTGACCCTGCTTCCGGCGGCGGCGATGTGCGTCACGCCGTTTCTGCGCATCACCATCGTGCTGCATTTCCTGCGGCAGGCGCTGGGCACCCAGACGGCGCCGTCCAACCAGGTGCTGGTGGGGCTGGCGCTGTTTTTGACGATTCTCATCATGCAGCCGGTGGCCGCGGACATGTATCGCCAGGGGTGGGAGCCCCTGGAATCCGGGCAACTGACCGCGCAGCAGGCCATGGACCAGGCGGCGCAGCCGTTGCGGGCGTTTCTGATGCGCTTCGCGCGCGACAAGGACATTCGTCTGTTCGTCGAACTGGCGCGCGAGCCGGCCCCGCGCAAGCCTGCGGACTTGGAGCTGAAGATCCTGATTCCGGCTTACATCCTGTCCGAATTGAAGACCGGGTTCCAAATCGGCGCGGTGCTGTTCCTGCCGTTTCTGGTGATCGACCTGGTGGTGGCGTCGGTGACGTTATCGGTGGGCATGATGCAGTTGCCGCCGGTGATGATTTCGGCGCCGTTCAAGGTCCTGCTCTTCGTGCTGGTGGATGGCTGGAACCTGGTGGTGGGGTCCTTGATGAAGGGTTTCTACCAATGACGCCGGACGGCGTAGTCGAGATCATGCGCCACGCCATCATGACGGCATTCTGGGTGTCGGCGCCGCTGCTGACCATCGGGTTTGCCACGGGCATCGTGGTCAGCCTGGTGCAGATCGCCACGTCGATGCAGGACAACGCCTTCAGCACCATTCCGCGGTTGCTGGCGTTTCTTACCGGACTGCTGATTCTGATGCCGTGGATGCTTCAGACATGCATGTCGTACGCCAGTTCCGTGCTGGGGGATCTGGGCCGCTATGCCCGTTAACCTGGCCCTCTCGATGGGGACGCTGTTCGGATTCCTGCTGGTGTTGACGCGGGTTGCGGGCGCTTTCGTGTTCGTGCCGCTGCCCGGTATCGGCGGCGCCATAGCGCCGGTGCGGGCCGCCGTTGCGCTGGGGTTCACCCTGGCGCTGTCGTCCCGCTGGCCGGTAATGGGAGGCGGGACCCCGGCGCCGGGGGTGCTGGCGGGGTGGATTGGGGCGGAGGCGGCCGCGGGAATCGCCATCGGGGTCTCGGTCGGGATCGTGCTCGAAGCCTTTGCCCTGGCGGCCCAGGTGCTGGGGTTGCCGGCCGGTTACGGCTATGCCTCCACCATCGATCCGACCACCCAGGCCGATGCGGGCATCCTGGTGGTGCTGGCCCAACTGGTGGCCGGCATGTTGTTTTTCGCCCTGGGACTGGACCGGGAGGTCCTCCGATTATTCGCGGCCAGCCTCGACCGGGTACCGGTTGGAACGTACCCGTTCAGCGCCAATTCGGCGGAGGCGATGATTCGTCTCGGCTCGAATCTCTTCTCCGTGGGCGTGCGGCTGGCTTTGCCGGTGGTGGCGCTGCTGGTGATGGTGGACGTGGCGCTCGGTCTGATGGGCCGGCTCAATGCGCAATTGCAACTGCTGCACCTGGCGTTCCCGGCGAAAATGCTGGTCGCGCTGCTGGTGTTGGCGTGGATGGCGCCGTTGTTTCCGCGGGTCCTATGGGAGCTGAGCGGGCATGCCTGGGTCACGGCGCGCAAGCTTTTGGGAATGTGACGTGGGGGCTATGACGACCGATGGCGGAATCCGGAAAGACCGAGCAACCTACCCAGCGGCGCCTGGACAAGGCGCGCGAGGAAGGGCAGTTTCCGCCCGCCAAGGAATTCGTGTCGGCGCTGCAGTTCCTGGTTTTTCTGGGGTTGCTGTCGGCCGGCGGTGCGCACTGGTTCCGGGGCTTTCAAACCACCGCGCGATCTTTGTTCGCCATGGCGTTCACCCGCCAGGTGAGCGTGGAAACCCTGACGCACATCGCCTGGCAGCTCTGCTGGCGTCACTTTCTGCCGCTGGCGCTGGGTGGCCTGGCCGTGGCTATGGCAACCCTGATGCTCCGGTTGCTGACCACGCGTTTCGGCCTGAGCCTCAAGAAGCTGGCTCCCGACCTGAAGCGGCTCAGTCCTCTGGCCAAGTTGAAGGAGTTGCCGCGCCAGAATTTGCCCGCGCTGGTTCAGGCGCTGATTCTTCTACCCCTGTTCCTTTGGGCGGTCTACGTGGTGGCCCATGCCAAGATCGAGAGTTTCCTGACGCTGCCTCTGCAGAGCGTCGAGAGCGGGTGCAGTTTGATCGCCTCGTCGCTGATGGAGTTGTTCTGGAAGGCCAGCGGAGTGTTCCTGGTGTTCGGGTCGGTGGACCTGTTTCGCCAGATGCGCCGGTACAAGAACGACATGCGCATGAGCAAACAGGACATCCGCGAGGAGATGAAGGACGTCGAGGGCAACCCGCAGATGAAAGCCCGCATCCGGCGTCTGCAACGCGACAACGCCCGGCGCCAGATGATGAAGGCCGTTCCCAAGGCCACCGCGGTGGTGGTCAATCCCACCCACTTCGCGGTGGCGATCCGCTACAGCCTGGAAGAGATGGCGGCGCCCACGGTGGTGGCCAAGGGGAAGAACTACCTGGCCCTGCGCATCCGCAAAATCGCGGAGGAAAACCAGGTTCCCATTGTGGAGAACCCGCCGCTGGCGCAGGCGCTGTACAGCTCCGTCGATGTCGGCCAGGAGATTCCCGCGCATCTGTACCGCGCGGTGGCCGAGATTCTGGCCTACATTTTCAAACTCATGAACGGGAAACTACCCGGATGACGGCGCCGCCGCCGCGGAGCGCGCGAACATGACACCCGCCAAGGCGATTCCGGCCCCCGGCGGACCCCGCTGGCTGCAGGCCATTCCACTTAAGATGCTGAGCGATTTGGCGGTGCCGCTGGCGGTGCTGGTGATCGTGGTCTGCCTGATCACGCCGCTTCCGGGCTTCGTGCTGGACCTGCTGATCGTGGTCGACATACTGATGTCGGTCACGGTGCTCATGGTCTCGCTGTACCTGGTGCGGCCGGTGGAGTTTACCTCGTTCCCCACCACCCTGCTTCTGTTGACGCTGTTCCGGCTGGCGCTGAACATCTCGTCCTCGCGGCTGATTCTGTTGAACGGAAACACCGGGACCTCCGCGGCGGGCGAGGTGATCGGCGCATTCGGCAGCTTCGTGGTGGGCGGCAACTACGTCATCGGCGCGGTCATCTTCCTGGTGCTCATCGCGATCCAATACATCGTGATCAACCACGGCGCGGTGCGCATTTCGGAAGTGACCGCGCGCTTCACCCTGGACGCGCTCCCCGGCAAGCAGATGTCCATCGACTCGGACCTGAACGGCGGCCTGATCGACGAGGCCGAAGCCAAGCGGCGGCGCAAACAGCTCGCCACCGAAGCCGAATTCTACGGCGCCATGGACGGGGCCTCGCGCTTCACCCAGCGCGACGCCGTGGCCAGCATTCTGATTACCAGCATCAACATCGTGGCGGGATTCCTGATCGGCGTTCTGCAACACGACATGGACTTCCGCAAGGCGCTGGAGACGTACACGGTCCTGACCATCGGCGACGGCCTGGTCACGGTCATTCCGGCCCTGATGATCTCGATATCCGGCGGCCTGATTGTGACCCGCGCCAGCTCGGATGCCCGCCTGGGAGTGGAATTCCAGCGCCAGATCTTCGGCAATTCGCAGCCTCTGCTGCTGGCGGGCGGCGTGCTGGTGGCCATCGCGGCGCTGCCCGGCATTCCCAAGCTGCCGTTCCTGCTGTTGGGAGGTGGGGCGGGCGTGGTGGGCTGGAGGATGCGGCGCAAGGAAGTTCGCCTGGCGGCCGCTCCCGCGGAGAGTAAGCCGCCGCCGGCCAAAGACAACCTGGAGGCGTTGCTGCGCGTGGAACCGCTGGCCATCGAGGTGGGCTTGGGGCTGGTGGGGCTGGTGGAGGGCGGACAGGATTCTCCGCTGCTGCGCCGGATTGCCGCCATCCGCAAACAGCTTGCCGGCGATCTCGGATATCTGCTTCCCCCGGTGCGCGTTACCGACAACCTTTCGCTCCGCAGCCGGGAATACGTCATCTTCCTGAAGGGCGTGGAAGTTTCCCGCTATGAGCTGCCGCAGGGTTACGAACTGGCCATCCCCACCGGAGAAGGAAGTCCTCCGCTGGATGGCCAGCCTACCCGCGAGCCGGCTTTTGGCATGGCCGCCGTCTGGATTCCGGCCAACCGGGTGGACCGCGCGCGGAATTCCGGCTACACCGTGGTGGATGCCATCAGCGTGCTGGGCACGCATCTTTCCGAGCTGATCCGGCGCTACGCCCACGAGCTGTTTTCGCGGCAGGACGCCAAGCGGATGCTCGACCGCGTGGCGGTGGAGCATCCCAAGGTGGTCGAAGACCTGGTTCCCAAGGTTGTTCCCCTGGCGGTGGTGCAGAAAGTGCTGCAAAACCTGCTGCGGGAACGGGTTTCGATTCGCGATGCGGTATCCATCCTGGAGGCGTTGGGCGAGGTGGCCGGGTCCACCCGGAACCCCATCCTGCTGACGGAATACGTGCGCCAGTCGATCCGGCGCAGCGTGGTGAAGCCGTACCTGAACCGGACCGGCGAGCTGCCGGCCTGGTTCCTGGATCCGGCGCTCGAGCAGACCGTGGAGAGCGCCGCCGAACATGGCGAGCAGAACAGCCATCTGTCGCTTTCGCCGCAGGTCATCCGCGACATTCTGAACCACATTTCGGCGCGCATCGTCCAGCCGGAGACCGCGGTGGCGGCGATCACCTCCTCGGGCGCCCGCTACTTCCTGCGGCAGATCGTGGAGCCGGTGCTGCCCAATCTGTTCTTCCTGGCGCACAACGAGGTGCCGCCGGGATTGCGGGTCCAGTCGCTGGGGAGCATTCAATGAGGCTACAGCGAATGGCGGGAACCGCCGATAGACCTTACGAGCCTGTAGACACACGCCTGCGGGGAAAGCCCGCGGGAAGGCGCCGATGACCATCAAATCCTATTTTTCGCGCACCCCGGAAAGCGCGCTGGCGATGGCCCGCATGGAGTTGGGGCCGGAAGCGGTGCTGGTGGAGAGCCGCAAAGCCGCCCTGGAATCCCGTCACCTGGGCGAGTATGAAGTGGTGCTCGCCATCGACGCTCCGCGGGCGGAGCCTGCGCCGGCGCCGGTTTCCGACCGGCTGACCGTCGAAGTGGCGGAACTGAAAAAAGAACTCGAGGGGATGCGGCGCACGCTCACCCGCACGGCGTATGCGCCAGCCAACTGGCCGGGTGCGTCGGCGAACCTCTCGGACGCGTACGCCATTCTTACTTCGAACGACGTAACGCCCGAGCTGGCGAGCGAAGTGGCGCAGGGCGCCGAATCGCGTCTGGCGGGCTCTTCGGGCAAACCTGCGCCCCTGTTGTCCCGCCCGGATCAAGCGCCTTCAAAGGCAGCCGACCGGTCGTCGATCGAACGCGCGCTGGTGGAAGAGCTGGAGTCCCGTTTCCAGGCTGAGCCGGCGCTAGGCAAGGGAGAGGCGGCGCCACGCGTGGTGGCGCTGGTGGGTCCGCCGGGTTCGGGCAAGACCACCACGCTGGTCAAACTGGCGGTCAACTACGGGCTCGCCAGCCGGCGTCCGGTCCTTTTGCTGTCCATGGATACCTATCGTGTGGCGGCGGCCGAGCAGCTCCGCTCCTTCGCGGCCATCCTGGGCGTCGGTGTTCAAGTATTGGAAACGGTTACCGCCCTGGCGCAATCCATCGAGGAAAACCGGGGCAAGGAGCTCATTTTCATCGACACGCCCGGCGTGACCGCGGACGAACTGGAAGACTGCGGGGGGTTAGCCCACTTTCTCGCCACCCGGCCGGACGTCGATACGCAATTGGTCCTATCGGCTTCGATGAAACCCGCCGATCTTTCCCGGGTGGTGGATTCCTTCGAGGTCTTTCGGCCGCAGCGCCTGCTGTTTACCAGGTTGGACGAGACGGCCACCTTCGGTTCGATCTTCAACGAGGCGGCGCGCACCGGCAAGCCGCTGTCGTTTTTCACCACCGGCCAACGGATTCCCGAAGACCTGGAAGCCGCCAGCCGGGACCGGCTCAGCCGGCTGATTCTGGCGGCCCCGTCGGGACGCAACCGGAACGGGGGAGTGGCCAAACTGGGTTAAGGAAGCGGTAAACCACGGCGGAAGCATATGTACTCCCATGCGGCATCTGAAATGATCCCGGAAGACGACCGGGAACGGCTCATTCTGGAACACCTGCCTCAGGTGCGGTTGATCGCCCGGCGGATCCAGGAACGGTTGCCGGACAACATCAGTCTCGACGATCTGGTCTCCACCGGCATCATCGGCCTGATCTCGGCCATCGACAATTTCGATCCCGGCCACAATGTCAAGCTCAAGACGTACGCGGAGTACAAGATTCGCGGCGCCATCCTCGACAGCCTGCGGGGTTTGGACTGGGCGCCGCGCCAGAAACGGCGGCGCGCGAAACAGATCGAAGCCGCCATCGCGGTCGCGGAGCAACGCCTGCAGCGTTCGCCGACGGAGGACGAAATCGCCGACCAATTGGGAATCTCGATGGACGAGTACCACGCGTGGCTGGTGGAGATCCGCGGGTTAAATATCGCCAGCCTGGAATGCGCCGGTTACGACCAGGGGAAAGACCTCTTGCACTACATCGCCGACGGCCAGGACAACCTTCCATCCACCCTCCTGGAACGGTCGGAGTTGGAACGCCTGCTGGCCAAGCACATCGGCGAGATTCCGGAGATCGAGCGCACCGTCCTGAGCCTGTACTATCACGAGGAGTTGACGCTGCGCGAGATCGCCCAGATCGTCAACCTGCATGAGTCGCGCATCTCGCAACTGAAATCGCAGGCGATCCTGCGGCTTCGCAGCCACTTGGCGGCGCAATGGCCGGCGCCGAGGGGGGCGCTGACGGCATGAGCGTGGGCGAGCATGGTGGGCCTGTCCGCATGGATTCGGAGGAGTCCTCGCGCCAGATCCTCGATCAGTGGGCCGAGACCCTGGCCCAGGTGCTCGAGTCCATGACCGACCAGCGGCCGGCGGTGCGCTGGCAGGCGTCCAGCGGCACCCTGGCGGAAGTCGCCGCCCCGGAGGCGGGCGCCGAACCGGAGGTTCTGTGGTGGGAGCAGCCTCTGCAAGTGTCCCCGGACGCGATTGTGTGGGTGGCTGCGCCGCGGGCTACCTGGGAACACGCCGGTACGCTCACCCTCAAAGCGGCGGGCCTGGAGACGGTCGAGGCCAGCGAGGCCCGGAACACCTGGCTGGAGATTCTCGGGCAATCGCTTTCGGCGATGGCGCGGGCGGTTGGCTCTCTCTTAGGCCGCGAGGTCACCTGCGATGCCGGCCGGGAACACCCCCCGGATGCGGAAACCACGGAATGGGCCGTGGTCACCATGGCTTTCGGGGAAAGCAGCCTGCCCCCATTGCTGGTGACCTTCAGCCCCAAGCTGCAGGAACTGATTCTCACGCCCCAGGCGCCGGGGGCCGAGCCACCTTCGCGGGCCCCACGCGCCCGCCCCGATGACGATCCGGCCGCTCCGGACGTGTTCCACTCGCGCACCATGGACCTGCTGCTGGACGTGGATCTCCCGGTCAGTATCTCCTTCGGCCGGACGCAACTGGCCATGAAGGACGTCCTGAAGCTCACCACCGGGAGCATCGTGGAACTGAACCGGGGCGTCAATGAACCGGTGGAAGTGCTGGTCAACCGCTGCCTGATCGCACGCGGCGAGGTGGTGGTGGTGGAAGGCAATTATGGGGTCCGGATACAGGAGATCGCGAGCCGTCAAGACCGCTTGCGAAGTTTGCGATGACCGCGATCCCGATTCTCATCCTGGTGGCGGCCTTCCTCTCCTTGACCGGCATTGCCCTGGCTGTGTTCGCCGTATGGCACGTGCGCGCGCTGGCCAGCTCGGTAGGAACCACCATGGAGGCCACCTTTGAGGAATCCGAATTGCGCGTCGAGGCCTTCCGGGAACGGTTGGACGCCCTGGCCTTGCAATTTCGGGAACTGGAGCGGCAACCCGCGGTCACTTTGAGCCCGGGACTCCCCAGGCCGGGGATGAACGTGGTGAAGCGATCGCAGGCTCTGCGCATGCACCGCCGGGGAGACCGTCCCGAACAGATCGCCGCCGCCCTGGAACTTCCCCGCCAGGAAGTCGACCTGCTTTTGAAAGTCCACAGCATCGTCATCGGCAGCATCTGATCCAGGGGGCGCTCGCCCCGCCATCCCAGGTCTTCGCGCGGCGCGGGTCGCCTGATCGATAATATATGCAGACACAATATGACCGTCGAGATCGAAGGCGTTACCTTGCACCTCGCCCATCCGGACGAGCTCGCGGTTCAATGGGTGGGGCAGGACGAGCTGATGCGCCAACTGCTGGCGGCCTGGATGGTGGTCAACGAACAGGATCTGCCCATGAATCCACGCCTCCTGGGCAAGCCCGGCGTCGGCAAGACAACCCTTGCCTACGCCGCCGCGCGGCGCATGGGACGCGAAGTCTATATCCTCCAGGCCACCCTCGATACCCGTCCCGAAGACCTGCTGGTGACCCCGGTGATCGAGGGCGAAGGCAGCCTGCGGTACGTCGCCTCGCCGCTGGTCACCGCCATGTTACGCGGCGGTATCGCCATTCTGGACGAGGGGAACCGGATGAGCGAGAAGAGTTGGGCCAGCCTGGCGCCCCTGCTCGACAACCGGCGCTACGTGGAGTCCATCGTGGCGGGCATCAAGATCAAGGCGCATCCCCACTTCCGCCTGGTCGCCACCATGAACGACGACGCCTCCACCTTCGAGCTGCCCGAGTACATCCATTCCCGCTTGCAGCCGCAAATCTTTATCGACTTCCCGGAGCGCGACGAGGAGTTCCACATTCTGAAGGAGAATCTGCCCTTCGCCGAGGAGCGCATCCTGAATTACGTCACCGACTTTCTTCAGATGGCCCACGCGGCGGACGAGCGGTACACCGTGCGCGATGGCATCAACGTCGCGCGGTTTGCCATCAAACTGAAGAGCCTGGCGACCGCGCGGACGCACGAAACCGAAGCCCTGGAGCTTTCCATTGCGCAGGTTCTGGGAGAGGAAGCGCTGCGGTATGTCCGGCGAAACCGTTCCTCCGAATCCTGACCCGGGAAGCCTGCAACGCGGGCGGTTCACGTACTTTCCGGTGGTGCCCGGCCGGGTCGAGTTTGCCATCGAGGTGCGCCAGGCGCTGCTCGCCGAGCGTCCCGAAGTGGTCGCCCTGGAACTGCCGGTCACCCTGGAAGACGCCTGGACCCGGGCGGTCCGCCGCCTGCCGGAGATGTCGCTGATCTTCTACCCGGACCACTCCGTGGGCGACGATCAAGCCATCTACGTGACGGTCGAGCCCGGCGATCCCTTTACCGAAGCCATCCGCACCGCGCTCGAGATCGGCGCCGAGATCGTCTTCGCCGATCCCGACGCCGGCCAGCGGCCGCACCTGAAAGACGCCTATCCGGACTCCGTCGCGGTGCGGCACATCGGCCTGGCCCGTTACGTCGAGGCCTATCGCGTGTATCCCCAGCCGCGTTCCGAGGAGTTGGCGCGGCACGCCGCCGGCATCGCCTGGAAACTGCAGGGCGCCAATCCGCTGGCCAACGTCTTCGTGGTGGTTTCGCTCAACCTGCTCGATCCCGTGCTGGACGCCATGGAGGAACCCCAGGCGCAACCGATGGCCCGCGTGCGGCGCGAGGACGTCGAGCTGCTCAATCCCCATCCCGAATCGTTGGCCGAAATCGCCGTGGAGTACCCGTTCCTGGCCTGGCGCTACGAATGCTTCCGGCAGCTCATGACGGACGCCAACCTGGTGGACCGGCGTCACGCGCAGTTGGCGGTCTTCCGCGAAGCCGAGAAGAACTACGAGGCCTCCACCGGCGAGCGCATCGCCCACTGGCAGCGGCGGCTGCTGGCGCGCTACTCGCGCAACCTGGCGCTGGCCGGCGACGAGCTCTCGGCCGGCATATTCGATCTCACCGTCGCCGCCCGCTCGATCGCCGACGACAACTATGCCTGGGATGTGTGGGAGGCGGCCGGACGGTATCCCCCGCAAAGAACCGAATCCGGCCTGCTCACGGTGCGGATTTCGGGCGAGGAAATGTGGCGCGACACGCGCCGCATCCGGTTGCGCCGCCGCCTGCCCAGCACCAAGCGGCGGTTGCGTCCTTTCGGTTTGAAGCCGCGCCAGAAGGAGAAGTTCCCCGGCGAGTGGGCCAGCCAGTTGAATGGCTCGGGAATCTGCTCCTACCCGCCCGAGGACTTGGTCGTCGAAGACTACGGACGCTTCCTGAAGAGCAAGGGCAAGAGCATCCTGTCGGAGGAGCGCGTGCGGGTAGAGCCGTTCACCACCTCCATTCTGGATGGCATCGACCTGCGCGAGACCATCCGCAAGTGGTACGAGGGGCGGATCTACGTGCGCGAGTTTCAGAAAATCCACGGCGAAGTCGGGGCCGTGGTGGTGATTTTCGACGAGGATCGCGACCCCCGCTACCCCTATCTGACCACTTGGCTCGGCGAGAACCGCAACGAATCGGACATGGCGTTTTACTCCACGTTTCCGTTCGAGAACATGGTGGGGCCGGGCATCGGGCGGGCGGAGTATGGCGGGTTCCTCATGAGCCTTCCGCCGCGGCGCATGTACGACATTTGGCAGGATGCGGACTACGAATTCGCCGAGTCGAAATCCGAGCGGCTGCTCCTCGGGGCGCTGGACTACTCGCTGCAGCGCCACGTGGTTTACGTGGCCGCGCGCCCGCCGCGGTCCATTTTCAGAACCATTGCGTCGCGCGCCGGCCGCACCATCGTCTACATTCCGATCGGCCAGCTTTCGCCGGTTTCGCTGAAAAAGATCCGCGTGGTTCACGTTTTGGACGGGTACGACAAGCGCCCCATCGCGAAGGATTACGTGTGGTAGCGATTGGCCTTCCGCACCGCGGCTGACCGCCAATCCGCGAACCGCTATTTCCCGGTGCGCCGAGCCACCACCAGCGACCACTCCCCTTTGTGCCGCGCTTCCAAAACCGGCGGCAGCGCGGCCGATACCCGCTCCACTTCGTAACGCTCAAAACCGCTGGCCAGCACTACCCCGCCGCGCCGCAGCACCCGCCGGAACTCGGGCGCGAGCGCGACGATTGCCTGCGGGCTGATGTTGGCCACCACCAGGTCGGCCCAGTCGCCAGCCACCGCATCGGCCGATCCCACGAAGGCGTTCCCGCCGATCCGCGGTGCGGCGATCTGCAGCGCGATGGGGTCGATGTCGCAGGCCACCACCTTCCCTGCCCCCAGCAACCGCGCGGCATGCGCCAGGATTCCGGACCCGGTGCCGACGTCCAGCACCGTCATGCCCGCCTTGAGGAAATCCTCAAGCGCCTCCATGCAGAGCTGCGTGGTGCCATGCAGACCCGTGCCGAAAGCCATGCCGGGATTGACCGCCATGCGGAAACGGCCGGGCGGCGTGGGATCGTCGCGCCACTCCGGAACCAGGTAGAAGCGCCTGCCCACTTCCATGGGCTGCAATAGTTCGCGCGCGGCCTGCACCCAGTCGCGCGGTTCCTCCTCGCGCAGGCGGGCGCCGGGATACAGGTCCAGGAGGACTTCGCGGCCGGCGCCATCCTCGAAGAAGGCGCGCACGCTCTGCGCGTCCAACTCCACGATTCCGGCCGAGCCCTGCTCCCACAACTCCGCGATCAGCAGGTCGCGGTCGTCGGCGTCGCATTCGATTTCCAGAGAGAACATTGTTATCGTAAAGTTCAAAGAGAAGAGATGAAGCTACCAGGTATTTTCCCACCAATCGCAACTCCGTTCGACCACAACGGCGATATCTATCCGTCCAAGCTGCGCCACAACGTGGAGAAGTGGAACAAGACTGCGCTCTCCGGCTACGTGGTGATGGGCTCCACCGGCGAGAGCGTCATGCTCACCACCGAAGAGAAGGTCGTCATGTGGGAGTTGGTGGCCAAGCACGCCGCGCCCGGGAAGTTGCTCATCGCCGGCACCGGCATGGAGGGCGTGCGCGAGACCGTCAGCCTCACCAACCGCGCCGCCGAATTGGGCTACCAGGCCGCCATGGTGCGCACCCCGCACTACTACAAGAACCTGGTGAACCGCGCCGACGCGCAGGCGCTCTTCTTCCGCGCCGTGGCCGACCAGTCGCGCATCCCGCTGATTATTTACAACTGGCCGCAGGCCACCGGCGTGGACATTCCGGTGGAGGCCGTGGTGGCGCTCTCCGAGCACCCCAACGTGATTGCCATCAAGGAGAGCTCCGGCAACCTGGAAAAGGTGATGCAGATGATCCGCGAGGTGCGCGCCGGTTTCCAGGTGCTGGTCGGTTCGGCGCCCACGCTGTGGCCGTCGCTGCTCATGGGCGCGTGCGGCGCCATTCTGGCATACGCCAACGCCGCGCCGTATTCCACGATCGCGATTTGGGAGGCCTACCGCACGCGCGACGAAGCCGCCGGTCTGGACTGGCAGAATCGCATCGGCCGCGCCGCCGCGCTGGTGACCACCAAGTACGGCATCCCGGGCCTAAAGTACGCCATGGACTTGAACGGCTACTACGGCGGCCCCCCGCGGCTGCCCTTGTGCGTCCCCACCGAGGCGGCCAAGCGCGAGATCGAGCAAGCGTTTCAGGATCTGAAGGGCTAGCGCGGAAATCTCACGGACCCGGCGCTCCGTCGTTACGATAATCCGCGAAAACGCGGGGACTGACGACTCCGTCCCAAGGCGGCCACAATCTCTTCGGGGAAACAGACTGTCCCCAGCCGCCGCGTGGACGGAGCGGTCTGTCCCCCAGTGTTTTCGCCCCGTCCGAGTACTTCCGCTTCCTCCCTGTGAGCATTCGCCGTCAACCGCGCGCGCCTACCCGCAAAGAGAGGGTTCACGGTTGTGAGGCTCGGGTCCGATAAGGATCTTGAGGCGTCGTGTGACCGGCGCTTGATCATCATGAGGATTCGTGTCCTATTCCTGACGCTGGGAGGAGGTCTTGCCGCAGTCCTGGCTCAGGCGCAAACCGGTGCTTCGCCTCAGCCGGCCGAGGACCCCGCGCTCTTCGGCGATCTCCCCACGGTGGAGGCCGTAGCCCTGCATGCTCAAACACTTGCGGAAGCCCCGGCGAACGTCACGGTGATCACCGCGGAACAGATCCACAAATACGGGTATCGCACTCTGGCCGACGTCCTGGCTTCGGTTCGCGGATTCTATATTACTTACGATCACACCTACCACTATGCCGGCGTCAGTGGCATCTCGCTGCCCGGCGACTTCAACACGCGGTTTCTGGTGATGTTGAACGGCCACCCCCTGACCGACAACATCTACGATTCCAACGGATTCTTCGGCCAGGATTTCGGCCTGGATATGGATCTGGTGGAACGCATCGAGATCATCCGCGGCCCCACCTCGGCGCTGTATGGCTCCAACGGCATGCTGGCCAACATCAACGTGGTGACCCGCTCCCCGGTGGACGGCGAACGCCTGCGCCTCTCGACGGAGGCGGGTTCGGCGGGCGAGCGCAAACTGGCGGCTTCGTCTTCGTTGTACCTCGGCGGAGGCGCCAACCTTTTGATATCGGGCTCGCTGTTTCAGGCTGCCGGCATCGCCCTTCCGTTGGCGGGCATGGTCTTGCCGGCGGGCGCGCCGGCCTCCGGAGTGGTGTCGAACGCGGATGGCGAACGCGGCTACCACACCTTCGCCAACCTCATCTGGCGCCACTGGAGCTTCATCGAATACTTCAATTCCCGCGACAAGCAGCCGCTGGTCGGTCTCGGGACCAGCCTTTCCGGCGACCCCCAACAGCACGTGGTCGATAGCCGCGACCTGGTGGGCGCCACCTATTCGCGCCAGGCGGGGCCCGGCGAGATCCGCTGGCAGATGTTCTATGACCGCTACCGTTATCGCGACCTGTACGACTACCCCGTAGGCAACGCCGTGGAAGGCATGAGCGACCGCAACCTGGGAGACCAGATCGATTCGCAGCTAACCTACTTGGTTCCCCTGCCTCGAGTCGGAGCGCTCACCGCCGGAGCGGACGGATTCTTCGACCTGCGCAGCCTGCAGTACAACCTGGTGGACGGCGTCCGGCAGAATATAGCCGGCCGCACCAATCGCGGCGGAGCGTTGTTCGCCCAGCAGGAATGGAAGCTCTCGCCACGCTGGACGCTTCACGGCGGCCTGCGCCTGGACCAGACCCGCAACTTCGGCCACTTTCTTTCGCCTCGCCTGGCGGCGGTCTACCAGCGTTCCCCGCAAACCGTCTACAAACTGGTCTACGGCCATCCCTTCCGCAACCCCAGCGCCTTCGAACAGTATTACAACGACGGGGGCCTCTCCTACCTCGCGGCTCCGCCTCTGCATCCCGAAACCGCGCACACGTTTCAGGGCTCGGTGGAGCGCCGCGTGGCGCGCGATTGGACGCTGACCGTGGCCGCTTTCCACTACCGCGTTCAACACGTGATCGAGGCGGTGTCCAACCGGGACGGCGTTCAGCAGTACCTGAACACCGGCGAACTCCTCTCCACCGGCGGCGAAGTGGAACTGTCGGGCAAGTTGCGCGGCGGAATCGAGACCACCGCCAGCGCGGTTTGGCAGGATGCTTTAGGGCAGCGGCCGCTGGCCTGGCTCCCCAATTCTCCCCGCCAGCTTGCCAAATTCCGTGCCGGCATTCCGATCGGCCGGCGGCTGTTCGCGGCGGGCGATTTGCAGTACATCTCGGCGCGCGCCACCCTCTCGGGCGGACGGTTGGGTGGCTTCCTGCTGGCGGATGCGACCGCCACCGTACGCCTCACTCGGCGCTTCGACCTGGTGGCGGGCGTGCACAACTTCTTCGACCGGCGGTACCAGGATCCCGTGTATGTGACGGCCGACCGGATCGCGGGCGACGGCCGCTCGCTCTTCCTCAAACTGGTCTTGCGGGTGTGGGAATGACCGGCGCATGGACTACCGCGATCTTCGCGCGCACGCTGCTGGCGGCAGCGCTGGCCCAACCGGCGCCGGCCGCGGTTGTGGTCGTAACCGAGTCCGGCGTTCCGGCATACGCCGACGCGATCGAAGGACTGACCGCCGGACTGGGCGCCAACCTGGGCCAAATCGTGGACCTCCGCGCCGCCACCGCGGCCAACAGCCTGGCACGCTTGCTGGAGGCCCGCGACACGCAGGTGGTGGTCGCGGTCGGCAGCCGCGCCCTGGCCCAACTGCGGGCGCGCCCGGCTTCCCTGCCCGTGGTAGCCACCATGGTGCCGCGCGGCGCCGAGCCGGAAGGCACCGGCCAGGTCGACCTGGATGTGCCCCTCGGCGCGCAACTGGAGGCCGTGCGTGCGCTCCTGCCGCGGGCTTCGCGGGCGGGCATCATTCGCAACCCGGCCCGTTCGCGCTTTACCGCCGAAGCTCTCGGGAGCCAGGCCCGCAAGGAAGGCTTCACCCTGGCGGTGGCGGATTGCGACGGACCGGGCCGGCTGCTCAAAGCCGTCGCTTCCCTACAGGGCAGGGTGGATTTCCTGCTATGCTTCCCCGATCCTGACCTTTACAACGCGGTCACCATTCAGCCCCTGGTGCTGGCGGCCATCGAATACCGCCTGCCCATCGTGGGATTCTCGCCGGCCTTCGTGCGCGCCGGCGCCGCCGCCGGGGTCTATCCCGACTATCGGGCCCTGGGCCGGCAGACCGCGGAAATGGCTTTGCGCCTGCACCGCGGAGAAGCTTCCGGCGGCGAGGAATATCCCGCCCGGCTGCAAGTGGCCGTCAACCGGCGGGTTGCCCGGTTGCTCGGCCTGGACCTCCAGATTCCCGCCGGCACGGAGGTGTTCCGATGACCGGCGCACTCCGCAGCAGCCTGTGGCGCCGCATGTTCTCCGCCGCCCTGGCGCTGAACACGGTTCTCCTGGTGGGCCTCACCGGCCTGTTCCTGTGGACCTACAGCCGCGAATTGGAACGTCAGATCGGGAGACGCGCCCAGGCGCTGGCCGGCTTCCTGGCCAAGCAAAGCCGCTTCGCCATGCTGGTGGGCGACCGCGCCGAACTGGAACGGATCGCCGCCAATGCGGTGAACTCCGACGACGTGCTGCTGGCGGAGTTGACCGACGCCGAAAGCGGCGCGCCGGTCTCCGCCAGCCGTCCCGGCTTCCGCCGTTCCCACGTTGGCTGGGTGGAGGCCACTGAGCCCGTCACCCGGCCGGACGCGGTCGACCGTATCGGATGGGAAGCCCCCACCCGCACGCCGGCGCAATTGGGAACCGTGCGGATTCTCCTCTCCACCGAGCGGCAGCACGCCGCGCGGGCGCACGTCGCCTGGATCACCGCCGGCATGGCGTTCGCTGGTCTGCTATTTGCCGCGGCCATGCAGGCCATCCAGTTGCGCGCCCTGCTGCGCCCCCTGCGCATGTTGACCGAATTCACCGGCCGCGTGGCCGAGGGCTGGCTCGAAGGACGCGTGAAGGTGGAGCGCATGGACGAAGTCGGCCGCCTGGCCACGGCTTTCAACAACATGGTGGAACGCCTCGGAGTCACCCTGGTTTCCAAGCGGGAAGCCGAAGCCGCCAATGCCGCCAAGGGGCGCTTCCTGGCGGGCATGAGCCATGAACTGCGGACCCCCTTGAACGCCGTCATCGGGTACAGCCAGTTGCTCCAGGAAACCTGTCAGGACCGCGGCATCGAGGGGCTCACCCCAGACCTCGAACGGATCGAGCGCTCGGGCGGCGTGCTACTGCAAATGGTGAACCAGGTCCTGGAATATTCCAAGGCCGAGGCCGAGCGCATCCAGTTGTGCCCGGAAACCTTTGACGCCCACGCCGCCATCGACGACGTGATCTCCAGCGTGGCGCCCCAGGCCTCCCGCAACCACAACCGTCTGCACGTCGGCGGGCCGGCGCCCTTCCCGGTTTCGACCGACCCGCTGCGCTTCCGTCAGAGCCTGTTGAACCTGGTCGCCAACGCCTGCAAATTCACCCAGGACGGAGACGTCTCGGTGGAACTGCGCCGCGAGCCGTCTCCCTGGGGCGACTGGATCTCGGTGAGCGTCAAGGATACCGGAATCGGGATCGGCGCGGAACAGCAGTCCAGGCTGTTCCAGGCATTTGCCCAGGCCGACGCCTCCACTACCCGCAAATACGGCGGCACCGGATTGGGATTGGCCATCAGCCGCAAGCTGTGCCGCTTGATGGGCGGCGATATCACCGTCGAAAGCGAACCCGGAAAGGGCTCCAATTTCACCATGAGGGTTCCGGCGCATCTCCCGCGCCAGACCGGAGAGGATGGCTATGCCACGACAGATGCGGTTGCTGCTGGTGGATGACGACGAAATGAATCGCGACATGCTGGGCCGCAGATTGTTCCGCGGCGGGTACGACGTACGCCTGGCGGCCGGCGGGAAAGAGGCGCTGGCCATTCTGGCCGGCGAGCGCATCGACCTGGTTCTGCTGGATTCGATGATGCCCGAAATGAGCGGGCTGGACGTGCTGCGGCAGATTCGCAAGGTCCGGCCGGTGTCCGAATTCCCGGTCATCATGGTCACCGCCAACCACGACAGCGAAGGAGTCGTGGCCGCGCTGCGCGCCGGCGCCAACGACTACCTCACCAAGCCGGTGGACTTCGCCGTGGCCCAGGCGCGCATCGAGGCCGGTCTCCTGCTGGCTACCAACGACCGCGAGCAACGCCGCCGCATGGAGCTCTACCGCCTGGCCTCGGTCGCTTGCGAGGAAGGCCTGTGGGACTGGGACCTTTCCGCCTGCACCATCGACTACTCCGCGCGCTGGAAATCCATGCTGGGCTTCGACGAGGACGAAATCCGCTGCGACCCCGAAGAATGGTTCGGCCGCGTACACCCCGACGACCGCAAACGGGTAAGAAACGATGTGCGCGCCCACCTGGAAGGCGCCACCGACCACCTGCTCTCCGAATACCGCATGCGCCACAAGGACGGGAACTGGCGCTGGTTCGAAAACCGCGGAGGGGCGGCTCGCGACGAAGAAGGCCGGCCCGTCCGCCTGGCGGGATGCCATACCGACATCACCGCCCGCAAAACCATCGATCCGCTGACCTCGCTCCTCAATCGCCCGTGGCTGGAAGCCGAACTCTGCGAACTGGAGAAGAACCAGCGCCAAGCCGCGCTCCTGCTGTTCGAGCTGGATGGTTTCGAGCGGCTGGAGGGGAGCTTGCCCGCCGGCGGCGCCGGGCCGTTCCTGGCGGCTCTGGCCGGCAGGATGCGCGCCCCGCTGGCGGCCGGTCCCGAGGCTTCCACCGTATCCATCGTGCGCGCCGCGGACCATGAGTTTGCCGTGCTGCTGCGCAACCCCCGGCCCGCCGAAGAGACCGAGAAGCTGGCCACCCGGATTCAGGCGGCTTTGAACGAACCCATGGCCCTGGACGGCCATACCCTGTTTGCCGGGGCGCGCATCGGCGTCGCCACCACCTCGCGCGGCGAGCCGGCGGGCGCGCTACTCCTCAACGCCCACGCCGCCATGCGCCACGCCCGCGCGCAAGGCGCCCAGGGAGTGAAAGTCTTCCACAAAGCCATGCGCGAACAGGATCTGGAAGAACTGCGGCTGGAGGCCGACCTGCGCCGCAGCCTGGACGAACACGCTTTCGTCCTCCACTACCAGCCCAAGGTCGCCTTGGAAGACGGTTCCATCCGCGGTTTCGAAGCGCTCTTGCGGTGGCGCCGCTCTCCCGCCGGGCTGGTCCAACCCGAGCAGTTTATCCCCCAGGCGGAGCGTAGCGGATTGATCGTCGCCATCGGCAAACAGGTGCTGGAGCGCGCCTGCCGCGACACCGCCGAACTGCGCCGCCAGTTTCCCCACGTAACCGTCAGCGTGAATGTCTCCGGACGGCAGTTCGCCGAGCCCCAACTGGTGGAGCACGTCCGCGGCGCTCTGGAGGCCTCCGGCTTGCCGCCTTCCGCCTTGCGCCTGGAAATCACCGAGACCGCCGTCATGAAGGACCCCGAGAACGCTCTCGCCATGCTGCAACGCCTGCACGAGATGGGCATCGGACTGAAGCTCGACGATTTCGGCACCGGCTATTCCTCGCTCACGTACCTGCACCGCTTTCCCGTCGACACCCTCAAAATCGACCGTTCCTTCGTGATGCGCCTGCCCGGGGCCGCCGAGAGCCTGGCCATCGTACGCGCCATACTGACCATGGCCCGATCGCTCCAAATCGATGTGGTGGCCGAAGGCGTGGAGAACCGGCGTCAGGCCGAACTGCTGCGCGAGCTGGGCTGCGAATACGGCCAGGGATTCTGGTATTCGCGCCCGGTCGATTTGAGCGTCCTGCGCGAGTTGCTCGCCGGCCGCATTTTGCCGCGCTCCGAACGCCAGACCTCCATCGGGCCAATCGTTTCCGATCGGGCCGTCGCATGAGGCCGTTATGAGCAAACTCCTCTTGGTGGAAGACGACGAATTCAGCCGCGATATGCTCTCGCGCCGGCTGGAGCGGCAGGGCTTCGAGATGGTGGTGGCGGCCGACGGCCGCGAAGCCTTGCAGGCCGCCCGCCAACACCGCCCCGACCTGATCGTCATGGATCTCGACATGCCCGTGATGGACGGCCATTCCGCCATCCGCGCCCTGCAGAACGACCCCCGCACGTTCAAGATCCCCATCGTGGTCCTCTCCGCCCATTCCTCGCCCGAAGACGTGCATGAAGCCTTGTCCGCCGGCTGCCGCTCCTTCGAAACCAAGCCCATCGTGCTCAAAAGGTTGGTGGACCGGATCGCCGAAATCCTGAACGGGAATGAAAACGATTCGCCGGGCGGCTGAGTGGGGCAGAATGGCATTCTGCGGCCGATTGGCAATCGGCCTGGGCGGCCAAACCGCGGGTTACCCCGGCGTCTTCTGCGCCCGCCGCAGGATAACATCCCGCCCCGCAGAACCCGCCGAGAGCCTGCCCTGCCTTTAATGGAGGCTTGCCGCTTCGCACTCTTGCCCGCCTCCCGATGCTGGCCGTCTCGCCGATCCCCGCTGGACGCGCGGTGGAAGTGCGCATCCGGTTCGGCGCCCGCGGCGCTTGCTGGCCGACACCGTCTTCACCCAGGAGGGTCCCAGATAATTCAACGGCTTGTGCGTCTTGCGTCCGCGTGACCAGACGGGGACTTAACCCGCACGTACCCGCCACCCGACACACAAGATGCGGCGAATCCACGGCTTGACGGGATTCGCTGGCCCAACACTGACGTATGGAGTCTCGCGCCAGGCATCCCACTCGGCAACAGTTCCACCTTGTGACTCCCCATTGTCCTTGAGATCCGTGGGCCAGCGCGGCGGTCTTGGAGAGACCGAACGCCCCCTGGAAACCTCAGTGCGCTAGACTCGGAGAGTACCGTCGCTCTATTTCAGGTTACGAGGTCCCGGATAGATGATGAAGCAAATTGAAATCGAGAGCTGGTCGCATTTGGACCATGAGTTTTTCGGTTGCAAGAACGCCTGGAGGGACGACGTGCACCGCTTGCGTACGAAGTGCGTGTTTCGCGGCCTTCCCGACCGGACGTTCGAGTTGAAAACCACGCTAAAACTCATGGCGGAGCCGCCAGGGGCACCCGAACTGAAGTTGACGAAGGATTTGCGGATCGTCGAACGCGCCATGCTCAGGCAGTTTGAGAAGTACGCTCACCGGAAGCTCCCGGCACGCCGCGAGCTTTGGAACTTATTGTCACTCGCCCGGCATCATAACCTTCCAACGCGCCTGCTCGACTGGACTAACTCCCCTCTGGTCGCCCTCCATTTCGCAACCACAGACTGGCCGAGGTTCAGAACCGACGGAGTTGTGTGGGCCGTCGATCTCGCTCAAGTCTACGAAACGATCCCCCGAGACGTGAGCGAGCTTGCACACAAAGGCCTGAAGGGAGCCATCGCTTTCACCGCGGCTGAAGTGGGTAGTGCGATCAAGAGCCTTGAAGACCTGGAAGCGCTGGATGCGAAGCACGGTACTTTTATGATGTTCTTCGAGCCCCCGTCAATAGACGATCGTATCGTGAACCAGTACGCGCTTCATTCGGTCTTGTCGAGTGTTAACGTGGTTCCTGAGAATTGGCTCTGCAACTTGGATAGAGATCTCGGGAGGAAGTTCATCATACCCAAGGAGTTGAAGCCCGCGATCCGTGACCGCCTAGATATGATGAATGTAACAGAACGAATTCTCGCGCCGGGTCTCGATGGACTGGCGGAGTGGATGAGGAGGTACTACGGTCCAAGCTTCTGGCCTGACAAAGGTTGCCAAGATGCCATATGAGAACGACGTTTCGGTGTATCGGGGAAAACACTTGGAGTTCTTCCGCACCGCCAGCGGATGGGAGTATGTGCGGCGGACCAACTCGTCCAATGGCGTGACGGTTGTGGCTGTTACGAAGGAATCCCGGCTGCTTCTCGTGGAGCAGAAGCGGGCCCCCCTCAACAGGGCGGTGATTGAGTTACCGGCGGGTCTTGTGGCCCCATCGGAGGACGAAGCCGTTGCGCTCAGAAGAGAGCTCGTCGAAGAAACGGGCTATACGTGTTCCGTGGCCAGGTTCCTGTGCAGCGGCGCCATGTCGCCCGGGCTCACGGATGAGAGGAACTCACTCTACCTTGCATCGGGCCTGGAATCGGTGGACGGCCCCAGGGGCGATCCGCCCTCTGGGGACGGAAGCATCCGCCATGCCAAGGTTCGCGGCTTGCAGGAAGAGGGCGAGAGGATCGTCGTTCATGAGGTCCCGCTTGGCGCGGTGATTCCGTGGCTCGCCCGCCAACAAGAACTCGGCGCCGTCGTTGACCTGAAAGTGTACGCCGGGTTGTTCTTCGCGACAGCCCCGAACGTACGGGGACCCAGCGCAAGGGGGGAAGCGTAGAGGAGTGAAGAATTACGATTTGGGCCGAAACCGCGCTTCCGCCCGTCGCCACCAGCCTTCCGTCCAACCAGCGGATCGTTCCCGTGATACGCACTTCCCCTCGCGTCCGGCCGACCGGTTCCCTATCCAACCCGGAACCGTATCCGATCGGGCTCCACGATCCAAAGCTCACCTGCCGGCGCCCGGTTCGCCAGGGCCAAGGCGACCCTATGCACGAGGGTGAGCACGGCGCGTTTGTCCGGCCTCTTCGACCGAAGAACGATGATCCCAGCGAATTCTGCCGGCGGGTACGCCCGGATGTTGGCGAAGTCGCGGTCCAACGTTACCAGGACCCGGCCCTCGGTTCGAGACCTCCCCGCTATCGCAGAATCCTCCGCTCCCGTCAGGCGTTCATCGGCAACCGTATCGGCTTCGAGACTTCCACCGCGCAGGATCTCGGCGCACTCGCTCGGCAGCTTCTCATCGATTTTCAGCTTCAAACCGTATGTTCCAAAGGAAGGTCCGCCGTGCCCTCCCGCGCAAGTTCGGCGGCATATGCGAGAGCGGCCTGAATGTCCAGTTCCCGAACAGAGGGGTAGCTGCCGATGATTTCTTCGTGGGGTACGCCCGCGGCAAGGTTGTCGAGAATCACGGAAACCAGCACCCGCGTGCCACGGATACATGCTTTTCCGTGACAGACCGCCGGATTAATAGTGATGCGCTCCTGCCACTCGGCCATGCCTCATTCTACCTCGCGGTGCGCCGCTACTCCCATAGAGCAAGGCGGTCTCTCCCAGTAAATGCCCGTCACGGAAACCGGTCCGCCCCGCGCCCCCCAACTCCCCAGCCCCGCTCCCGAAACCCCGCCAGAGTTCCGGCCGCTGGCCGCGCCAGTCGCCGTCAGGACGCCCGCTGTCCCCGCCTTGCGCACTGCGCCAGGTAGTGCTGATCCAAAGCCTGCCGGACCAGCGTCTTGATGACCGCCTGGCGGCTCACGTTGAGGTCCGGAGCGGCCCTATCCAACTCCTCCAGCATGCCGGCGGTTACGTCCACGTTGACGCGCTGAATCGGTTGAACCATGCGGCCCTGGCCTCGGAAGAAATGGGAAATGTCCTTGCCTCGATCGGCGAGCCGCGCAATCGCGTCGGCGGAAACCGGCTCGGAGGATTTACGAGTTCTCTTCATGCCCGTACCACTCATGGTCACCGCCAGCCAGACAACACCGGCCCACGCTCGGCCTTCAGGGTCCGTCCGTCCGATGATTCCCCGCAACTCGTTAGCCGCCCGTCCCGCCCCGTGGCGCCCTAACTCCCAGCCCCGAAGTCGAGGTCATCCGGCAACTGGTTGGTGTCGCCAGCGCCGCCTTGCGGGAAATGCTTGGCCAGATCCTCGCCAGCCACTTCGATTCCGGCCACCAGGCCGCCCGTAAAATCCCCCTGCTTGAACTTCTCGGTCACCGTGCGGACCACGTGATGCCAAAACTCCTGGCCAACCTTCTCGTGGATCCCGCTGTCGCCTAGCACCACGAACTGGCGGCGCGACGGCACGACGAAGAATAACACCGCATTGTGGTCCTTCGTCGCCGTCATGCCCAGCCGCTGGAATGCCTTCTCGGCGGCCTTTCGGACATCGCCCCAGAACGGCGGCGACACCGAAACCCGGATCTCGCCGGAAGTCCGCCTCTCGGCTTTCTGAATCGCTTGCTTGATCCGCTCCTTGTCGATGGCTACCATGATCCGCTCGCTCCTCCACCGCCGGACCGTCCCCCGCCCCCGCCAAATCCTCCGCCGCCGCCTCCGCCGCCACCTCCACCGCCGCCCGACACAATCGTGGCCAGCAGGTAGAAGGCTAGTCCCGGATGCGTAATCGCCAGCGCCAGAATCAGGATCCCCACGATCCCATAGAAGATCAATTGAAAAAGGGTCACCGGCTTGGACGGCGCCGGCGTCGGCTCCGGCGTGGGCGCTTGCGCATCGGCCTGCCCGCCGATGGCTCCGGTCAGCGCGTCGATCGCCGCCGTCACCGCGTCATCGGCATGGCCGGCTTGAATCCGCGGCGCCATCACTTCGTTGATCACCCGCGACGCGATCGCATCCGGCACTACGGCTTCCAGTCCGTAGCCCACCTCGATCCTCATCTTATGGTCCTGGGCCATGATGAACACGGCCAGCCCGTCGTCCAGCCCCTTCCGCCCCACTTTCCATTTTGCGAAGGCCCGCACCGCCCAGTCCTCGATCGGCGCATCGCCCGTCGTGGGCGCGATGTACACGATCAATTGATGGCCCGTGGCCCGCTCGTAGGCGGCCAGGCGCGCGTTCAGCGAGCGCACCGCTTCCGGCGACAGGAAGTTCGCGGTGTCCGTGACCCACTCGGTCGGCGGCGCCGGGATGGGCGTTTCGCCCGCGTATAGCAGCGCGCTCGAAACCAGCCCGATAAGGAGAAGCCAACTGCGGCGCGGAACCAACTTGGAGCTTGGCAACTGAGAGCTTGGCAACTTAGAACTTAACCTCGGGCGCCTTTTCGCTTCCGGCTTGCGCCTGGAAGTAAGGCTTCGTCGCGAATTTATCACCGAAGAAGCCGGCGATCAGCACGGTTGGAAAACTGCTCCGGCGCGTATTGAAGGCTTGCGCCGCCTCGTTGAATCTCTGCCGCTCCACGGTGATGCGATTCTCCGTGCCCTCCAGTTGCGCTTGCAGGTCGCGGAAGTTGGCGGTGGCTTTGAGCTCCGGATAGTTTTCGGTGACCATCAGCAAGTGCGACAGCGCCGCCGACAATCCTTGCTGCGCCTGCTGATACCGCGCAAAGGCCGCCGGATCTTTGGTGATGTCTGCCATCGCGGCGGGTGTCACCTGGCCCACTTTGGCGCGCGCCTCCGTGACCGCGGTCATCGTGCTCTGCTCGAAGTTCGCGGCGCCTTTGACCGTCGCCACCAGGTTGGGCACCAGGTCGGCGCGCCGTTGATATGCGTTTTCCACCTGGGCCCACTGCGATTGCGTGGCCTGATCGAGCTGCACCAGTGAGTTGTAGGTTCCGCCGATGGAAACCGCCACGATCAGCACGAACAGGACCACCAAGCCGGCACAGCCAAGGGCTATCTTTTTTCCCATTTACGCTCCATTCTTCGCTTCAATTATAGAGTCAAATCCCCCGTCCCCAAAACCCGTTCACCCCGAATGTCACTTTATTTTGTCCCCTAACCCTTGTCCCTCCAACACCCACCCGGCCGTTACCCGCGGTCTTTACAAACTCGCCTGCTACCCTCTGGGTCGAGAACCACTATGAGATCGCACCTCCAAATCGAAGCCAGTCGTCGCAATTCGCAAAAATCCACCGGCCCCCGCACCGCGGCCGGCAAAGCCGCCTCCAGCCGCAACAGCCTCAACTCCGGCATCTACGCCGAATCTGAAATCGTCGGCGATGAAAATGCCTCCGACCTGCAAACCCTCGTCGCCGACTACCTCAACCGCTTCCACCCCGACGCCCCCGAACAGCGCTGCCTCATCGACATCCTCGTCCACTCCGAATGGACCCTCCGCCGTCTCCGCCGCGCCGAGGCCCAACTCTGGGAACGATACATCGAGCTCGCCGCCCCCAGCCACACCGACGACAACCCCTACCCGCTCGGCGGCGCCGTCAAGTACGAGTCCGGCAAAGTCTTCGCCCGCCTCCAGCACCGCATCACCGCGACCCAGCGCAATTACGAGCGCGCCCTCAAGGAACTCCTGAAGCTGCAAGCCGATAGGACCGCCCAGGAGCCCGCCGCCAAGCTCGCGCCCGCGCCCGCGGTTCACGCCACGTCCGTCCCCCTTGGCTTCGTTTCGTCACCCATCCCATCGCCGCCCTCTAACCCCCAAGTTCCCCCCGCCGCCGCCCAAAATCGGCCCGCCCCGTCCGTAACTGGCGCCTCCCCGTGCGTCTCGGCCGTTCACCCGTCGCCGTAGCGCACCCTACCTATAATGGAGGTTTGCCGCTTCGCACTCTTTCCCGCCTCCTGCTGCTGGCCGTTTCGCTCATCCCCGCCGCACGCGCGGTGGAAGTGCACATCCAGTTCGCCGCCCTGCAGCGCATGCTGGCCGATACCGTCTTCACCCAGGAAGGCCGCAAATATGTCCGTGGGACGCAGGCCGACAAGTGCAACTTCGCCTACCTGGAACGGCCGCGGATTGAAGGCGCCGGCGTGCAGCTGCGCATCCGCGCGCGGTTCACCGGGCGCAGTTCGCTGGACATGTTCGGGAAGTGCGTGGGCCTGGGAGACGCCTTCGAAGTCGTCATCCTGGCTACCCCGCGGTATCGTGACGGCTTCGTCACCCTGACCGCGGTCGCCGTGGCCAGCGGCGGCAAGACCGGCTACTACATCCGCCGGGTGTGTACCGCGTTGGCGGCCAGCCTGGGCCGGGATTTCCGCTATCCCCTGGCTTCGGAGTTCCAGAACGCCCTGGAGAATCCCGCGATTCTGCCCGCCTATCCGAGGGCTTTGAAGGACTTCCGGGTGACCGAAGTGCGGGTTACCGAGGATTCGCTGGTACTCGTCATCGATTTCCAACTCACAGTAAAATAAGGGTTTATGCCGAATTTTAGAAGATTGCTGGAGATATGCTTAATTTTACTTGACATCAGCATGCTCATATTTTATGATTGTGTCAGATAAGGAGATTATGACGATGTCACTCACCCATTTCGATCCGTTAGCCAACATTCGCCTCTTCGAGGACGCTTTTACCCGCATGCTTGCCGAACCGCAGGCCAACCGGCCGTGGTCTCCGGCTGTCGATATCTTCGAGACGGAAAACGAACTGGTGCTGAAGGCGGACCTGCCGGATGTCGACAAGAACAACGTCGATGTCCGTGTCGAGAACCAGACGCTGACCATCTCCGGCGAGCGCAAGTTCGAAAAGGAAGATGCCGGCAAGGGCTACCATCGCATCGAACGCAGCTACGGCACCTTCGTCCGCAGCTTTGCCGTGCCCAACACCTTCGACACCGAAAACGTCGCGGCCGAATACCAAAACGGCGTGCTGACCGTCAAGCTGCCCAAGAAAGAAGCGGCCAAGCCGCGGCAGATCAAGGTCGCGGTCAAGTCGTAAACCAGTCAGGCAACACTGGCCGTAGGGAATGCATCTAATCTGGTAGTAGGGGCCGGGCGGCTCGCTTGAGCGACCCCGGCCCCGTTTTTTTGGTGCTCGCGTTTTTTCGCATTTCGCGACCCTGGAATTGGGAGACCCGAATGTTTCGTATCGACAGGCTCACTCAGAAAGCTCAGGAGGCCTTGCAGCAGGCCCAGGCGATTGGCGGCGAAAACGGCAGCCAGGTCCTGTTCCCGCTGCACGTGCTCATCGCCCTGGCCGAAGAGAAAGAAGGCATTGTGCGGCCCGTGCTGGAGAAGTGCAGCGTCCAGCCCGACGCCATCGTGGCCGAAGCCCGCCGCATGCTGGGCACGCTCCCGGTGACCGGCGGCATGAATCCCGGCATGTATCTCTCCCAGCCCCTCAATCAGGTATTGGAGCACGCCTTCGACGAAGCCGCGCATTTCAAGGACGAGTTTGTCTCCACCGAGCACCTCCTCCTGGCCATTGCCAATGAGCGCCGCGATCCGGCCGGCCAGCTCTTGGACCGCGCCGGCGCCACCCACGACGCCATTCTGCGCGCCCTGGTCTCGGTGCGCGGCACCCAGCGCGTCACCGATCAGAATCCCGAGTCGAAATACCAGGCCCTGGAGCGCTATGCCCACGACCTGACGGATTCCGCGCGCAAAGGCAAGCTCGACCCGGTGATCGGGCGCGAGGACGAAATCCGCCGCGTCATGCAGGTCCTCAGCCGCCGCACCAAGAACAATCCCGTGCTAATTGGCGAGCCCGGCGTGGGCAAAACGGCCATCGTGGAGGGCCTCGCGCAGCGCATCGTGCGCGGCGACGTGCCCGACCAGTTGAAGGGCAAGCGCCTGGTGGCCCTCGATCTCGGTTCCATGGTCGCCGGCACCAAGTTCCGCGGCGAGTTCGAAGACCGCTTGAAGGCCGTGGTCAAGGAGATCATCGACTCCCAGGGCGAAATCATCTGCTTCATCGATGAGCTGCATACCCTGGTGGGCGCCGGCGGAGCCGAGGGCGCCATCGACGCCGCCAACCTGCTGAAGCCGGCGCTGGCGCGCGGCGAACTGCGCTGCATCGGCGCCACCACCCTCAACGAATACAAGAAGTACGTGGAAAAGGACGCCGCCCTGGCCCGCCGTTTCCGCACCGTGATGGTGGGCGAGCCGACCGTGCCCGACACTATCGCGATTCTGCGCGGCCTCAAGGAAAAATTCGAGATCCACCACGGCGTGCGCATCAAGGATTCGGCGATTCTGGCCGCGGCCATGCTGTCCCACCGCTACATCGCCGACCGCTTCCTCCCGGACAAGGCCATCGACTTGATCGACGAAGCCGGCTCCGCGCTACGCCTGCAGATTGGCTCCATGCCCATCGAGATCGACGACCTGGACCGCCGCATCTCCCACCTGGAGATCGAGCGCCAGGCCCTCAGTAAGGAGCGCGACACGGCGTCGCACGAGCGGCTGCGAAGCGTGGAGAACGAGCTGGAGCGGCTGCGCGGCGAAGCCGCGGGGCTCAAAGAGCGCTGGAACCGCGAGAAGGGCGCCATTGGACGCGTCCGCGAATTAAAGGAAGAGCAGGACCGCCTGCGACAAGAAGAAGAGAAGGCCAGCCGGGCCGGCGATTGGGAAAAGGCCGCGCAACTCCGTTACGGCCGCTTGGCGCAAATCGAAAAGGACATCGCCGCCGCCGAACAGGAAATGGAAGCCGTCAAGGAGCATGCGCTACTCAAGGAAGAGATCGACGAGGACGATATCGCCCGCATCGTCGCCAAGTGGACCGGCATTCCCGTCAACCGCATGCTGGAGGGCGAGATCCAAAAGCTGGTGCAGATGCCCGAGCGCTTGAAGGACCGCGTGGTGGGGCAGGACGAAGCCGTGCGCCTGGTGTCCAACGCCATCCTGCGCAACCGCGCCGGATTGAGCGATCCCAACCGCCCCATCGGCAGCTTCATTTTCCTGGGACCCACCGGAGTCGGCAAGACCGAACTGGTGCGCGCCCTGGCGCAATACATGTTCGACGACGACAAGGCCATGATCCGCGTCGACATGTCGGAGTACCAGGAGAAGCACGCCGTGGCCCGCATGGTCGGCGCGCCCCCCGGATACGTGGGATATGAAGAGGGCGGCCAGTTGAGCGAGCAGGTGCGGCGCCGTCCCTATTCCGTGGTGCTGTTCGACGAAATCGAAAAAGCCCACCCCGACGTCTTCCATCTGCTGCTGCAGATTCTCGACGACGGCCGGCTCACCGACGGGCAGGGCCGCACCGTCAGCTTCAAAAACACCGTGATCGTGATGACCTCCAACATCGGAACCGGAATGCTGGACAAGAGCGCCATCGGGTTCTCGGTGCACGGCAAGGGCGGCAAGAACGAAGATACGCGCAAGCGCCTGCTCGAAGCGCTGCGCTCTCAGTTCCGGCCCGAGTTTCTCAACCGCGTCGACGATATCATCGTCTTTAACGCCCTGTCCAAGGACCACCTCAAGCAGATTGTGGACATCCAACTTAACAACGTTGCCAAGCTGCTGCATGAGCGCAAGATGAATCTGGAAGTGACCGCCGCCGCCAAGGACGCGATCATCGCCGAAGGATACGACCCGCAGTACGGAGCGCGTCCCATGCGGCGGGCCATCCAGCGCTTGATCCAGGATCCGCTGGCGCTCAAACTCCTCCACGCCGAATACCTGGAGGGCGACACCGTCCTCGTAGATGCCGCCGAAGGCGGCGGCGTCAGCCTATCCAAACCCGCCCCGGTGCCAGCATGAAGCCATCGGCCTTCAGCCATCAGCTCACTAAGTGCACCGCGCGGCCGGTCTTATGTGGGGCAGGTTGTCAACCTGCGGCCGAGTGGCACTCGGCCTGGTCGCCGAAGCCTGACAGCCGAACCTTGTTGAGGTCCCTATGACCACCAACACTCTTAAAACCGCTCTCCTCCTAGGTCTCCTCAGCGCCCTCCTGGTAATCGGAGGCGGCGCCATCATGGGCCGGAACGGCCTCTACCTAGGCCTCTTCTTCGCCGCCGCCATGAATTTCAGCAGCTACTTCTTCTCCGAGAAGATCGCCCTGATGTCCTACTCCGCGCAGCCCGTCACGCCCACCGACAACCCCGACACCTACCGCCGCGTCGCCCCCATCGTCGAGCGCCTGTCCAAGCGCATGGGTTTACCCATGCCGCGCCTCTGGGTCATCCCCCAGCAATCGCCCAACGCCTTCGCCACCGGCCGCAATCCCCATCACGCCTCCGTGGCCTTCACCGCCGGCATCCTGCAACTGATGGACGACCGCGAATTGGAAGGCGTGGTGGCGCACGAACTCGGCCACGTGCTGCACCGCGACATCCTCATCAGTTCCATCGCCGCCATGCTGGCGGGGACCATCACCATGCTGGCCAGCATGGCCCGATGGGGCATGATCTTCGGCGGTTTCTCGCGCAGCGACGATGACGATCGCGGCGGCGGGGCGCTGGGCGAGCTTCTCATGATCCTTCTGGCGCCCATCGCGGCCATGCTGATCCAGGCGGCCATCTCGCGCTCGCGCGAGTATGACGCCGACGCCGCCTCGGCCAAATACACCGGCACGCCCTACGAGCTGATTGGCGGATTGCAGAAGCTGGAGACCTGGTCGAAGCGCATTCCCATGGACGCCTCGCCGGCCACCGCCCATATGTTCATCGTCAAACCCTTCACCGGCCGCAGCCTGATGAACCTGTTCTCCACCCATCCGCCCACGGCGGACCGCATTGCGCGGCTGCAGGCCATGCGATGAACGAGGTCCGCGTCAATCGCAAAGCGGCGGAGCGCATCGCCTCCGGCCATCCCTGGATATTCTCGAGCGATATCGGAGACCGCGGCGGGGCACAGCCCGGCGATGCCGTGAAAGTGGCCGACTCGCGGGGCCGGCCGCTGGGCGTGGCGCACTACAGCTCTACGTCACAAATTACTTTGCGAATGCTCTCGCCGCGCGTCGAACCCATCGGCCGCGAGTTCTTCATGCGCCGCTTGCGCGCGGCCGAGGATCATCGGCGGCGCGTGGTCAAGAACTCGGACGCCTACCGCGTAGTCCACGGCGAGGCCGATCTGCTCCCTGCGCTGGTGGTGGACCGCTACCGCGATTACCTGGTCATGCAGACCCTGGACCAGGGCATGGACGCGGCCCAGCACGAGATCGCGTCTTGTCTGGAGGAGATCTTCCATCCGCACGGAATCGCTCTGCGCAACGATGTCGCCGTGCGCCAAAAGGAGCAGTTGCCGCTGTGTACGGCCACGCTGGCCGGCCAGGTGCCGGAGTCGGTCACGGTCGAGATGAACGGGCTCACGCTGCGGGCCGACCTGCTGCACGGCCAGAAGACCGGAATCTTCCTCGACCAGCGCGAGAACTACCGCGCCGCGGCGCACTTCGCACGCGGCGGAAAGGCGCTGGATTGTTTTACGTCCACGGGCGGATTCGCGCTGCACTTGGCCGCCAAGTGCGAGTCGGTGGAAGCCGTCGACAGCTCCGAGACCGCCCTCGCCACCGCGCGCGCCAATGCCGCGGCCAACTCGATCCACAACGTGGAGTTCCGGCACTCCGACGTCTTCGAGCTGCTGGCTGGGTACGCCTCGGCGCACCGTCAGTTTTCCATTGTGGTGCTCGATCCTCCGGCGTTCGCGAAGAGTCGGCGCAACGTGGATGCAGCCGCCACGGGCTACAAAGAGATCAACCTGCGGGCCCTGCGCCTGCTCGCCCCCGGCGGAGTCCTGGTCACATGCTCCTGCTCGCACCACGTGAGCGAAGCCATGTTCCTGGAGCTGGTAGCTCAGGCATCGCTGGATGCCGCTCGCACCCTCCGCGTCCTGGAGCGCCGCACCCAAGCCCAGGACCATCCAATTCTTCTCACTGTGCCTGAAACGCACTACCTGAAGTGCCTGATCTTGGAACTGGTGTAGTCTTATGTGGGGCAGGATGGCATCCTGCGGCCGAGTGGCACTCGGCCTGCTGACGTTATTGCGTACTCACCCAACAGAAAGACTCCATGTCCAAGCTCATCCTCCTCCTAGCCTTCTTCCTCACTCCTCAAGACCCACCCCAAAAGTGCGCCATCTCGGGAACCGTAGTCGACGCCCTCACCGGCCACCCGCTCAACAAAGTAGCCGTGTCCGTGGACACGCGCGGCGAGCCGTACGGCGAGCCGGCCGCATCCGCCATAACCGATTCCAAAGGAACCTTCACCATCACCGGCCTCGACCCCGCCCGCTACTTCCCCGCCGCCTCGCGCAACGGCTATCTCGAGACCTACTACGGGGCGCGCCGGCCCGGCGGCGGCAAGACCGCCATCGCGCTGGACCCTGGGCAGGATCTCAAGGACATCACGCTGAAGCTGTTTCCATACGCCGTCGTGGCCGGCGTGGTTCACGACCCCGATGGCGAACCGCTCAGCGGGGTCACTGTGACAGCCTGGGCCGTGCAGTTCGGCGCCGACGGGAAATCGTTTCAGCAGGCCGCGGAAATGGTCGCCGACGGCCTGGGCCAATATCGGATTCCCGGCCTGGAGCCCGGCAAGTATTACCTGCGGGCCGAACTCGACACCCGCGGTGTGTTGGTGAACTCTTTCTACCCGGGAGTCCCGGACCCCGATGCGGCCACCATGGTGGAAGTCGGGCTGGGAGCGCGGATCGCGGGATTGGACATCGCCATGCCGCGCCCGCGCGCCTTCCGCGTGACGGTTCGCATTGCCGCTCCGCCGGGATTCGAGGCGCATTGTTGGCTTTCCTCGGGCCGCGACGAGTACACCGGGTACGCAGACTACACCAGCCTGGTCAGAGGCTATATCCCCTCCAGCCGCCAGCATGGCCAGTTTGTGTTCAGCCGAGTACCGGCGGGGTCGTACACAGTGCGTGCCAACGCATCGCCGCCGGCGGATTGCCCGAAGGGTATGGATTGGTGCGACACGGTCGCGTATTCCGCCTCCCCGCGCCTTGACGTGACTAACAGCGACATCGACGACTTCCGCGTCAACCTGACCGCGGGCGCGGCCATCCACGCTCATTTCACGGTGGAGGGAGACGCGAAGACTCCGGTGGAAGGCGGCGCGCTTCACTTTCGGGGCGCGGGCGCAAAGAAGTTCCTCGAAGACCAACGCCTGTCCACCATGCTCTCCATCGGCCACTACGTCGTCGAATTCGACGGTCTTCCCTCGGGTCTCTACGTGAAGAGCATTCGCAGCGGATCGACCGACGTGCTGCGCGATGGGCTGACCGTCGCCGGCAGCGGCGCGATCCCCCTCGAACTGATCCTCTCGGACGAAGTCGGTGCGCTCGATGGTGTCGTGCTCGACAAAGACGACAAGCCCGTCCCGGGCGCCACGCTGGTGCTGATTCCCGAAGCGGCCTTGCGCTCTCATCCGGGTCTCTTCTACACCGCCGTCACCGATCAGTACGGCCGCTATCGTCTGAAAGACCTAGCCCCCGGCGAATACAAAGCCGTGGCTTGGGACGACGTGAAGCCCAACTCCTGGTTCGACCCGGACTTTCTGAAGCCGCTGGAATCGGCCGCCGAGGCCGTGACCGTCGCACCAAAGGGCCATGACACGCTCAAGTTGCACGTGCAGTTATAATGCAACTGATGAGTCAGGATCTTTTCAGTTTGCAAGGCAAGAACGCGCTGGTGACCGGGTCGCAAGTCGGTCTGGGCGCCGGTATCGCCATCGCCTTCGCGCAAGCCGGCGCCAACGTGGTGGTTCATGGAATCAACGACCGCGGTATCGAGGATGTCTGCGCGGCCGTACGCGCAGCGGGAACCAAGCCCGTGGTCGCCATCGGCGACGTCTCCGACCCGAAGGTCTGCGAGGACTTGGTCGAGACCACCGTGCGCGAGCTCGGCTCCATCGACATTCTGGTGAACAATGCCGGCATCATCCGCCGCCAGCCGGCGGTGGACTTTTCGGCCAAGAACTGGTCCGATGTGATCGAGATCAATCTCAACGCGGTGTTCCGCTTCTGCCAGCTTGCCGGCCGCCATATGCTGGCGCAGGGCAGCGGCAAGATCGTCAATATTGCTTCGCTGCTATCGTTCCAGGGCGGAATCCTGGTGCCGTCTTACGCGGCGGCCAAGGGCGCCGTGGCGCAATTGACCAAAGCGCTGGCCAACGAATGGGCCACCAAGAACGTCAACGTAAACGCCATCGCGCCCGGCTACATGGCCACCGACAATACTTCGGCATTGCGCGCGGACCCGGTACGCAGCAAGGCCATTCTGGATCGCATTCCGGCCGGCCGCTGGGGAACCCCGCGGGATGTCGGCGGGACCGCCGTGTTTCTGGCCTCGCCCGCGAGCGACTACATCACCGGCCACGTCCTGGTAGTCGACGGCGGCTGGATGGCGCGGTAGGGGCGCCGTCTTGCAGGCTACGCCGTGAAATGCGCCGCGGCGGCCAGAAAGAACAGCGTGCCGATGGCGATCACGGCGCCGTGAGGCAAGCTCATGGCTTTCGGGTTGCGAACGTCGAGTTCTTCCTTGCCGACGTAAGCCGGACGTGCGCTCTTCATCTCGTGTAGGATAAACCCGACGTTGAACAACGTCTTCTTTAGGCGCTTGCGCATGACTACCAGCACGAGCGCCATGATGCCGCCGAGGAGCGACGTCACAATGAAGATCCCGAACCAATTCGGCCAGCCCGCCACGGCCCCCACCGCGGCCATGAGTTTGACGTCGCCCGCCCCCATGGCGCGCAACGCATACAACACGAAGTAGATGCCAAAGGCGGCGGCCATGCCGATGAGCGATGCGCGGAACATCCCCCAGTTGGCGGGAGACGGCGACCGCGAGAGCGTTGCGTTCAGGCCCAGGCCCAGAACCACGCCGCCCACGGTTAACCAGTTGGGAATGCGGCGGAAGCGGACATCGAAGACCGCCGCGGCCAATACCAGCACCAGCAGGAGCACCTTGACACCCGGCGGAGGAAGGCTGAAGCTCATGGACTCACAAGTATAGCGCGACTACCGCCCGCGTCCCGCTGCCGCCGGTGGGGTCGGCCATGGCGCGCTGGTGCGCGTAGGCTGCGTCCGGATGCCTTCCCCCAACCCGGCAAACGAAGGGATCGATACCGGCAAATGACCTTGAATGCCGATCTCTCCCCACAGCGCTTTCACGGCGGCTACTTCCGAAGGCGGCACCGTGGTGAAGGTCGCGAGATACGCCGCCACTCGCGGGAAACTCCGAAGCAGGTAGGGATTTCCCAGCGCCACCAGCGCGACCGGCTTTCCCTGCGAAATGATGTCTTCCATGGCGCGCGGCAGTTCGCCCGCCAGTCCCACCGATCCGCGGCCGGAGGTAACGGGGGCAAACGCGGCCACCACGTAAGCGGTGCAGGACGCGGGCAAGCGGTGAATCGCATCGTCCATGTCCTGGTGCGAAAGCGACGGGTCCAACGCGGCCGGATTGATCCGGCCGCGTTTGCGCAGTTCCTGCGCGAAGACCAGTCCCTCGGGGGAATAGCGGCTATCGGACATCACCACGTAGCAGGCGCGCTCGGGCGCGGCCAGCGGCAAAAGGTTCTCCTGGTTGCGCACCAGCGTCAACGCGCGATCGGCGATCTGTTGGGCGCGCTCGTTGGACTCGGGGGCATCCACCACATCGCCGATGGCTTCCACGTTCACGAAGCGCTTGCGGTCCAGACCGAGGCGTTCCTTGGCGGAGAGCAGCTTGATCGCGCTTTCTTGGATGCGCTGCCGGGTGAGGCGCCCGCTATTGACGGCGGCCACCACGGCGCGGATGGCTTCGTCGGGATCGGTGGGCATGAGCAGGGTGTCGGCGCCGGCCTCGATCGCCCGCACGCAAGCCTCGCCGGTGGAAAAGCCGTTGGCGATGCCGCCCATCTCCAGCGCGTCGGTAATCACCAGGCCGTGGAATCCGAGCTCTTTGCGCAGCAGGCCGGTGAGGATGGCCGGCGAGAGCGTGGCCGGCAGGTCGGGAGGCGCCAGCGCGGGGACGGCGATATGGGCGGTCATCACGGCGTCGACGCCGGCGGCGACGGCGGCGCGGAAGGGGACCAACTCCAAGCGGTCCAGGCGCTCGCGGTCGGCGGGGATGGTGGGCATGTTCAGGTGCGAATCGGTCGCGGTGTCGCCGTGTCCGGGGAAGTGCTTGGCGGTGGTCAGCACCAGGTTCGCTTTGTCGGAGTGGGCGCCTTCGATGAATGCCTTGACGTGCGCGGCGACGTCCTGGGGATTCTCCCCATAAGAGCGGATGTTGATGATCGGATTATCGGGGTTATTGTTGACGTCGGCTACCGGATAGTAAACCCAGTGGAAGCCCAGAGCGCGGGCCTCGCGGGCGGTCACTTCCCCTTCGAATCGGGAAAATTCCGGATCTCCCGCCGCTCCGAAGGCCATGGCGTGCGGGAAAACCGTGGTTCCCGCGACGCGCATGGAGGCGCCGCGTTCGAAATCGCCGCCCACCAGGAGCGGCACCCCGGCCAGGCGCTGCATGCGGTTGAGGAACGTCGCCAGAGCGTAGGGCTCCGCCTTGGCGACCAGGTGTCCGTTGGAGACGTTGATCAGGATGAGTCCGCCGACCTTGGTGATGCGGATGAGCCGCAGGAACTTCTGGTACTCCCGCGATCGCGAGTTGGGCGATTGGCCGTAGAAGGGGATGAACACGAGCTGCGCCACCTCGTCGCGCAGGGTCATGGTCTTCATCCACTTGCGGACAACGCCGGAGGGCTTTGCCTGAGGCGCGGCGGCGGCCTTGGTGGGAGGAGTCTGCGGACGCTTGGTGCGGGAACTCTGGGCCGGCGCGGCACTTGCGGCACAGAAAAGGGCTAGCGCGAGAACCACGGGGGAACGGACCACTCTCTCAGTGTGCCAGATTCCGGGGCAAGAGGACTCTATCGGTGCGGAATCTCACGCCGCTGCGCGCCACGTCGCGGCGGGCGGCTCAGCGCGTGCCGGCGCGGGCCGCCACGGCGGTTCGCTTCTTTTGCGAGGCGGGCGGTTTGCGTTGCAGGGCGCGATTCGACAGGCGTTTCACCCAACGCTGCAGATGGGCGGGCTCGCTGGAACTCTTGGCGATGACCGCATCGGCTCCGGTATTCACCTCAGTCAATCCGAGCGGTTCGACCAGTTTGGAGAGAAGCACGATGCGCGCGTGAGGGTTGATCTTGCGAATTCGCTGAATCAACTCCACGCCGTTCATCCGCGGCATGCGATAATCCGTGACCACCACGTCGAAGTTGGCGCTTTCGAAGAGTTTCAGGCCCTCTTCGCCATTGCTCGCGATCTGGACGGAATAGCCCATCTCTTCCAAGAGGGCTTTGCGGACCAGCAATCCGTCCTTGCAGTCGTCTACGAGGAGAATGTTCGGCACCGAAATCGACGAGGTTTTCATTCGGGATGCAGGCGAGAGTAACAGAGCCGTAACGAGCGTGTCAAGGCGTTTGCATCATCTTGGAAAATGGGCGGATTCAGTTCTTGACAATAGCCGCCGGCTATTGGCTGAAAGCTGCTATTCCACTTCGTGCTGGGCCTTGTAGCCGGCCTTGGCGATCACCGTGTACTTGATGGGCTTGCCCTTCGGATCGCGAAAAGCGGCGGGCTTCCCGTCGGTCTCCACCAGTTCCACCTTCAATTTGCGGAATGCCCCGTCGTGGGTTTTGTTGCTGGGCGAATAGCTGATCACGTACTGGTGGCGCAAGGCTTGCTGCACCTGCTGGAAGATGCCGGGGTATTCGCCTTCGAAGCGCGGGAAGAACGCCTGGCCGCCGGTTTCCTTGGCGAACGTCTTCAGCTCGTTGTCGGCCTGAAGGAATGTGATATTGTCGCCCATCGGCGACATGGCGCGCTGAATTCCCATCAGGCTGATGGAATATACCGGCACGCCCGACTGCTGCAGAGACTTGCGGGCCTGGTCGTAAGTGATTTTGCTGAAGGTGTCGATACCGGACGTGACCAGAAGGATGGCCTTGCGCCCTTCGATTCCCGACATGCGGTCGGCCGTATCGGTAACGGCGTCGAACATGTTGGCTTCGCGCCAAGCCGGAATATTCATGCGGTGCAGGGCTTCCTGGATCTTGGCTCTGTCCGTGGTGAAATCGCACAGGATCTCGGGTTTGATGTCGTAGGCGATGACCGCCAGGTAGTCGGCCGGTTTGAGCGTGCTGGCGAAACCCCAGGAGAGTTGCAGAGTCTGGTACCACACGGCGCTGTACAGCCTCTGAAAGACGTTGCTGAACTCCACCAGCAGGGCCACGGTCATGGGCGCTTCGCCCAGATCCACCTTGCGGATCTGCTGCGGAACGTTGTCCTCGAGCACGCGGAACTTGACCGCGGGAATGCCGGGGAGGAATTGGCCGTTGCTGTCCACCACGGCCACGTCCAGAGTCACGATATCCACGTCGGCCTTGAAAGTGGCGACGTCGCCCGGCTCCTGTTTGTCTTTCTTGTACTGGGAGGGAATCTTGGGCAGGGAGGTGTCGCCGGTGCTGTCGGTCGAATCCGCCGCCTTCTTTTTGGCTACGGTCTCGCCCGGATCCTTGAGCGGACCTTGTTCCTGGCCGGCGCACATCCAGGCCAGGACCGAGAGCGCTAGAGCGCACGGGACAATGGTTTTCAGGTGTCGCATAGGCGTACTTCTGAGGCCACTATACCAGAAGACGCGAGGGCGCGAGCGGGGGTTGCCGTCAGTTGACCCAGGGGCCGTTGCCGTGTTTGCGCATGTAGACCTGGAATTTTTTCTTGGCGCGCAAGACTTTCCAGCGGTGGTATGCGCCACGGACATCGGGGAGCCGCAGCGCCGGCAGCCGCAACTTCAGATAGATGAGCCCCGTGGCCATGCCACCCAGGTGGGCAATGCTGCTGACGCCGCTGTTGTCGATGGCGATGCAAGACCACAGTTCCACCGCGGCATAGATCATCACGAAGTACTTGGCCTTTATGGGAAACAGGAAATCCATCAGGATGGTCTGGTTGGGGTAGAGAACGCCGAAAGCCAGCAGCAACCCGAAGATGGCTCCGGAAGCGCCCGCCGTGCGCGTGGTCCAGTCGCCCAGCGCGGCGTGCATCAGGACATCGCACATGCCGGCGCCGATGCCGCAGATGAAATAGTACTTCAGGAAACTGCGCGTGCCCCAGTCGCGTTCCAGTTGAACGCCGAACATCCACAAGACCAGCATGTTGATGATGAGGTGCCACGGTCCGAGGTGCAGGAAGAGATAGGTGAAGAGCTGCCAGAAGGTGAAGTTGTGAACCACCGTGGCGGGCGTGAGGTAAAGCACGTGGATGTGCGGTTGCCAGTCGCTCGGAGCCAGGCTGGTGAGCAGAAAGACGACCGTATTCGAGATCAGCAGCCACTTCACACCGGGAGGAAAGTATTCGGCGGAGAAAATCCGGCGGCGAGTGTACCCGTATGGAAGGCGGGGCATGGAACGTCTCTGAACTTAGAATATCAGAACCCTTCCGGGTATCAGGAAGTCGCGGTATCTTCGGCTTTCGCGTAGCGATTTAATAACCGCGAACAGACTTGAAGAACGACCGCGCCGCCCAGCCAGACCTGCCAATGGGAAAAAAAACCGGAGGTGATGGCGAAACTGCGGGTCAGGTTCATATCGGCGGTTACCCGCCAGACGGCGAAGGCCGCGGCCGTAACCGCGGCGGGGTTCAGCAACGCAGCCACTACCGATGCCAGCCGCTTATTCTTCCGGCGCCCCTTTCCCACCTTAGCGCCTTTTCCAAGCCGAATCCTGATGATCATGGGCGCTCTGGTTACTACTGTAACACCCGGTGAAACAGCCGTCAGCCATCAGCCTTCAGCCCTCAGCTTCTCGTGCGTCCAGGATGTCCCTGTGCGCGCTTCGCGGCGAAGCGCCGAAACGGCCGCACGACGCACTCAATAAGCTGATGGCTGAAGGCTGATGGCTGACGGCTTCTTAACCACATTCAGCACCTGGCCCGTGGAATAGTCCAGCAGACCGCCGGCGATGGCGCGGCCAGGCGTTGCGCGTAGAGCGCCACCGACATGCTCAGCCCGGCTTTGGAAATGCAGTACTCGCCGCGGTTCACGGATGCCGCGTAGGCCGAGATGGAGGTCACGAACACGATGCGGCCGGCGCCCGATTCCGCGGCTGGCGCCGGTGACGATGCAGGTCGGTTTGGACAAAATCGCCCGGCGAGCGTTCAGATTCTGACGGGATTATCGAGAACGAAGGTCAGTTGCGTTTCCGAAGGAATCTTCACGCGCTGGCCCTTGGTCAAAGCTTCCGTGCCCGTACCGGCTCCGGCTCCGGCCGCCGCGCCGATGGCCGCTCCCTTGCCGCCTCCCGCGATGCCGCCGATTACCGCGCCCAACACCGCGCCACCCCCGGCCATGGTGGCCGTCTTGGCGCCGCGCGAATCGCTCTCCTTGGTGACGGTCTGCGTGTCGACGTCGACGATCCTGTCTCCTACCTTCACCGACCACAGGCTGAGGGTCAGCTCGGCCTTGCCGGTCAGCTTGCCCGAATCCTTGGCGTTGACCAGTTTCACCACTATGTCGGAGCCGCGCGGGAACGCCACCTGGCTGGTGCCGGGAAAGTTCACGGCTTGCACCAGGCTGGCGCGGAACGTCTGGCCGACGGTAGCCTTTTCGGAGTCGACTTCCTCGATCATGCGCACCACCAGGTTGGTGCCGGCGGGAAGCTCCGTAGGCGTGGGCGCATTCACGTTGGCGGCGGTGGTGGCGGCAGTGGCTTCTTCCGAATCTCCCGGCCGCATGATGGTGGCTGGCTGTCCGGAGCCCTGGCCGCTATCCGCTCGCCGCAGGGTGGGACGGTCATCGTCCGGCGGCGGTGTGTTATCCGCCCGGCGGAGCGTCGGCTGCTGGCTGTCGGAACTGCCCGAGGTGCCCGAGGTGTCGGCACGCCGCAGGGTAGGACGGTCGTCATCCGCGGGCGCGGGCGGAGCGCTACCGGCTCGCCGCAGGGTGGGACGATCGGCGGGCCCAGCCGACGACGCGGCTCCGCCGGAGCCGAATTCGATTTTGGCGATCTGCGAGACGTCGAAGGTCTCGACCTGGTCGCCGATCTCCACCTTGATCTCCCGCGGCGAGCCGCCCAGGTACGTCCCATTGATCACGCGGCCGCTCTTCAACGTGATGATGTCCGCGTAGCCGGCAGTTGCCAGCAGGAAAGCGATTCCAAATTGCAGCAGGCGCATAACTCTCCCGTCATTCATAATTGTACGACGCACGGAGCGGGCGGAGCGTTGAGGCCCGCGGTCATTCATGGATGCGGGTGGGGACGGCTTACTGGGGGTTTCCGGGCATGAGGTCCTGCGCCACGGAGCGGCCGCGGTTCAGGGCCATCCCATAAACCTTGCGCCGTTCCGCCCGCGGCAGGCGCGCTTGGGCGTTGTGCCAGTGCTCCAGAGCCTTGCCCACCACGTAGGTGCCGGCGTACGCTATCGCACCTTTCGGGATGAGCCCGCCGCCGAGCGGGATCTTGCCCACCAGTTCGCGGGCCATCGCGCGCCATCCGAAGGCCCCCGCGGCGATGGAGAGGATCTGGCCCTTCTGGTCCGCCAAGCCGACGCGGCGGTCGCACGCGGCGGCGATCAGAAAGGCCATGCGGAACTGGTTGGCGGTCAGAAAAGCCGTATCGGAAGCCCATTCGCCGAACACCCATGGCAGCTCGATCACGTTGGGGACCACGTCGGGCAGCGCCGTGGCCACGGCGAAGAGGGCATTTTCGCGGGCGATGGTGTGGATGATGCGCTCCACCACGGTATGGCGGAAGGCCGGAAACTGGCGCGCCAGGGGAACGGCGAGGTCTTCGTTGCCGCCGAGGATCTCGTTGACGGTGCGCTGCGGGTCGCTGCGGTAATACACGTACGTGCCCTTGGGAAATCCGAGGCCTTCCTCGTACAGCACGAAGTCGACCTCCTCGGGAGGGTTGGGATCGCCCGCGCGGTGCACCAGTCCATACCGTTCCACGCGCACTTCGCGCTCGAGCGACGGCGGAACGAGGAAGTCCTCCATTTCCGCGAAGCCGGCCTGGCTCGACGAGACCAGTCCGAAGTGTACGGGGCGCCGCGCCAGACCGCGCACGGCCCCGGGATTCAAGAGCGACATTGCGGCGCGGGCCTGTTTGACGAGTTCGAGCATATTCGACCTAGCGGGGCCGATGCGCGCCTGAAAGGCGGAACATTACTTGCAAGCCCTTCCGCCATTCTACCGCCAGGCCGATTCTCTCCACATCGATGTCCGCCGAAAAGTAACCGAGGATGGTTTCGGTGGTGGGGTGGAATTCGAGCGACGGAGCGACCAGCAGCAGGCGGGGAGGGTCGGGCCGCAGGTGCAGGCCGGGGAAGTATCCGGCCGCGGAGAATTCGCCGCGATCCAGGTGCCACTTGACGCGCATCCAGTAATCCAGGGCCTGCAGGGGCAGGTTCAGGTCGGCGGACGCTTTGAGCTCCACCACGGCGAGGCGGCCGGAGCGGTCCACCGCCAGCAGGTCCGGGATGCCGCGCTCTCCGCCGGCGAACGCGGGCACCTGGCTGTAGATGGGGTCGCGGGCGAGCGAGGCGTCGAGGGTCTCGATTTGGGCGCGCGCCAGAGACTCCAGCCACGCCTCGGGATATTGCCGGTAGAGCGGATGGCCGCGGTCCCCGTCGTGGGAGCGAGCGCGGTCGAGCTCCGCCACCAGGCGCTCGATTTCCGGCAGGTGGTGCTCGCGCGCGGGACGCCGTTCGCCCATGCCGAAACGCAGCTCGCCGTTTTCGACCTCGGCGAATTCGATGCCGCGCACCCGCAGGCTGATGCGCCCGTCGTGCCGCGCGATCCGCTCCACTCCCGGGAGCGACGCGATACGGCGCCATTCTTCCGGCCGATTGGGAGCGGGCCGGCGGCACGGATCCAGACGGGTGTCCAGATTGCCGCGGTCGCCCGGATCGATGCGCGAGACGAATCCCTCATCGGTATAGCGGAACAACTCGAAGCGCGCGGCGTTGGGATTGAGGCAGGCCACGCGGTGCGAGCTGGAGGCCTCATGTCCGGCGGGCAGATACAGCGCCAGCCCTTCGACGGTGGTGCGCCGTTCCCGGGAGCGCAGGTAGTCCAGCCAGATGAGGCCGAAAGAGAGCACCGCGGCGGAGTCGCCTTCGGGGGGGCAGGCGATGGCCGCCCAGGCGTGTTGTCCGTGGCGCAGAAAGGCGCGCGGAAACACCGGCGAGAGGCTATGTTCCAGGTCGGCTTCGGCGCTCAACTCGGCCAGTTTCCATTCCGGGAACTGGCGGTGCAGGAACAGCCGGAAGCGTTCGCGGAAGACCAGGCGCCCGCTGCGGCGTCCCAGGTCGGTGCCCGAACGGCGTGCCAGGTCCAGCAGAAAGATTTGGCCCCGCCGCTTGGCAAACCGCTCCACGGTCAGTTCGAGACGCGCGCTGGAGGGTGCGCCGGCCGCAGCGACCCGGCGGGTCAGGTTGCGGGTGCGGTCCCAGGCCTGCAGGGTGAGGCGCGAGCCGCGGAGATCGAGGGAGAAGTTCTCGGCGGTGATGGGAAAGAGTTCTTCGCCGGGTTCGAGCAGTGCGGGCTGCTTGCAGTCCCGGAGGAAAGCCTCGATCACGGCGCGGATTTCTTCGGCGCTGCGGCCTGGGCCCCGCGGGGAGGATGGCATTCGAAAACCGGATTATAGCGTGCGGCGCGGACGCGGAGGGCGCTTGGTCCGGCAGAACGCACACGGCCGGCTCTGAACCGCGAGCGTAGGAAGGTGTGAAAAAACGCCCGCAAGCCTGGCTCGGCGCCTTGCCGCGCCGGAAAGCCGGGGTACGCGGGGTATGCCGCTACCGGCTCGGGCCGCTCCCCGCCGGTCGCGGTTCCGGTCGCGGTTCCGGGCGGGGCCGGCGTCCGCCGGTGGGCTTTCGGCCCCGCGCGGTAAACTGGAGGTATCCGCGTCCGACTTTTTACGGATGCCGTGCGTCTACACACCAGGAGCCAGAGTTTGATATTTCGGGCGGTCGAAGATGCCGACCTGATTCAGCGGGCTGCCAAAGGCAACGTGGAGGCTTACAACCTTCTCGTGTCCCGTTGGGAGAAACGTGTGTATAACTATCTCCTGCGGATTACCGGCAATCGCGAAGACGCTCTGGACTTGGCGCAGGATGTTTTTTTGAAGGCTTATCAGAACCTCAAGAAGCTCGAAGAACCGGGGCGATTCGCGCCCTGGCTTTACCGCATCGCGCACAACGAGGCCTACTCCATGTTCCGCAAACGCCGGCCCGAAACCGGCGTGGACGAGCTGGAGCCGCGCAGCACGGAAGCCGGCATCACGGTGGGCGGCAGCTCGGTTTTTCCCATCGAGTTGAGCCTTTCGGTGGCCAGCGCGCTGGGCCGTCTGTCGGAGGAGCAGCGCGAGGCCGTTGTGTTGAAGATCTACCAGGGGTTCAAGTTCGAGGAGATGGCCGAAATCCTGGAGTGTCCGGTCTCCACCGTCAAGTCCCGTCTGTACACCGCTCTCGATCTGCTCAAACAGGAACTGGCTCCGTTAGAGGCACGGGGTGTGTAATGAGTTGCTCGCCGTTTGACTTGAAGGATTTCCTTCTCCAGGAGCTGGCTGACTCTCAGCAGCGCCAGGTGGAAGCGCACGTTCAGACCTGCCCGGCTTGCCGGCTGGAGCTGGAGCGGCTGCGTCTTACCCAAACCGCATTGTTTTGCCTGCGCGACGAAGAGATCCCGCAGCGCATCGGTTTCGTCTCCGATCAGGTCTTCGAACCGTCTCCCTGGCGGCGGTGGTGGGCGGCCTTTTGGGGATCGGCGGCCCGCCTGGGGTTCGCCTCGGCCGCCATGCTTTCGGTGGCGCTGCTGGTTTCTCCCGCGACCCGGCTGGCACGGACCCCGGCGCCGCGCGCCGTCGAAACCGTGAAGACCGTCTCCGACGTGGAAATCCGGCAGCGCATCGACGCCGCCGTGGAGCGCGCCGTGGCCGGCATCGAAGCCCGCTATGCCCAGCGGACCGAACAGTTGGTGAAGGATATTCAACGCCGCGACCAGGAAGAGCTC
>Ga0326728_10002280_pt1 | contig 64505 bp, 60 predicted proteins | sample MB3enrmetagenome_FD_207602 | JGI IMG/M metagenome (GOLD analysis project Ga0326728, IMG submission 207602) | Lab enriched peat soil microbial communities from McLean, Ithaca, NY, United States - MB31MN | ecosystem: Environmental > Terrestrial > Soil > Wetlands > Peat | place: USA: New York...
CGACTGGAATTTCCGGTCAGGAGCTCGCAGCTCGCGCGATCGCTCAGGTGGAGAAATTTGGAGCGAAGATGATGGTGGCGCGCAGTGTTGCACGGCTGGACTGTGATAAGCGCCCGTACGAAATACATTTGGAGAACGGCAACAAGCTCGCGGCGCGCGCGATTGTTGTTGCTACGGGGGCGCAGTACAACAAACCGCATCTGCCGAATCTGGAAAAGTTCGAGGGACAAGGCATCTACTACGGTGCGACCTTCATGGAGTCGCAGTTGTGCGGGCAAGAAGAGGTTGTCGTAGTGGGGGGAGGCAATTCCGCCGGACAAGCGGCGGTTTTCCTGGCAGAGACGGCGGGCAAAGTGTACATGTTGGTGCGCTCGAGTGAGTTGTCCAGCACAATGTCACGCTACCTGATCCAGCGGATCGAAGCGAACCCCGCCATCGAATTGCATTTCAAAACGGAAATCGTCGACCTCGATGGTGGCGCGCACCTGGAGCAGGTCGCTTGGCAGGACAAAACGAGCGGTGAAACTTCGACCCATCAAATTCGCCATTTGTTCATTATGGCGGGAGCTTCGCCGCGAACCGACTGGCTGCGGGGTTGCGTCGCGCTTGATGAAAAAGGATTTATCCTCACCGGGCGGGACTTGGGGACAGGAACAGACGCGCCGGCAGTGGGCTGGGCACTGGCCAGATCTCCATACATGTTGGAAACGAGCCTGCCGGGCGTGTTTGCAGTCGGCGACGTTCGTTCGGGGAATGTGAAGCGCGTGGCTTCGGCTGTCGGCGAAGGGGCGATTGCCATCCACCTGGTCCACCGCGTCCTGGCCGAGCCTTAGGAGGAATACGTATGGAACCGTGCACGCACCTGGATCAGAAGCCATCTCATCAACGGCGTCGCCGGTCTGCCTTTCGGCATGCCCGTCGCGCTTGAGCTGATTTTCGAAGAGGCTTACTCAAGCCACATTTTAGAGCCGCAGAAGAAGGAGATCCCAGATCGTGAAAACTCGGTCAGGCTTTTGCCAAGGCTGGACTGAGCTTGCCAGCCATTTTCACCAGATCGGGGAGAGAATCGGCCTTCATCTTTTGCATGACCCTGCCTCGATGAGCCTTAACCGTGATCTCGCTGATACCGAGTTCGCTTCCAACCTGTTTGTTCAATAGGCCGGAGACCACCAAGGCCATTACCTCTCGTTCGCGAACAGAAAGTGACGAATAACGATCCCGGAGTTCCTTCATCTCCGCCTGCTCGCCAAGGGCGACGCGGCTGCGTTCGAGGGCTTGCCGAACGGCGCTAAGCAGCACGTCATCTTTGAATGGCTTCGTGAGGAATTCGACAGCGCCTGCCTTCATGGCCTGCACTGTTTTTGGCACATCGCCGTGACCTGTGATGAAGATGATGGGCACATCAGGGTGTTCGGCCGCAACACGTTTCTGCAGCTCGAGGCCATTCAGGCCTGGCATGGAAATGTCGAGTAACAGGCAGCTCGGAGCAGCTGTTCGCGAGCGGACGAGAAAATCCTGTGCCGACGAGAAAGTCTCGGGCTGCCAACCCTCGGATTGGATCAGCAACTCGAGGGACTCTCGTACTGAGATATCATCGTCTACAACAAACACAATCGAGGTGGCGTGCGACATGGACAGTGACCCCTATTCATGACCTGGTGCCCCCGTCAAATTCGCTGTACTCCCCAAGCTGTAGGACTGCGGCGGTTGCTCAACCCAATCCGAGCGCCGTATTGAGCGCTCTCAGAAGTGCTGCGTCGCTGAATGGTTTCAGTAGAAATCCCACGGCCCCTCGTTCTAACGCTCGCTTACGAACAGCCTCTTCTTTCTGGGCGGTTATGAAGATGATCGGAATGTTCTGTCCGCGAGCCTTCAGTTCCTGCTGGAGTTGAAATCCTGTCATACCCGGCATGGCGATGTCTAGCACCAGGCATTTACTTTGACCAAAACTATCGGAGACAAGGAACTCCTCTGCGGACGGGAACACTCGAGCGTCAAAACCAAACTCTCCCAGTAAGTCCGGCAGCGACTCACGCACAGATTCATCATCATCGACAACTGCCACAAGTGGGCGTTGAATAGTACTTCTTCCGTCTCGCGACTTCATAGCACAAGAATGCTGCGGCAAAGGTGGCACGTCTATTGGACTTAAGTATTGGTACTGCAGGGGATGGCAAAAATAAATGTTGCGCCCGGACCCTCGTTCCGGATCGCCCAAAGACGGCCTTGATGTCTCTCCATGATGGAGCGGCTGACGGAAAGTCCAATTCCCATGCCGTCACCCTTTGTCGTATGGAAGGCTTCGAATAGCTTCTCCTCGATTTGGGGGGCGATGCCCACTCCCGTATCTTTGACGCTCAGGCGCACGCCACCGCTTTCATCGCATTCTGTCTTGATCAGCAATTCCCTCGGACGATCATCAACGATACTCATGGCATCCGAGCCATTCCGTAGCAGATTCACAATGACTTGCTGAATCTGAATTCGATCCCCTGAGACGCATGGCAAATCAGCGGCAAGATCCGAACGCAGAATGACCTTATTTCGCTGCAGCTCACTGACGGATAGCGCGGCCACTTCCTTGACTGCATCATTCAAATCGAACACTTCGAATGAAGGGTTCTGCTTGCTGAATAGTGCGCGCAGCCGTGTGATCACTTCAGAGGCACGAGTGCCGTCGCGAATGGTCCTTCTCGCGGTTTCGCGTGCACCTTCTAGATTCGGAGGATTGGCATCTAGCATCCGAAGGCACGTACTTGCATTGGTGACAATGCCGGACAGAGGCTGATTGACCTCATGCGCGATCGACGCCGTCAACGTATTTAGTGTGGTAACCCGCGCCATATGGGCAAGCTCAGATCGCGTTTCGTTGAGAGCTTCCTCGGCTAGACGGCGCTCCGTGACATCTTCGGAAAGTGCCATTAGAAATCGCGGCACTCGCTCTGTGCCCGGCACGACAGAAACGCTGTTACGCACCCATACCGTGCTGCCATTTTTTCGCCGGTACCGCTTCTCGATCTGAAATTGCGGGCGCTTTCCTTCCAAAAGCTCCTCGATAAGCACCCAGTTGAGATTGCGGTCCTCTTCAACGGTAATGTCGAGAAACCTAACTTGTCGGAGTTCCTCTTCCGTGTACCCCAGCATCTTCTGGTACACGGGATTCGCTGCGATAAATTGACCGTTTAAGTCGGTCAAAGCGACGCCGATTGCTGAGTTCTCAAACACCGACCGCCACCGCTCCTCGCTCTGGATAATCTGCGCGTGGGCTTTGTTTAACTCGTCATTGATGGTGGCGAGTTCCATGGTTCGTTGTGCGACCCGCTGTTTAAGGTCACTACTGTTCCGCCGCTCTTCACTTAGGAGTCTTGATTCTTGCAATCCGATGGCAGCTTGATTTGCCGCAACATGCAAAACGAGTCTCTCAGTTTGTTGTGGGAAGTCCAGGCGCTCGGAACCCGCGACTATGATTCCCATATCACCATGCAAACCTAGCTGCAAGAGAACCAGCGCAATATCGCGCTCATCGAAGGAAATCCTCACGGGTGGAGACACTTTATCAGGGTGATTTTCCAGCCACGCTCGGAGTCTCTTGCCGATCTCTTCCGGCTGGGGATTACCCTCCCAGGCTGGACGGATCCGCACCATTTCAGCAGGGCTCCCACCAGTAGGATCTCTTAAATGCGCATAAACGAAATCGAGGCTAAGCATTCTAACGAGAGCATCAAGCAAATTACCGACAATTCGCGGCGCCGTGCCTCCGGTCCAGGTCGCAGGGAGGGTGAGGATGCTCAGCAAATCATTGATACAGCGCCGAAGATGCTTAATCTCTTCGGTGGAACTTTCGGATTGTGCTTCCATGCTAGCTTCCTGCTGAGGTTGATGGGCTCCGCCCAGTTCGTCGTTCACGGAGCTCTTGTAGAAACTCGGTTGGAGGCACGAAGAATGGATTTCGCTGAAGGATTCCGCCAATGATGATCATCGGATGCGTGCGCATGATGTCGATCACGGTGTCGCCACCAAATTGCCCGATGTGGTAAGTACAAATCACCGCGTCGTCGTGATGCTCCCATACATTATTTACTCGTGATTCGAATTCAATCAGATCGTTCGTGTAAGATTTCCCTTCAGCCGCCCAGTCCATTCGACAAACAATACGGCTCAGCGGAAATCCTCCCGTAGCGTTGCCGCTGGCGATTTGTTCGAAGGCATGAAGCATTCGATCCTTATCAAATTGGCCATCGCGGAGGTAAGTTTCGGTATTGGTTCGGAGCTCTAATTGCCCACTGCGTTCCGCTGCCGCCGGATCGATCCCTGCCGCAACCAGCCGCTGTATGTGCTCGCTCCGTTGATGCGCGTTGACCACATGAATAGCCTTGTGACCACATTCGAATCCGCCCTTAATAAACGGAAGCAGCACTTGGTATTCTTCCTCCTCGCTGTGGAAGAATGCACATACGTGACGGGTTTCTGCGAGTTGTGAACCAGCAAACGAGATGGGGGCCGCGGTCTTCATGACTCAATCCCTCCCAAAGGCGGAATCCAGCTGAAGGGTGGGCATACAGACTACCGCGGTCAGGGGGGATTATTCAACCGCTACGGAAAATAGGACCCGATGTACTTTCCTGGCCAAGTCTAGACACGTTCGGCGTGAAGGGCTGGTCCCGCGCGGCACGCAAGATTCGCGAAAAGCTTCGCACAGAACTTCAGTTTACATACAAAAAAGGGAAACTCAATGCACTGGCAAATTACACAAATAGCTTATTCAGCCTTCGTAAAATGCCTCTTGAACACACCCAATTGACCCCAGGCTACTAGTGAACAAGCCGAGACAGATGCTCAACACTGGCGGTTTCCGGTCGCGATTGCTGCCTTGCCACCAATACTACCGGAGGCACGCAAGCGTGACCGTGTACCAATTGCGACTGTCCTTCCAGGCCCTTCCGATCTCAAAACCAGCGTCGCTGAGAACGCTTCGAATGCTCTGGTCCGTGAACTTGTAACTGTTCTCCGTATGAATCGTTTCGCATGGCATGAAGTGAAGATCAAGTTCCGCGTCCTGGATACTTACATCCTGCTCTCGCGTACTTTCGAGGTGCATCTCGATCCTAGACTCGGTGGAATTCCAAAGCACGCGATGGCGGAAGCAATTGGCGTCAAAGTTGGCCCCCAGTTCTCTATTAAGGCGATGCAGGATATTCAGGTTGAATGCCGCGGTGATTCCATCGTTGTCATCATATGCAGCTAGGAGAGTGGGTTCGTCTTTCACCATATCCGTACCGAGCAATAGCGCATCCCTGGTTTGCAGCTGAGAACCTAGATTTCGCAGAATCTTTTGCGCTTCTTCAGGCGAAAAGTTGCCGATGTTTGCACCAATGTAGAGCGCAAGTGTCGTGCCGTCGAACGGTTCGAGCTCTAACGGGTGAGTTATATAGTTCCGGACCATAGGCTGTATGCGCACCTCCGGCAAAGCGTATGCGATGTTTTGGCATGCCGATTCGAGAGCGTCGGAGCAGACATCAACTGGCAAATAAGAAACGTCGTCCGAAATGCGCAACGCAGCTTCAAGCAAAATGACGGTCTTTGCGGCTGTGCCAGCCCCCAACTCAACAAGGCGCAATGGCGACGATCGGTCGCTGTGCGCTGCAGCAACGATCGCCTCCGCATGTTTCGCCAGGATGTCTCTCTCCGTACGGGTGGGGTAATACTCGGGAAGAGTGGTGATGCGCTCGAAAAGACGCGATCCCTCTGCGTCGTAGAACATCCAGGGCGAGAGCGAGCGTGGCCGTCTGATCAAGCCGCGCCGAACCTCGTGGGTCAGCGCTTGGCGCGTGTCCACTGTTGCGGTGCGCTCGATGTAAAATACGCGAGCGTAGGTTGCCATGTGCACGAATCCTTTCAGCTCGCCAGCCGAATCCCGGCGAATTGCCATCTCGTTGCTGGGGGAAAGAAATTCCGATACGAAGCGCGAATATGACTCGCAGGAGTGACGCACGATCCCCCGCGCAGAATCGTCTGACTGGACATAAACTTGCCGTTGTATTCGCCGAGCGCACCAGGAAGAGGCTTGTATCCTGGATAACCTGTGTAGGCGCTGGCCGTCCATTCCCAGCAATCACCAAAAAGTTGCTCAACATCCACACCGCGCGCTGCTGTGGGATGGAGTCTTCCCGTGTCGAGTAGGTTTCCCCGCGGCGGCGTTTGACTCGCGACGCATTCCCATTCCGCTTCAGTCGGAAGCCGGTAACCTCTCCAACGTGCAAACGCATCGGCCTCGAAAAAACTTACATGGCACACGGGCGTATCATGCAGCGCGGAAACTCCGTGCCAACCTCTCAGTGTGAACACCCGCCAGCCGGTCTCATCGCCGGCGTCGCGCCTCCAATAGAGAGGCGCTTGCCAGCCCGCCCGCTTCACGTTATCCCAGCCTTCGGAGAGCCAGAATTCGGAGCGTGTGTATGCGTCGTCTGACATGAATTCCAGGTACTCTCGGCAGGTGACTTTGCGGTTTGCGATCTGGAAGGGTTCTAGATAGACCTTGTGGCGAGGAGTTTCGTTGTCAAAGCAAAAATCGAGAGGATCCGCTGCTTGAAGCGGATAACCAATCTCAATCAGTCCCCCATTAAAGCAGTGCCAGCTAAGTCTGGAGACCGGAGGCTCCTTCTCTTCGGAGAGGGGGGCCGCGATATACGAGGGGTGCAGCGGATTGGAAAAAAAGGCGTGCTTAATGTCAGTCAGGGCGAGTTCTTGGTGTTGTTGCTCGTGATGCAGGCCTAATACCGTGCACCGCGCTGCTCCCTCATCAACGCCACTCGCAAGGAATCTGTCCATCCCCTCGTCCACATGTGCGCGGAAAGCAAGAACTTCGTCGAGCGAGGGCCGGGAGAACACCGAACGCAGGCCTTTCTCCGGAATCTCCTCGCCGAGCGAGTTGTAGTAGCTGTTGAAAAGCCAACGAAACTCTTCGCGAAAAGGCTTGTAGTCCCTGAGGAAGGGACGCAGCACGAACGTCTCGAAAAACCATGTGGTATGAGCCTGGTGCCATTTCATCGGACTGGCTTCCGGACACGATTGGACCATCTGGTCTTCAGCCGAAATATCCGCGGCAAGAGCGCTCGTCGCCGACCGCACGGCTTTGTATTGGGATCGGACAGCAGTATCCCGCATGTCGCTTGCAACTCTGGGGGGAGCGGTTTGTAACCCACCTTCTTGGCCTCGCGCTGCGGCAGCACTGGATTGAAACATAGTGTCCCCCTGGGAAGTTTCTCGTTCGCGCATACCGGATTGGTCCGTGTTTGATGAATGCATCAAAACAAAGGTTTCAAAGCGAGACAATTGGACGAAGGTATTGGCGGTATGTTAGTACTAGCCCTTGAAGTGCTGGGCCATGGCCGCTGGCGGTTCCAAATAACATTGACCCGATTGCGGCAGGACCGAAGCCGCCATCATTACCAACCGCCACGGGCCTCAGATCGACGTCCTATCACGAGAGGAAGATCGCGGGCGCGAACTCGGACCGCGCTTTCGCGGAAACGACGCTATTGAACTGGGGAGCTGCGACCATCATGGCCGCGGCGCCAAAAAAACGGTGGCGACCAAGATCGACTTCTTCAGATATGGATCGTTCCCCAGCAAAATTCAATCTTTCTCAGCGCACGGTTCGCGCGACGTCCTTTTCTCGGTCTTCAGAGTGGTCGTGTTCTTCCCAACTACGCAAACGGCCCCAGTTTGGCGAGGATAACCGGCAGATATTCCGCGACCGTCGGATGAATGTGCATGGCGCGTTGGATGACCGTGTACGGCGCCTTCGCATACATCACGTCCAGCAAAACGTGAATTACTTCGTCGCCTCCGACCCCAAGAATCGCAGCACCCAGAATTTGCTTCGTTTCTGCATCGACGCAGATTTTGATGAAACCTTGAGTCTCACCTTTTTCGTAGGCCCGGCTTACTTGACTCATCGGATATTTGGCAGCGAGGGCACGACGTCCGGATTTCCGTATCTCTGCGTCCGTCATGCCGCATCGCCCTAGCGGCGGATCTATATACAGCGCGTAGGCTTGGATCCGGTCGGAAACCCGGCGATGGCCAGCGTTAAAGAGATTGTCCGCAACAATCTCGTAGTCGTTATAGGAAGTATGCGTAAAGGCGCCGCGGCCGTTGCAGTCCCCGAGCGCCCAGATGCGGGGCACGTTCGTTTGCAGTTGATCATCAACGATTATGTAGCCGCGGTGGTCGGAGGCAACCCCAGCCCGGTCCAGTCCCAAGTCGCTCGTGTTGGGAGTACGTCCCACGGCCAGAAGAACGTGAGTGCCTACCACTGCTGGCGGACCTGCTTCGCATGTGAGGCCGACGGCGACACCGCCATCGCGTTTCGCCAGCGAGATACATTTCGCATTCAGCCGGATGTGTATGCCCTCAGCCTCCAGGATTTCGCGCACAGCGTGGGAGACGTCTTCGTCCTCCCGTCCAATCAGGCGCGGTCCCATTTCCACAATCGTAACTTCGCTGCCGAAGCGGCGATAGATCTGAGCGAACTCCAGCCCAATATAGCTTCCGCCGACGATGATGAAATGCTCGGGCAAGAAATCGGTGTCCATCATCGATGAGTTAGTGAGAAATGGGACGTCGTGAATCCCCGGCATGTCGGGAATTGAGGCCCGCCCGCCAACATTGATATAGATCTTGTCGGCTTGCAGAACTTCATCGTTGACCACGACAGTGTTCGACGACTGAAAGCGGGCGTGGCCCTGTATGACCGTACAGTTTCTCGTTCCTCGAAGCCACTCTTCCACTCCCTTGCTTGACCTCGTGGAGGCTGCATCCTTGCGGGCTTTGACTCGCGTCATATCGACGCGCATATTACCAATGGAGAAACCATATTCGGCACCTCGGCGGGCAAGATGCATCGCATAGGCACTCGCGACGAGCGTCTTAGTCGGGGTGCAGCCCGTATTCACGCATGTGCCGCCAAATTTATTGCGTTCGATAATAGCGACGGTTTTGCCAGCACCTGCAAACCGCGCTGCCAGGGACGGCCCCGCCTGGCCCGTCCCGATAATGATCGCGTCGAAGCGCTTCATTTGAGCGACAGTGATTGCAGTGTTCATAATTGCCCCGATCAGCCCAACATTCATTACGTCAGAATCACGATGACGAATCTATAGGACGAACGTATCGACCACGACCAAAGTGTGGATTAGATATATGGGCTCAGAGTGGTGCGTACTTTATCCCATAGAGGCCAATACCAAGGTATCGCCAATACCATCGTCCAATTGATTCGCTGGAGCACCTCGGGTTTAATCGCTCCATCGCAGCCGATTCGGTCGCAGGGGCGACCTCGCCGAAGACCTGTAGGGAGGAAAACGATGAGTATTATTGATAAGGCGTTAGAAGCAAACCGCAACTATGCAAAAAACTACAATCCAACGCTCGGGAAGCATCCGGCCCCCAAAATCGTAGTTGTAACCTGCATGGATCCTCGTCTCTCAGACCTCCCTGGAATCTTGGGTCTGCCGCAAGCCGATATCGACGTTATCCGAACCGGCGGACCAGCGGTAACAGAAGATGTTCTCGGTGAACTTATTGTTTCCAACCGTGTGCTCGGAACAACAGAGATACTGCTTCTCAACCACACCGGCTGCGGGTTCACCACATTCACAGATGACGAAATGAACGCGAAGCTGACCTCTTCTACCGGTGATGCGTCGCCGGCTCCAATGCGATTCTTCTCCTATAAGGACCCCGAGGAAAATACCCGGGAGCAGATCAAGAAAGTCAGGTCGCATCCCTGGATTGCCAAAGATGTCCCTGTGCGAGGCTTTATTTTCGACGTAGAGACCGGTCTCCTACGGGAAGTGCAGCCACTTGCACGGCAGACTGCTGCCTGAAAGAATCTGGGCTTGCGAGATTTGAGTTCAGCCTTGGGCAGATCGAAGTTACCTTAAGTTCGTGGGTTCAAACTGAAACGAAAAGGCTATACCGTCAGGCCTGTGCGTTTCGCTTCGATGAAAGCCTAACCCACGGGCTTGACGGCTCGAGCGGACAGGCGCCCACCCGAAAGGCTGTTCATACATGTTCAGCACCCAATGCAACGGTTTCCTAAACTGTTGCAGCAAGTGTTCGAACAGCAGCCCAATTGTTCGGTGAGATTATCTTTCATCGGTGTGACATTGTTGTGGCAGCACCACGCCAAACGATCAATATTGAGCCTGGTGTGAACACGCCCTTTTTGCTTTCAACCGAAGGGTTGGTCGCCATGATCACCAACTCGAGAAACCTCGCTGGCCGAGCAAGAAAGCGCCCATAGTCGACGGTTCCCCGACGGTTGTAGATAACGCACCTGCTTGGCGGCCAGGTGCGATGCCCCTATTTTATTATGTTGAGATGAATGATGCAGACGTCCTGCCCATCCCTGTTGCCGTTCGCGAGAGACCCTATGTTACATACTCTAGGCACTTATTTACATCTGCCGAGGATTTGATACACTGTTCTTGAGGGCATCATACAAAACTCAAAAGCCGAAAAGCTCCGCATGCTGGCGTCAAAACGCCAGATCGTAAGGGCCAAAGATGCCAGCGAACTCGGCATTCCCCGAACGTATCTCCCGCGGCTGGCTCGTCGGGGGGACCTGGAAAAGGTCGGCCGCGGCCTCTATTCCTCTCGAGATTTCTCCGGAACCGAGAACGCCTCCCTCATCGAAGCGGCTTACCAAATCCCCAAGGGAATCGTTTGCCTGCTCTCCGCGCTCCGGTTTCACAATTTCACCACCCAGTCTCCCCACGAGGTCTGGATGGCGATCGGTCACAAAGCCTGGGCTCCCAAAGTTTCCTCTCCCCCCGTTCGCATCGTGCGCATGTCCGTGCCAGCCCTTCACTTCGGAATGAAAGAATATTCTATTTCCGGCGCAACTCTTCGAGTGTTTTCCCCGGCAAAGACGGTGGCCGACTGCTTCAAGTTTCGCAGCAAGGTTGGCCTCGATGTCGCCATAGAAGCCCTCAAGGAATGTCACCAGCAGAAGAAAGCCTCGATTGACGAACTCGCTGCCGCCGCCAAAGTCTGCCGTGTCGCCAACGTCATGCGCCCGTATCTGGAGTCACTCTAATTGACAAAACCGGCCCCAAAGAATCTCCCCGCTTCCGTCCGCCAGAAGCTCGCGAACCTAGCGCGCGAGCGCAACGTGGATTTCGGACTGATCCTCGTCAAGTACGGGCTCGAACGTATTCTCTTCCGGCTGAGCCGCTCCCGTCACCGCGACGTTTTCATTCTGAAAGGCGCACTGCTCTTCGAGCTGTGGACGGAACAACGGTATCGTCCGACAAGGGATGCTGATTTCCTCGCTCGCGGTGACAACGCCCCGGAGCGCTTCGCCCGTATTTTTCGGGAACTCTGCGTTTTGTAAGTTGACAAGGACGGCCTGCGCTTCGATGCCGAGACCGTCGAAGCGGGACGCATATCCGAGGGTGCCGACTACGAAGGCGTCCGGGTGACCTTCGTTGCATATCTCGAACGAGCAAAGATTCCCATTCAGATTGACATCGGCTTCGGCGACATCGTCACACCCGCACCCTCCAGGACCGACTATCCCACGCTCCTGGAATTCCCTGGCCCGCGTTTGCTGGCCTATCCGAAAGAAACGGTCGTTGTCGAAAAACTCCAAGCAATTGTGAAACTTGGAATCGCCAATACCCGCATGAAGGATTTCCACGATTTGGAGGTTCTGTCACGCACGTTCGCGTTCGAAGGAAAAACTCTCGCCCAGGCGATTCAAAACACCTTTCAAAAACGTGGAACTGACCTTCCGATGGCAGGTCTGCCCGTCGCCTTCACGTCCGAGTTTTATGACGACGTGAACAAGAAACGGCAATGGACTGCTTTTTGCGTGAAGAACAAGTCCTACGTCGAGAAGACTGAATTCAAGGCGGTGATGGAAGCCATCCGAAACTTTCTCGCTCTCCCGGTCCGCACCGTCCAGGAAGGACATTCGTTCACGGAGACATGGAAGCCCGGCGGCCCCTGGCGTTGAAACGGTTATCAATGCCATTCGTTCGAGGAGTTCTCAAGACTCGGAACGATGCGATCTACCGGATTTAGTCTCCTGTTTTCTCCTCCCCCTCTGTGGGCGCACTCGGCCAGGCGACTTTCAGAAAAATCTACTAGTACCAAGATTTTTTCTCCCTTTTCGACTTCTGGATGTTCCTTATATAAGTAGAGGGCCGTGATCGGCAGGTCAACTTCCGGTTCGGGCCACCTCCCAACAGCTAAAGTTTTTTCTCACTTTTTTCCGTTTGGATGTTCCCTAGTAAGTGAAGGGTGCCGACAGAGCTGAGGGTGGTCCGACGGGAAGGCGGAAAATGAAGATCCTGGGGCAGATCTGTCCTGGTCAGACTTTTTTTCTTACTTTTTCCGTTTTCAAAGCCTCTTTAGTAGTAGGGGGTGCCAAGGCCAGAGAGTCTCAACGGCATTTCTATCCTGGAAAGGTGACGCGAGCATGCAAGGCCTTAATCACCTTAGCTTTCACGGCTGGCGTCACCCTGGGGTGACGCGAAGTTGTTGGGAGCGTAAAGGTTGCGCATGGCATGACATTCAGTTTGGACACGGGCAAAACCCTGTGTTGGGCTGGAGCGACCCCACTTTTGCACACGGTTCCGTGGCCAAAGTGAATCGTGGGTCGCTCCAGCCCATATAGAAATTCCTTCCAGTGTTTTGCCTGCGTGCGAAGCCGGATTCTAGAGAAGACAAGTGAAGGAAGAAGGTGAGACAGGTGAAAATGGCAAGAATTACTCGCTGCACTTTGAGAACTGCCACTTCTTCGCCTGAGACTCTGGCAGTCCAGTTCGTTCTCAAGCGCTTGCAAAGACCTCCTCTGCGAATGTCACCGCGCGAAAAAGGTCTAATCGCCCCGGCGCTTGTCGCGCGGTCGCGTGGGGCAGCCCCGAGGATTTGTCAGACAGAATGTCTGACAGCTTGTATGAACACGAAAGGAGAAACCCATTGTCGATTCTGAAATCCCCACCAAAACAACCCAAGGCCGTTGCCGTTCAAGCCCGAGTCGAAGAATCGGTAAAGTCTCAACTGGAGCTGTATGCTGAGTTCATCGATGCTTCGCCGTCCTACGTGATCACAGACGCCCTGAAGTTGTTGTTCCGCAAGGATGACGACTTCAGGCGTTGGACAAATCAACACACAGACAACCACAATAACGAAAGAGCCGAAGGAGAGGTTCTTGCGAAGGCCATCTAACAAACATGATTTTCCGTCCAACCCAATCCGGTGCGCGCGAGAATACAGCGTCCCCAAGACAGCCTGCCCCGCGCCTTGCAGAAAATGCTCGCTCGAATGCAATTTGTATTCAAGAGGAAAACTCAGAAGTGGCGGAAGATTGCCTACTAGCCGACGCGCTCGCGGAAGGTAGCAAAAGCCGTTTGCATGCCGCGTCACAACAAGCGGCCACAGGGGGAGATGGCAGGGCCTGTGCCGAGCGCTCGGCCCAAGCGTCTACAATCAAACCCTTACGAGAGTCCAAGCCTGCCTTCGAAACCTTGATTGGCAGTCCCGAAGCGGCGAAATTGCTGGGCAACATTCACGTCAAGACCCCGCAGCGCTACGCACGGCCGGGAACTCTTCCCGGATACCAAATTGGCGGCCACTGGTATTTTCGTGTATCAGAGCTGGACGCATGGCTGCAATGTCGGATAAATTCAAATCGCCAACCCGCTGACCGCGTGGATTTCACACATGAGAAGATATAGTGAAATTCACACGGCAACGCTATCAGTCAGGAACTTTGTCACGCGAAGTGCGGAAGGCCGGCCCCGCAGTTTGGATTTTCCGTTGACGCGAGAACGCAGCGGAGGGAAGAGTCTACCGAAAGGTGGTTGTAGGTACCATCGAACAGTTCCCAACCAAGACAGCGGCAAAACGTGCCGTTGAAACATTTCGCTTAACGATCAACGCGGTCAATCCCGCAGTGCGCGTGACCTTAAGGCAATTGGTCAAGCACTATGAAGAGAACGAATTGCCAAGCAAGGCGTTCTCAACACAACGAACCTTCCAGACGTCGCTGAAGACTTGGGTTCTTCCGAAGTGGGGCGAACACAGGCTTTCAGACGTGCGCACAGTGGAAGTGGAAGGCTGGCTTCACAGCCTGCCACTTGCGAACGCGACAAAGGTGAAGATCAGAAACACCATGCACGTCATCTTTGCCCATGCCGGCCGCCACGAGTGGATTGCCACGAATCCTATGACGCTCGTGCGCCAGAGTGCGAAGCGTGAGAAGTTGCCCGACGTCCTGGAGCTGGATGAACTGAAGAAGTTGCTGGCAGAGCTTGAGAACCCGGCGCGTGCGTTGGTCTTTCTGACCGCTGCCACGGGATTAAGGGTATCTGAAGCCCTGGGGTTGAAGTGGTCTGACGTTGACTTCGCCGCTGGTGAAATCCGGCTCAGCAGAGCGGTAGTTCATCAGCACGTTGGCAACATGAAGACAGAGGCTTCCCAGAAGCCGGTGCCTATGGATGGCGCACTGCTCGACGCTCTGCAGGATTGGAGCAGATAGACACCCTACCGGCAGATGGGTGACTGGGTGTTTGCTAGCCCGGATATGGAGGGCAAACAACCGTACTGGCCAGAGACGCCGCTGAAGTGCTACGTGCATCCTGCTGCGAAGCGCGTAGGCATCACCAAGTCCCTGGGATGGCATTCCTTCCGCAGAACGTTCGCGACGCTCTTGAAAGGCGGCGGTGAGGACGTAAAGACGGTCCAGGAACTGATGCGGCACGCAAGCAGCAGATTGACTCTGGACGTGTACGCACAGGCTTTGACCCCGGCTAAGCGGGCAGCCCATCTGAAGTTGGTTGGATTAATTCAACCAGCGGCAGAAACAGCAATTGGTCCTTCGTGGTCCCACGCTGAAGATAGAATCGCTGTAAGTAGCTGAAATTATGGAGCGGCCTATGAGAATCGAACTCACGCCTGAACCTTGGCAAGGTTCCGTACTACCATTATACTAAGGCCGCTTCGAACATCTAATTTTATAGCATGCCTGCCCGCCAAAAACAAAATTGTCCCGCCGTTCCATGCGCAGGGGATTACCCAACCTTCAGGACACTTGTGTCACGCGGGCAGACTTGACAATCGGTGAGCGGCGTTGGCGTTCGGCAAACCGAGTGGCCTTCTCCTTGTCCGTATAAACTCGTCCAAAGGTCTCCCCATCCGCGTAGTTAACGGTGACGAGGAAGTGATGGTGACGCCGCCGGCGGTCCTTGCCGAATTCGGACTTCTCATCGCGCACGGTCTTTCGGGGTAATTTACTTGATGATTTAGCCACAGGAAATCCCTCAGTTTATGAACGCCCTAAGTTCGCAACTATCGCAAGAATTATAACCTCGCGCAAAGGGCATACAAAATAGTAAACCCATTCTCCTAATATTTTTGTAAAGATTTTCTTCGTCACGTTGCCGCGGACTCAATAGACAACGAAGGTCCAGAAAGGGCCAGGGCTGGCCCGCATCAGGTACTGCATGCCCTGAAGTCCGCCATGGTCCTGAGCCCCCACTTCTCCTCCGTGCAGTTAAAGCGCCAGATGCGTGCCGACGAACTGATCAGATGGCGGCGTGCGCGCAGCGAGATGCCCGGATCCCGCCAGGCTGACGCCGGGCAAGGTTTCCGCACGCGGCTATCCCAGGACAAAATCCGCCGTGGTCCTGTTACTTTCCAACCCGACGTGCTTGACTCATACACGCTATAGCGTGGCCCCAGGCAACCGCACCTGGTCAATCAACGGTATGTAATTGCATAAAAACGGTGCCGCTGCAGGCATGGGCGGAGGCCCAATGCCGACCTAAGCACCTAGCGCTCTCCAAAGAGACTGAACAATGACGAGAACAGAGCCAATTGGGACTTGAATGCCCACTGCCAATTCTGAAAACTGCGACACCTAGCGGCCGGCACGAATCCCTGCCTCGGAGCGTTCGTTTCATGAAACATTTTTCGAGATTTTGCGTCTCTACTTATGAGCGTTGAGTATGCTTCTTGCGGCGGAAAAGGACGCCACCATGTTTAGTACAGACAAACGACCGCCCACGATTGAGGACCTCCGGAAACATACTCCGGAGCAGCTGGCTGAGCTTCGCCTGCTTCTGAATGCAGGCTTTACGGGACGTCCGGACGCCCGCCGGCCCGGCTTTTATGAAATCGATGGCGCTGCCAACGTCTATTATGTCTTCCGGTATCCCTCTGGCCTCAAGGTTTTGCTCCTAGCCGCCTGGCTCAAGGAACTCGACCCAGTGGCCGAGATGGTGGGCTACAACTGTCCCGCTGCCTGAGACTCGAGGGTTGCCCCTCCTCGTTCCGCCTCAATCTTTCTCCAGCTTCAGCGCCACGGAATTGACGCAATAGCGCAACCCCGTCGGGTTCGGGCCGTCATCAAAAACGTGCCCCAAGTGCGCGTCACAGCGGCTGCACTTCACCTCGGTCCGTACCATTCCATGAGATTGGTCCGTTTCCGTGGCAATCGCCTGAGGATTGGCCGCGTCATAAAAGCTCGGCCAGCCGCATCCCGAGTGGAATTTGCCTTCCGAGCGGAAAAGAGTCTGGCCGCAACACACACATTGGTAGGTGCCTGGTGTGTCGGTGGACTCGTATTCGCCAGTAAACGGAGGTTCCGTGCCCTTTTGGCGCGTGACGTAGTACTGATTCGGGGTCAGGAGTTTCTTCCACTCGCTGTCGCTTTTCAGCATCTCTTCTTTAGTCATTCCCCTCTCCGGCATTTCTACGAACGCTACCTCTTCGACAGTATCTGATTCGGCGCACTGGCTTGACGTTTCAACTTTTGGCCGTAATCATTGAAATTACCCAGCCAACAGGACAGACGAATGCCCGAACTGACCGAATCTCAGTATCCGGAAAAGCGGCGCAGCCGTCGTGCCAAGATTGCCAAGCCGTTACGGGTGCGTCCGTCTGATCCCCGGGACGAGCACTTCGAGGACCTACCCGTCAGCATAAATGCTTCAAAAGAGGGCATTTATTTCCATACCCGGCGCTCGAACTATTACAAGGGCATGCGCCTCTTTGTCACCTTCCCTTTCGCTTCCGCGCACGATCCCATGAACTGTGAATACGTGGCAGAGGTCGTGCGCGTGGAAAGTCTGCCAAATGGTCGCTTTGGCGTTGCTCTCCATCTCAAAATGACGGTGAACTACGGCGCCAGTGCACCCCCGGGTTCACCTACACACGCTTAGCATCCAAAATTTCGATGCTTGAAACGCGAATTTTCTATTAGGCGATCCTCGGCCGGTATTGTATCTTGTTTTGTTAATGGTTTCTCGGGCGCATCGACACCACCATCATCACGGCTTCTTGCCGCGCGCACCGAGGTTTGTCTAGCGCTTACTTGCAATAAAGCTCTAATCGGCCCGCTGGCGCGCATTGCCCGGCGGGTTTTTTGTTTTTGGGAGGCTGTCGTGGAACTGGCATTCGAAAAGCTCGGTGGACTCATTCCGGGAGTTGTCCAGGACCATCGGACCGGAGAGGTCCTGATGGTTGGCTACCTCAATCCGGACGCACTCGAACAGACGCAGCGCACCGGCGAGGTCCACTTCTTTTCCCGTTCCCGCAAGCGCCTTTGGAAAAAGGGGGAAACCAGCGGCCATGTCTTGCGCCTTCGCGAGCTGCGGCTGGATTGTGATGCCGATGCCCTGCTCCTGCTTGTCGAGCCACTGGGACCCGGCGTGTGCCACGAGGGCTATCGCAGCTGCTTCTTCCGGCAACTCGAACCGGACGGCAGTTCCCGCGTGATTGCCGAGCGGTCCTTCGTTCCGAGTGAAATCTATCGCGATCGGGGGGCGCAATGAGCTTGCTGAAACTGGGTATTCCCAAGGGAAGTTTGCAGGAAGCGACCATCGATCTTCTGGCTCGCGCCGGTTGGAAGGTTACCCTTGGTTCGCGCAGCTACGTCCCGGTCATCGACGATTCGGAAATGGATTGCCTCCTGGTGCGCGCTCAGGAAATGGCCCGCTACGTCGAAACGGGCGCTCTCGACGCCGGAATTACCGGCCACGACTGGGTCCAGGAAACCGGTGCCGACGTGCTGGAGCTTGCGGAACTGATTTATGCCAAGCAGAGACTCGCGCGCGTGAAGTGGGTGCTCGCTGTTCCGGAAGATTCCCCGATTCGCGAGCCGCGCGATTTGGAGGGAAAGGTTATTGCCACGGAAGTGGTGGGCATCACGCAGAACTACCTGGCGAGGCACGACGTCAAAGCGCGCGTGGAATTTTCCTGGGGCGCCACGGAAGTCAAGGTGCCGCAACTCGCGGATGCCATCGTGGAAGTGACAGAGACCGGCAGCTCGCTGCGCGCCAATCGCCTGCGCATCCTAGACACTGTGCTGGAATCCTCCACGGTCTTCATCATGAACCGCAAATCCGCCGAAAATCCGGCGAAGCGCGAAAAGGCGGAAAATATCGTCTTGATGCTGCAAGGCGCAATTGCCGCGGCCACGCGCGTCGGCCTGATGCTCAACGTGCGCCGCGAAGATCTGGACGCCGTCCTGGCGGTGTTGCCGGCGTTGAAGAATCCTACGATTTCCTCACTCAGCGACTCCGAATGGGTGGCGGTGAATACGATTATCGAAGAAGCCGTCGTTCGCCAGATCCTGCCCCGGCTGAAGGCCGCAAAAGCCCAGGGCATTGTCGAATATCCTTTGAACAAGATCGTGCTCTGATGCGCATCCTGAAGCTCACACCCGAAACCGAAGCAACGCTCATGAAGAGACGTGAACGCCAGGATCGCGCGGCCTATGGTGCGGCTGCACGAATTGTGGCCGACGTGAAGCGCCGAGGGGACATTGCCCTCGATCTGTGGTCCCGCAAGCTCGATGGACTGGATTTGCGGCGGGAAGGGTTGTGGCTCTCGCGCCGGGAAATCGCTGCGGCAAAAAATAAAGTCAGCCGCGAATTCCTTCGCGCCGTGGCCCATGCCGCCGCGAATGTACGCCGCGTGGCGAAAAAACAACTGCCGCGTGAATGGTCTCTTGCGGTCGAGCCCGGGGTAAACATCGCACAACTCATCCGGCCCATCGACTCCATCGGGTGTTATATTCCCGGCGGGCGGTTTGCCCTGTTCTCGACCCTGGTGATGACCGTGGTGCCCGCGCAGGTGGCGGGGGTGGAACGGATCGTTGTTGTCAGTCCCAGAGCCAATGACGAACTCCTCGCCGCGGCGGACTTGCTCGGCGTGACGCACTTGGCGCGAATCGGCGGCGCGCAGGCGATTGCCGCGCTGGCTTATGGAACAAAGCGAATCGCGCCAGTGGAAAAAATTTTTGGTCCCGGCAATCGCTATGTCACAGCCGCCAAACAAATTGTCAGCGCGGATTGCGCCATCGATCTCCCAGCAGGACCGACGGAGGCCATTGTTCTCGCGCGCGGCGGCAACCCGCGCTGGATTGCCGCGGATTTGCTGGCCCAAGCGGAACACGCCCCGGATGCAGGAAGCTTTCTTGTTACCTCGTCGGTGCGATTGGCCAAGCAGGTCCAACAGGAGGTCGCCGCACAATTGAGACTCTTGCCGCGCACAAATCCAGCGCACATCTCTTGTCAAATTTCAGGCGCAATCCTTGTGGCCCGTACTTGGGATGAGGGCATCGCGTTTGTGAATCGCTTCGCGCCGGAACACCTGTCCTTGCCGGAAAGCTCGCCAACGCTGCTCAAGAAAATCCGGTCTGCGGGCACCATCTTCTTGGGCCCCCTTAGCGCGCAACCCTTCGGCGATTACGCCAGTGGCAGCAATCACGTTCTGCCGACCGGGGGCTGGGCGCGCCGCCGCGGAGGTCTCTCCGCGAACGACTTTGTAAAACAGATCAGCCTGCAGACCATCAGCCCCACCGGCTACCGCCGCCTTGCCCGCGATGTGCGGACCCTGGCGCGTGCCGAGGGCTTACTCGCTCACGCCAACGCCGTCGAGGTGCGCCAATGAAGGTTCGTCTGCCGGTGCGTAAAGCCATTCTCCTGCGCCGCACGTATGAAGCGCCCGGCGAAGGCCGCGCGGGCAAAATTCGCCTGGATTTCAACGAAAATACCACCGGCTGCAGTGCCGCGGCGCGAAAAGCCCTGGCCCGCCTCAGCGCCAAGCAAATTGCCACCTATCCGGAGTACGCTGTCCCCACCCGAAAGATTGCCCGCTACTTTGGCGTGCACCCCGAGGAATTGCTTCTGACCAACGGCGGTGATGACGCCCTGCGCGTTTTCTTCGACACATTCGTTGACCCGCGGAGTGATGTCCTCATCTGCGAGCCCACGTTTCCCATGTATCGCTACTACGCGGAAATTGCCGGAGCGCGCGTGCGCGCGCTGCGTTACGACCCGAACATGGAGTTCCCCCTCGCGGAAGCACTCGCGGCGCTCCGCAAGAAGCCGCGTCTGTTCTTCCTGGCAAATCCCAACAATCCCACCGGCACGCTGGTACGGCGCGCCGCCGTTCGCAAACTGCTTCTCGCCGCCACTCACACCGTTGTGATTTTGGACGAAGCCTACGCGGAATTTTCCCCCGAAACGGCCGTACCGTGGGTCCGCCGGTATCCGCACCTTTTCGTCGCCCGCACGTTTTCGAAAGCGGAAGGCATGGCCGGCCTGCGTCTTGGCGCCGTGATCGGCCGGCGCGATTCCCTCTCTTTCGTGCGCCGGGCGATGCCGCCTTACCCCGTGAACACCGCCGCGCTGGCTGCGGCCGTGGCTGCAATCGAAGAACGCAAAACAATTGCCCGCTATGTGCGCGATGTGAAGCGGCTACGCGCGTGGTTTGCCCGCGAGCTTCAAAGGCCCAATGTCCGCGTCTTCCCCAGCGCCGCAAATTTCCTGCTCGCGGATTTTGGCAAGTCTGGACCGGCCTTCTTCCGGAAACTCGCCCGCCAGAACATCCTGGTGCGCGAGCGCAGCCAGGACCTCGGCCCCGGCTTCGTCCGCATCACCATTGGCACGCAGGCCGAACTCAAGAAACTCTTGCACATTCTCGGCCCAGGCCGTTAGGGACTCTTATGCCTAGAACCGCACACATTCGACGCACAACCAAGGAAACGCAGATCGAGCTGCGCCTGAACCTCGATGGCCGCGGCAAATCCAATATTTCCACGGGCATTCGCTTCTTCGACCACATGCTGGACCTGGTCACGCGCCATGGCGGTTTCGATCTTCGGCTCCACGCCAAGGGTGATCTCGACGTCGACCAGCATCACACCGTCGAAGACGTTGGCATCGCCCTTGGGGAAGCGGTCAACTCAGCGCTGGGAAACAAGCGCGGCATTCTCCGCGCTGGCTATTTCCTCATGCCCATGGATGAAACACTGGCGGCCGCGGCGGTTGATTTTGGCGGCCGGGCCTTCTGCGTGGTGAAAGCGAAATTTTCCGCTCAAAAGGTTGGCGACTTTCAGACCGAACTGGTCGAGGACTTCTTTCAAGGCTTCGCGCAAGCGGCTCGCGCCAATGTTCACCTCCGCTTGCTCTACGGCCGTTCTTCGCATCATCAGGTGGAAGCCGTGTTCAAAGCCTTTGCGCGCGCGTTGCGCTTTGCCGTCGCGCGGGACGCTCGGCTGCGCAATGTTCTTCCCAGCACCAAGGAACTTCTATGATCGTCACGCTCATCGATTACGGCGCGGGCAATGTCACCTCCGTAGCTCGCGCGCTGCGCCGGCTCGGCGCTGAAGTCTCGTGCACAAATCGCCCCGAGGAGATCGCCGCGGCGAGCTGCTTGATTCTTCCGGGGGTAGGCCACTGCGCCGCTTTGCTTGGTTCCCTCGACGCTCACTCCTTACGGCAGCCGCTCCTCACCGCTCTTTCTCGCGGCACCCCGTTTCTTGGCATTTGTCTCGGCCTGCAGGCCCTCTATCAGAGCAGCGCGGAAGCGCCCGAACTGTCCGGCCTGGGTGTCTTGCAGGGCCGCGTCGATCAACTCCCGCAAAACGTCAAGCTGCCCCACATGGGCTGGAATCAACTCCGCGCCGTGCGCTCCAGCCGTTTGCTTGAGGAAATTCCCGCCGCGGCCCACTTTTATTTTGCGCACTCGTATGCCGCGCACGCCGCAGGCCCGGAAACTGCCGCCGTGTGCGAGCACGGTCGCGAATTCACCGCCGTTCTCGAACAGGACAGCATCTTTGGCGTGCAGTTTCATCCCGAAAAAAGCGGCGCTCCGGGCGCGAAACTTCTCGAAAATTTTCTGAGGATTGCGGCATGAGCCTGGCCCACCGCATCCTTCCCTGCTTGGATACCGACGGCGTGCGCGTCGTCAAAGGCGTGCATTTCGAAGGCTTGCGCGATGCCGGTGACCCCGTGGAACTCGCCGCCCGCTACAATGCCGAAGGCGCTGACGAACTCGTGGTCCTGGATATTGCCGCCGCGCGCGATAACCGCCCCACTTTTCTTGAGACTATTTGCCGCGTCGCCGAGCAACTCAGCATTCCGCTCAGCGCCGGCGGCGGCATTCGCTCGCTGGAAGATGCCCGCGCGGTGGTGCGTGCCGGCGCGGACAAAATCACGGTGAACACCGCCGCCGTCGAGCGGCCCGAACTCATCGGCGAACTTTCCCGCGAATTCGGCGCCCAGGCCGTGGTGCTGGCGATCGACGCCAAGCGCGAAACCGACTTCTGGCAAGTCCGCGTGCGTGGCGGACTCTCCGCCACGGCATGGAGCGCCTTGGACTGGGCCCGGCGTGGCGTGGAATTGGGCGCCGGAGAAATTCTGCTGACTTCCGTCGACCGCGACGGTACGCAGTCCGGCTTTGACCTCGCGCTCACGGCGGCCATCAGCCGCGCTGTCGGCGTGCCGGTGATCGCTTCTGGCGGCGCAAAAATTCCACAGCATTTCCTCGATGTTTTCACCGAAGGCGCGGCCGACGCGGCTCTCGCGGCCTCTATCTTTCACGATCAGGTGCAATCCATCCGCGCGCTAAAATCGTTTCTGCAGTCCAACGGCGTCGAAGTGAGGCTGCCGTGCTGATCCCGTGCATCGATTTGCAGGGCGGCCAAGCCGTGCAACTGGTTCACGGGCGCAAACGCGAGCTCGCCGTGGCCGATGTAATGGGCTTGCTCGAGCGCTTCTCCCGCTACGACTGGCTGCACGTTATTGATCTGGATGCCGCCATGGGCAAAGGGCACAACAATGCGCTCGTCCGGCAACTCTGTGTGGAAGCGCGGCGCAAGTACAAATTGAAGATCCGCGTTGGCGGCGGCATCCGCACCGTGCGCCGCGCGGAAAGCGTCATAAAGCTCGGCGTCGAACAGGTCATCATCGGCAGCGCGGCGTTCCGGCAGGGTCGCCCGAACCTGCCATTCCTGAAAAAACTCGCCTTGAGCATTGGCAAGAAGCACATCCTGATTGCGCTGGACACTGCGAAGGGCCGCGTCGTCACGCACGGCTGGCGCACCGCACTCTCCGTCGAACCGGTTGATGTTTTCGCCGCGCTGGAACCCTACTGCAGTGGATTTCTCTGCACCGACGTGGACCGCGAAGGCACCATGGGCGGCGTAAATCTGAAGTGGTTCCGCTCCCTGCGCGTAGTCACGAAACTTCCTATCGTCGCCGCCGGCGGCATTTCCACAATTCGCGAGATTCGCGCCCTCGAAAAAATCGGCATGGACTCCGCGGTCGGCATGGCCCTCTACAAAGACCGCGTGCGGTAGGTTCCACCGCATGATTTTCACGGGTGCGCCCCGAAGAAAAAACGGCGGCGCGCCGCACTATCGCAGGTAAGCGTCGGTAATGTATTGCTGCACCATCCGCTGGGTATTGAAGAAGGAACCGTTGATCGCAATGGTGTGCTGCATGATGGTAATGTAGCGTTTCCGATCTCCGTAGAACATCGGCAGGATCACACTTTCCAGCTTCGAGTACAGGCTCTCGGCATCCAGCGCGTTGTCCGCGACCGTTTCTGTCTCAGGCTCGTGGCGGTGTGTCTCTCCAATCGACCATCCCGTCACTCCTTCGATGTGCCCCTCTACCCACCAGCCATCCAGAATGCTCAGGCTCGGGACGCCGTTCAGCGCCGCTTTCATTCCGCTCGTGCCGGACGCCTCCAGCGGATATTGGGGAGTGTTAAGCCACAAATCGCCGCCTGCGGTGAGCTTGCCGCCCAGGTCCAGATTGTAGTCGTCCAGGAAAACGATGGTCACGTTCTTCTTCAGCGCCTTCTTGGCCCTGAAAATGTGCCGGATGATTTCTTTTCCGCCGTCGTCGAGTGGATGCGCCTTGCCTGCAAATACGATTTGGAAGCCCCCTACGTTCTTGGCGATGTACCGCAAGCGATCAAGATCGCGCAGGATGAGATCGGCGCGTTTGTATCCGGTCGCACGGCGGCCAAATCCGATCGTAAAAAGGTCCGGGTCCAGCTTCAGCCCGGTCTTCTTTCGCACTGCTTCCAGCAGGTCGTGTTTCGCCAAGAGGTGCGCCGTCCAAACTTCCTCCGGCAGCAGACCCAAAGCCCCGCGCAGGCTATAGTTGTCCTCGCGCCACGCCGGAATATGGCGGTCGAATAGATCTTGGAACGCGGGTGAAGCCCACGTTGCCGCGTGCACGCCGTTCGTGATGGCTTCGACGGTCACGTTTGGAAACATCCTCCGCGAGACTTCCCCGTGCAACTTCGCTACCCCATTCACGTAGTCGCTCAAACTCAACGCCAAATAGGTCATGCTGACAGAAGCTCCCCGGCGCGCCGCCTCCGCCAAATCCGGATAGCTTTGCTCGTCCTGCAGTACACTCTTGATCAGATCCACCGACGAAGCGTCGTTCATATCAAGAAAGCTTACATGGTTGGGCAGTAGGCGAGTCAGGTATTCCAGGGGGAATATGTCATGCCCCGCCGCCACCGGCGTATGCGTGGTGAAGACACATTTACTGCGCACCCTGTCGATGTCTTCTTTTCGAATGGAGGTGCGGCCCGCCCGCTCGGCCTCCTCTTTGAGTAACTCGATCGTGAGCAGCGCCGCGTGCCCTTCGTTCATGTGGTAGCGCATCAGTTCCGTGTGTCCCAGCGCCCTCAGCATCCTCACCCCGCCAACGCCCAGCAACACTTCCTGCGACAAACGGTAATACGGATCGCCTCCATACAGCGAACCGGTCAGTTCTCTGTCACGCGGTTCATTGTTTGGAAGGTCCGCGTCCAGGAAATAGACGGGCACTTCATAGCCGCGCACGCCCTTCACTGCGTACAGCCAAGCCCGCAATTCCACGCGGCGGTTCTCCAGCGATACCGTCACGCGCGGCGCCTCCTCCTGCAAAAATTTCTCTACTTCCCATTCCACCGGCTCCTCCACCTGAGTGCCTTCTTCCGTCAGCCTTTGCCGGAAATACCCCTTGCGATGCAGCAGCGACACCGCCACCATCGGCAGCCGGACATCCGCTGCGGCCCGGATCGTGTCGCCAGCAAGCACACCGAGTCCGCCGCTGTAGCTCGGCATGGCATTTTCCAGCGCAATTTCCATCGAAAAGTACGCAACGTATCGTTTTGGTCCGCGTGCAAAATTGGCCATCGTTCCCGGGTCTCCGTCCCGCGCCTGTTCAAGCTTTCACTTGGGTCTCACTAGCCCACTATAAACTTACTATTGTCTGAGATAAGCCCCCTTCAAGCAAGGGAAGCCGACCACTTGCTTTGGCAGTCCGCACTCTGCCCGAACCCTCTGGTTCGCTGTCATTCTCGCCGCAGTGTAAGCTCGCGAACTAATTACTGGCTTCAAGGTGAGCAAACCGAATCGCGGAGAATGAAGGAGAGGGCAGCAGCGTCCGAGAAATCGACAAGGAACGGCCTCGATTGCGCAGCAAAGCCCAGTATGATGCGGCGGCATTCCGGTTTTCGTTCGCAAATGCAGCTTTGGTCCTTGCAAAGCCGCTCACGGGCAGTACAATTTGAGTGCTTCAGAGTTCAAACAGAAGATTCCTGTTTAGAACTCATGTGCGTCCTCCTTCGGTCGCCGTGGCCGTTCTCACAGGAATCATTCCAGTGGCGGAGCTGGCTCCACCGTCCTGCCATTTTCCGAGATTGATTTTCGAAGCTATCTTACAATTCCCTGTCCGGAGGCCTTTATGAAAAAACTTGAGGGCAAAGTAGCAATCATTACGGGAGGTGCCAGCGGCATCGGCGAAGCAGCCGTTCGCAAGTTCGTCGCCGAAGGGGCCCGCGTCGTCATCGCCGACCTGCAGGAGAAAAAGGGTAGTGAACTAGCCAAGTCACTCGGAGAGAGCGCGTCGTTCCAGACGACAGACGTGTCTAGCGAAGCCGATTTCCAAAAACTCGTCCAAGTCACGGTCGAACGCTTTGGGCGCCTGGACTGCCTGTACAACAACGCCGGCTTCGGATGCGGGATCCGGCCGATCACCGAAACGCCCATCGAGGAATTTGATATCCAGATCGCGGTGCTTTTGCGCGGAACCTTCCTGGGCATCAAGCATGCTGGCGCCGTGATGAAGCGGCAGAAGTCGGGCACCATCGTGAACACTTCCAGCGTGGCCGGCATCGCCGGCGGATACGCCAACCATGTGTACAGCGCTGCCAAGGCCGGCGTCATCAGCTTTACTCGAACCTCGGCATTGGAGTTGGGCGAAGTTGGCGTCCGGGTGAACTGCATCTGTCCCGGCAGCATTCTCACCCCGATCTTTTTCCACGGAATCCCGCTCTCCGAGGAAGAGCAGAGGCAGGCCTTGGGTACTGTCGCGGCGGCACTGGGGCGTAATCCGCTCGCGCGCCCTGGTACCCCGGACGACATTGCCAACTTGGCGCTCTGGCTGGCCAGCGACGATTCCAGCTTCGTAAATGGTCAGGCAATCGTAGTGGATGGCGCAATGACCAGCGGGGTCAGGTGGTCCGATCAGCAAGCTTGGACGAACGCCCTCTACGGGAAATTGAGCATGCAATTCCCGGCCGCCTTCGCCAAACTGGCGGGAGAATAGCGGGACAGCGTTTTTCCAATCGAGGGCCGTCTTAGCTCTTTGGCCCAGATTTAGAGAGTGGCGAGCGTGCAGATTATTCGTTGCGAACAATTTGAACGGTACTAACAGTAAAAAGTTGGAACGGCACAAGTTGGAACGGCACGAGCAGACCTCTTCACAATGGCGACGGCTCGCCATCCCATTGCTCGCATGCAGGATTCCTACATCATGGCAAAGGAGTCCAGCGGCCTTCAGGAATTTCCTGGATCAGGATAGAATCTAAGGGCGGAGTGTGGAATCCAGGGCAGGGCCGGTGTCCCTGCGTTCTCCTGGATGGCAGAATTCAGAAACAATCTCTACTGGCCAAGTTCGAATCAGGAATGAGGTGCCGTGCCCTCAAACGTCTTAGAGTACGTTGTTTTTTTCGCGGCAGCAATTCCGTTTATCTTCTACTTTCTGGCACTCTACAGTTCCGGCCGCTATTTCTGGCAGTCTAGAAATCAATCCGGGAAAAACCTCGATTTCACTCCTCCCGTAAGCAATCTCAAACCGGTTCGAGGATTGGATGCCGATGCTTATGAAAACTTTGCTAGCTTCTGCCGTCAGGATTACCCCGAGTACGAGATCATTTTCTGCGTGACTGACCAGACCGACCCTTCCGTGCCGGTAATCCAGAAATTGATGCGGGACTTCCCCGGGCGAAAAATCCGCCTGCTCTATAGCGCCGGCCACACCGCCATCAACGACAAGGTCGCCAAATTGAGGCTGATGGAACGAGAAGCCCAGTACGAATACCTTGTTATCAACGACTCCGACGTGCGTGTAGATCCCGGATATCTGCGGAGAGTGGTTGAGCCGTTGCGCGATCCCAAAGTCGGAGGGGTGACTTGTTTCTACGTCTCCTTGCGCGAGGGATCATTCGTCGAGAAACTTCAGACCATTGGCATGATCTCCGACTTTTATGCGGGCGTACTGGTTGCATGGCAGCTTGACGGGATACGCTTCGCGCTTGGGCCAACCATGGTGTCGACGAAGCGGCGTGTCGCAGGCTTCGGGGGTTTTCAGGTGTTGGAAAACCGGCCGGCAGATGACCTGCTCTTTGGGCGCCTGATTGCCGAACAAGGAGTTGAAGTCAGGCTGTTGCCGTCTGCGGTGGAAACGACTCCGGACTTCCAGGGAGTGGGTGAGTTTCTGTCCAAGCGCGTGCGGTGGATGACGGTGATGAGATCCATGCGGCCCTGGGGGCACTTTGGCTTGCTTTTTACGTGGGGGTTGCCATGGACGACTCTCGCCGTTTTAATCCACCCGACGTTAGGCTTCGCTGCGGCCTATTGGGGTTTGTATCTAGTCTTTCGCCTGGCCATAACGTGGCTCATCGGAATCCAAGGATTGAAGCAGACAGGACTTTGGAAAAAAATGCCGTTAATTCCGCTTTGGGATGCCATGGCGTTTTTGATCTGGCTAGTGAGTTTCACGCGAACCTCAATCCGCTGGCGTGGCGTCGACTACCAACTGCGGAACGGCCACTTTGTTTCGGCCATGGACACTTTGGTTCCGGATTCCTCCGCCAAGAGCGATTCCTAGTGCCGTTCCAACCTGTACCGTTCCAACTTTTTGCTGTTCATACCGTTCAAATTGTTCGCAACGAATGATCCGCGCGCCGGCCCCACTCTAAATCTGGATCCAAATAGTTGCAACGGCACTGGGGCACGATGGCCGCAATCGCTCTCGCGGCGGTGATTGTGTGCCGTCCCGCCTTGGCTTCAGCGTTTCTCTTCTTTGCCGGGCGTCACAAGGGACTCACCCGCGTGGGCCGCGCTGGCGGACATTCCAGCGGCGATGTTTGTTTGCAGCCGGCGAGCATTATGTGGCTCACGCCAATTCACTTGGGGCAACATGATCGTGGGATCCACGCGGTCGCGGTACTTCAGGGCAATATTCATAACTGAATCAAGAAGAGATTCCGAGAGAAAGTGTGGTTGCAGGCCCAGATCAATTAACTTGGAATGCTTCGCGTTGTAATAATGATGTTCGGCCTCGACGCGCGGATCCGGGATGTGGTCAATTTCCACTTTCATCCCAAAATCCTTCCCTGCTTCCCGCACTTTCAGCGCGAGATCCAAAACGGAGAATTGCTCCGTGAACTGGTTATACACCCGGCATTCGCCCCTGGCTGCGGGATTGAGACAGGCGAGCTCAACGCACCGAACAGTGTCCCGGATATCCAGAAATCCTCGCGTCTGGCCGCCCTTGCCATAGACGGTTAACGGCTGGCCGATAGCCGCCTGCACGCAAAAACGATTCAGGACCGTGCCGAACACTTCGTCATAATCCAGGCGGTTGATCAAGGCCACGTCCAACGCAATTTCGTCCGTCATCGTGCCGTAGACCACGCCCTGGTTCAGATCGGTGGCGCGAACTCCCCAGATTTTGCAGGCAAACATCATGTTGTGACTATCGTGCACCTTGGAGAGGTGATAGAAGGAACCCGGCTGTTTGGGGTAGGGCAAAAGATCGCGCCGCCCGTTGTATTCGATATTGATGTAGCCTTCCTCAATATCGATGTTCGGTGTCCCATATTCCCCCATCGTGCCGAGCTTGATCAGGTGGCAATCCGGCCGCACCTCTCGAATCGCAAAAAGGACATTCAAAGTTCCAACGACGTTGTTTACCTGGGTGAAGACAGCATGTTTCCGGTCGATCATCGAATAGGGGGCCGAGCGCTGTTCCGCAAAATGGATGATTGCCTCCGGCTCAAACTGCTTGACCGTGGTGACTAAAAAGTCGTAATCCGTTACATCTCCCACAAAAAGATCGATCGTTTTCCCTGTCAGGCGAGTCCAGGCCCGGAGACGGTCACTCAAGGGAGAAATCGGCGTGAGAGTCTGCGCGCCCAGTTCGTGATCCCATTGCCGGCGCAAAAAGTTGTCCACAATCGCTACGGAGTGCCCCTTCGCTGAAAGATAAAGCGCGGTCGCCCAACCGCAGTACCCATCCCCGCCCAGAACAATAATCTTCATAGCTTCCCCTCCCCTGCAGTCCTCATCCACCCCTTCCGCTCGAAATATTTTGCTTCCTCACGCAATTTCCCGCAAGAGTGAATTAGGTTCCGATGACTCCAGAAATCCATTAGAACGCACTTAATGTCCGTTTGGAGAATCGGCCAACTTGCTGGCTTCCAATCAATTTGCCGATCCCGCTCCGATATGCCCGGCTCCTTTTCGTAGGAATTCACGATTCGGCATGATCCAAAATAGGTGTGCCAGCAGCCCTAGTAATTCCACAATAACACTCCATTGCCGAACTCACAGTAAGCCCTCTATTCCGCTGATCGGAGCCCCCAATATAAGGTTCTGGATGTGACGCATTCGTGAGGGAAATACGAAAAGAGCGTTGTCGCAGGCAGATGAAAACTGCGGGAAGGGCTGGGCGCGCCGGGGACGAGCTTAATCTGTCAACTGGAAGTACTGGCGCCAGGCCACACCGTCTCCCAGCTCGATGTCCACGCGATAGATGCCGGCTGGGAGATTCGTGAGGGGAAGTTGCCACATCCGCTCTGCGAGTTGCCCGCGAGAAATGCTGACCTTTTCCGGCTTGCCGGAAACTACAAGATGGTTGTCTAGGTCGTAGAGCTTTATGACAGCGGTGGACTTGAAATTCTCCGAATTGGCGAAGTGAATGAGGACGCTTGCCGAAGCGTCGCCCCGCTGGAATGTAACTTTGAGATCTCGTTCGCCGGGCAGGAATTTCTTTCCGGTGGTTTTTTCACCCTGACTCAATATGCCGAAAAGGATGTACTTCGAATTGGTGACCGGGGGCATCATCTCGCCCTTGACCCACAAATCCTGTAAGGTTACTGGAGAAGCAGGAAGTGTCTGCGGCAACAGGCTGGCCGCGACCGCGATTCCCCCAGCGGAAGCGAAGGCAATTTCCGAGAGGTCGGCCTGTGCCCGCGAAACGAAACCACTCAGCAAGGATTCCGGAAGCGAGCCACCCAGGATTCCGATGACCTCTCCCTGATCGTTGAGGAGCGCGCCACCCACGGCGGCGGAGTCGTAAACTCCTGAGATGTCGATCCTTTCACCCCAAGATGAGGGGGATTTCAGGCCCACGATTTGACCGTCGGAAAGAATTCGGCTGCCGTCACTCTTTACATTCAGCCAATAGCAATGATCTCCGACGTTCCAGGTTTTGCCATCGGCCAGTTTCAAGAAGGCATTGCTTTCGGAATTCGCGGCAAGGATGGCCCAGTCCTGGCGGCGGTTCCACGCTGCGATAGGTGGTGAGAAGATTTCCTTGCCAGCGGAGAGGCGGAGGCGGAGAGCAGTTGCCCCGTCGATGCTGCGAAAGGACGTGACGACGGCGCCATCCTTCAGAAGGAAGCCGGAGCTGCGGCGAAGCAGGCGTCCCTGGGCATCGAGTTTTTCCACCTCGACCGTGGCGGAAACTGCGTGCGCATAGACATCGGCGGGAGTTGGCAGCGACCGTTCCTTGACTGTGTCTGGGGGCTTGGTGGCGGCGATGATCTGAAACGACACTTGACCTGTAGCTTCTCCATCGACCCTGCTTTCAAAGATCCAGTTTCCGGATGGAGAACTGTCGGAGAGGGGCACTTTCCAATAGCCGGCGAAACGAGGCTGCGTGGCCATGTAATCAAAGCTGGACATCGTGGCGAATTGGCCGCTGGGGCCCCGCACGGTCCCTTCGCAGTGATGGGTGCCCCTCATGCCTTCCCACTCAAAATAGACGATGACTTCCCGGTCGTCCGGAACGTAGAAGATGGAGCGAGGTTCCGTCATGACGAAAGTTCCGTTGCGCTGTTCCCCCTTGGCACCGACGACCGCACGAACAAGATGAACCTGTGGGCCGCTGGGTGCGACACCGCCTGCCTGCTGGCCCGCGGAGGCCAGGGGTGAGAGGAGAAGCGCTAAGCAAAATCCTGCCCCCCGGACCAGCGGAGCCATGAAGTCTGGATGTTTACTTGGCATGGGATCGAGCCTCCTCTCGTTGTCTGAAATGGTATAGTGCGCGCCGCCGTATTTGAACTTGGAGTGCGAACAGTCCTATCCGACTCCTGATCTATTACGTTGACGGCTAAATTACCACAGCCTGAGGGAGGGAAATCAAATACTCAGGTGTTTTTGCACCAGGTTGCGGAGCTTTTCGCGGTCTTCGTCCTTCATGTGGACGAACTCCACGCCGTTGCCGTCAGGGCTGACGTTGCGGACGATGGCCGTGAAGTGAATCTTGCGCAGTCCGGCGCGGATTTCTAGCTGAATCGAATCGCCCGGGCTGAGGCGGTGCGGGGATTCCACATAGGCGCCGCCGAGGCTGATAATCTTCACGCGGGCCATGCTCATCTGCTGGCCGCCGATTTGCGCCCGCAGAGGCGAGTCGAGCGGGATGCGCGCGTAACGGCGGGGAACAACAAAACTACCAAGGGGAGGCGCGGAGGGCTCAAAGGCAGCTCGAGCGCGGGCGGAGCCGGGCCCTTCTTCCATCAAGGCGAGCGCGTCTTGGGCGGCGGCACGCAGTCCACCGGGCTCGGCGAAAGTGAGGCCTTCGCGCTTGCCAGCAAGTTCACGCAAGAGCTCGACGGCCTCCACGGCGCGGAGGCGGCCGAGGGCCTCGATGGCCTTGATGCGGACGAACTGGTCCCGCAGAGTGTCGTGTTCACCGGCGGCAATTTCCATGAGCAAGGGCACCGCGGTAGCTTCCTGTCCGATGCCGATCTGGTCGATCATCATGGGCACGACGAGGGGATGCGCGTCCTGGAGAATCGCGGAAAAAACGAACGCGGTACTTTGCGCCGAAGGCGAATTCGCCGGGCGCGCGAGCTCGCTGACGGCCAGATCCTGCAGGTTCCATTCCCAGCTGGCCATGGCGCGTGTGAGGCCACGCAATAGACGGTCAGGATCAGCGACGGCAAGCAGGCGGATTGCAGCGCTCACGCGCTGACGCCGCGCCTCGAACAGGCGCGTCTCCAGAAGCGTGAGCACAGGAACACCAATTGTGCGCAGCAGCCGCGCCATTGCCGGCAACATTTCCTGGCCACGTTGATCGGTGAGCAGAAGGGTGAGGCGGTCCAGCAGACGTTCCGGATCACGCTGGAGAAGCCGCGGGAGGGAGGGATCGAGGGGACGGTTGGCGAGTGAGCCGTCAACCAACATCATCCAGCGATCGTTGGCGACGAGTCGTTGGCCAAGAGCATTCATGTGCTCGTGCTCGGCATCCCGTGGAAGCTTTTCCAAGCCCAGGAGAATGTTTTCGAAACCGGCGAAGTCTCGCCCGGCTACCGCAATGCGCCCAAGAGTTTCGAGGAAGGCGGCCAGCAACGCGCCGGTTTCCGGGGCAGGTTCTTTGGTGAGCGCGTTCAGCGTGAGCCGGCTCAACTCTTCGGGAAGCTGGTTGGGCCAGAGTCTATCGAGCACCGGAGTGAGTTCGCCGAGCCCTGCAGCCACAATGTGGCGAGCAGCGGGATCGGGATGCTCCAACCGGCGCGCGTAGTTCAACAGAATCGTGCGTGCTTCGCGGCGCGGCGCGTCGGCATCGGCTTCCACTAACTGTCCCAGGGTCTGGCGGATGACGGCGATGGGTACGCACCAGATGTTCGGACTGCGGAGAACACCGGATTTTTCGCGCGGGGCCAGTTCCAGCCAGAAGCGTTCGAGGAGTTGCTCGCGCTGGCCATCATTCGCCCAAGCAGAAGCAAGGGAAGAAAAGTGCTGAGAAGAATGCGGGCCGCGGTACTCGCCCGCGGCAACGATCTCGTCGGCAAGCTGGTTCAGGGTCGGGCGGACAGCCACGGGCGCCAGCGTGCCATCGGCAAACTCGGTGGTGAGCAATTCCAGCACCAGGCTTTGGGATAGGCGCTTCAAATAGACCTGCGGCGTTTCCCCCTCTTGAGGGGCGTAGTGGATCATGGCGCTGAGCAACGTGCGCACGGTGTCGCGGCTGGCACTTTCCATTGAAGAATGAATGGCGCGCGCGGCTTCCTCCGGCGAAAGCCCGCGAGCCGCTTCCATCGGCGGAGTCAGGCGGCTAACAAGCCGCAACGTCTCCGTGATCTCTTCGATCTGTGGCGCACGAATCGGGAGGTCACCGGCTTCCTGCGGCGAATTGCCACCATAAGCGACCAGCGCCGCGATGAGGCTGGCCAAGACGGTGTCGACCTTGCGCTCCGTCAAAGTGTTAATCCGGATCCCTTCCACGCGATGCTCCCGGAGTCGTGCCGGCCAGCCAACCATCCCCAGGCCCTGGGCCGACTCATCCGATCTTAGCAAGGTAGCTTGGATGAGTTGTGCGAGCGTGTCCAATTCGCCCACATGAAATTTCGTGCCAAAGTAGACCGTGTGAATCCCGGCGCGCTGCAGGTCGGTGGCGAGGGAGTGGAATTCTCCGCGGACATCGGGCAAGTGCCCCTCACTCAGCTTGGGGACGACAATGCCGCCGCGCTCAATGCGTACTTCCAGCCCGCTCAGTTCGGTGGAGGCGATTCGCAATCCGTCGTAGGCCGCGTCCAAGCTATCCACTACGCGCGGGTGAGCGGCATCGTACAGGCGATAAGCGCGCAGAAGGAGATGGAAGCTGCGCAGGGCCTGGGAGGCCTGTGCCAGGCGCGGATCCGCGTTCGGGTCGCGCTCCCGGGCCGCAGCCAAAGGGGCAGGGGAAGGCGCTTGGCCAGTGTGCGGCTTAAGCGTCGTTTTTTCATCGCGAAGTGCTGTGGCGTGCGATGTCAAGGGCCCGCCCCAAGTCCTGCGAACACCGCGTGGACTTTCGCCTGACTGAGCCACGGCGTCCTACTGGGAAGGCAGGACGTTTCAAAGGGAGGGGTAGGCCCTCCGATTGACAGCCAATCCGGCACACTAATGATCGAGGAGGGAGGGGTCCGAAAGATATAGTACTAATAGACCATGCCGTTGAGCGAATGAGCACAATTGAAGGCTGCGGAAACAAAGAGGTTGCGTCTTCTTACGCCTTTTCTTTGCTGTACTCCCTGCTCTTTTCTACTTGGGGTGCAGGGTTTCGGTAACATTCACTGTGCCGCCTTCGCTGGCCTGCACGCCGCGCCTGACAATCTGGTATCCGTTTAATTTTAGGGCAATGATGTGTGACCCGGTGGGCAATTGCACCCGCGCAGGGGATTCTCTGCCCGTCGGGACGCCATCGATGTAGATCTCCGCCCCTTCCGGCGTGGAGTTCACCTGCGCCCAGGCGACATGCGCCAGTGCCTGCGCCTTTTCCTTCAACTCCGCATCCAGTGTGGTTTGGATGTTGTCCTTCACTTGAATGTGACCGGCATAGGCTTCGTAGCCGGGCAGGCGCAAGACTAAATCGTACTGGCCGGGCGCGAGGGGAAGCGCCGAGGGGGTTTGGCCGGACTGTTTCGCTCCGTTAACAAAAATTTCCGCGCCTGCAGGGCGGCTGCTGACGAAGAGTCCCTTGGCGAGTGCTTCCAGATGGATTTTTTGATCCAGCGCTTGTCCCGCTTTCAATTCCAAAGCAGTTTGCAGCGGCCGGTAGCCATCCTTCTGAACTTGGAGGCTGTAGCGCTCGGGGACCAGATTATTGAAGCTGCAGGGCGTCTGACAATCGAAGAGAAAGAGCCCTGCTGGCCCAAAGAGAGTGGCGGTGGCTCCGATAACGTCGGTGACGACGTGGATGGCGGCCTTGCCTGCGGCGGGTACGGGATGCGCTCCATTGTCGCCTTGTTCCGTAGTAGCCACAGGCGTGTCATCGTACTGAATATCGTCCACAACCCGCACGTTCGAGGGTGCGTTACGCATGAATTTCAGCAGCGAAGCGTGCTCGGCAGGGCGTAGCTTTCCGGCGAGCGTCAGAGTGCTGGCAGTGGCGCTCACCTTCACCCTCCCATTCAGCTCTTTTCCCGTAATGGCTCCCTCGATTTGGCGCTTATATTCTGCGGCAGCGGGTGTAACGGAAGGTTCTAATTTCTTGGCCACTACCGGTGCCGCAGCGGTTTGTTCGGCAGGCGGATTGGAAGCTCCGACGGGTTGAGTTGGCGCCGCTTTCGTGGCGTCAGGAGACAAGCTTATGGGGGCAGGGTTGTCGGCGGGGGCAGAGGTGTCCGCCTGCTCTGTTTTCGGCACAGTTGCTGGAGGAATCGTGGAGTCCGCTTGTGAAATCTTGTTTCTCTCCCGCGCGGCCTGGAGTTCGGGGCGAAGTCTGAACCCGCCATAGACAATTACGCCGACAAGAAACAACGCCGCGAGCAAAGTGGCGGCGGGGCCGCTCTTCTTTTTTGGTTCTTCGTATGGAGGCTGCGGGCCGGTGCGCCGAACGCTGGGCGTTTGCAGGGGAGTGCTGGCGCGGTGTTGCAACGACTGCGCCACCGCTGCGGTCATCGGGTCTTCGGCATATTGCGTGCCCAGAGGACCCGTGGGAGTGGCAAAGGCTTGCCCGGCGCCCGGCAGGGGCGAGATCAGCGTTGCGTCCGGGCTGCGTTCATTTCCACCCAGCGCGCGGTAATTGCGCAAATCCTCCAGTAGCTCACGGCAGCTCTGGTAACGAACTTCCGGCTCTTTGGCTAGCGCGCGCAGGACGATTTGATTCAGGCCGGGATGAATGGAGGAATTCAACTGCCGCGGTGGGATGGGATCTTCATTCACGATCTTATAGATGACCGTGGTGATGCTGTGGCCCGGGAACGGTTTTTCGCCGGTGAGCATTTCATAGAGGACCACACCAAGCGAAAAGATATCGCTGCGGCCGTCCACCGGGCGCCCCTTCACCTGTTCCGGCGACATATAGCTCGGCGTGCCCATCACGTGCGTGGTTTGCTGCACCGTGCCGAACTGCAGGATTTTGGCGGTGCCGAAATCGGTGACCTTCACGGTGTCGTCAGCGGTGAGCATCAGGTTGGCGGGCTTGATGTCGCGGTGGACGATATTGCGCTCGTGGGCGAATTGCAGCGCGCTGCAGGTCTGCTCCAGGATGCGCAGGATGCGTGGCACGGAAAACGCGTCGCCCCCATCGAACATCGCCTGGAGGCTTTTCCCCACCACCAGCTCCATGGTGATGTAGTAGAGGCCGTCCTCTTCGCCGGCGTCGTACACCACGACGATGTTCGGGTGCGTCAGCAAACCCGCAGCCCGAGCCTCGGTTTGGAAACGCGCGAGGAGTTCCAGGCGGGTCAAGCCGGTGCCTTCTTCCGTGAGGCGAATGGTCTTTACAGCTACATCGCGGCCAATGACCGGATCGACAGCCCGATAGACAACACCCATCGCGCCGCGGCCAAGTTCGCCGAGAATTTCATACCGTCCGGCTTTTGCCACCGTTGTCATGCAGTTCCCGCCACGCGCGGGGGAGCTTTCTTTACCGCCACTCTTCTTCAACACTACGCCCAACAGCAAGGTTGCGACACTGGTCACCGCGACCACTGCGGGAAACACGTCTTCCTTGCGGCTCTCTGTGTTCTTGCTGCTTAGGGTTCACGCCTCTTCCCAAACACACACCCTCGCCATTTCCGACAGTAACCGGTGATTTTTCCATGGGTCAACGCTACCGCAGTACTACTGTGCCGCACTGTATATGTCCTTTGGGACAGGGGTGGGCTTTCGCTCTCCGATGTTGATGCTGCCATGTACGTGCCCACGCTTCGCAAAAACCGCAATCGGGTAGGCTGCCCCGGAAATCCTAGCGCGTCCAGGTTGCGCCACACGTCGTCAATCCTCTTGAAGCGAAAACTGATGCTGCATCTAGCTCCAAAACGCAGCAAATGCTGTACACTTGGCAAATAGCGCATTCAATTACAGACTGCTCAAGGAGATGAAATGACTTCCACAAATTCAGGCAACCCAGAGTCTGAATTGGAAAAGGTTGGTACGGTCATTGCCCGGTCATTGGCGTTTCTCTGTTTGCAAAATACTTCTGTGAAAGATGGCACGGTGCTAGAAAAAGCTGAGTTCCTAAATGGTCTTGGACTGCCGTTCAGTGATGCAGCAGAGATGCTAGGAACTACCGCAGAATCCTTAAGGGTGCTTGCGTACAATAAGGCGAACAAGCCGAAAGGAGCAGCCCGTGCCAAAAAAGCCAAAGCCAATCGCGGAAGCCGATAGAGAAAATTCTTTGGCAGTTGAGACGGGACGGATTGCGAAGCTCTTCGCTCTGTACATTCTCAAAGACACAAAGGATGAAGGTGTGAAAGTTAATAGGCTCAACGCAGTTGGATTTTCTGTGCCTGAAATAGCAGCACTGCTTGACAAGACTGAACTGAACGTGCGCGTGCAGATTTCACAAGCCAAGGCAAAGAAGGGCAAGTAATCGGAGAACCTTTTGGCACCTATCGAGTCAGAACTGCTGGCCAAAATCAAGAAGAAGCTGAACATTGAAAAGAGCAGAGTGTACGCACGGATAAGTGAAACCGGACGCACTACAAGCTTGCCACAGCGCGTTGCAGCCCTTTTAGTTGCCCGTGATGCTGGGGTAAGCATTTCGCGCTTCGCATCGGACGAAGACCTAGCCCTGATGAGAGGCGCATACAGTGCGCCCGCGTCGCCAGCACCTGCGACCTTGCCACAATCCATATCAGCATCTGCTGGGTCAAATTCAAAGCCTGCTTCCAAGAGAAGAGGGAAGCCAGTGCCATCAAAGAAGAAGGCAGATGCCGTCTTCGTCGTTCACGGCAGAGATGCGAATGCTAGGAAGGAACTATCCGTCTTCTTGCGTTCGCTGCATGTGGACGTGATTGAATGGAACAAGGCACTTACTCTCACAAAGAAGGGCAGCCCTTACATCGGTGAAGTCATTGACGCTGGGTTTGACCATGCACAGGCGATTGTAGTGTTACTGACGCCAGACGATGAAGCGAAGCTGAGAGATGTGTTCATCCGAAAGAGTGACCCGAAATTTGAGAGAAAGCTGACAGGGCAGCCACGCCAGAATGTGCTCTTTGAGGCTGGAATGGCTTTTGGAAAATACAAAGACACAACCATTCTTGTTCAGGCTGGTAAGGTCAGAGCGATGAGCGATGTGTCAGGTGTTCACATTGTGAATCTGACGGGCTCAGTGTCTAGCAGACAGCAACTCATCGGAAAATTGAAGACCACGGGCGTGAAGGTCGATGACAGCGGCGAAGACTGGCTGACCGCCGGTGACTTTGCGTGACACCATTTGACACCAATTGGATGATGGACAGCGGTGCTACACCTCTGACAATTCGGGACTTGTGAAAGTGGCGGGTGGCGCACCCTTAACCTCCAAAAACGAATCCGCTTGGCCCACCCTTTACGCCTTATGCAGAGGGTTCGTCCCCTCTTTTCGCTGTGCCCCTACGCGGAGGAAACTATTCGCCGTGGCCGTGGGTCTCCGGTTCAGCAGAGACTTTCCCGGCGAAGGTGCGGTAGACGTAGATGAAGTAACCGGCCGTCAGAATCATTCCGATCACCCACCAGATCAGTCCGATCTTCAAGCCGTACGCGCCGGCCTTCGCGTTGAAGACCGTCAGCGAATAGGCCGGGTTGCGCGCCGGCAGCACCATGGGATACACGCCGAAGACCGCGCTGGTCAGCATGCCGAGCAAATAGCCGCACGACGCGAGAAATGCGTTCAGCTCATTGCCGCGGCGCAATTCAAATTGCACGCCGGCGAGGCCGGCGATGGCGATGGCGGGGAGCACCAAACCGGCTGGCCAGGTCTTGAAGTTGGCGACGACCTGCGGCTGAACGCCGAAGGTCACCATGGTCAGCAGCCCTGTGAAGACCAGGACGCCCCACCAGGCCCATCCAGCGAGGCGTCCCGCCCGCTCGCGGACCGCGCCGTTGGTTTTCAACTGCACCCAAAGCGCTCCGTGCATCATCAACACCAGAAGCGCCGTGACGCCCACAAGAATCGTGTACCAGTCCAGAATACCGGTGTGTTCGCCCAGTTGGAAATTCGTCCATAACGGTTCGAAGAAATAGCCGCTCTCGTCCAGCGGCACGCCGCGGACGACGTTGCCGAGCGCCGCACCAAAAAACACTGCCAACAAAAGACTGGCAACCGAAAACAGGAAATCCCAGAAGGGAATCCAGACCGGGCTTTGAATGTGATTGCGGAATTCGATGGCGCTGCCGCGAAGGATCAGCAGCCACAGGACGATCATCAGCGGGAGATAGAATCCGCTGAAACCGCTGGCGTAGAGCATGGGAAACGCGAAGTACAGCACGCCGCCGGCGGCCAACAGCCAGACTTCATTCCCATCCCAAACCGGCCCGATCGTGGCGATCACTTGACGACGCTCCTCGTTGCTCCGGGCCACCAGAAAATGAATCGCCCCGGCTCCCAGATCGAATCCATCGAGGAGGACGTACATTGCCACCATCACCGCGACAAGGCAGAACCATAGAGTTTCCATCGGCCCTCCTCAATCCGCCGCAATTGGCGCCGGCGAGGGCGCGCCCAGTTTTTCTTCCGGCTCGGGGCCAATCTCAATTTCGCGATAAATCAGGAACAGCCACAAAATGGAGAGCACAGTGTACAAGCCCATGAAGCCGATCAGCGTGAACCACGCATTTCCTGCGGCCACGCGTGGCGAAATCCCGTGCACGGTGCGCATTAAGCCGTAAATCAGCCAGGGTTGGCGACCTAGTTCGGCCGTCATCCAGCCGGCTGTGTTGGCGATGTAGGGAAGCGGCACGCTCAGCATCAACAGCCAGAGCATCCAGCGCGTTTCAAACAATTTTTTGCGCCAGAGCAGAATTGCGGCTAGCGCCATCACCGCGATGAAGATGGTCCCGAGACCGACCATCACATGATAGCTGTAGTAGAGCAGTTCGATGGTATCCGGCCACTCATTTTCGGGGAAGGAATCCAGTCCCCGGACGTGGGCGTTCCAGCGCCTGTAGGTGAGGAAGCTGAGCATGGCGGGAACTTCCAAGGGATTGTCGAGCTTGCGTTTTTGCACATCGGGTTGGCCGAGAATCATGAGTGGCGCGCCCTGCTGCGATACGAAAAGTCCCTCCATCGCCGCGAGTGTGGCCGGTTGATGTTGCGCGACCATTTTCCCCTGGATGTCGCCGGTGGGGACCATCTGAAGGACCGCGGCAATGACGCCCACCACGACGCCAACCCGCACGAAACTTCTCCCGTAGCGCAGATTGCGCCTTGCCAGCAGATAGAACGAGCCCACGGCGGCCATGACAAAGCAGCCCGTCTGCACCGCGCCGAGCATGTTGTGCGCGTATTGTCCGAGCGCCCAGGGATTCAGCAGCAGCCCCCAGAAACTTGCCAAAGCAATTTCGCCATTGGGCAGGATGCGGTAACCCGTGGGATGCTGCATCCAGGCATCGGTGGCAATGATTAAGTAGCCCGAGAGCCACGAGCCGATGAAGACCAGCACCGCCGAAACCCAGTGTCCGACGCGGCCTAATCTTTTTTCGCCATAGAGGAACAGTCCAAGAAAGCTCGACTCCAGGAAAAACGAAAAAATTCCTTCCATGGCCAGCGTCTGGCCGATGACCCCGCCGGCGGTCTTGGAAAATTCCGCCCAGTTGGTGCCGAACTGAAATTCCATGGGAATTCCGGTGACCACGCCAAGAGCAAAATTGATGCCGAAAATCTTTGCCCAGAAGCGTGCGGAGCGGTTGTAGTGCTCGTCGCCCGTGCGTAGCGCCACCGTTTTCAGAATGACGATCAGCAGGGCAAGGCCCATGGTCAACTGCGGGAACAAGTAATGGTAGGTAACGGTGAATGCGAAGTGCAGGCGGTGTACATTCAGCGCCGATCCCATGCACGCACCTCAGTCTTGGGATTGCAGTGTCCGGCCCAACAATGGCCTATACAAGCAAGGAGCGAATTGCGTGGAGCGACCGCCCCTATTTTCCCATCTTTCCTGCGGCGCGTAAATTCGATTTTCGAGAGGCGCTCCCGCGGCCAGCTCAATACTTGTTATGGAAGATGGCGTGGTTGATGTCCGGCCAAAACTCTTTGACAATGTTGCTCACGCCGTCCTGAACGACTTGGCTTATCCAGCGCTGGTAGGTTTTCACCCAGACGTTCGTATTTCCGGGGTAATACGCATTGCTAATACTTGCGGCTGCCCCGGCCCCGACGACCTCGGAAAAATTGAATGTGTTGTTTCCCGAGTCTTTTCTGGTGATGAACAGGCGGCTTACGGCATACCCGGTGCGCTTGAAGAATCCGCCTTTGCCGAGTGTGTAATAGCGCGGGTCTTCTTTCGTCATCGTCGGCACGATCGCTTCCACCATGTAGTTCTCCAAGGTGCCATCGGAAAAAGTGTGCCAAAAATATCTTCCATAGCCGGCAGCGCCTTGGCCAAAAGAGGGCTCCGACTTTTCCGCCATGGCGGCTCCGGAAAGCAAGCCCTCATAAATAAAGCTCGAGTAGTCGAAGCTATCTTGGGTTGCCAGCCAGAACTTTTCCTTGAAGCTTTGCGGAGGCAGGTAGGTGTTGGCGCTCACGGAGCGGTAATTGGGAATGATCCACATAATGCGTCTAGTCTGCACACCGGTCTGATCGGGTTCAATTTTGGGCTGGGGAGAATTGATCGTGAGAGTCGTTTTGCCGGCATCCGTTTTCGGATCGGGAGTGTTCTTCGGCTGTGGGGAATCCTGCGTGGCGGGTGCAGCTTGCTGGCTTGTGGTTGCCGGGTCTTGGTGTCCCTGCAATTCCCTGTCGAGTCTCGCGGGTTGTTTGGCCTGCGCGAGGCAGCTACCCAACCCGCTCGCTAACAAGACAACCAGAAACGATACTTGGTTTCGTCTCAAAACTCCTCCCAGGTCAAGATTCGACTTCGTCCCGCAGCCTGCGTCTCCATGCAGTCACTGCTAGTGCCGTTCCAACTATTTGGACCAAATGATGGCCCAAGGATCGAGCGCAAACACCGAGAGAGCATTTTCAAAGAGATTGGCCCCATAAGTTGGAACGGCACTAGTTTATCAAGGCAGTTGGATTCGGGCGAGCCCTATAGGGATGCACCACACAACATTATTTTTTTGATGTTTTCTTCGTCCCCGCTTTCCCAACGGCGGATGAAGCCGCGCAAAATTTCACTCTCGCCGGACCTCCGCGCGGCTCTGCACTTCTCGTGAACCTGATCGGCTGATTTTCCTGTGTCAAGAGGTGGCCCGCATCCGAGCCTACGGCTTTGACGGCTTCTGGACTGGACATGAGTCCGCAATCCCCTCTGAAAGGAAGAATCGCAATCGAAATGCGAATTATGATGTCGATGCTCTGTCAGCGGAGCGCACGGGCAACCGTCACTGGAAGGAGGCGACGGCTTCCTTTGCGTCTTCAAAAGTGGTGAAGAGTTTGAGCAGCCCCACCACCTTCAGCGTCTGCAGGGTAAATTTGGAGGGTTTCAGAAGCCGGATGGCGCCGCCGCTCTGCTTAGCGGCGGTGAGGTGGCGCACCAGCATGCCAATCCCACTCGAATCAATGGCGGGAACTTCTTCGAGGTCCAACACAATGCGGTTTTGGCCTTTGCCCAAAAGTTCTGTCATGGTGGCGTTAAAATGATCGAGCGGTGGGCCCATGAACAACCGCCCCTTCAATTTCACCAGTTTCACTCCATCCACTGTCTTAGTCTCAGGTTCCAAGGTACCCACCTCCTTGGGGCATGGCGGCTGCCCGCTGCTCTCTACATTGACACGCCAACTTCCCGTTGTTATTGGGCGCGCACCAGTTAGATAATCTTAGCCTAAAAAGCAAGACGCCTGCGTTTCCCGGCGACGCAAGAATTTCCAGGAGACGGAAACGAAATGCATGCCAAGCAGGTACTCCTCGCGGGACTGGCTATGCTTGCGGCCTCGGCCGTGGCGATTGCCGGGCCGAATCCAACTGCCGGCACAATCAGCGGCAAAGTGACCTACGAAGGGCCACCAGCCAACATGAAACCAATCGACATGTCGAATGAGCCGTCGTGCGCGAAAATGTACTCCACGTCTCCGATGGCGGAAACGGTGGTGACCGGCTCCGGCAACGGCCTGGCAAACGTGGTCGTTTATATTTCCGCGGGGGCGCCCGATGATTCCGCTCCTCCAACGGCGGCGGTGTTCACTCAGAAAGGCTGCCGCTATATTCCGCACCTGATGGCGTTCCAGGTCAATCAGGAGATCAAGATCCAGAATGAGGACCAAACCTTGCACAACATCCACACGCTGTCGAAGCTGAACCACGAGTGGAACAAGTCGCAGCCGCCGGGAGCCCCGCCGATCAGCGAGAAGTACGACAAGGCGGAAATTTTTCCGGTAAAGTGCAACGTTCATCCCTGGATGCGCGGCACTTTCGCCGTGCTGAAGAACTCCCACTTCGCCGTCACTGGCGATGGCGGTGCGTTCACTCTTCCGAATTTGCCCCCAGGCAAGTACACCGTCACCGCGTGGCACGAATACTACGGCGAGCAGTCGCAGGAAGTCGTCGTCATTGGCAGCGAAACCAAGACTGTCAACTTCGTCTTCAAGGCCAAGCCCTAGCCGTCCCCGGCATTCACCATTGCGGAGTGGATTGCCCTTTGCGTCTGGCTAGCCCTCGGTTTGCTCCTTCACGTGCGTTCCCGGGCGGCCTGGCACGCAGCCTCGTGTATACTTTTTTTGGGAGTTTGGCGAACACTGACGAATGATTCCGTTTCTTCATCTGGGGCCCCTGTCCATACCCACATATGGATTAATGGTCGCCCTGGCCTTGATTAGCGCTGCCTATATTCTGCAGGCGGACTTTAACCGGCGCGGCATGAAGGCGGATGCCTTTTATATGGTCACTATCTCCGGACTGTCGGGCATCGTTGGCTCGAAGCTCTACCTCATGATCGACGACCCCCCCGCCTTCTTTGCCGATCCCTGGGCGATTCTGCTAAATCGCTACGGCTTCGTGTGGTTCGGGGGATTTTTGGGCGGTATTGCAGCCTTGCTGCTGCTCGGCCGGCGCGCCAAGCTCCCGCTGCTGAAATTTCTCGATGCCTGTTCGCCCGCCGCTTCCTTCGGCTACGGCATCGGCCGCATCGGCTGCTTCCTTTCCGGTGATGGCGACTACGGCAAGCCCACGTCGCTGCCCTGGGGCATGAGCTTTCCCAATGGAGTGGTGCCCACTCTGGAGCGGGTTCATCCCACTCCCATCTACGAGTTTCTTGCTTGGTGCGCCATCGGCGCGTTCCTCTGGCACATGGGCACGAAAGTGTTGAACGGCGCCAAGTCTAAAGGGTCCAGCGGCGAAATCTTCGGTACGTATCTGATCCTGACCGGAATCGCCCGTTTTCTGGTGGAGATCATTCGCATCAACCCGCCTTGGATTCTCGGCATGACCAACGCGCAAGTCGTCAGCCTGGCGTGCATCCTTGCCGGCGCGGCGGTTCTCTGGCGCATCAAAGGCCAATTCCACGCGCTGAAAAAGTGAAATCGCACTGTCGAACACATTTCTTGCCGTGGTGATGTATTTCAGCCCGTTGGGTGCGGCTTGTTGTTTCCCTGGAAACGCGAAGGCCGAAGCCAGCAGCTCAAAGAATCTCGTAAACCAACAGGGCTGAGGGCGCCCATCAATTTCCAAAGCAAAATGGCAACTTGCTTGGATGTACCACATGTGGTACAGTCTGGTAGTGGGCAAGAAAGCCAGACCCGTTGCTGCTCCAGATCCTGGCGCCGAGGTTCGTGAACGGCAGGGGAAGCGAGTTCCCGTCATTTTCTTTCGCACGGCCGCAGGGGGAGAGCCCGTGCGCGATTGGTTGAAAGCATTGCCCTCGTCTGAAGATCGCAAGCGGATCGGCGAGGATATCAAGACGGTTGAATTTGGGTGGCCTGTTGGAATGCCCGTTTGCCGGCCTTTAGGCAACGGCATTTATGAGGTCCGGACGATCTTGGGCCAGAATCGAATCGCGCGCGTGCTTTTCTACATCGATAAGACGGGACGAATGGTCCTGCTGCACGGATTCATCAAGAAGTCGCAGAAGACTCCGGCCGATGACTTTAAGCTTGCCACAGACAATAAAAGTAGCCATCAAAGAGGTTTGAAATGAAGGTAAGAAAAAATCGCAAAACGATAGAACACAGCGGATCCACCTTCGACAGTTTTCTCGAAGAGGAAGGCATTCGAGAGGAAATCGAGGCAGTAGCCATCAAGCGCATATTGGCGTGGCAATTGGAAAAGGCCATGAGGGAGCAGCAAAAGACCAAGCAGGCAATGGCAAAGCGCCTGCGCACAAGCCGGTCGCAGTTGGACCGTCTTCTTGATCCTCAAAACGTTTCGGTCACGCTGGAGTCGATTACTCGCGCTGCCAGCGAGTTAGGCAAGCGCGTAATCATTCGCATGGTCGACGCAAAGGCCAGACGAGTCTACTGAGTTATGGAAAGCCGCGGGGGCACTGCCGCCGAGTTTTTCGCGCCGCCGAAATCGCCCCCGACTACTCGAGCATCTGGCGGAGGACGTACTGCAGAATGCCGCCGTGCCGGTAGTAGGAGACCTCATCGGGCGTATCCACGCGGACCAGCGCCTGGAAAGTCTTCACCTTGCCGTCCGCTGATTTCGCGTGCACCGTGGCTTCCTTGCGCGGCGCCAGTGTGGCCACGCCTTCAATGTCGAACACTTCATGGCCGGTCAATCCCAGCGAATCGCGGGTTTCTCCCGGCTTGAATTCCAGCGGGAGCAACCCCATGCCCACCAGATTGCTGCGATGAATCCGCTCGTAGCTTTCCGCCAGGACCGCGCGCACGCCGAGCAGGCGCGTGCCCTTGGCGGCCCAGTCGCGCGATGATCCGGAGCCATATTCTTTTCCGGCGATCACCAGCAGCGGTACGCCTTCTTCGCGATATTTCACGGACGCATCGTAGATGAACATCTTCTCGCCGTCCGGCAGGTGCAGCGTCCAGCTCCCTTCGGTGCCCGGCGCGAGTTGGTTGCGCAAGCGGATGTTGGCAAACGTGCCGCGCATCATTACTTCATGATTGCCGCGGCGCGCGCCGTAGGAATTAAACTCATGTGGCTTCACGCCCCGCGCGATGAGGTATTTTCCCGCCGGCGAGTCCACCGCAATCGAACCTGCCGGAGAAATGTGGTCTGTGGTCACGCTGTCGCCCAGCACGGCCAAAACACGCGCGTCGTGAATATCCGCGAGCGCTGCGGGCGTCTTCGGCATTTTCTCGAAATACGGCGGCAATCTAATGTAGGTGGAGTCGGGGTCCCAGTTGTACAAGTCGCCTTCTGCCACCACCATTGCCTTCCAGCGCGCGTCGCCTTCAAATACCTCGCTGTATTCCTTGCGGTACTGCTCAGTGGAAACGGCCGCGCGCACCGTGGATTCCACTTCCTGCGGTGTGGGCCAGATTTCGCGCAGAAAGACGGGCTTGCCCGCGGTATCCGTCCCCAGTGGTTCCCTGGTCAGGTCCATATCCATCCGGCCCGCAAGAGCGTAGGCCACGACCAGTGGCGGCGAAGCGAGATAATTCGCTCGCACCAGCGGATGCACGCGTCCTTCGAAGTTGCGGTTGCCGCTGAGCACCGCCACCGCGATCATGTTGTTTTCCTTGATCGCCGCGCCGATCGGCTCCGGCAACGGGCCACTGTTGCCAATGCACGTCGTGCAGCCGTAGCCCACGAGGTGGAATTTCAGCTTTTCGAGATAGGGCATCAAGCCGGACGCCTGCAAATAATCGGTCACAACCTTCGATCCGGGCGCTAGGCTGGTCTTCACCCACGGTTTCACTTGCAGCCCGCGCTCGACCGCTTTTTTCGCCAGCAGGCCCGCGCCCAACATGAGCGAGGGGTTCGACGTGTTCGTGCAACTGGTGATCGCCGCAATGACCACGGCGCCGCTGGAGAGTGAGAACATGTCGCCATTGTTCTTCACCGGCACTTCCTTGGTCGGCAAGCCCTCCACCACTTTCGTGAAAGATGATTTCGCATCCTTCAAGGCCACGCGATCCTGCGGACGCTTCGGGCCCGCCACCGTTGGTTCGACGCTGCCCAAATCCAGTTCCAGTTTGTCGCTGAACAGTGGATCGGGCGTGGCATCGGTGCGGAAAAGCAGCTGCTCCTTGCAATACGCTTCCACCAGCGCAATCTGTTCATGAGTGCGCGCCGTGAAGTGCAAATACGCAAGTGTTTCATCGTCCACAGGAAAGAAGCCCATAGTCGCGCCGTATTCCGGAGCCATGTTGGCGATGGTTGCGCGGTCCGGCACGCTCAGGCTGGAAAGTCCAGAGCCATAGAACTCCACGAATTTCCCAACCACGCCCTTCTTGCGAAGCATTTCGGTGACCGTGAGGACCAGATCCGTCGCCGTGGATCCTTCCGCCAACCGCCCATGCAGCTTGAAGCCCACCACCTCCGGCACCAGCATCGACAGTGGCTGGCCCAGCATCGCTGCCTCTGCTTCGATGCCACCGACGCCCCAGCCAAACACGCCGAGCGAGTTCACCATCGTTGTGTGCGAATCCGTGCCCACCAGTGAATCGGGATAGGCTTCCAGCCGGTTGCCGTTTGGCATGGCGCAAACCACGCGTGCCAGATACTCGAGGTTCACCTGATGGCAGATGCCCGTGTCTGGCGGCACCACCTTGAAATTCCGGAACGCATTTTGCCCCCAACGCAGAAACTGGTAGCGCTCGATGTTGCGTTGGAATTCCAGCTCGGCGTTCAGGCCGAAGGCGTTCCCATTCCCGAAGCTGTCTACCTGCACGGAGTGATCGATCACCAGTTCGGCAGGAAAAAGCGGATTGATTCGCTTGGGATTGCCGCCGAGTTTTTGCATGGCTTCGCGCATGGTAGCCAGGTCCACGACGGCGGGCACGCCGGTGAAGTCCTGCAGCAACACGCGCACGGGCATGAACGAGGTTTCTTTCTGCGGACCGCCTGGGGTCCATTTCGCCAGGGCGCGAATATCGTCGGCATGGACGAAACGGCCGTCTTCAAAGCGCAGGAGATTTTCGAGGAGGATGCGCAAGGAGAAGGGAAGATTACCGAGTGGACCAAGGCCCTGCATTTCCACTTTTTCCAGGCGATAGATTTCAAAAACCTGGGCGCCCACGCTGAGCTTGTCGAGGGCGCCGAAGGAGTTTGCTGCGGAAATGGGCATTCTCGACTTCCTTTCGACGGATAAATGAGCCCCTATGATAACCGAAATCGCGGGTGCGCGAGGAGGCGGCTATAATGAAGCATCGTGAAGATCGTACTGATCTCGACGTACGAACTGGGACGGCAGCCGTTTGGGCTGGCTTCCCCGGCGGCGTGGCTTCGCGAGCGCGGTCATGCGGTCACGTGCCTGGACCTTTCGCGCGAGCCGCTGAACGAGCAGGCACTTCGCGAGGCGGGCCTGATCGCGTTTTATGTGCCGATGCACACTGCCACGCGGCTAACGCTGGACCTGCTCGAGCCCATCCGCCGGATGAATTCCCGGGCGCATCTCTGTGCCTATGGTCTGTACGCATCGCTTTCCGCTGACATCTTCCGCGCGCAGGAGATTGGCAGCCTGCTGGGCGGCGAATTTGAGCAGTCGCTGGTCGAACTCGCTGAGCATCTTTCCGGACTTTCCGCGATTCCGCAAATTCATCCTCTGGATTCGAACGTGTCGCTCGCCCGATTGCGTTTTCAGGTGCCGGACCGTTCAGGACTTCCGCCCCTGCGCTCATACGCCCATCTGGTGCTGCCTTCGGGAGAGCACCGCTTGGTGGGCTACACGGAGGCGAGCCGCGGCTGCAAACATCTTTGCCGGCACTGCCCGATCGTGCCTGTGTATGAAGGCGTATTTCGCATTGTAGATCGCGAAGTCGTGCTGGCGGATATCCGCCAGCAGGTGATCGTGGGCGCGCGGCACATCACGTTTGGCGATCCGGATTTTTTCAATGGTGTGGGCCACGCGATTCCGCTGGTGGAAGCGCTGCACCGGGAATTTCCGGAGCTGACGTATGACGTGACCATCAAGGTGGAGCATCTTTTGCACCACGCAGATCTGCTCGGCACGCTCCGTGCAACCGGTTGTTTGTTCATTGTTTCGGCGGTGGAATCGCTCGATGACGCGGTGTTGCTAAAGCTGGACAAAAATCACACGCGCGCGGATTTTTTCCGGGTTGTCGAACAGTGCCGCCGCGCTGGGATCACTCTTCAGCCCACCTTCGTTCCGTTCACGCCGTGGACAACGTTCGAACAGGTGCTGGATCTTTTCGAGCAAATCCATCGGTTGGATCTGGTGGAAGCGGTGGCGCCCATCCAGCTGGCCATTCGCCTGCTCATCCCTGCCGGTTCGCGTCTTCTCGAGCTGGAAGAGGTGCGGCAAATGGTTGGTCCGTTCGACGCCAGAGCGCTCGTCTATCCCTGGAATAATCCGAATCCGGCGGTCGATCGGCTGTGCGAGGAATTGCAGGAAATTGTTGCGGCCAGCGATAAATGGAAGCGCAGCCGTTCCGCGACCTTTGAGAAAATGTGGCGGGCGGTGAACCAGGCGGCGCAACGCAAGGTCGAAGAGCGAGCCCAACCCTTGTTGGCCGCGCGGGCCACAGTGCCTTATCTCAACGAGCCCTGGTATTGTTGAGCCGAGCCCACGCGGGACCAGTTGGTCCCCATCGCCAAAGCCAAGGAAGCGGTTCGACAGGCGGAAACGTTCTTGTAGAAATCTGGCTATCGACGAAATGACCCAACGAAAAAGAATTCTGTTGTTTGCCACCAAGCTGGGCTACCAGACGCGCTCGTTCCAGTCCGTGGCGGATAAACTGGGCGTCGAGATCGGTTATGTGACCGACCGGTGCGGGCGGCTGGACGACCCGTGGAACGATCACGCGCTGGCGGTGCATTTCGAACTTCCGGAAGGAGCGGCGGGCAGAGTGCTGGAGGCGCAGCGAGGCCTTGCCGTGGATGGAGTTCTGGCGCTGGGCGACCGGCCGACGCTTGCGGCGGCATACGTCGCGCGCGGATTGGGGCTGACACACAATCATCCCGCGAGCGTGGAGGCTTGCCGGAATAAGCTGCGGATGCGGGAAGTGTTGCGCGATGCGGGTGTGCCGACGCCATGGTTTCGCTGTGTGGCCCTGGAGCCGGCCCCGGAACCATCGCTGCTTGGCATTCATTATCCTTGCGTGCTCAAGCCGCTTTCGCTTTCCGCGAGCCAGGGCGTGGTGCGAGCGAACAATCGCGAAGAATTCGTGGCTGGCGCCGCGCGGCTGAAGCGCTTGTTGGACTCCCCGGAAATGCGCGCTACCCGCGAACCGCATCTCGATCAAATGCTGGTGGAAGGTTATCTGGAGGGCAGAGAAGTGGCCGTGGAGTCGCTGCTGGCCGAAGGGTTTCCACGCGTGCTGGCCATTTTCGATAAGCCGGACCCGCTCGAAGGACCGTACTTCGAGGAGACGATTTACGTGACGCCGTTCCGTCTGCAGGTGGCGGAGCAGCGCGCGATCGAGCAATCCTTGCTCACTGCGGTGCGCGCCCTCGGTTTGACGCACGGCCCCGTGCACGCGGAATTTCGCCTGAACCAGCGAGGTGTTTGGCCCATTGAGGTGGCGCCCCGCCCGATCGGTGGGCTGTGCGCACGCGCGCTGCGGTTTGTGGTGCCGGGTGAAGCGGATAAGATCGGCTTGGAAGAACTGCTCTTGCGACACGCATTGGGATTGCCAGGCGGCGATGCGCCGCGCGAAGTAGAGGCCTCCGGTGTGATGATGATTCCGGTACCCCACAGCGGAATCTTGGAACGAGTGGATGGGCAAGAAGAAGCACGGGCCACTGCAGGTATCTCAAGCCTGGAAGTCACCGCGCGGCTTCATGACTTTATCGCCGCGTGGCCGGAAGGGTCCAGCTACCTGGGATTTTTGTTTGCGCGAGCCGCACAACCAGCCGAAGTGGAAAACGCCCTGCGAGCGGCGCACGGGAAATTGCGTTTTACACTGGCGCCGCGGCTTCCGGTGGAGCACCCCCTCGCCCATACTGGTCCGCCAGCCGATCGCCCTTAATCCTTAAACAGGTTGAGCGCCCCCATGCCGCCGAGGCGCCCAAAATTCGAAACTATCTGTTCCTCAGCCCTTCGCCTTTGGGGGAACATACCCTTCCGGCAGCTTCGCGCCGTCCCCAAAGAAGAACTGTTCCATCTGCTCTTCCATGATTTTTTGGGAATTCGGGTCCAAGGGATTGAGACGATATTCGTTCATCACCATCTTGGAATATTCCAGCCAAAGCTTCCAGGCGTCCTTCGAAATATTCTCGTACACGCGCTTGCCGAGTTCGCCCTTCCAGGGCGCCCGGTCCAGCCCAGGCATTTCCTTGCCAAATTTCACGCAATGCACCATGCGCGTGCCCGGCTTCACAGGCTCGCTAGGTACCGGCGTCGGTTCACACGAATCGTTGGTCATCGCTTCCCCCCAAACTTTCATTTTCCGTCACCCGATATTCCTCTTGCAATAGCACATTCAAATTCATAAGATACGCACCCTATGTTTGTAGTATACCTATGCATTCCTTTTCATTTGCGCCCTATCCTCGGGCTTCTGCAAGCCTGATGGATGTGACTTGAAACGATCAGGTAAGGGACTTCGGATCGCAAAGAAGTTCATTTGGTGCGGCAATGGCCTTGCCAACGCAATCGATTGTTCCCGGTCAGTTGCAGGACACGTTTGAACGCGAACTGCAGGGCTTTCTTCGCAAGCGGATCGTGGAGCGATTGTGGGCTAAGGACGTCAGCCTCTGGCCGGAAGAGTTGGTTAGCGGCGATCGCGCACTCGCGGATCTGACCTGGCTCAGGCTGTCACAGGTACTCGGCCCCTTGCTTGAGTCCGTGCGGCGAGGCGAGCAGTCAGCAGACGCGGACGGTCTTCCCGACACCGCTCTCCTGACCTTTGAGAGTGCCAATCTCTGTGCGAGGGCTCTCCTCGGCTTTTCGGGAATCGCTCTTGCCCGCAAGTTCGTTGTTTTGGATAGCACCTCCCCAGATGTCATCCAGGAGAGTGAAGAGCGATTGGATCTCAGCCGCACCCTGTTCGTCCTCGCCAACAAAAAGAGCTACGGATTGAAAGCTCACTGTCTGTTTCTCTATTTTCAGGACAAGTTGCAGGCAATCGAAGCGCGGCGGGCGTCAAGACACTTCGTTTCGGAGACCGAGCCTCAGACTTTTCTTGCCACCGTGAGCCGCGGGCACATGTTCCGCGACATCCTCCCTGATCCTCTCGCAATCCCGCCTGAGTATTGTTCTCTTCTGCATTTTGGGGCCATTTTCACTGCGGTGGGCGTGGCGGGACCGGAACAGGTTCTGGCCGCGGCAAACGAAATGTGCCTTGCCTGCACTCTGTCGGACCCACCGGCCGCAAACCCAGCACTGCAACTCGCCGCGTTTCTTACTTCGGCCGCCGAGAGCCATCGGTCCTATCTGGCGTTTCTGGCGTCGCCGTCGCTGATGGCTTACAGGCGAAGATTAGTGCAGTTGATCGGGGGAAGCATGGCGCGGGAAGGACCTGGCCTGATTCCTCTCATGTTAGACGTGCCGCGCGACACGCAAGCTTTCGAGAACGAAACCGCGTTTGTGCTGCTCACCTGCTCCGGCGACAATGACGCGGAACTCGCCGAAATCAGGTCGCGCTTCCAGTCCAGCGGCATCCCCTTCCTCCACATCGAAATCGCCCAGCCGTTCGATTTGCTGCCGGAAACGTTCAAGTGGGAAATTGCCACCATCCTGGCCTGTGCCAGACTCGGTTTTGACCCGTTTGACGTGTCAGACAACCGCCTGCCCCGTGCATTTACAGCGGAGATTCTGGAGCAGTTCTCACAGGGACACAACCCGCTGCAACGTTCACCGCGCCTCACCGAGCGGCTGATTCAGCTATACGCCGATGGGATGACCCGCCAGGAAATCTCCACGATGAACCTGGTGGAGGCACTGCAGTCCTTTTTGCGGGTGTCCACGCCAGGCCGGCATGTTAGTTTGCTTGTGAATATGACTCCCACCAGCGAAGTGAATGCCGCCTTCAGCGCCATTGGCAGGAAGCTGACCGAAACAATGAAGCGGCCGGTGTTGACCGCCTATGGGCCCCACGCCGCAGAGCATTGTGTGTATTTCTTCCGCGAATCGTTGCCCTATGGACCTTGCATCCTCTTCACGACCGATCCTCTGGTGGACAGGGCGATTCCGGGGGCGAGGTACACGTTTGCGGAACTGTATCTAGCCCTGTCTCTCGGCGAATATGACACTTTGGTCCATTGGGAGCATCCGGTTATCCGGCTGCATCTGACCCACGAATTTCCAGCGGCTCTCCAGCAGCTAGTGCACGTTTTCGAGCAGTCTCTGCATTGGTTCCACCCGTGAGCGCAGCGTTTTTTCTCTTCCGTCCTGTGCTCTGATCTGATAATTCTCGATATGTTTCACCGGAGGTCTTTCTGTGCCTGAGATAACAACGTTGTTTTGGGACATTGGTGGCGTGATCCTCACCAACGGCTGGGACCATGAGGCGCGCATGGAGGCCGCGCGGACGTTTGGGCTGGATTGGGAGGAATTCCGGGAGCGGCATGACCTGTCGTTTCCCGCCTTCGATGCTGGCCAGATCACCCTCAACCAGTATCTGGACCGCACCCTCTTCTACCGTGCCCGTTCCTTCACCCGGGAGGAGTTCACCGCCATAATGTTCGCTCAGTCCAAGGAGTACCCAGAAACGCGCGCCGTTCTTTCGGACGTCGCGCGCAGCGGCAAATATTACGTCGCCGCCATCAATAATGAACCGCGGGAGCTAAACCAGTACCGCATCGAGGTGTTCAGCTTGCGCCGGGAGTTCCAGGCGTTTTTCAGCTCCTGCTATCTGAACGCCCGCAAGCCCGAGGAGACCATCTACCGGATCGCCCTGGACGTGACGCAACGCCCTCCGGAAAACTCCGTCTTCATCGACGACCGCGCCATCAACCTCGAAAATCCCCGGCGGCTGGGCATGCAGGTTGTTCACCATCAGAACGCAAGGCAGTTGCGCACCGACCTGAAAGCACTGGGGGTTGAGGTATAGTTCTTTAGCCGATCGGCATCAAATTCTCATTTCCGCGTTCCCGGAGGGAATACATGGCTGAAGACACCGCGCGATCTGGGTCGATCTACGGGGGAGCCGCTGACCCCTGCGCCATCATCTTGTTTGGAGCATCGGGGGACCTGGCCAAGCGCAAGGTAATCCCCGCGATGTATGACCTGGCACAGAACAATTCTCTTGGCGAACGCTACGCCATCATCGGCTTCGCGCGCACCGCGATGACCGAGGAATCCTTCCGCGCCACTTTGGGAGAAGCGGCAAAGACGATCTCCGAGGTTGGCCCGATCGATCCGGCCAAGTGGGACGCCTTTGCTTCCAACCTTCATTATTCCCAGGGCGACTATGCGGACCAAAATTCCTATGCGCAACTGGCCAAGCGCCTGGCGGAGCTCGATGCCGGGAAGCAATTGGGCGGGAACCGCCTGTTCTATTTGTCCACGCCTCCGGAGGTGTACTCCGACATCGTCGAGCAATTGGGCCGGGCCGGGTTGGCGCGGCCCGGCAATCCAGGCTCCTGGGCGCGCATCATTATCGAAAAGCCGTTCGGCCGCGACCTGGCATCCGCCAAGCAACTGAACAAAATTGTCCTAAACGTTTTCGAAGAGAAGCAGGTTTACCGCATCGACCACTACTTGGGCAAGGATACGGTGCAGAACCTCTTGGTCCTGCGTTTTGGAAACGGCATTTTCGAGCCGCTCTGGAACCGCAACTACGTCGATCACGTCCAGATTACCGCTTCCGAAACGCTCGGTGTCGAGCGGCGGGGCGGATTCTATGAGACCGCCGGGGCTTTGCGCGACATGATCCAGAGCCACGTGCTGCAACTGGCTTCTCTCGTGGCCGTGGAGCCGCCGGCTTCCTTCGACGCCACCGCGGTCCGCAACGAAAAGCTCAAAGTGTTGCAGTCGATCCGGCCTTTCGACCTGGAGATGGTGGCGCAATCCGTGGTGCGCGGGCAGTATTCGCCGGGCAAAATCGGCGATAGGGCCGTGGCTGGATACCGCGATGAGCCTGGTGTGAAAACCAATTCGCGGACCGAAACCTTTGTTGCTATGCGCCTACTCATCGATAACTGGCGCTGGGCCGGCGTACCCTTCTATTTGCGCACCGGAAAGCGTCTTGCAAAGCGCAGCACGGAAATTCTGATCCAGTTCCGCTGCGCCCCGCACATCGTTTTCCGCAAAAGGGAAGTGCATCCCAACCGCCTGGTTCTGAATATCCAGCCGGATGAAGGAATCTGCATTTCCTTTGGCGCCAAGAAGCCGGGAACGGAAATGAGCATCGGCACCGTGGCCATGGATTTCAGCTACCACAAGGCATTTGGCGGCGCGTCGCGCAGTGCTTACGCGACGCTTCTGAATGATTGCCTGCGGGGAGATGCGACGCTGTTTGATCGCGGCGATTCCGTCGAGGCGGCGTGGTCGCTCATCGAGCCCATCCTCGATGTCTGGAGTGCGGCGAAAACCGCCACGGTGCCGGAGTACCCCGCGGGCGCCTGGGGGCCTAGGGAATCGGATCATCTGCTCGAAAGAGACGACCGGCAATGGTATAACCCTTAAAATGGTTTAATGCCAGTTTTTGACCGGGAGGCAACGTGATTCTCGCGGGCGACGTGGGCGGCACCAAATGCAATCTGGCGCTCTTTGCGGAAAAGAACGGCAAACTGGAAGTCGTCTTTCGCGAGCACTTTGCCAGTAAGGAATTCGCGCAATTCGATCTCGTCATTCAGGAATTTGCACGCCGGGCCGCGCCGCACTTGGGCAGCGAAAAAATCCGGGCAGCCGGCTTCGGCGTTGCCGGTCCGGTCATCAATAACCGCATCCGTACGACGAATCTGCCCTGGATCATCGATGCCGAAACTCTCGCCCGGCAGGTCGGCGTAAATTCCATTGTGCTCGTCAATGACCTGGGCGCAACTGGCCACAGCCTGGAGCATCTTCCGCCCGAGGATTTCTGCGTTTTGAATTCGGGGCAGCCGGTTCCCGGCGCTTCGCGAGCCTTGCTTGCAGCCGGCACCGGCCTGGGCGAGGGCATTCTGTTCTGGGATGGCAACCGTTACAGAGTGGTGCCCAGCGAGGGTGGCCATTCCGATTTCGCGCCGCATACCGACCGGCAGGTCGAGCTGCTCAAGTTCATGCGCCACCGCTACCCGCAGGTCAGTTGCGAACTGGTTCTTTCCGGGCGCGGTTTTCGCACCCTGCATGAATTTATCGCTCCCGGCGTCAAGCATCCGATTTTCGACGATCCCGATGCGGATCCGGCTCCGCTTATCACCAACAGCGGCCTGAATGGCTCCTGCCCCGCGTGCGTGGAGACGCTCGATCTGTGGACCTCCATCTACGGCGCGGAAGCCGGTAACCTGGCGCTGAAAGTTCTGGCTCTTGGCGGTGTTTACGTTGCCGGCGGTATTGCCTTAAAGATCCTGCCGAAAATGAAGGACGGCGCCTTCTTCAATTCGTTCAAGGACAAAGGGCATTTCTCGAAGATGCTTTCTGACGTGCCGGTATCCATCGTCCTGAATGAATCCGCGCCGCTGATCGGGGCGGCTTACGAGGCGTACTCCTCCATGAAGTAGTCCCATCAACAAGAGCACGTTACGGTTCGACCGCTCGAACAGCACGCATGACTCTTGCTTGACAGCCCTCCACGGCCTCGCGGATGATATGACTAGTCAGACTAGTCTTGATAGCGAGGGGAAAATGTCTACTACGCAACGCAAGCGGAATCACCGGCTCATGCCGGCCAAGACCAACAGCCGGAAGACAGCCGGATCCTCCTGGCAGGTTCAAACCGCCAAAGCGCGCTTCAGCGAAGTGTTCAGGCGCGCGCGGACAGAGGGTCCCCAAATCATCACGCGACAGGGTACCGAAGCTGTTGTGATGATTTCTCACGAGCGGTACGACCAGCTTGTCAGCAAGCCCCGCCAGCCCAAAAGTCTCGTGCAGTTCTTCCGCGAGTCTCCCTTCGTCGGAGTCGAACTTAACTTCGAGAGGGCCAAGGACGAAGGGCGAGAGATCGAATTATGAGCGGTTATCTTCTGGACACCAATTGCATTTCCGAACTTGTCCGAGTCAAGCCCCAGCCAAGCGTGATCGCCTGGATGGAAACTGCCGACGAGACTTTGCTCTACCTTAGCGTACTGACCTTGGGGGAGATTCGAAAAGGTCTGGCCGGCCTGACTCAGGGCAGGCGGCGGACACGTTTGGAAACTTGGCTGGAAGTGGAACTCCGAGCCCGTTTCGCTGGCAGAATCCTGCCGATTGACGCAGCGGTCGCGGACCGGTGGGGCTTGATCGCCGCTGGCGCAAAAAGACAGGGGAAGACTCTCTCGGCCATTGATGGACTGCTGGCGGCGACAGCGCTTCACCACAACTTGACAATTGTTTCGCGCAATGTGAGCGACTTTGCTGATGCGAGAGTGCAAGTGTTGAACCCGTGGAATGCGTAACGGCCGGGCGTAGGCCGAAGTCTGAATGCATTGCGTTAGGATCAGGCCATTTTCCTCACGGATGCGCGGGCGCAGGAGCCGGTGTGGCTGCAGGCTTGTTGTAGTCGAAGTTCACCTTGGGAGCCTGCCGCGCACCCTCTTCGGTCTTGAAATAGGCGTCGTTGCGCGTGAAGCCCGCCAAACCCGCGACCACGTTGTTCGGGAACAGCGCAATATAGGTGTTGTAGTCCTGCACCGCCTCGTTGTAGCGCTTGCGCTCCACCGCGATGCGGTTTTCCGTCCCTGCCAGTTCATCCTGCAAGCGCATGAAATTTTCGTTTGATTTCAATTGCGGGTAGTTTTCCACGATGACCAGCAGGCGGCCCAGGGCCGTGTCCAACTGGCCGTTCGCCGCGATTTTCTCGGAGGGAGTCTTCGCGCCCAGCAACGCCGCGCGTGCTGCCGCGATGTCGCCGAAGACAGTTTGCTCCTGCACCGCATAACCCTTAACGGTTTCCACCAGGTTTGGAATCAAATCGGCCCGGCGTTGCAGCACTACGTCCACCTGCGCCCAGGCCGCGTTCACCGTCTCACGCTTGATTACCATCTGGTTTCGCCGGCTGACGTATGCAGAGCCGAGCACAAATGCCAAAATCAAAAGCACTACCAGAACTACAATTCCTGCTTTCATATCCACCTCGATCGAGTGAATTTCGAAATCCTACCGCACAACCCGCTGCCACTCCTTCTTCGGCACCAGGCGGTCCAGCGCGACGACTACTTTCTCCAGCGCGTGAATGTAGTGATCGTAGGCCGCGAAGCAATCCTTTGCCAGGCCGCGGCCCTCACGATGGTCGTACACCGTCTGGAATGCCTCGGCGTCCGCGCCCGTCAACTCGGCGATGCGCGCAAACAAGGCCGGCGGCTCCGCGGGCGGTTCTTCGCCGAAGGCCAGCAGTGTATGCCGAAGCAAGGTGATGGCACTTGAAATTGTTTTTTTCTGGATGGCTGTGAATTCCAGTTCGTTTTTCCCGGCGAGCAACACGTGTTGCCGCAAGCGCAACAGCAGGAGCCGCAGGTCGCGCTCCACCTGCACGCGGTGCAGGTTCATGGGGATGTGCAGATCGGCCACGGGATCCTCCCCGAAAAGCACGCGGTGCGCCCTCTTCATATCCAGGCTTTCGATGGCAAAGACATCCGACGAGCGCTGCAATTCTTCGGTCAGGAAGAAAATCGGCGGAGGTTCCTTCTCATCATGGGTCCACCAGTGGACCACCGGTGCCAGCAATTGCAATTCGTGGACGTCCATGGTCACCAGTGTGCAGAGCACATTCACGTCGGAAGTCCCAGAACGATATGTTCCGCTGGCCGCGGACCCATACAGCACCACGGACTCCAGATTCTTGCCGGCCGCTTCTTTCAGACGGCTGACCAGTTCCGCCAGTTTTCGTTCCATCGTTGCCACCTACGCTCATTCTCTGAATTTCGTTTACCAGCCCCCGCCAGCTCCGCCGCCTCCGCTCATTCCGCCACCAAATCCGCCAAAACCTCCTCCACCGCCGCCCCAGCCGCCGCGACTCCCGCCAAAGCCACCGCCGATCATCGGGCCGATCCACCAGCCACTGCCCGTCCCTCCTCGCCGGTTAATATTCCCGCGGGAACCGCCGGAGCGAGTCATCAGAAAAATCAGTAGTAAGATCCCTAGAAAAATCCAGATCCCCACGCCTCCGGAATCATCGTCATGGTGGATGGCGCGTAACTGCGGCGCGCCGGTGAGCGTCACGCCTTTGGCGTCCGCGATGTACTTCGCCAATTGCCAAGCGGCCGCCGCAACGCCGCTACTGTAATCCCCTTGGCGGAAATAGGGAACCATCAGTCGCCCCGCGTCGCCCGCGCGCGCATCATTAATGATCGGCTCCAGCCCGTATCCCACCTCAGTCCAATATTTCCGGTCGTTCGGAGCGACCAGCAGCATCACGCCGTTGTCTTCTTTCTTCTTGCCGATCCCGAGCTGCTTGAACAGGTCATTGGCGTAGGGCTGTATTTCGTTGCCGTCGAGCGATTTTACCGTCACGATGGCCATTTGCGCGCCGGTCTTCTGCTCCAGTTCCGTGCACAGCGCTTCCAATTGTGCCTTGGTTTCCGGCTTGATGACTCCGGCGCGGTCGGTGACGTAGCCAGTAGGCCGGAAATTCTTGAAGTCGTCAGCGCGCGTGATGCCGCTCGCGGCAAGTACCAGCCCGGCGACGCACCACGCCAGAATGAATCTGCGAAGTTTCATCGATTCCCGCGTGAACCTTCTGAGTATGCCTCTGCTCTACAAGAAAAAACTTAAAATTATTAGTGGCGTAACTTTGGACGGAAGAAGCCGATAAGTGCGGCCAGCCGCACAGCCGCCGCGCGAATTCTCTCATAAAATCCGCGCCTAACTCCTCATTGAGTTTTTGCGCGGTTGACTCGATTGAAACGGCATTAGCGCCGTGGCGTCTGCGGCGAAGAGTCGGCGCCGTGTTCATCCGTCATCAGCACTTCCGCCTCCTGCAATGCCTCGGCCGTGGGATGATCTACGGCCCTCGAAACGTAGCGCGTTTCCAGTTCCACGGGCTGCAAGGCGCCGCGCAACTCCAACATCGCGGAAATGATTCCAGCGAGCATGGACAGCAACCCCATCACGAAAAACACCGCAGCGACGAAGGCCGCTCGGTGCACAAACCAGGAAGCTACCAGCGTCAGGCTGCAAATAATCAGCAGCGCCACCGTCACCAGGAAAAAGAACAATGCCTGCCGGATCAGTCGCGCGCGCCGTGTCACCTGCTGCGTTTGCGTGCGCAGCACTTCGATCAGCCGCGCGTGTTCTGCTTCCCCCTTCCGCTCCCGCTTCTCCTGCTCTTCCAGCATCTCCCGCTGGAACCCGCGCAACCGCGACACCACCGCTGCCAACCGACCATAAAACGCCAGCGATAACAGTCCGCACGCCGAGATGATCACCACCGGCACCACGGACATGCTGATAACGCTCGGCCACTCCGGTAAGTTCATGGCTCTCACCTCCTCCTGCTGAGGATACCATTCGCGCGGAGCATCGCGCTGTGATGATTGGCCATCCTGTAGCGTGCAACTCTTCTGCCAACTCCGGGTTTGAGGGTATGTAAGGCGCTTCCCCAGGCTGAATTGCCGGGAAGCTTTCCGGGCCACTTTGATTGGGAACACGGGCTCCGGGTTGGAAATGAGGGTGACGATGCGATATCTGAAATATGCTGCACTGTTGGGGGTTTTGCTTTTTGCCGCAGGAAACGCCAAGGCACAGGTTGCCGTCGGCGTTGGCGTCGGTCCCGTGTACGCGGGCGTGGGCCCAGTGCCGGTCTGCCCCTACGGCTACTACGGCTACTATCCGTATGCCTGCGCGCCGTATGGCTACTACGGGCCGGACTGGTTTGTCGGCGGCGTGTTCATTGGCGCCGGTCCCTGGTATCACGGCTACTACGGAGGCGGCTATTACGGCCACCCCGGATACGGCTACGACCGTCCGGGATATGGCAATAGGCCCGGCTACGGCTATAACCGTCCGGGGTATGGCAATAGGCCCGGCTATGGTTACGGGAGCGCTGGCGTTCGCGGCTCCGCAGGTAGCGGTTCCCGCGGCAGCTACGGAAGAGGCGGCTTTCACGGCAACAGCGGCGGCGGTTCCCGCGGCGGCTACTCACGTGGCAGCTTCCACAGCAGTGGTCATGGCGGCGGCAGCTTTCATGGTGGCGGAGGATCCCACCGCAGCGGCGGTGGTGGCTCCCATGGCGGCGGAGGATCCCACCGCGGTGGCCACCGGTAAGTAATTGTTTGCAGCTAGGAGTTCCAGCTCCGGCAATCTCAAGGCGGACGATCTGCTACGGACCGTCCGCCTTTGCCTTTGCACGCCCCCATTTTCCTATCAATTGAAAAAAGGACACACAGGCAGAAGTCACTGTTTCAAGATGAAACAGCGGGCGGCTTAGCCCGGGCCATCCCCTAAAGCTTCAACATTGAATACGCGGCGAACGAGACGCGTTTCTTGGCTCAGAATATCGGTCCCGCCTTCCTGACTTCATCGGGCGCGTCGGCGGCGTTCTCTTGGAAATTCTTGTCAAACATGGCCGCCAACTCACGCGCTTTTTCGTCATAGGCGGCGGCGTCCTTCCAAGTCGTACGCGGCTCCAGCACTTCCGCTGGCACATCGGGACATGAAACCGGGATGTGCAATCCGAAAATCGGGTCGGGTTTGGTCGCCACATTTTTCAAGTCACCGGACAACACGGCCTTCACGATCGCGCGAGTTAGCGCGAGTTTCATGCGCTGGCCCTTGCCATAGGGTCCTCCGCTCCATCCGGTGTTGATCAGCCAGACGTCCACCTTGTGCTGCGCGATCTTTTCGCCCAGCAACTGCGCGTAGACCAGCGGGGGCAGCGCCATGAACGGCGCGCCGAAGCAGGGACTGAACGTCGCCTGCGGCTCGGTCACGCCCGTTTCCGTGCCGGCGACCTTGGCGGTGTAGCCGGAGAGGAAATGATACATCGCCTGCAGTGGCGTCAGGCGCGCGACGGGCGGCAACACGCCGAAGGCGTCGCAGGTCAGCATGATGATGTTTTTCGGATGGCCTCCCATTCCTTTCGTGGTCATGTTCGGAATATGCGTGATGGGATAGGCCGCGCGCGTATTTTCCGTCAACGAGGCGTCGTCCAGGTTCAAGTGGCGCGTGGCCGTGTCAATCGTCACGTTTTCGAGGACGGTTCCGAACCGCCGCGTGGTCTCGAAAATTTCCGGTTCGCCTTCGCGCGAGAGCTTGATGACCTTCGCGTAGCAGCCGCCCTCGAAATTGAACACGCCGTGATCGCTCCAGCCGTGTTCATCGTCGCCAATCAACGTGCGGGCGGGATCGGCCGACAACGTGGTTTTGCCCGTGCCGGACAAACCGAAGAAAACGGCCACGTCGTTCTCGTCCTGGCCATAATTTGCCGAGCTGTGCATCGCCATCACCTGGCGTTGCGGCATCAAATAATTCATCACCGTGAAAATGGATTTCTTGATTTCGCCCGCGTAGGCCGTGCCGCCGATGAGAATCAGCTTCTTGCCGAAATGCAGCAGCACGAAGGCCTCGGAATGCGTGCCGTCGATTGCCGGGTCGGCGTGGAAACTGGGCGCGTGAATCACCGTGAACTCCGGCTGATGCTGCGCCAGTTTTACGGGGTCGAGTTCGCGGATGAACATGTTGCGCGCGAAGAGCGCGTGCCAGGCGTGCTCGCAAATCACGCGGACCGGCAGCCGGTAGCGTTCATCGGCGCCAACATAGCAGCTATCGATGAAGACGTCCTTGCCCTGAAGATAAGCGCAGAGCCGGTATTTAAGCGCCTCAAACCTCTCCGCTTCAATCGGGCGATTGATCTTGCCCCACCAAATCTTTTTCTCGCTGGACGGCTCACGCACGAAGAACTTGTCCTTTGGCAGCCGCCCGGTGTAATGGCCGGTGCGAACCACGAGCGGTCCCAAATGGCTAAGCGTGCCCTCGTAGCGCCGGATAGCTTCTTCGTAAAGCGCGGGTGAGGGCAGGTTCCAATGGACGCTGCCGAGATTCTCAAGGCCCAGCGCTTCCAGGCTATTATTTCGGTTGTAAGATTCGTCTTTCATAGGTGATAACGGGGACATAATTCTTGATGACTCCTTTCACGCAGTCTGTTTCCAGCAGTTTTCTCCAAGCCGTCGAAATTTCCCGATATTCCACCACTTTTGCAACACTTCTTCTTCCCCGACCTGCTCCCAAGCACATGCCGCTGTTGGTTGACCAATAGTACCCTATCCCGTCCGTACCGGCAGCAGCATGATCCGACCCACCATCGCCCCGAACCGCAAAATGTCGGCGCGCCGACATTCTTTGAATAAGTACAATAATAGTAATCAGGAGAGAAAAGCAGTTCACGGTTGGAGGTTCAGAAAAAGAGAGATCCTTCGACTCGCCAGGCTCGCTCAGGATGAGCATCCTCGTCGGATGCTCAGTTATCAGTCGACAGTTCACAGTCCAAGGCGCTTTCCTTGTGCCGGTTCCACCGTCCAGCACTCGTGAAAATGTTTGAGAAAGAACGGGCGGGGAAGATTCCCGGAATGGAACGGTTTGTGATGCTAGGGAGGGGGGGACCCCCCTGTTTTTCGTATCAAGGGGAAACAAAGGACTTACAGGCGGAATCGTTGTATCAAGGGGAAACAAAGGAGTTAGGGCAGAAGTAGCGA